>Ga0316622_100002622_pt1 | contig 12528 bp, 7 predicted proteins | sample OWC_Aug_OW2_C1_D_FD_207646 | JGI IMG/M metagenome (GOLD analysis project Ga0316622, IMG submission 207646) | Wetland soil microbial communities from Old Woman Creek delta, Ohio, United States - OWC_Aug_OW2_C1_D5_C | ecosystem: Environmental > Terrestrial > Soil > Wetlands | place: USA: Ohio... | reverse complement strand
TGGCCCCAGATACCCGAAAATCTCCCCGCCATGTACCGTGAGATCCAGCGGATGCAGAACCCGCACGCGCTTCCGCCAAAATCCCACGCGGAAGTCTTTACACAGGCCGCTGACTTCGATGACTGGCCCCATCCGTTCCTCGTGTTCGGCAGGCTCCGTATATTAAAACCAACCACGTCGTGGATCGTCAAGGGGGTATTGCCTTCCGCCGCTCCGCGGCGGCGACGAGCTAGGAATCGGAATTGTAAAGAGAGGCCGACAACTCGTCGACCGCCTTGCGGGCCGCGGTATTGAGGGGTTCCAAACGCAAGCAACGACGGAAGGCCTGCAGCGCTTCTGCCTTGTCGCTACGCAAAGCGTGAAGCCTACCCAGCGCGAGCCAGATTTCCGGCCGGGACGGGTCCTTGAGGCTGGCCGTGTGGAGGGCCGTCGACGCCTCGTCCACACGCTTTGCGTCCAGGCTGGCCAATCCCAGTTGATAATAGGCAAACGCGTTCTCCGGGTCGCTGGCCACCGCCTTGCGAAAAGCCTCGAGCGCTTCGGCGGCACGACCGGCCCCTTGATGCGCCAGACCGAGGGCGATCCATAGGCGAGCATCGTTTGGGGTCATCGCCATTGCGGCGAGATACTGTGGGATCGCCTCGTCGAAGCGACGCCGTTCCCGCAAGAGGTCCGCCAAGCCCGCGAGATGCCTGGGGTCCTTCGGGCGCAGGGTCACAATCTTCCGCAGGTGAGCCTCGGCCAGATCCCACATTTTTTGCCCGCGGTACAACTGCACAAGGGCCTCGTGAGCCTCGACCACGCCCGGGTCAACGCGAAGGACGGCTTTGAAGTCGGCCTCCGCCAGGAGGACAGACCCCAACCGAAGATGGATCTTTCCGCGATGAAGCAGCGCGACGGTGTCTTTGGGATTACCCTGCAACGCCTTCTCGAACTGGAACAGAGCCTCGTCCAGCAGGGGTTTGGCCCAGAGCGCCAGCCCCAGGTCTCGCCGGAAATCCGACGAGTTCGTCGCGCTCTCGGAGAAGCCGAGGACGGGAGGAAACGGGCGCCGCCCGAACGACTTCAGGACGCGCCAGTTCAGGTCTACCGTATCGGCGTACAGACTGTCGGGTGCCGAGAACTCCAAGAAGGGAAGGTCGTCGGTGTTCACTAGGGCGTGCCGGCTGTACTCGGCGACATCCTCCTCCGCCAAGACGAAATCCGCCAGGATGGCCAGCGGGGAGTGAATTCCCAGCCTCGCCAGGTCCTCTCTGAGGCCGGGGATGGCGCTGTATCTGGACTGGAGGACGGCGTTGTCCAGCGTCCAGGGGTCCTTGGAGCCGATGAGGAGGAGATCGCTGCGGTTGGTGTTCCAAATAGTGGTGTGCGGGAACACGGAACGAAACGTCTTGACCACCATTTTCACATCTTCAGGGAAGAGCCCGTACGTATGGATCCACTGACAGACGATTCCCTTGGGGGCGAGTCGCTGAGCAGTCAGTTCGTAGAAGTCCAGGGAAAAGAGATTGCCGATGCCGCGCATCCAGGGATTCGACGGCTCAGAGATGATGACGTCGTAGTCCCCATCCGAGGCAAGAAGGAAGTTCCGGCCGTCCGCGATCGCCACATGGGCCTTCGGGTTCGTCAGGATCCCCCGGTTCTCCTTGACGAAAAACGCAGCGGCCTCGACGACCGCGGGCTCAATTTCGATGAGGTCGATCCGCTCTGTCGGGTGGAGCGCCACCGCCCCAGCCGTCACACCGCTTCCCATGCCGATGACCAGTGCACGCTTGGCGTCGGGCCGGATGAGCAGGGGGAGGTGTCCCGACATGAGCTGCGTATGCATGTCCCCGGAGTTGCTGGCGTCCGTCTTTCCGTTGACCCGCATATACAAGAGTTCTCCCTGCCGGTGGACGGAGACGGTCGCACTCAGCCCGTCCTTGTAGTACAGGAGCCGATCGGCAGAGGCCACCGCCCCCCGGAAGCCTACCGTCCCCAACCGACCGAAGTAGCTCTGCCCGTAGATGGCGACCCCGCTGGTCATGGCGTTCGCATCCCAGGCCGGGGAGAGATAGAGCGCGCCCAGCGCCAGGATCGGGATCAGGGCTGTTGCACCCCGCCGCCATCCGTTCCAGCGTGGCGTGACGAAGAGCGCCAAGGCCAGGCAAAGGTTCAAGGACACCGCCAGCTGGAGCGTGGACTGCATGCCCCAGACCGGGATCAGTACGAAGCCGGCCACAACGGTGCCGGCGATGGCGCCGCCGGTATTGACGAAGTAGACCCGCCCGACATCATGCCCCACCCGGCCCACCGCCGTGGCCGCGATCTGGATCGCGCACGGGAACGTCGCCCCCATGAAGAGGGTCGGAACAAACATGGCCAGGGCGCTGATGAAGAACTGGATCGTCTTCACGAAGCCCGGGGACTGGGAGATCTGGAAGACCCGCAGGAACACCTCGGGCATCCGATCGAAGAATGGTGTCACCAGGAGGGCGCCGACGCCGATTCCGAGCTGAAGCCACCCGAAGAAGACGGGGGTGATCCGTCGGCGTCCCGCAAAGCGCGAATACAGGTAGCTTCCGAGGGCCAACCCCGTGAGGAAGGTCACGAGCATCGTGCTGAAGGCGTAGGTGGAGCTTCCGATGACCAGGGACAGGGCTCTGGTCCAGGCGACCTCGTACATCATCGAGGCGGCGCCTGATATCCCGAGCCCCACCACGGTCAACCACACGGCTGCGGCCGACCGTCGGTCGGGCGGGGCTCCGGCAGGCAATGTTGTCTCAGAGGAGACGGCTGCCGCCGGAGCGGTTGTGGCCTGGCCTGCGAGTTGATGGAGGTGCCGATCGAAGACGATCGCGAGGACGCCGATGCCGACATTTGCGACCGCTGCCAGCAAGAGGGTCGTCCTGACACCGAGCGTTGGGAGCAGGTGGAAGCCTGCAGCGTAGGTTCCCAGGACGGCGCCGAAGGTATTCAGGGCGTACAGTCTGCCGACTTGTCCCCCCACGGTTTCGATCTTTCGGACAAAAAACCGGCTGAGCACGGGCAGCGTTGCACCCATGAGCGTCGTGGGGACCAGAAGGATCACGAAGATGAGCAGGAACTGGCAGAGGCTGAACACAAAGAAGGACAGCCCAAACGTCCGATGGAGGGGGATGTAAATATCCTCAGCTCGTGAAAAAAGGAAAGGGGTGATGAGTGCGTAGATCCCGATTCCCACTTCGAATAATCCGTAGAGGCGGAGGGGACGGGCGTGCCGGTCGGCTATCCTCCCGAACAGGTAGCTCCCGAGGCCCAGGCCGGCCATGAAGGCGGCGAGGACGGTCGTGATGGCGAAGACGGTGTGACCAAACACAAGGCCGAGGATGCGGGTCCAGAGGACCTCATAGATCAGGCCGGTGGTCCCCGAGAAGAAGAAGCAGAGCGTGACTGCGGCGCAGATCTGCTTGATCTCTTTCTCGACCTCCAAAACCGGACCGGCCTCCGATGCCATGGATGTTCCTCCTGCGGAGATCGCGCGGGGCCGTGGGTCGTCGCTTTGGACGTTCCCCTTGTACCAGTCTCTGGCCCTCCGTAACAAGCCGAAAAGGGCAGGCGGTGTTCCCCCGCCTGCCCTTTCTTCTTGCGAGTCCAGCCAGGCTAAAGTCGGCGCGAGAGTTATGCCTTACCCTGCCACGACCCGTAGATGCTGGAGTACCCCACGCTGCCGTCTACCTGGGGCTGCGCAGCACCCGTGTACACCTGGTTGAAGTTCGCGACGCAGAAGGCATCGGTTGACTTCTGCGCTGGGCCGGTGCTGCAGACGCCCATCTCGTTCTGGTTGGCAGGGGTGCCGGTATCCGCGAAGCTTCCGGAGTAGTTCCAGGGCTTGCCCCACGGATCACTGTCGGCGATGTTGGCGTAGCCGGCGGTCCGGAGGGCCCCCATGTTCCCAGGGTTCTGGTTCTTGTCGTTGGAGTACACGATGCCCTGGGTGACCGCCGTCTTCGTGTCGGAGGCCGCCCGCGCATACTTCGACTTCTTCTGAGCCGAGAGCAGGTTGGGGATGGCGATGGCGGCCAGGATGCCGATGATCGCCACGACGATCAACAGTTCGATCAGGGTGAAGCCCTTTGACTTCTTTCGCAGCATCTTCAGCATTGGACATCCTCCTTTTGGGTTTGGGTTGGTTTTAAGTTCGCTGCTTCGAGTCTCCTCGGAAAAATCCTCGGACAGCCACAGAAGGATGCAGAAGCGATGCCATCACGGCGATTCTACCAATGCGCCAAGTCGATTAACTGTAACTGTTCATAAATAATAGTTTTTATTGATACTTCAAAGACGGATTAGCGCACTCCTTTTTCATTCTTCGCTGGGATTCGGACCGGCATTCCAGTCAAATTTTTTGTTCCGGTGCCACAATTTGTCACGTCTAAGGACGGCACGGGCCCGTGTCGAGGACGGGTGTGTCTGCGAGGAGCCACCCCTCTGACGTGAAACGGGTGTCTGTCCTGGCACATCGGCTTCTGGGCTCGTCGCCGTCCTCGCGCTCGACCTGATAGACCACCGTGGCCTGGGAGGGGCCTCCGCTCAACGAGTAGATCCAGGCCACGCGGATTCGTCGGGATCGCGAGCCTTCCGAGAACTCCGCAGGGGTCTGTTCCGGTGCCTGCCGGCGCCGTTCGGGAAGAAGGAATCGCTCGGCCGCCGGGTGTCCCCCTTCGCCCCAGGCGCGCCAGAAACTCACCACCGCGGCTTCAGGAGATGTCTGGCCAGCCCGTCCGCCCGTCGCGCAGATCCCGCGGGGATCGGGCTGGGCAAGCCGTTCCGCCCGGGCAAGGGCGGCCCTCCGGTCGAGCTCGGCCGTATCCGCAGGGGACAGGCGCGCAACGAGACGACTCATCCGCGCCAGAAGATAACGATCCGCGGGAGCGAGGCAGCGCGCCTCGCTCCCCAGAACCCGTTCATCGGTGAACAGGGAGATGGCCCGGGTATAGGCATGCATTACCTCCGCCGTTCTTCCGCCGGCGGCTGCGGCGTCGAGCAGGCCTGCGTGGAAGCGCAGGTGGGCCGCCGGCGCGCTTTCCACCGCGCGATGGAAATGCGCGACCGCCATCTCCCACCGTCCAGCCGTCAAGGCTATCTCCCCCGCCAGCGCCTGCGTGTTGGGATCTTCCGGGGCGAGGCGGAGCGCGCGGTCCGCCGTCTCGATTGCCCCGGGAAGATCTCCGGACTGTCGCCGTGCCCACGCCAGCCAATAGAGCGCCGGGTAACTCCACGGGTTGAGGAGCCGCGCTCGAGCCAAGTATTGCTCGGCGCTCGGCGGGCTGCCGGCGGCCAGCGCGTCGCGCCCCCACCCCACGAGCGTCGCGCTGTAGAAACGGGTCAGGGCGAGGATCGCGGCGACCGCCAGCATGAGCAGTACCGCCGCCCGCCACAGCCGGGCGCGCCGGATGCTCGGCGGGCGTCTTTCCGGAAGTTCCGCCGCGAGGAGGCCCAAATTCACCGCGGCGAGCAGTGCCACGGCCGGATAGCTCCAGTCCAGATCCGTCCCGCTGTGGACGGCGAAAGCGACCAGTGCCGCCAGGAGGGCTGCGCGACGGCCCCGGACCGGGTGAGCGGGGGGAAGCCGCCGCACAGCCCTCACCGCCCGTGCGAGACAGATCAATAAACCCAGCAAGACCAGGAGCCCCGCGGGCAAGCCGTACTCCGCTGCCACCTCTGCGTAGAGATTGTGCGGATTCTCGCCGCCCACGTACGGGATCCGCTGGTAGTGCAGTAACGCCACGGGGAACGCGCCGGGCCCCACACCCAGCCACGGGTGATCTCGAATCATCGCCCAGGTCCATTGCAGCACGGACAGCCGCCACTGGATGGACATATCTGCTGGCCCATCCGTGCCTCCGGACCACAGCGCCGGCAGGAGGGTGGTCCATCGGTTCCCGGCGACGCCCAGCCCGGCCAGGAGACCAAACACGGCCAGGGACATCCACAGCCAGTGCGACGGCCTCCAACGCCGCCGATGGATCAGCGCCCAGGCCAGGAATCCGGTGACGGCAGCCACCCACACGCCCCGCGATCGCGTGAAATAGAGACCGAGGACACACGCGGCACAGGTGAGGAGCGCCACGCCGCGCTCCATGCGAGACCGGTCCGGCTGCAACGTCGCGGCGGCGGACCCACCGACCAGGAGCAGAAAACCAGCCAGCGCGTTTGGGTAGCCGAAGGGGCCGATGAGCGCGTTCGCGTAGAACCCGCCTTCGTTTCCGCGGGACAGCCAGAGGAGGCCGAGGGCCACCACGACGAGGCCCGATACCACGCTGGCATCCAAGAGGACGCGTTCCAATTGCGGCGCGGCCCGCGCTCCGCGGGCCGCCAGGGCTCCCGACAGCAGGTACGCCACGAGGAGCAGAAGGGCCTGGACGGTCCGATCGGGATAAATGGTTTGGATGGCCGATGCGCCGACCAAGATCGCCCCCAGTGCGAGCCAGGGAGACGGACCGGGGGTCGAGTGGGAGTCGCGCGCCAGCAACCCGGCCGTCCCTGCCAGCGCCAGGAGCAGGACGACACCGGCCTGCCCGGCGGGAGATCGCCCGCCGGCGGCCCAGGGGAGCCCGATCAGCGTGGCGGCGAGGATACAGGTGGCGATGCAGAGCGGCCGGCGGTCAGGCGGTGCCATGGTCCCGGTCGTGGACCTGTCGGTCGAGGCCGTACTTTCTGGCTCGGTAGCGGAAGGACCGGAAATTGATCCCAAGGAGCTGCGCCGCCCGGGTCTGGACGCCGTCCGCCTTCGCCAGGGCGTCCTTGAGGAGGGCCTGCTCGATCTGGGCGATCACCTGCTCCAAGTTCAGCCCCTCCGGAGGAACCTCCCACGTCTGCGGCAGCGATGCGGCGGTCGGCTGCATCACGCTGGGCGGAAGGTTTTCGGGATGCACCTCGTCGGTGACCGCCAGGGCCACGGCGCGCTCCATCACGTTCTCCAACTCTCGGACGTTCCCGGGCCAGGCATAGGCCGTCAGGATCTCCATCGCCTCGGGGGCGATGCGCATGGCGTTCCGACCCGCGCGAGCAGCGAACACGCTCAGGAAGTTGGCGGCCAGCAGCGGGATGTCCTCCCGACGCTCTCGCAGGGGCGGCATCTCGACCGAGATGACATTCAACCGATAGTAGAGATCCTCGCGAAACGCCCCCGCCCGGATGAGCTGGGCCGGTTCCTTGTTCGTTGCGGCGATGGTCCGGATGTCGACCTCGATGTCCTCTGTGCCCCCGACCCGTCGGAATCTGTGGTCTTGGAGGAAGCGGAGGAGTTTGACCTGGAGCCCCGGGCTCATCTCGGCAACTTCGTCGAGGAACACGGTGCCCCCGCCGGCCACTTCAACGAGTCCGGTCTTGTGGGCAATGGCTCCCGTGAAGGAGCCCTTCACGTGCCCGAAAAGCTCGCTCTCCAGGAGTTCTTCGGGGATGGCGCCGCAGTTGATGGCCACGAAGGGCTTGTCGGCTCGGGGAGAATTGTAGTGGATGGTGCGAGCGACCAGTTCCTTGCCCGTGCCGCTTTCGCCCGTGATCAAAATCGAGGAATCCACCGACGCCACTCGGCTGATCAGCTTGTACAGCTCGACCATCCGTGGGCCACGGCCGATGATGCTGCGCAGTGCCGGCTCCTCGACCTGCGGCGGGGCGGCCGGCTCGGTTTCCGCTCGCCGCGCCGCCTCCTCGAGGGCCCGACGAATGACCAACTTGATCTCGTCCATCTTGAATGGCTTGGTGAGGTAGTCGTAGGCCCCCTGTTTCATGGCCTGGATGGCGGATTCCGAGTCGGCGTAGGCGGTAATCATGATCACGGGCGTGGTACGGCCCTGCTGGCGGAGGCCGGCGAGCAGCCCGACTCCGTCCAGGCCGGGCATCTTGATGTCCGAGATCACCAGGTCGATGTCGCGGCTGGCGGCCAGTGACAACCCGGTCGCCCCGTCGTTGGCGGTGAGGACCTCGTGTCGCTCTTTTTCGAGGACGATGCGCAGCAAATCGCGCATGGCCGCTTCATCGTCTACCACAAGGATTTTACTCACGGCGCACCCCTCGAAGCTTCAATGATCCCGGCCCACGGGTGGCTGATCCGCTACGGATACCACCGGGCGTGTTCACGGCCCGGAGCACGACCGCGCATCGCCGGATCCCGTGGCGCCACTCCCGGGTGACGAGAGCCTCCGGGCGCCAATCACCTGTTTCTGGCCGCGCCGGCAGCCACCTGGGCCCGCCGCAGCCAGACGCGGAACGTGGTCCCGGACTCGACGGAGCTTTCTACCGCAATGTACCCACTCATGCTGTCCAGGATCTTGCGGGCGATGGCGAGTCCCAAACCGGTTCCCGACGGGCGCGTCGTGAAGAACGGATCGAAAACCCGCTGCAGTTCCTCCGGCATGATGCCCTTCCCCGTGTCTTGGAACGCGATCTCCACCCACTCATCCGACGCCGATTCGCCGGTGAGCCGATGCGAGCCACCTTGACCGATGGGAGGGGCGGGCGGCCTGGCCGACCGGCGGGCGGAAGCGGCAACCACCTGGCTGTCGGGCGCAGCCGAGCGAATCGCGACCGTGAGTCTTCCACCGCCCGGCATCGCCTGAATGGCGTTCAAGCAGAGGTTCCACACGACCTGACGGAACTGGTCCGCGTCCGCGAGCACCAGGGTATCCGGAGCCTGCTCGAGGACCGTCCAACTCGTGTTCTTGTGCCACTCCCCACTGCGTTCAAGCAGCCGGAGAGTCTCTTCCGCCAACGGTCGGACCGCGCACGGACGGAACAAGAGCGACTGCGGCTTCGCAAAGTCCAAAAACTGGCCGGTGATGAGCTTCAGGCGGTGCGCCTCGCCCAGCAGCATGTCCAGAAGCTGGCGATTGGGTCCGGTCGGGGTGAAGTCGTCTCGGAGGAGTTCCACGGCCCCGCTGATGGCCGCCAGCGGGTTCCGCACCTCGTGGGCAATGTTCGCAGCGAGCTGACCCAGAGCCGCCAGGCGGTCCGCCCGGCGCAGTTGCTCCTCGACCCGTTTGCGCTCAGTGAGGTCCTGGAAGATCGCCACCAGTCCCGCCGCCGTGCCGTCGGCTTGCCGCAGCGGAGAGCAGGAGAACCCGACGGGAATCAGGCGCCCATCCCGTCGCTGCAGACTGATCTCCGCCACCGAGTTCGCCAGCGGGACCGACGGGTCGGCGAAGAATTCCGCCATGGGCGGGCAGCCCGCGAAGGGACTCTCCTGCCACGAGCGGTCCCGTAGCGAGGCGAAGGTGTAGCCGGTGATGCGTTCGGCCGCCTCGTTGAAAGAGACGACGCGTCCCTCAAGGTCGAGCGTCATCAGTCCGCTACTGATGTTCGAGACGATGGCCTGGTGGAGGGTTTGCAGATTCCGAAGGTCCAGCCCGCGCCGCTCCAGCTCCTGCCCGGCTTGCCGGAGCCGGTAGGAGAGGTGGCTGCTCAGGACGGCGACTGCCAGAAACGCCACCGCGTGGATCACGACCTGGTAGGCCGCGTAACCCATGGATCTGTGGGGGGCGAGCCCGCCGGCGAAATCCACCGGGCGGATGATCTGCGTCCACTCCGCCAGGACCAGCATCGCGTACAGGAGCCCACTGAGGATGCCGACGACCAGACCGGCCCGGCGCTCCGTGACGGTGGCGGCGGCGAAGATGACGAAGATGTACATGAACGGAAACACGGAGTCGAGGCCACCGGTGAAGTGGACCAGCAGGCTGACGAGCGCCAAGTCGAAGGCCAACTGGACGATGCCCTGCAGCGGCAGCCACCGCTGACTGCGGAGGGCCACGGCGTACACCAGCGATAGTCCGAAGGTAACGGCCAGAAGCCCGTACAGGGGGGACGTCGGGAAGGGCAGACGTTCGTGCAGGTCGAGAACGACCGCGGAGCCCAGGAGTGCCGAGGCCAGGAGGAGGCGCAGGCCGACCAGCCACTTCAGCTTGGCAAGCATTCCCGTCGAGACGCGGGGCGCGCTCTCTCGTGGCTCTGTCGTCACTGCCAGGCCCCCGAAAGGACAACGGGGGCCGCACCCGGCGGCCCCCAACAAACCTCACGTCCGACGGCCTTACCGCCCGACGACCGTCACGAGCTTAAAGATGGGGAGGTACATGGCGATAACCACGCCTCCGACGACGATGCCCAGAAACACCATCAGCAGGGGCTCCAAGAGGGCGGTGAGGTTCGCCACGGCGGTGTCCACCTCGTCGTCGTAGAAGTCCGCGATCTTGCTCAGCATGGCGTCCAGCGCGCCGGTCTGCTCCCCCACGGCGATCATCTGTACCACCATGGGCGGGAACACCCCGGATTCCCGCAGGGGCTCGGCGATCGTCTTGCCCTCGGAAATGGAGGCTCGGGTCTTGAGCACCGCCATCTCCACGATCCGGTTGCCCGCCGTGCGGGCCGTAATCTCCAATCCGTCGAGAATGGCCACACCGCTGCTGATCAAGGTGCCCAACGTCCGGGTGAACTTGGCCACGGCCACTTTCCGGATCAGGATTCCGATGATCGGCATTCTCAGGAGGAAACGATCGATGGTGGTCCTGCCGGACGAAGTCCCATACCACCATCGAATGCCGATGAGGACGCCCACGATGGCGCCGATCCCCACCAAGAAATAGCTCCGGACGATGCGGGAGAGCTCCAGGACGATCTGGGTGGGCAGCGGGAGGGCGGCGCCAAAGCCCTCGAACATCGCCTTGAACGTCGGGATGACGAAGATCAGGAGAAAAATCACCACCGCCACGGCCACCGTGATGATGGTGGACGGGTAAATCATCGCCGACTTGACTTTTTTCTTCAGGGACATGGCTTTTTCCATGTATTGGGCCAATCGGTTCAGAATCGTGTCCAAGATTCCGCCCGCCTCGCCGGCTTCCACCATGTTGGCGTACAGCGAACTGAAGACCTTGGGGTGCTGCTTCAGCGAGGCGGCGAACGTCGACCCCCCTTCCACGGCCTGGCGAATCTCCGTGAGTGTCTTCTTGAGCGTCTTGTTGTCCTGCTGGGAGGCTAAGATCTCCAGACACTGCACGAGCGGCAGGCCCGCATCGATCATCGTGGCAAACTGACGAGTGAACACCACAATGTCCTTATCCGAGACCTTGGCCGCCAGCCCGGGGATCGTGATGTCCCTGGGTTTGGTGCGCACGGCGGTGGCGATAACTTGTTGCGACCGCAGGCGCGCCACGACGGTCTCGCGGCTGGTCGCCTCCATCTCTCCGGTGATCGTTTGGCCGCCCCGGGTCCGTCCCGAATACACAAAGACCGCCATTGGCAGTTCCTCCCGTCAGCGTCGTGCCGCTTGGCCTTGAGCCCGCTGAATCATCTGGGCGAGCTCCTCCGGCATCGTCGAGGCACCCAGCGCCTGCTCCATGGTAATGGATCGACGGAGACAGTGCTGCAGCAGGGACTCGTTCATGGTCTGCATCCCGGAACGCTCTTTCCCTGCCTGCATCATGCTATAGACCTGATGAAGCTTGTCCTCGCGGATCAGGTTCCGGATCGCCGCGTTGGGGATCATGATCTCCAGCACCAACACGCGTCCTTGCCCGTTGGCTCTGGGCAGGAGCATCTGGCACAGGACCCCCTCCAGGGTGAAGGAGAGCTGCGCGCGCACTTGGGGCTGCTGGTGGGGAGGAAACACGTCGATGATCCGGTTGATGGTCTGGACGGCGGAGTTGGTGTGCAGCGTCGCAAAGGTGAGGTGGCCGGTCTCGGCGATGGTCAAGGCCGCCTCGATCGTTTCCAAGTCGCGCATCTCGCCGACGAGCACTTTGTCCGGATCCTCCCGCAGGACCGACTTGAGGGCGGACTTGAAGGAGCGAGTATCCGCATACAGTTCGCGCTGGTTGACGACACACTTCTTGTGCTGGTGCACGAACTCGATGGGATCCTCGATCGTTATGATGTGTTCCGCCCGCTCCCGGTTGATCTTGTCGACCATCGTGGCCAGGGTGGTCGACTTGCCCGAACCGGTCGGGCCGGTCACCAGGATGAGACCTTTTGGGCGCTCGCAGAGCTCTGCGACGATGGGGGGAAGGCCCAGCTCCTCGAAGGTCATGATCTTGTAGGGGATGGTGCGGATCGCCACCGCTACCGCCCCGCGCTGCATGAAGACGTTGGCCCGGAAACGACTCAGGCCCTTGACCCCGAAGGACAAGTCCAACTCCCATTGCTCTTCGAATTTCTGCTTCTGGGCCTCGGTGAGGATGCTGTAGGCCATGCTTTTTGTCTCGGCCGGGTTGAGCGGTGCCGTCCCCACGGGGGCCACATGGCCGTGCAGGCGGATCATCGGCGGGATCCCGGTCGTGATGTGCAGGTCGGATGCCCCCTTGTCGATCATCTCTTTGAGTAGTTCGTGCAGGTTTGGCATAGCGATTATCGCGCCCCGGTTACAGTGCCGAACAGGCTGTTGGGTTGATGGTTAATGACCGGTGGTGACGCGCAAGACCTCTTCCACGGTGGTCATGCCCTCGCGGATCTTCTGCAGGCCGGCCTCGCGGAGGGTCTGCATGCCGTTCTTACGCCCCAGCTCGCGCAACTCCA
>Ga0316622_100002620_pt1 | contig 12534 bp, 11 predicted proteins | sample OWC_Aug_OW2_C1_D_FD_207646 | JGI IMG/M metagenome (GOLD analysis project Ga0316622, IMG submission 207646) | Wetland soil microbial communities from Old Woman Creek delta, Ohio, United States - OWC_Aug_OW2_C1_D5_C | ecosystem: Environmental > Terrestrial > Soil > Wetlands | place: USA: Ohio... | reverse complement strand
CTCCTGGCCATCCTGGGCCTGTACTTTAACCACGGCACCTTTGACATTGTCGAGCTGAGAACAGTGCTGGCCACCAGTCCGCTCTTTGGCGGCAACGAGTGGGCGGCGGTGGCCGCCTTCTGGGCCTTTTTCGTGGCCTTTGCCATCAAGGTGCCCCTCTGGCCCTTCCATACCTGGTTGCCCGATGCCCATACGGCTGCTCCGACCGCCGGCAGCGTTATTCTGGCCGGTATCCTCCTGAAGCTGGGTGGCTATGGCATGCTGCGCATTCTCCTTCCCATCTTCCCGCTGCAGTTCCAATACTTTACCTGGAATGTGCCGATCATCACCATCCTGGCCCTGTTTAGTATCATCTACGGGGCGCTGGTGTGTATGGCCCAGTGGGACCTGAAACGGCTGATCGCCTATTCGTCGGTGAGCCACATGGGCTACTTTATGCTGGGTGTGGCGGCAGCAGCCGCGGCCTGGGGCAAGGCCGGACTCAGCAATGCGGCGGCGATGGCCGTCAACGGCGCCGCGCTGCAGATGTTCGCCCACGGCATCATCACCGGCGGCCTCTTTTTCCTGGTCGGGGTCATCTACGAGCGGTCACACACCCGCGACCTGAAGAATCTCGGCGGACTGGGCAAGATGACGCCGTACTACTATGGCATTTTTATGGTGACGGCGCTGGCCAGCCTGGGCTTACCCGGCCTGGCCGGTTTCTGGGCCGAGTTTTTTATCTTCCGGGGCGCTTTTCAGATCATTCCCGTGTTCGCCGCCATCGGCATCATCGGCGTCGTCCTGACGGCAGCCTATATCCTGTGGAAGATTGTCCAGTACGTGTTCCTGGGCGAGTTCAAGCAGGAAAAGTGGGATGAGGTGACCCACCATGCCAAGCTGACCGACATGCTGGCCTTTGAAAAGGTGACGATGTGGCCGCTGGTCCTGTTCATGATCGGCTTTGGCCTGTTTCCCACGCCGATCATCAACTTTTTCAACAGCTTTGCCCGGAAGCTCTTTGGGGGATAGCCTTGAGCCCATGTGCCGAGGAGGTGAGTCTTGACTTTAGGTAACACGTTGCGACTGCTCTCACCCGAACTGTTGTTGCTGTTTACCGGCCTGGTGGTCCTGTGCGTGGATTTCATCTGGAGGGATCACGTCCGGAAGACCCTGTGGATGCCGGCCCTGGCGGTCGTGGGGTTGGCGGCGGCGCTGGCGGCGGCGATCCTGTTGTGGAAAACAGAGCCGGCCACGGTCCTGGCGGTGATGGCGGTGGATCATTTTGCCCTGCTGTTCAAGATGATCGCCACGCTCACCGTGGGGCTGGTCGTGGTGGCCTCGGTGCCCTATCTCCAGGAGCGTACGCCCTACCGGGGCGAGTTTTATGCCCTGCTCGTCTTTGCTGCGCTGGCCATCTGCCTGGCGTCGTCGGCCATCAACTTGATCTCGGTTTACCTGGCGATGGAATTCCTGAGCATCACCTCTTACGTGCTGGCCGGCTATCTGCGGGGTGACACGAAATCGAACGAGGCCGGCCTCAAGTACTTTCTATACGGTGCGGTGACTTCGGCGGCCATGCTGTACGGCATGTCGCTCCTGTACGGTGCTACAGGCACCACCGACCTGGCCGGGATTGCCCAGGTCCTTACCGGCAGTGGCCCACGGCTGCAATGGCTGGCAGTGGCGGCGATCATCCTGCTGCTGGCCGGCTTTGGCTTCAAGATGGTGCTGGCCCCATTCCACCAGTGGGCGCCTGACACTTACGAGGGTGCACCCACGCCGGTGACCGCCTTCCTGTCGGTCGGCTCCAAGGCTGCCGGGTTTGCCATCCTGATGCGCGTGTTCCTGACGGCGTTGTATGACTTTCGCGGCGGGGAACATGTCTTCCTCGGAGGGATCGGCTGGATGGGCTTCTTGATGTCCCTGTCGATCATCTCTATGCTCCTTGGCAACCTGATCGCCATGCGCCAGACCGACATAAAGCGCATGCTGGCCTACTCCAGCATCGCCCAGGCCGGCTATATCATCATCGGTGTGATCGCCATTGCGACCGACGAGAGCAATGCGTTCCAGGGTGTCAACGGCACCCTGTTTTACCTGTTGGGCTACCTCTTTAGCAACCTGGCTGCCTTTATCGCCGTCATAGCCTTCGAGAACGCCACCGGATCCACTGCCATCGCCGATTACAGGGGCCTGGTCCGGCGCTCGCCAGTGCTGGCCGGCGTACTGCTTGTGGCGATGTTGTCGCTGGCCGGCATACCGGGGACGGTCGGTTTCATGGGCAAGTTCCTCGTTTTTGGCGCAGCCATCCGGGTGGGCCTGTCGCAAACCCTGATCCTGGCCATCGTCGGCATTGTCACCAGCGTGATCGGTGCTTTCTACTACCTGAACGTCGTGCGCTATATCTTTTTCGAGCGGGCCGCGCCGCCGGAAACAGGCGGCACAGGCGACGAGGCTACCCCTATCGCCGTGCCGGCCGGGCTGAAAGTTGGGTTAGCCCTGGCGGCAGTAGGCGTCGTGGTGATCGGCGTTTATCCAGACCCGTTCATCAACCTGGCAACCCAGTCGATGCAGATGCTGGCCGGGGGGTTCTAACCTGCAACCTACCTGCCCGACAAGCGTATAGGAATCAGCGCCGCCAGAAACATGCGGCACGAGGACCAGAACCCCGGTTTCTCAGGGAAACCCGGGGTTCTGACACAAGGGGGTACTATGAACGATAGGCCTGGATGCCTGGGTGGACTGTTCCGACTGACGATCATTACAGCGGCTTTTAGCTGGCTGGAGAAGCGCTTCGGCTTTGGCCGCGGAGTGTCGTGTGGCGGCTGTGGCTGCGGCGTGGTTTTGCTACTGATCTTTATTGTGCTGGTGTGCGGCACCTGCGCCGGCACCAATTGGTGCAACCTCTTCTAAGCGAGAACCCCGGTTCCTGCCAAGGAACCGGGGTCCTTTTTTGTCCTAATCCCGCCGCCGCATTCCACTCAGAAGGAAGAAGTAGTACAGCAGCGTCGATAAGGCCTGGGCCAGAGCCGCCACATAGGTCAATGCTGCCGCATTCAAGACCGCTTTCGTCTGCTGCAGCTCTTCCCCGTTGGCCAGTTGGTAGTTTTCGAGCATTTGCTGGGCTCGCTTGCTGGCGTTTAACTCGACGGGCAAGGTGACCAGGGCAAAGACGGCAGTGCCCGCAAAGAGAAACAGACCGATCCAGGCCACCGTGGTTGACCCGTTGTAAGATGCCAGCAGGAGGCCAACGAGAAAGATGATCGGCCCCAGCCAGGAGCCGATATTGACGATCGGCACCAGCCCGGCCCGCACCCGGAGCGGGCTGTAGTTGGTCGCGTCCTGGGAGGCGTGGCCGATCTCGTGGGCGACAATGCCCAGGGCTGCTACGGATGGGCTGTTGGCCACCCCGTTGGACAGTCTCAGAACGTCCTTGCCCGGGTCGTAGTGGTCGGTGAGCGTGCCAGACGTCTGTTCCACGCGGATGTGGTCCAGCCCGCTACTGCGCAGCAGGATGCGGGCGGCTTCCTGTCCCGTGATCCCCCGCCCGTTTGGCACCTGGCTGTACTTGCTGTAAGCCGATTTGACCTTCCACTGGGCGTACAGTGCCAGCAGCAGGGCCGGCAGAGCAAAGAGTAGATAAGTCAACATCTTGTCTTCACCTCTATTACCGCTGTGAATTCGAGGGTCCTTCTGAGCACCATCGCCTTGATTACGCCCAACTGCGGCAGATTGTCATAATCGCACTCGCATGGCCCACCCTGGGCGCAACCAGGGCAACAATAGACCTGACCGCCCACGATGGTGGGCTGCCAGCGGATGGCGATCCCACAGTTGGCGCAGACTGGAGGCTCTGCACGGTGCATCGTTATCAGACTCCCCATTCCATTATACCACACATAGCCATTTTAGCCAGTCGATATTAGACGAATGCTAGAACGCTGTTAGAGTTGCGTTAGATATTTGCCAGCTTGAGGGTTCTGGGGTACAATTTCACTCTGATCAAAGGTCTGTTACAGAGGAGGTGGCATCGTGAGCTTCTTGAAACAAGTGGCTTATTACCTGGGCTTGATCGCCGGGCTGGCGACCGTTGGGGCTGCCGGGGCGGTCTTGCTCACCTATCTGTTCACCGGCAAGCTGCCGATCATCAAGATGGCAGCGCCGCCGGAAGCAGGCGGCACAGGCGGCGAAAAAGCCAAGATGGAGCTTTTTACCCCTGACGAGATCGCAGCCTCGATCCGTAGACGCCTGGATAGCGCCGAAGTAGCCCAATCGTCAGAGGAAGAAGGGGAGTGACAGCAATGGTCAAGTCCAACCGTAAGTCAAATGGAGTCCTGGGAAGTCTCCTGGCGCTTCCCTTTCGCTTTGTCACCGGGTACCTCACCGGCGTGGTGGCGCCCGTTGCGGGCCTGGCTGCCATCGTCGGCGGTATCTACCTGATTACCCGCAAAGTGCCCTTCCTGAGCCATACCTGGCCTGACGAGGAGGGTGGGCAGCATCTGTCGCTCAAATTGATGCCACCCGATGAGGCTCAGGCAGCATTCGCCCGGGAAAAGGAACGGATTGGTGCTGAGCTGAAGACGATGGGCGCCGAGATCAAAACCCTCACCGAGCAGGCCAGCCGCAAGAAACAGGCGGCACACGAGGCCAAGGCCTCCGCGTCTGAGGAAGACTAGAAGCACAGTATGGTTGGTAACCAGTCACCGTCCCGTTACGAAGTTACTGACATCCAGGTCCTGGAGGGGCTGGAAGCCGTGCGCCGGCGTCCAGGCATGTACATCGGCTCGACCGACGTCCGGGGTCTGCACCACCTCGTACAGGAGGTGGTCGACAACTCGGTCGACGAGGCACTGGCAGGCGCCTGCGACCGGATCGAGATCGTCCTCAACCCCGACAACTCGGTGACGGTCCGGGACAACGGCCGGGGTATCCCGATCGGGCCACACCCAACGCAGAAAAGGGCCGGCGGTGAGCCGATGGATGCCCTGGAAGTGGTGATGACTGTCCTCCATGCCGGAGGCAAATTCGGCGGCAGCGGCTACAAGGTGGCTTCCGGACTGCACGGCGTCGGCGTTTCGGCCGTCAACGCGCTTGCGGAGTGGCTCGAGGTTGAGGTTCGCCGCGACGGCAAGGTCTATCGCCAACGGTACGAGCGCGGCCGGCCGGTGACGCCGGTCGAGCTGATCGGCAAGGCCCCAACCGGCGAGACCGGAACCAAGACGACCTTTATGGCCGATTCGACCATCTTTCAGAGCCTCGATTACAAGTTCGACGTGCTGGTGCAGCGTTTCCGGGAGATGGCCTTTTTGACCCGCGGGCTGACGATCCACTTTGTGGATGGCCGTCAGGTCAAAGGCCAGCCGGTAGACAGGGAGCTGACTTTTTACTTTGAAGGCGGCATAGCTTCGTTCGTCCGCTACCTGAACAAGAACCGCGAGGTCGCGCATTCACCCATCTATGTCGAGAGGCAGATCAACGGCACGTTCGTCGAGGCGGCCATCCAGTACACCGACGGCTATGCCGAATCGGTGTTTGCCTTTGCCAACAACATCAACACGGTTGATGGCGGCACACACCTGACCGGCTTTCGCTCGGCGCTGACCCGCGTGCTGAACGACTATGCCCGCAGCAAGGGACTGCTCAAAGATAAAGACCCGAATTTTTCTGGCGACGACACGCGCCAGGGCCTCACGGCTGTCCTCAGTGTGAAGCTGACTGACCCCCAGTTCGAGAGCCAGACCAAGGCCAAGCTGGGCAATGCCGAGGTGCGCGGCCAGGTCGAGTCGGTGATCGCCGAGGCACTAGCGGCCTTCCTGGACGGAAACACGAGCGAGGCGAAGCAGATCGTGCAAAAGTGCTTGACCTCGTGGCGGGCGCGCGAGGCCGCCCGCCAGGCCCGCGACCTGGTGATCCGCAAGAGCGCCCTGGAGAGCATGACCCTGCCGGGCAAGCTGGCCGATTGCTCCGAACGCGACCCGGCCAAGTCGGAGATCTTTATCGTAGAAGGGGACAGCGCTGGCGGGAGTGCGAAGCAAGGCCGGGACCGCCGTTTCCAGGCGGTTCTTCCCCTGCGTGGCAAGATCCTGAATGTCGAAAAAGCCCGCCTGGACAAGATCCTGAGCAGCACTGAGGTCAAAGCCCTCATCACTGCCCTGGGGACCGGCGTGGGGGCGCAGTTCGGCCTGGACAATCTACGTTACAACCGGGTCATCGTGATGACCGACGCCGACGTGGACGGGGCTCACATCCGCACCCTGCTGCTCACTTTTTTCTTCCGCTACATGGAGCCGTTGATCGACAGCGGGCACCTGTTCATCGCCCAGCCACCTCTATACCGGATCGACATGAAGAGTGGACACCAGTACGTCTATTCGGACGAGGAGAAGGACAAGGTCTTGAAGCGTCTCAAGGATGAGCGCGCGACCATCCAGCGATACAAGGGGTTGGGGGAGATGAACCCTACGCAGTTGTGGGAGACGACCATGAACCCTGAGAAGCGGACCCTGCTCCAGGTAACCATCGAGGACGCAGCCGCTGCCGACCGCACCTTTGACATGCTCATGGGCTCGAGCGTCCCACCCCGCAAGCGGTTTATTCAGACACACGCCAAGAGCGTGCAAAACCTGGACGTGTGACGGTTCTCATGGTCGGGCGTCCCTGAGACCGGCAGCCGTGCGATGGACTGACAGGAGAGCGAAGAAGGAGGAAGGCCAATGCAATGTCCCAGGTGTGGAACACCGGTCCGAGATGGAGCGCGTTTCTGTCCCAATTGCAGAGCTGAGCTTACCCCGGGTGGGGCACCCCCTCCAGCCGCCCGTGCAGGCGGTCCGCCAGCCCAACAGCCCGTTCCCATTCCGCCGCCGCCCCAATCAGGGGCGGCTCCATACGGCAAAGTTAGTCCTGCACCGATCCAGGCCCCCCCGTCCTACCCTCCGCCTGCGGTGACGGCGCAGCGGGGCCGCCAACAGCAGGCGGCACCGGCGGTCCCTGTTGTGACCGCCGAACCGCGGCGCAGACGCGGGGGCGCGCTGTGGCGATTCCTGTTCATGGCACTTCTCTTTGGCCTGGGCGTGGCGCTGGGAGTGATCCTGGGCATGGCGCTGGCGGAGGGCGGAAAGCCGGGCGAGGTTACGGGCACGCCCGTTCCGACCATCGCTACTGGGGAGGCCGGCGGTGCACCTGTCGTGACGATGACCGCGACGGTTGCTGCGACGGTGACCGAGCCGCTCACAGCCACTGCTGAGCCCACGTCGACCCCCATCATCACAGCGTCCACGCCGATCACCGGCATAGAGATCGGCAACCTGGCACCGGGCTTTGCCGTGAAAGACCTGGCCGGCAATGCGGTAAGCCTCACTGACAAGCGGGGCAAGGTGGTGGTGCTGACCTTTTGGGATGCACTGGGCGACCCGGCAGCGGTGCAGGAGCTGAAGGCGCTGAAAGACACAGGTAAGCCCAACCTGGTCATCCTGGCTGTTAACAATGTCAATTCTGAAGCCCAGGTAAGTGGGTTTGCCAATCTACACGGGATTGACTTTACCATGATCATGTGGGACGAGGGCAAGATCCAAACTGGCGTATATGCTGTTTCGGACCTGCCTACCACTTTCTTCCTGGACAAGAAAGGCATTATCCGAGAGATAAAGACCGGGGTGCTGCCCAAGGCAGAGCTAGAGGCCATCGTCGACCCTCTACTAGCGGAACCATGAGTGCCTAGCCCGGTACCCACCGCCTCAAGGGGGCGGAGGGAATCCGATTTTCGATTTTTGAATTCTCGATTCTGGTCCTTTGCTGCGCTCAGGATACTAATTTTGGATTGGGGCGGCCCTCCCCCCGATCGGCTGCCACGATTGAGATGATTGGCTCGGCCGATGGTACGGGGGCCAATGGGCGAGGGGGAGAAGATAAGGCGCCGGGGTAATTGGGGAGCCGGTGGCGCTGATCAGGGACCATGATCAGGCTGCTTCAAAGGAGAAAGCCCATGGGTAAGGAAAAAACAGCCAGACGCAGTGCTTACCTGTCGTTGGCACTGGCAGTGGGGTTGGCAGGACTTCTAAGCCTGACTCTGTTGGCGATGAGCGGAGTCGCGGCGGCTCAGGCTTTAAGAGAAATAGCGCCTGGGGCCGTGCGAGCTTTCCAGGCTGGCACAACGACCACCACGGCGCCAACTCCAACTCTGACTATTACTCCGACAAGCACGCCGACTCCCACTGGGACACGCACCCCGACTCCGACCGCCACTCGGACAAACACACCGACTGCCACTCGGACAAACACACCGACTGCCACTCGGACAGACACGCCGACTCCGACTGCCACTGAGACAAACACACCAACCCCCACTGGAACAAACACGCCGACTCCGACACCCACGTTGGTCCCCACCGCCACGCAGACGCCAGGCATAATTCGCAAGATCGCCGACAACCTTGGCCTACCGCCTCCTGTCGTCGTCGGCATGGCTGTACTGATCGTTCTAGCCCTGGCCCTGGCTCTGCTGGTGTTGGCCTCCCGATACCGGGCACGCCGGACCCCGCCGCCCACCCCGCCGCCGGTAGAGATCACCAAGCTGCCACCTGAGCGTCCGCTCAAGCCGGTGGTGGAGCTGCCCCCACCCGCGCCCGGCCCGCTCTACCTGCAGAGCCGCGCCGATCCTGCCCTGCGGCTGGCGCTGGACAAGGACGAGCTACGCCTGGGGCGGGCAACCGACAACGACCTGGTCATCGACCGTCGCTTCCCCGACTGGGACACCGTTTCGCTGCATCACGCTCGCCTAATGCATGACCGGCAGCGCAATCGGTGGATCGTGATCGACGAAAAGTCACGCAACGGGGTCTTTGTCCAGGGCTACCGGACGGGCGAGAATGTGCTGCACGCCGGAGACGTGATCCGTTTCGGCCAGGTGGAGCTTGTGTTCCAGGCGCCATAGGCGCTACGCAGCCTATAAGGAGGAGGTCGATGCTCAAGAAAGGGAAGGTCAAGCCCACTCCGCTTCGCTCCGGGAGTGCGTCAACTGCAGACCTGTCCGCTCCGCTGGCGCAAGCAACGGCGCCGGAGCCCACCAAGCCGACGCCGGCTGCCCAACAGGACACGCGCCCCCTGGCGCCCCCGGAGTATGCCCCGCTGCCGGTTGGCGCCCTGCTGTGCCAACGCCGCTACGAAGTCCGGTCGTTGATCAGCTCAGGGCAGAAGCTCAACGTCTACGAAGTGGAGGAGGATATCGAGCAGTGGGTCTGCCCGCAGTGTGGAGAGAGCCAAAACCGGGTCGAAGATCAGTTCTGCTTCAGGTGCGGGGCCGAGCTGGCCAACGTGGGCGCTACGCGGCCTGTTTACCTGCTCAAAGAGAGCTCCGAAGGCGATACGTTCCGGGCCGAGAGCGAGGTGGCCAAGCTCAAGCTGGATCATCCTAACATCGTCACGGTACGCGACAGCTTTAGCGCGACGCCCTACGGCGGGCAAAGCCGCAGCTACCTGGTGGTGGACCGAACTCAGATGACCCATCTGTCCCAGATACCCGGACCGCACGAAGAGGGCAAGGTGCTTGTGTGGGGGACACAACTGGCCCAGGCGCTGGAATACCTGCACCAGAATCACGTCGCCCATCAAGGGATCAGGCCCACGAGCGTGGTGGTAGACGGCGACCGCGCCCGGCTAACTAATTTCAACGTGGCCACGATCATCCCTCCGGCCGGCCGGGCGACGGTTGGACCCCAGCGCTATGCCGAAGACGTGCAAAAGCTGGTGGAGGTGCTTTACTATCTCTTAACCGGCCAGGAGAAGCTGGGGGTCGTATCGGTTTCGCCAGCCTGGGCCAAGATCCTCAACCGGGCCATGGGCCCACAGCGCTATCAGACGGGCGGGGAACTGGCCGCCGATCTGGAGGCGATGAGCGAGGATCGGCAGCAACTCCAGAGTGTGGCACTGTGGGCCGGGCGGCTGTCTCACGTCGGTCAGGTCAGAGAGCTGAACGAAGATAGCCTACTGACGCTGGAGCTGAGCCGGGTCCGCCAGTCGATCAGCACGCCTGTGGGGTTGTACGTCGTGGCCGACGGCATGGGTGGGCATCAAGGCGGCGAAGTGGCCAGTGCTGTGTGTATTCAGAGCATCGCCCAGCAGATCCTGAAAACAGTGCTTGCTCCTGCCTTGAGCCAGGAGCCGCTGGACGGCGACGTGCTCGAGACGGTGCTTCGGGAGGCCGTCCAGGTGGCCAACAAGCAGATCCACGACCAGCGCCGATCAATGGGCACTGACATGGGGACCACGGTCGTCATGGCGCTGGTGGTGGGCGACCGGGCGTATGTGGCCAACGTCGGCGACAGCCGCGCCTACCTGGTCGATAGTCGCAGCATCAAGCAGATCACAGTCGATCATTCCCTCATCCAGAGACTGATCGACCTGGGGCAGCTCACGCCTGAAGGGGCGAAAACCCATCCCCAGCGGAGCGCGATATACCGCGTTCTGGGCGACAAGCCGGCAGTGGATGTGGACACCTTTGTGCAACCTCTCCGGCCTGGCCAGCGCCTGCTGCTTTGCTCGGACGGGTTGAGCGGAATGCTCGAGGACGATCGGATCCAGCAGATCGTCGTCACCACGCCCGATCCACAGACCGCCTGCACGGCGCTAGTCGAGGCGGCGAATGGGGCCGGCGGCGGCGACAACGTCACCGTGATTGTAGTCCAGTTGATGGCGACATAGGGGGCGGTTTCAGGAGGGATCTCCTTCGGGGGGAGGGATTGGCCATGACAAGACGAGCAATTATCATCCTGTGCCTGCTGCTGAGCTTCCTCGTTGCTCAGAGCGGTTGGGCGCAGGGCGTGGTCAAGCGGGTCTATATCACCGATGTTCATGTAGGGTCCACGGTCGACGTCAGCGTGGCGGTGCTGGACCAGGAGATGGCCGAAATGGCCGGCTTGACTTCTGCCGCCTTTGAGGTGTACGAGGACAATGCGCCGGTCACCGCCCAGGTGGTGGAGGAAAGGGCGGGCCTGGCCGTTATGGTGCTGATCGACTGCAGCGGGAGCATGGCCGAGCCCGGGGTGGCCGCGGGCCAGACACGCATGGACAGTCTGAAGAATGCAGCCATGGGCTTTATCGACGAAAGCCTGGCGCCCGACGATCAGGTGGGTGTGATCGGTTTCCATGTCGACCAGGTTGCCTTCCAGGATCTGACGACCGACCACGGTGCGGCACGCAACGCGGTCTATGGGCTGACTTTTAACCCGGCCAAAAACACGGCGCTCCTCAACACCGCCAGCCAGGCCCTTGAGACCCTCCGCGAAAAGGACCTGGGCCGGATGCGCAAGGTGATGTTGATCTTTTCCGACGGCAAGGATTACCTGGTGAAGGAGGATCCGGTTCGCTACCGGGAGTTCAGGGAGGCCGTGGCCCGCAAGGGCCGCGAGTATGACATTCCCATCTTTGTCGTGGGGGTGGGCTCCTACTGCGGTAACAACACCACGTGCGTCGGCAATTATCCGGAAAACGAGTTCAATTTCGAAGATGTCGATTGGCTGGCCGATCAGACCGATGGGATGTCGTATCACTACACCAAGCTGGACCAACAACCAGATCTGAAGGCCTTTTTCGACCGGTTGACCAGCCAGGGCATGCAGTATCGTTTGTCGTACCAGACCCACGCTCCTAAAGGCGATCACCAACTACGGGTGCGGGTCAACGCCGGCGGCGCCACCATGGAAGATAGTGCGACGTTGGCCACGCCGTTTGAGCCGCCCAAGCTGGAGCTCATAGGTCCTGTGGCCGGCGAGGTGATCACCACGGGCGTCGGATCGGTCTCCTGGGAGGTGGTTCCCAGCTTTAGCGACGGATGGGACCGGTCTCTGCAGGAGGTGACTTTTTACTTGAACGACCGGCCGGTCTATACCGACACGACCCAGCCGTACACCTTCACCTGGCAGGTGGATGACTATAAGCGCGAGGAACAGTTCGTGGTCAGGGCCACGGCCGAGGATTCGATCCTGCGCGGCACGCAGCAGACCGATCCGCGGGCGGTTTCGGTCAAGCCATCGGGCCAGCAGTTGTTCATCAATTGGCTGAGCGATCACGCCGTGTCGCTGGGAGTAGGCTTGTTGAGCATAGTGCTGTTCGTGATCTTGCTCGGCGTCGTGGTCAGGAATCGAAAGGTGATCGTCCCGGCGGTCAGGTCGGGAGTCACCCAGGCGCTCAACACCGTCACCCAGGCGCTCGGTCCCAGGCCGCTGGCTCGCCTCAAAGTGGCGCAAGGTGGTCTCCACCCGGGACGGGAATACAGACTGGTAAGGCCGGTGAGTGTCATCGGCCGGGCATCGGGCGACGTCGTCCCGGACGAAGGTTTGACGATCTCCCGCAACCACGCCACCATTGAACAGCAGGCGACGACCTTCTATATCACCGATACCAGCAGCACCGGGACGTGGGTCGACGGCACCCGTCTGCAACAGGGCTATCCTTACCCGCTGCACAACGGTGCGCAGGTCCGGATGGGCGACGTGGATTTTGTCTTTTTGGTCAAAGGCGGCACGACCCAGATCCTGAGCACTGGATAGGAGATTCCAT
>Ga0316622_100002618_pt1 | contig 12538 bp, 7 predicted proteins | sample OWC_Aug_OW2_C1_D_FD_207646 | JGI IMG/M metagenome (GOLD analysis project Ga0316622, IMG submission 207646) | Wetland soil microbial communities from Old Woman Creek delta, Ohio, United States - OWC_Aug_OW2_C1_D5_C | ecosystem: Environmental > Terrestrial > Soil > Wetlands | place: USA: Ohio... | reverse complement strand
ACCATTTGGTACGTCTGCCCCCCGGTCTTTTTGGGTGTCGCCTGTCGTTCCAGACGAAAGACTTGCTCCAAGCCGGGCCAGTCACAGTAGTCTGCTAGCGCGGTGCTGGCCTGCAGCGTGCGCTCGACGATGCGGTCTATTTACCCAGGGTAGCGCCCGCGCTTCCATTGCCGGAAAGGCTCTTGGTTGCCACGGTCTCCCGCCGCCTGTCCTGCCGGCGGCGATCCAGGCGGGTGCGGGGGAATCGCCTGCCGGCGGGGGCTCAGGCCGACGGCCCGGGTCTGGCTGCGCGCCGCGGCTCGGCCACCCACCAGCGCATCACCGCCCACGCCGCGGCGCTGAAGGCGATGCTCGGGGCAAACACCCAGTTGATGTCGATGCTGGCCAGGCCGGTGGCCAGCAGGGGGCCGGCCAGGCTGGCCACGCCGACGACGGTGTTGCCAATGCCCACGTAGGTGGGCCGCCGCTCTGGCCCGCAGAACTCGAGCACGACCATCATCCCCGACACGACCATCGCGCCGGCGGCGATTCCCAGCAGGACAAAGGTGGCATAGTACCAGGCTGGGGCCGGCGCCAGCCAGGCCACGGCAAACGCGCCGCCATAGGCCACCGCTCCCCATTCCAGCGACCGCTTGTGCCCATAGCGGTCGCCCATCCAGCCAAAGAGGAGGTTGCCGATGGTCTGCCCGACCAGCAGGGCGGCCGTGTAGAGGCCCACCGTCGCGTCGCTCACCGCCCACCGCCTCAGCGCCGCCACGGTGACAAAGCCACTGCCCATCGCCGCCAGGGCCAGCACCACGCGGGCGATCAGGAAGCGGCGAAACGGCGGATCCTGGCGCACGAGCCCCGGCACGCCGGCCAGGAACTGGCGCTGGCTCAGCCGCGGCGCTGTCACCCGCCGCGGCGGCTCACGCGTCTGCGCCAGGAAGAACCAGCTGATGGTGACCAGCGAGGCCGCCAGGGCAAAGAGGGCGACAAAGCTGTTGGGGAAAGGGAGCGTCCGCAGCAGCCAGGCGCTCAGCAGGGATCCCACCACGCCACTCCCCACGCCCAACGACGAGGACAGCCCCCAGAAGCGGCCGCGCCTGTCCAGGGGGATGACCCGGGCGATCATGTCCTGCCAGGCGGGGCCCATTGCCCCCCCGCCCATGGTGCGCCAGCCATAGGCCACCAGGAAAAGCCCCAGGCTCAGCCCCGGCCACCTGGCCGCGGCGACCGCGGCGACCGCCAGGATCCAGAACGGCAGCCGCTCGACGATGATCCCCAGGTTGGCGACCATCGGCTTGCGCCGCGGCAGCCGCTCGGTCCAGTTGGCGGTGAAAAGCTGGGGCAGGCTCCATCCCGCCTGGGCGATCATGGCCGCGACGCCGATCGGCACGGTGGAGGTGGTCAGCTTGCTGATGAACAGGGGGACGATGGTGCCCGCGGAGATAAAGCTGAGCGCCAGCCAGTAGAGCGCCCCATCCATCAGGTTGACAAAGGCGTTCCAGCGGAAGTTGCGCTCGACGAACGCCGCGCGCTCGGCCTCGCTGACCTCGGGCACGGGGCGATCGAGCTGCAGCGCCCAGCGCAGCAGCCGCTTGGGCCATGAAGCGGCCCCGGTGTGTGATCCCATAAGCCGAGATTATAGAGGCTCTCTCGCGCCGCGTCAACTCTCCTTGGCGGGCTGTCCAGGGTTGTCGCAAAGTCGCCGGGACACGGCACAGGGCACCCATTCGAAGGGATAAGCCAGCGCGTCTGCCCGGGCTGAGGGCGGGCGCGGGGGCCCGCCCCTACGATGACAACAGACTATGCAACAGCCCTGGCTTGCGGCCGGAGGGAAGGCCGGCTGGTCGGTGCGGGGCACGGCCAGCGGCGGGGAGTACCGGCTTGAAGCGCTGAGTGGCGTGCGCGGGACCGGCACCCCCTGCTGCTGTAGCTACCTGCCGTGCTTGTTGAGAGGGTACTGATAACGGTTTGCCCGGGCGTGGTCAGGCCGGCGGCTCGATAGCCACCCGATCAGGGCAAGCACAGACGCGGCGATGCTCCGCAGAAGCACCGGGCGTGGCGTGAGGTTTCCTTTACCTTCCAGGAAGCTCCGAGCTTCCTGAAAGGTGCTATAGCAGCCATAGAGGATGTGCCGCTTGGGCTAGGATGGAAACCTCAACCGCCCTCCCGCCCAGCGTGTCACGCCCGGTGCGGCCCATCTCAGCAGTTGCAGTCACAGCAGTTGCAGTCACAGCAGCTGCCACCCTCACAGCAGTTGCCGCAGTCGCAGTTGGAGCAGTCACAGTTGGAGCAGTCGCAGCCGCTGCAGTCACAGTTGGAGCAGTCACAGTCGCTGCAATCGCAGTTGCTGTACGCACACCAGCGACAGCAGCAGTCGCCCCCGCCCCCGCCGCAGGGCTCTGCGCTCGGGCCGAATGCCCCATCCGGCTCCCAGCCTTCTTGCCCGACCTCGTGCTGAGGTTCCTGCGCCTCTTCCGGCCAGTAGCCGCCGTCCGGCTGATCGGTCGACCTGGCGACGGCCGTCCTGGCGCCCAGGGGATGGCAGCCGGCGGCCGCCGTGGCGCAGAGCTGGAGGGCCCGGTGCCCTCTTTTCTCCAGCCCTCGCACCAGTAGAGCGTGGGGCAGAGCCGGGTGAGACAGGTCCAGCTCGCCGAAGCCTTTCCTCAGCGTCGCATAGGCCTGGTGAAAGATCCGTGACGCCTGCTGCCGCCACTCCCCTCCGCCAAAGGCTGCCGCCAAGGCGTTGAAGCTGTGCGCCTTCAGGTCAGCGGCATAGTCCTGATAGCTGTCGACGAGGAGCATGATCCGGCCAAACATGCGGCCCATGTCGTGGAGGATCTGTGCGTTGTGGGGACGCCCGGCCAGGATGGCGGTATGTCCAAAAGCCGCTGCCACCGCCAGCTCGGTCGGCATGGCATAGAAGTAGAAGTCCTGATTGGGCTGGGCCTCGACGATGGCCTGGCGGCCGATCTGGCTGTCGATGGCTGCGGCGTCCAGGCCCAGAGCGGCGGCCGTCTGCCGCGCGGCCGTCATCCACCGGGCGGATATGCTCGACGCGGCTCGCCTGGCGATCCGCAGGCCGCCCCGGCTGTCCTGAAGACGGTCCCTGACCTTGCTTGAGGCGATCATCATCGCCACTGAGGCGGCATATTCGACGCCGGGACTGCCGGCAGCGACCACCTCAGCCTTGACGGGACGGCGGAGTGGGCAGTAGCCAAAGCGCCTGGCCTGAGGTTGCGGCGTTTGGGCCTCGACCATGACCGACAGCAGGGCCGCGTCATAGTTGGTGGCCAGGCGGGCCAGAGGGCCATAGCGTTCCCTCAGGCCCTGGCACACCCCGCATACGTGCCCGGTCCATTGCCGCCTTGCCCCAGGGTCCATGGCGCACGCGGCGCCTTTGAGCAGTCCAAACATCGGTTGTACCCTCCTTTTCCCCCCTCGACCCCATCCGACCGCTTCACTCAGGCCGGCTCTACCGCCGCAGTGTCAGGGTGACAGGTTCCTCCGTTGCAGTCGACGGCAGGGCGGGCGCGGCCTGTGGCTCAGGCGGGAGGCCCTGCCCGAGGACGTACTTGCAGGACGACGTTGTCGATGAAGCCACCCCCGGAGTAGTGGATGCTGCCGTCGCTGACAGACCTTCGAAAACCTATCCCCTGGGCGCAAGACTGCAGAACCTTGCCGGCGGCGGACCCAGGCTGTGGCGGCCTCGTCCCGCTTCGGCGCGTTGCCTGCTGCCAGAAGCTAGCTCGCAGCCTGACTTCATCATACCACGGATCCTTCTGCCCCGAACGGCGGCTTCCTGCCAAGTCCTGCCGGTTCCTGCCCTGGCCTGCCGGGCATGGCGCTGCAGGCGGGAACGCCAGCCGGCGCAGTACGGGCCGCTCAGGCACGGCCTGTGGTGTCCGCTATGGGTCGTGCATGATGGGCTATCTTGCCGGCAGCGATGACAGCCACCCAGGCGCGCCTGCCGTCTTGGTCATGTGCCGGTCCCTGCGTGGCTGCAATGAGGGCTTGGGGAGTCGCAGGGAACTACGGATCCATCTATAGTATCGCACCATTTGGAGGGGATGTCAACAGGTTTTGCCCTGGGCCAGCTCTGTATGAATTGCTGGCTAATCCTTGCCCTTTGCAGCGCTTGGAGTATAATCACGCTATAGAGAGAAAAGCCCTGCGACGTGTCTGCATCCAGGGCGTCAGCCAGGCCGGCGTGAACGACCCGGCACCTGCAAGATACAACGAGAGAGCCGTCCGCGTCAACCTGCAGCTCCGGGTGTGCGAACGGCTTTTCATGTGGCAGTGACGGGACGAAAGGAGTAAGAGGACACAATGGACGCGAAGGAGCTCATCAAACGCTACTTCGCAGGCGACCGTAACTTCCGTGGCGCCGCTCTGCGCAAGGCCAACCTGCGCGGGGCCTACCTGCGCAAGGCCGACCTGAGCGAGGCCATGCTGTTCAGGGCCGACCTGAGCGAGGCCGACCTGGGCGAGGCCAATCTGAGCAAGGCCTATCTGCTCGAGGCCAGGCTGGCCGGGGCCGAACTGAGCGAGGCCAACCTGTGTGAGGCCGACCTGGAACGGGCCAACTTGGGGGGGGCCAGCCTGAAGGAGGCCAACCTGCACAACGCCGACCTGAACCTGACCAAGCTGAGCGGGGCCAACCTGTTCAAGGCCGACCTGTCCTGGGCCAGGCCAATCGGGGCCGACCTGAGCGAGGCCAACCTGAGCGAGGCCATCCTGCACCTGGCCAACCTGTGGGGGGCCAGCCTGAGCAAGGCCAACCTGTTCAAGGCCGACCTGTCAAGGGCCGACCTGAGCGAGGCCATCCTGAGCGGGGCTAACCTGACGGGGGCCAACCTGACGGGGGCCAACCTGCGCCGGGCCGACTTGAGCGGCGCCGAGGTGACCCCTGAGCAACTCGCCCAGGCCGCGACCCTCACAGGCGCAACCATGCCCGACGGCACGATGCACCCGTGAGGGGCGACTCGGGGGGTGCGAACCCTGTCCGCCAGACCGCTGACGTGGCGCGTTTGCCAAGTTGGCGAGGATTGTGCGACAGAGGAATCATCACCTGGAAGCAGCGCTGCCACTCAGATGTCCGTGGTCTGGGAGAGGGAATTCTGGCCTGGCCCTCCCGGCCCGTTGGCCCAGGACTTTGACACTCGCATGCCGGGGCTGTATAATGGACGGTGCACAACCATCCGGGGCGAACGAGGGAAAGGAGCAAGATGCCGGAGTTTATCACGATCCGGGGCGCACGACTGCACAACCTGAAGAACGTCAGCCTGACCATCCCCAAGAACAGGCTCGTCGTATTCACCGGCCTGTCGGGCTCGGGCAAATCGACGCTGGTGTTTGATACGCTGCACCAGGAGGGGCAGCGCCAGTATATGGAGTCGCTGGGGATGGTGACGTATGCCAGCCGGCCGCCGCTGGATGCGATCGAGGGGTTGTCGCCGTCGATCAGCGTCGATCAGCGGGCGTTCAACCGCAGCCCGCGCTCGACGGTGGGCACGACGACCGAGGTTTTTACCTACCTGCGGGTGCTGTTTGCCAGGCTCGGCCACCGGCCATGCCCGAGGTGCGGCGCCGACGTGCCGCCGCCGCATGACGTGCAGGGCGGCGAGGGGTGGGACGAGGAGCCGGCGGCAGGCGCCCCGGCCGGGTCCGATGACGAGGAAGAGAGGTATCCGTGCCCGCGTTGTGGCGCGGCGGTTCTGGAGCTGGGCATGGCCTCCTTTTCGTTCAACAAGCCGGCCGGTGCGTGCCCGACCTGCACGGGCCTGGGCGTGGTCCACAAGGTCAAGCTGGAGGCGGTGATCGACCAGGAGCGGTCGATCGCCGACGGGGCGATCTGGGGCTGGGATCCTTTTTTCATCGCACGCTACTCGGAGGCGCTGCGGGCTGCGGGCAAGCACTATGGCTTTGTCTTTGACCCGGCGCTGCCGGTCGGGGAGCTGGGCGCGGTGCAGCGCGACCTGCTCTTCTACGGCGTGCATGATGCCCAGTTCCGGCGCCACTATCCCGGCGTCAAGCCGCCCGACACGGTGGGCAAGGGCAATTTCGAGGGGGTGGTCACCGGCCTGGTGCGGCGCTTTGCCGGGCATGCCGGCGATCCCGCCTACCGGGACAAGATGGAAAGGGTGATGTTCCAGCAGACCTGCCCCGACTGTGAGGGCACGCGGCTGCGCGTGGAAAGCCGCCAGGTGACGGTGGCCGGGCAGACGATCGTGGAGATCTCGAAACGGCCGCTGGGCGAGCTGGGGGCCTGGCTTGACGATCTGTCGAAGGTGGTGCCCGCCGACGAGTGGGCTATCGCGGAGCCGATCGTGGACGACCTGGCCGGCCGCGTCCGCCGGCTGCTGGATGTGGGTGTGGGCTATCTGACGCTGGAACGCGCTTCGCCCACTCTGTCGGCCGGCGAGGCGCAGCGGCTGCGGCTGGCCTCACTGCTCGGCTCGGGGCTCACCGGCGTGCTGTACATTCTCGACGAGCCGACCATCGGCCTGCATGCCCGCGACACGGCCCGGCTGATCGAGGTGCTCACCCGGCTGCGCGACCTGGGCAACACGGTGCTGGTCGTCGAGCATGACCTGGAGATGCTGGCCGCTGCCGATCACGTGGTGGATATGGGTCCAGGGGCGGGGCGGGATGGCGGGCAGGTAGTGGTGGCCGGCCCGCCTGCGGCTGTGGCGGCCTGCCCCAGCTCGGTAACCGGCGGGCATCTCTCGGGCCGGCTCGCCGTGCCCGTGCCCGCGGCGCGCCGCGCGGGCAGCGGCAAGTGCCTGCTGGTTCGCGGGGCGCGCGAGCACAATCTGAAAAACCTGACGGTGCGGCTGCCGCTGGGCCTGTTCGTCGCCGTCACCGGCGTATCCGGCTCGGGCAAGTCGTCGCTGCTCTTTGATATTGTCGACCGGGCCGCCCGGCAGCACTTTTACGGCGCCGGTGAGCCACCCGGCGAGCACGACGCCATCGAGGGCTGGGAGCACCTGGACAGGATCGTCACCATCGACCAGGAACCGATCAGCCGCACGCCGCGGTCGAACGCGGCCACCTACACCGACGCCTTTGCGCCCATCCGGGATGCCTTTGCCGCTACTCCAGAGGCGCGCGAGCACGGGCTCACGGCCCGCCACTTTTCGTTCAATGTGCCGGGCGGGCGCTGCGAGCGGTGCGAAGGAGCTGGGGTGCTGACCGTGGAGATGCACTTTCTGCCTGACGTCCAGGTGCGCTGCCCGGCCTGCCACGGCCGGCGCTTCAAGCGTCCCGTGCTGGCCGTGCCCTATCGAGGCTTTACCATCGCCGACGTTCTCAATCTGACTATCGAAGAGGCGCTGCCCTTGTTCCAGGATGTGCCTGCCGCCGCGGCACGGCTGTCGGTGATGGTCGAGGCGGGGCTGGGCTATCTGCAGCTCGGGCAGCCGGCCACCACGCTGTCGGGTGGCGAGGCGCAGCGGGTGAAGCTGGCCAAGGAGCTGGGCCGCCGCGCGACGGGGCGGATCCTGTACTTGCTTGACGAGCCGACCATCGGGCTGCACCCGGCCGACGTGGCACGGCTCCTGGCCGTGCTCCAGCGCCTGGTCGATGCCGGGCACACGGTCGTCACGGTGGAGCATAACCTGGACGTGATCCGCGCTGCCGACTGGCTGATCGACCTGGGCCCTGAGGGCGGCCAGGCCGGCGGATGGCTGGTGGCGGAGGGCACGCCCGAGCAGGTGGCATGGGTCGAGTCATCGGTGACGGGCGGGTTTCTGCGCGGGTAGGGGCGGGCGCAGGGGCCAGCCCTTGGTCCGACCCTGCAATAACCCCAAAGAAGATTAGAGATTCCCTTTACAAACTGCGTGCAATGTGCTATACTGAGTCTGCAGGGTCAGGAAACGCCTTCTTTGTCCTCGCTTCGATCACCTGAACAGCAGATCTGCGCCGTGGAGGTGGTGCCTATGGGCTAGAACTCCGAGAAACAAAAGACAGACTTGTCGATCTAGGCCTACGATCTGAGAGAGGAGACCACAATGAGAGTCCGAGTTTTGTTTTCCATCGTGGTGTCGCTATCGCTGGTCCTGGTCGCCGTGCCGGCACCGACGACGGCACAGTCAATCTGGGCCCAGAATCCCCAGGCGGGCACTCGCGTGCCCACAGCATTCGGTCCCGAGCGCCAGACTTTGCCCGATTGGGGCGGCGCCTGGCAGGAGGGACCGGCCACCGCCTTTCAGTTCTGGCGTTTTGACGGCGAGTACTATCCGGGCACGGGCAAGGTCTATTTCCTCGGAGGACGCCTGGCCGACGGCACTACCGACGGCAGTGTGTGGTCGTACGACCCGGCAACGGGTGCCTATGCCGACATGGGCGTCGACCTGCCCACTCCCATCTCCAACTATGACGTGAACTTGCTCCAGGACGCCGCGGGCGCCTGGGGCCTGTTCGTGTTCTGCGGGCGGACCGGCGCGGGCGGGCAAAACCTGGCGCCGCAAATCTACTATCCAGATGCGAACACGGCAGTGCAGCTTGGAGCGGAAGACAACTACCCGGGCACCGAGAGCACCTGCTCCTCAGCCCTGAACGCGATTTGGGGGAACAAGGTCTACCTGGCGGGTGGCTTTAACGCTACGGCCAACACCGACGAGACCTGGATCTTTGACCCGACGGCGGCGGCCGGCAGCCGCTGGACCCAGCTTGCCTCGGCCTTGCTGTCGGCCCCGCGGGCATATATCATGAGCGCCGTGGCGGACGGTCTGATCTACGCCATCGGCGGCAACTACTACGATGCCTCCAGCACGCAGTGCGGCGCCCAGTTGTGCAACGTGAACACAGTCGAGGTGCTCGACCCATCAGCGGCCGCGCCGGTGTGGGATGATGCGGCCGTAGCCGACCTGCCCGAGCTGTGCAGCGAGGGCCGGGCGTGGGGCTTTGACAGCGACAGCCCGTACATGGACCCAGACGGCACGTCGTTTGCCGCCAAGATTGTGTCGACCTGCGGCTACTGGCCCGATGAGAACAACCACGTGCTGGTCTACGATGTCGGCCTCAACTCCTGGGCAAACTTCCCCTACCTGATCACCGATCGTCGTGATCTGGCCGGGGCTTTTCTGCCCGAGACGGCCACGGGCACGGGCGTGCCCGGCCTGTGGGTGTGGGGCGGCCGCAAGGACGCCGACACTACCGTCCTGCAGAGCTCCGAGTTCTATAGCGTCACGGTCGCAGCCGCTCCAGATGCCTCCTTCACCGCCGATCGGGCTGAGGGCTGCGCGCCGCTCGAGGTTCAGTTCACCGACACCAGCACCGGCAATCCCACCGGATGGTTCTGGGACCTTGGCGACGGCGGCACGTCGACAGAGCAGAACCCGCTCCACACGTACGTCGATCCCGGCAGCTTGGTCGTCACGCTGACGGTGACCAACGCTATAGGCAGCGACACCGCGACCGGCACGATCACCGTGAACGAGACGCCGGACGCGTCGTTCACCTGGCCAACCCCTGTCTATGTCGGCCAGTCTGTGCAGCTCACCGACACGAGCACCGGCAGCCCGGTCTCGTGGCTGTGGGACACCGGCGACGGCTATACCTACACCGTGCAGAACCCGCAGCACACCTTCTACACCGCCGGTTATTTCGCCGTCAGCTTGACGGTGACCACCAGCTTGGGCTGCGCCGACACGGTCCAAAACAGAGTGGCCGTACAAAACTACTTCTACTACCTGCCTATCGTCAGCAAGGACTATCCATAGGCGAAGGTGTGGCTGAAGGGGATCGACCGGCGCACGTGGCTAAAGCCGGGGGAGCAGCGACCGTTTGAGCTGGTGGTCGAGGCAGCGCCGGGCGTCGACGAAGAGCTTGGGCCGCCGCTCGACGGCGACCTGTACGGCTCGCTGCACGGAGTCTACGATGGCGACTTGGGTTCGCTGGGGGAGACGGTGCTGAGCGGCTCCCGCCTGGTGGGCCGGTTCTCCACCCTGCTCGGCGACAAGCTGACCATCGTCGGCTGGTTCGAGGGCGAGATCGACCTGAGAGCCGGGGAGGTGTGGGGCGTGGTGGCCGGCCCGCACCCGGAAAAGGCCGGGGAAGAGATCAAGCTAGAGCTGAAGGGCTGGCTGCGGCCGTGGCGTCGCGTGGATGCCAGCCAGTGGGCCGGCACGCAGCTGATCGACGAGGTGACGCTCCAGGTGCAGGCGCCCTGGCAGCGCGGCCCGTTCGGCAAGCTGCCGCCCACTGATACGCTGGTGGTTCCGTGATTCAATGAATTGCTCCAGGCCCTGAGGGTTTGCCCCTGGTCCGCTGGCGCAAGCCAGGGCGGGCAAAACCCTCGGGGTCTGGAGTTACAGCTGAAGGTTTACCTCAACGGTTCCGCGAGTTTGTACCCTATGGGGGTATTGACAATTGGTAAGAACCGTGGTATAATTGGCTTTGTTTGTTGGTGCAACAAACAAAGAGGAGGAGAGGATTTGGCCCAATCCTACCGCACCGGCGATCAGGCGTTGGTGCGCGAGATCAACCTGTCCACGGTCCTGCGCTACCTCCACGAGGGGGCGCCTCTGTCACGTGCCGGCTTGGCGTCGCTCACCGGCCTCAATAGGACTACTGTCTCCAGCCTTGTCGAAGAGCTTCTCGACCGCAACCTTGTCCGTGAGATCGGCCTCGATGCCTCTGCCGGCGGCAGGCCAGCCACCCTCCTCGAGCTCAACTCGCAGGCCGGGTGCATTGTCGGCGTCGAGCTCGGCGTCGATTTTGTGGCCGTCGCCATCAGCAACCTGGCCGGCCAGATCCTGCTGCGCCGTTTCGAAGAGGCCGACCCGGCCGAAGGCCAGGAGGCCGTCATTGCCCAGACGCTGCGCCTGGTCGACGAGGCGATCGCCGCCCGCCAGCCGGCCGACTGCCGGCTGTTGGGTGTCGGGCTGGCCACGCCCGGTACGGTCAACATCCAGGACGGCGTGCTGGTCTTTTCGCCCAACCTGCAGTGGCGCATGGTCCCCTTTGGGCAGATCTTTCACGAGCACACCGGCCTGCCGGTAATCGTCGACAACGACGCCAACGCGGCCGCCGTCGGCGAGCACCTGTTCGGCGTGGCCCGCCAGATCGACGACTTTGTCCTGATTTTTGCCGGGGTCGGTATTGGCGGCGGCCTCTTTCTGCGCGGCGAGCTCTACCGAGGCGCCAGTGGCTATGCCGGGGAGCTCGGTCACACGAACTTTATGGTGGAGGGCTACCGCCCGCCCTGCCGCTGCGGCAACCGGGGCTGCTGGGAAACGTTCATCAACCAGTATTCGGCCGTGGAGCGGATGCGCGCCCGCCTCGAGGTCGGCCGCAACAGCCTGGTCTCGCGGCTGATCGCCGAGCGCAAGGCGCCGCTGACTGTGCCGCTCATCGTCGAGGCGGCCGACGCCGGCGACTCGGAAGCGCAGGAAGCGCTGGGCGAGACCGGCTACCTCATCGGCCTCGGCGTCGCCAACCTGGTCAATATCTTTAACCCGGAGCTGGTGGTCCTTGGCGGGCCGGCCACCGTCGCCGGCAAGTACTTTCTGCCCGCCATCGAACAGGCCGTGCGCAAGACGGCCCTGCCAGAGATCGGCCAACAGGCCCAGATCCTTATGTCGGCCTTTGGCCCCGAAACCAGCCTGATCGGCGCGGCCGCCTTGGTGGTCGAAGCCATCCTGGCCAATCCGAGCAGCGTCGCCAAGCAATCAGGAACCCGTAGCCAGCGATAGGCAGCGTGCGATGCGCTGTAGGAACCGTGCATCACCGGACACACAATCTGGACGAAAGGGGGTGATCTGAAGCAAGCTGATAAGCAACCTGGACATGCTGAGCAAAAGTGTGTTTGACAGAAACTGATGTGAGCCTAAATAAAGGAGAGAAGATCGTGTCTAAGAAGAGCCCAGTATATGTTTTGATGGCCATCTTGATGGTGGCTGCCACGGTCCTGTCGGCCTGTGGAGTGACCCCTACCGTGGCCCCCGAGGCCACTCAGCCCACCACCAAGCTGTCGGTGGGTGTTGTTCTGCCGACGAAGAACGAGCCGCGGTGGATCCAAGACGAGACCCGCTTCAACGATGCGTTCAAGGCGGCAGGGTATGACGTCCAGATCCTGTTCAGCGATGGTGATTCAGCCAAGGAAAAGGCCAACGTTGAATCTCTGATCAACCAGAAGGTCCAAGTGATCATCATCTGCCCGCAGGACGCCACTGCCGCCGCTGCCGCTGCCGCCGAAGCCAGGGCAGCCGGTGTGAAGGTGATCTCCTACGACCGCCTGATCCGCGAGACCGATGCCGTCGACTACTATGTGACCTTTGACAGCATTTCGGTTGGCGAAGCGCAGGCGCAGTACCTGGTTGACAAGGCCAGCGGCGCCGGCAACCCGCTGTATCTGTACGCTGGCGCGGCCTCTGACAACAACGCCTTCCTGTTCTTCGAGGGGGCGTGGAATGTGCTGCAGCCCAAGATCGCCGATGGGACGTTTGTCATCAAGAACTCGAGCGAAGCGATAGCCCTGCAAGGCAAGGCGACGCTGACCCGGGACGAGATGGGCAAGATCATCGGGCAGGTGACGACCGACTGGAAG
>Ga0316622_100002617_pt1 | contig 12539 bp, 11 predicted proteins | sample OWC_Aug_OW2_C1_D_FD_207646 | JGI IMG/M metagenome (GOLD analysis project Ga0316622, IMG submission 207646) | Wetland soil microbial communities from Old Woman Creek delta, Ohio, United States - OWC_Aug_OW2_C1_D5_C | ecosystem: Environmental > Terrestrial > Soil > Wetlands | place: USA: Ohio... | reverse complement strand
TCGGCGGTCACGTCCCCGCGTTCATGACGGCCGAACAGGCCGTGCTCGCCGGGTACGACGAGATCCAGCACATGAACATGGTGTTTCTGAACTTCCTGTTCGACAAGGTGCAGGACACGCGCACGCCGGCGCGGTTCACGGCCGTCGCGGAGAACGCGGCCAGCGTCGATCCGCAGTCGGCACGCGTGCAGGCCTTCCTGCAGCTGCTGAAGCAGCGTCACGTGACGCTGGATCCGACGCTCGTCACGTTCGAGAGCCTCTTTACCGATCGCCCAGGCGTGGTCGGCGCGGGTCTGGCGGCCGTGGCCGATCGCATGCCGCCGCTCGTCCGGCGCGGCCTGCTCGAAGGTGGCTTGCCTGTCCCTGACGGCAAGGATGCAAGCTACCGCCAGGCGCTGACCCAGATGCAACGCATGCTCATGGCTGTGCGCAGCGCGGGCGTGCCCTTCGTTGCAGGCACGGATGCGCTGCCCGGTTTCATGCTGCCGCGTGAACTCGAACTGTACGTCGAAGCCGGTGTGCCCGCCCTCGAAGTGTTGCGCATCGCGACGCTCGACGCAGCCCGACTGGTCGGCCGCGAAGGTGAACTGGGCTCGATTGCGCCGGGCAAACTGGCCGACATGATCCTCGTCGACGGCGACCCGAGCCGCAACGTCGGCGACGTGCGGCGCCTGCGCCTCGTCATCAAGGACGGCGCGCTGTTCGATCCCGACGCCCTGTGCCGCGCGCTCGGCATCCAGCCCATCGCTGCGGCGGGCCGATGAACATGATTTCACGCACGCGACGCATGCTGCTCGCAGGGTCAGGCCTGGCGCTCGGACTCGCGGTGCTGCCGCGATCGTCGCAGGCTGCGAATGGCAAGTGGGAGCGGTATGCGCGCGCAGTCGTGATCGATGGACTCGGCGGCCCGGGCGGACACGCCACCGAGGACGGCTCGGAGTTGACGACCAGTGAGGTAGACGACATCGGGGCGTCTGGCATGACGTGCCTGCACCTCACCGTCGGCGAAGTGGGGACGATGCCGCCCGACGAGGCCTACCAGAAGGCCGTCGCGTCGATCGCGCGCTGGGAAGCCGAAGTCGATCGCTACCCGGCGACCGTGGTCCGCGTGCGGTCGGTTGCCGATATCCAGGCAGCGAAAAAGAGCGGACGCACCGGGCTGATGTACGGTTTCCAGGATGGGGTGTGCTTCGAGACTGACCTCGACCGGCTCGGGACGTTTCATCGGCTCGGCATCCGGGTGATCCAGCCGACCTACAACCGGCGTAACCGGCTCGGCGACGGCTGCATGGAGCCCTCCGACGCAGGACTCAGCAACACGGGACACGAGGCGGTGGAGCGCATGAACGCGCTGGGGATTCTCGTGGACGCGAGTCACTGCGGGCGCGTCACGGCGGCCGACGCGATCCGTCACTCGACGCGTCCCGTCGCATTCACGCACACGGGCTGCGCGGCACTCGCCGATCACCCGCGCAATCGCACCGACGCCGAGCTGCGCGCGGTGGCAAACAAGGGCGGTGTGACTGGCATCTATGTCATGCCGTACCTGTCGGGCGGCAAGCAACCCAGCGCCGCCGACGTCGTGCGTCACATCGAGCACGCGGTAAATGTCGCGGGCGAGGAACACGTCTCGATCGGCACGGATGGCACGCTCTCGGCCGTCGCACTGACGCCGGAGTTCGTGCAGTCGTTCACTGCCAACGTCGCGCGCCGCAAAGCGGCCGGCATCGCGGCGCCGCAGGAGTCCGCGGACGGCTACCTGTTCGCCAGCGACCTCAACACGCCACGGCGCTTCGAGCAGCTGGCGGACCGCCTGAGCCTGCGTGGCCATTCGGACGACAGGATCGAAAAGATCCTGGGCACCAACCTGCTGCGCGTATTCGGCGCGGCGTGGGACAGCTGACGCCCGCAACGATGCTGACTTGCTCCCACCGCCCGCCCTGCCCGGGTTGTCCGCGCTTCGGCGAGCCAGGCATCGCGGCCGTTGCACAGGCAGCGCTGGAATCGCTGGCCCGCGCCCACGGCTTACAGGGTGTTCCCGTGGTGTCGGGTGCCACGACCGGCTTTCGTTTGCGGGCCCGCCTGGCCATTCGTGGTCGGCTGGGCGCACCGAAGGTCGGCATGTTCGAACTCGGCACGCATCGAGTGGTGCACATCCCGAACTGCGTCGTGCAGCATCCACTGATCAACCGCGTTGCGGCCGTGGTGCGACGCGCGCTCGTCGATGCGGAGATCGCACCCTATGCCGAGACCACCCATCGCGGCCTCGCCCGTTACCTGCAGGTCGTGGTGGAGCGCAGTTCGGAGAGCGCACAGGTCGTGATCGTCGGCAACAGCCCGACGGTCGAGCCATTCACCCGTTGTTTTGAGCTGATTCGCGACCGGCTCGGCGACGAACTGCACAGCCTGTGGTTCAACGCCCAGTGCGAGCGCACCAACACGATCCTGGGCCGCGAATTCACGCCCTGGTGCGGATCGCCGAGCGTCGTCGAACGCTTCGGTGGAGCGGCCGTGCATTACCCACCCGGCGCGTTCGGCCAGAACAACCTCGACATCGCAGAACGCATCGTCGAACACGTGCGTGAGCAGTTGACTGCCGGGGCGCGTGTGGCGGAGTTCTATGCGGGCGTCGGCGCGATCGGGCTTTCGGTGCTGCCGCGCGTCAGTCACCTGCGCATGAATGAAGTGAGTCCGCAGTCGCTGCAGGGCCTGGCGCTCGGACTCGAAGCATTGGCACCGGTCGAGCGGGACAAGATCGAGGTGATCGCCGGGTCCGCGGGGACGAAGGCCTCTGCGGCACTGGGTGCCGACGTCGTGATCGCGGATCCACCGCGCAAGGGACTGGATCGCGAACTCGTGGAACAGTTGGTCGCCGATCCGCCCGAACGATTCGTGTACGTGAGCTGCGGGCTCGAATCATTTCTTGCCGACACGCAGAGACTGACAGCCAACGGCGCGATGCGGCTGAGCGATCTACGGGTGTTCAACCTGATGCCGTACACGGAACACGTCGAAACCGTTGCCTGCTTTGAACGGGCGTAACGTCGTCTCGCACGCGGCCGGAAACCCGGCGCGGAATCCAATCCATCAAGCAGGCTGTAGACCGGGACGACGCATACCCTGCCAATCTGGCAGCTCTCCCGCGGGCGAAGCGACGACGCGCGCTTCGAGAGCCAGCGATAAGGAATACAGCCTTTAGCTGGGGATTCTAAGATCGCGACAGGCCGACTTCGTGCTGGCGCCGACCTGCGGTCAGCCACAGCAAGAGCGCGAAGACGAAGCCCAGCGAACTCGAGATGCCGAAGAACCGCATCATCGGCTCGTAGCCCGCCGGGTTGAGCGCACTCGCACCGGCCCGGTCGTTCAGCCAGCCTGCCACGAGGTTGGCGCCGGCGATACCCGCATTCTGCACTACCCACATCAGCCCGAGCGCAGTTCCGAACCTTTCGGGCGCGACCAGCTTGCTGAGCAGCGGCCACATGACGGCCGGCACCAGTGAATAGCTGACGCCGATCAATGCCGTCGCGACCCACAGACTCCACGGCGTGTACGCCATGATCGCGATGGCGAGGGGTAGCAGCAGCGCGCCGAAAGCGAGCATGGGGGCGTACCGCCCCGTTCGGTCGCAGATCCAGCCAAAGACCGGCGTTGCGAACATCGCGGCGAGGAAGACGTAGCTGTTCATGGCGCCCGCGGTGGCGAGGTCGAGGCCGTGGGCGTGCTGGAAATACTTGATTGAAAACGTGCTGCGAAACGCGAGTATCACCGCGTACCAGAGCACACAGAGCACGAGCAGGAACCAGTACGCACGGCCGAAGAGCAGCAGGTCGCGGGGTGAAAGGCGCGGATGCAGTTCTCGCGCGCGGCTTGGCGCGACGCGGCACTTCGTGTCGAGGCCACGATACGCGAGCGCCGCCACCAGGCCGATCGCGGCGATCAATGCTGCGATGACGAGCGGCGGCTGCCAGCCCGCCGCGTACGCACTGGAGAACCACGTCGGTGACATGTCGGCCGAGAACGATCCCGACCGGCCGATGGCGAGCGAGAGTCCCATCGCGAACGCGATCCGGCCGCCTGCGAACCAATCGACGATCGCGACCGTCATGGCAATGTTCTGGGTCTCCGCGCCGATTCCGTAGAACAGCCGGCCTGCAGCCATCGCCGTGAAATCCGGTCCGAATGCCGTCAGCACGGCGCCGATCAGGCAGACCGCGGTGCTCCAGACCAGCATTCGCCCAGCCCCATAGCGATCCACGAGCATGCCGCCGAGGAGAATCAGCAGGACATTCGGCAGGCTGTAGATCGCGTTGAGCAGTCCGATCTGGGTGTCGGTAAACCCGCGTTGCCGCTGCAGCAGATCAGCGACCGGGCCGATCGAGTCGTAGACGTAGAAGTTGCCGTAGTAGACGACGGAAATCAGTGCGAATGCGAGCCAGGCCAGCGCACGACTCGGAGGCTTTTCGTCCATCCCTGAACTCCTGGACGCGCGGATTCTTACCGGGGAGGCCGTTGCGCTGTCCAGCGCAATCTATCACCTTGCGTTCTTCGGCACACAGTCCGATGGGCGCAGACCCTGGGCTCAGTTCGCGCGAAGCGAATCGTCCGCTGTGTACCGCCTGCGCAGTTCGACACGGCTGTACGCGTAAGCGTGCATCTCGTCCGCCGAGTGCTGCTCGATGAGCACTTCGCCCCACTCGCCGGCAACGAGTTCCGGGAAATACGTGTCGGCGTCGACGACCGTATGCACACGCGTCAGGTGGATCAGCCCAGTGCGGGGCAAGGCCAGGCGATAGATTTCCGCGCCGCCGATGATGCAGACCTCGGGCACGTCGCCAGCCGCACGCAGCGCTTCGTCGAGGGACACAACGACGGTGACGCCGGGCACTTCGAAGCCGGCCTGCCGCGTGATCACGATGTTGTGCCGCCCGGGCAGCGGCTTGCCGATCGACTCCCAGGTCTTGCGACCCATGACGATGGGTTTCCCCATCGTCAGGGACTTGAAGCGCTTGAGGTCGTCGGGCAGGCGCCACGGCAGTCCGCCGTCGCGCCCGATCGCGCCCCGCTCGTCCGTCGCCACGATGATCGAGACGAGCGGCATCGCGATCCTCAGGCCTTCTTGCGTTTCGCTACGGGCCTCTTGCCCTTGGCCACAGCCTTCTTCCTGGCGGCAGCCCGCTTCTCTTTCTTCTTCTTGGCGTCGATGGACTCGCGATCAAGCATCGTCCCGCGGCAGTTCGCGGCGCCGCAACGGCAGTTGTAGAGTGCCAGCTCGTCGGGATCGTCAGTGCTTTCCCAGGTGAGCTGGTAGTCGTACCCGAGCTCCTCGCCCGGCTGGATCGTGCGGATCGCCTCGATGAAGACCCGGCGGCCTTCGATGATCGTCTCGCAGTTCGCGTCGCACTTGTGGTTGATGAAGCGCGCGGGATTGCCGCCGACCCCGGCGTCGATGCAGAGATCGTCGTCGACGACGAACAGGAAGGTGTGGCCGTCGTCATCCGCCTTCATTTCATAGCGCGAGTCTGCTTCCTCGTGCGAGATGCGATCGCCCACGTATTCGATGATGCGCGTGCCGCTGCGGATGCGGCGGGCCGCATACACGCCACGACCATGGATCTTCGAGCGCTTCACGACGTACAGCGGATTGCTCTCGGCGGCAGTCGGTTTCGCAGTCTTCTGGGCATGACGCATGTGCGCGTGATGCGCCACGGCGGTCTTCGACGTCCTGGTCACGGGCTTCTTCGAGGGGGACTTCTTCATACGGCGATGGGTGCCTTGATCGCGGGGTGTGCCTGGTATCCGGCAAACTCGAAGTCCTCGAAGCGGTAATCGAAGATCGAGTCCGGCCGGCGCTTGATGACGAGCTGGGGCAGCGGCAGCGGCTCGCGCGAGAGCTGCAGCCGCGCCTGTTCGAAATGATTGACGTAGAGGTGCGTGTCGCCGCCCGTCCAGACGAAATCGCCGACGCCAAGATCGCACTGCTGCGCGACCATGTGCGTGAGCAGCGCATAGGACGCGATATTGAACGGCACGCCGAGGAACACGTCGGCGCTGCGCTGGTACAGCTGGCACGACAGCTTGCCGCCCGCGACATAGAACTGGAACAGCGCGTGACACGGCGTGAGCGCCATGCGCTCGAGCTCGCCCACGTTCCAGGCATTGACGATGATCCGGCGCGAATTGGGATCGCGCTTGATCAGGTCGATGGCGCGCGCGATCTGGTCGATCTTTCGACCGTCGGATGCGGTCCATTGGCGCCACTGGGCGCCGTAGACGGGGCCCAGCTCGCCGTTCTCGTCGGCCCACTCGTCCCAGATGGTGACACCGTGCTCGCGCAGGTAGCGCACGTTGGTGTCACCGCTCAGGAACCAGAGCAGCTCGTGCACGACCGACTTCAGGTGCAGCTTCTTCGTCGTCATCAACGGGAAGCCTTCGCCCAGGCCGAAACGCATCTGCCAGCCAAACACCGAGCGCGTGCCGGTGCCGGTGCGGTCGCCCTTTTCGGCGCCGTGATCGAGGATGTGCTGCAACAGCGCGAGGTATTGCCGCATCGGGGTCAGGACGCGTTGAAGTTGCCGGAGGGCTGGCGCTGCCGGTACGCGTACGCCAGCATCGCGAGACCGATCAGGATCATCGGCAGCGACAGGATCTGCCCCATCGTCACCCAATCGAACAGCAGGTAGCCGCGGTTCGCATCGGGCACGCGCACGAACTCGACCAGGAAGCGGAACACGCCGTAACAGACCAGGAACAACCCCGATGGCGCCCAGCGAAACCGCGGCTTGGACGTGAACCACCACAGGATCACGAACAGCGCGAGGCCTTCGAGTGCGGCTTCATACAGCTGCGAGGCGTGCAAAGGGACGCCGTCGACCACCACGGCCCAGGGCACGTCCGTCGGCTTGCCCCAGAGCTCGCCATTGATGAAGTTACCGATGCGGCCCGCCCCGAAACCAATGGCGGGGAGCGGCGCGGCAAAGTCGAACACGTCGACCAGTAGCTTCTTGCGGCTGCGCGCGAAAAGCGCCAGCGCGACGAGCGTGCCGACCAGGCCGCCGTGAAACGACATCCCGCCTTCCCAGATGCGAAACACGCTGAGCGGCTCGCTCAGGATCCGCTCGGTGCCATAGAACAGCATCCAGCCCAGGCGTCCACCCAGGATGATGCCGACGGCTGAGAAGAAAATGAGGTCGTCGACCTCGACCGGCTTCCAGCTGGACTCGGGTCGTCCAGCGCGGCGACGAGCCAGCCACCAGGCCGACAGGAAGCCCACCAGGTACATGAGGCCGTACCAGCGGACGTGCAGCGGTCCTAACGACAGCGCGATGGGATCGGGGTGCGGATAAACGAACATCGGCCGCGTATCTTACCTGCGGGACTGCCTGATCGCCCGTCCGTCTCAGTCCTGCACGACCCGGCAGAACAGCGACTTCAGGTAGCGGGTCTCGGCGATCGCCGGATGAAGAGGGTGATCGGGGGCATGCCCGCCCACTTCCACGACTTGCGCGAAGCGGTCCACGTGGCGGGCCGCCTGCTGGATCGTGACCATGAGGTCGTCCAGCCCGAGATGGTGCGAACACGAGCACGAGACCAGGAAGCCGTCGCGCCCCAGCACCTGCATCGCCTGCTGGTTGAGCTTGCGATAGGCCGCCTGCCCCTTTGGGATGTCCTTGCGCCGCTTGATGAACGCCGGCGGGTCGATGATGACCACGTCGAACCTCGCACCTGCCTCGCGCAGCGCCGCCAGTGCCTCGAATGCATCCGCGCGCTCGGTACGGACGTTGTGCAGGCCATTGGCCGCAGCGGATCGCTGCAGCAGTTCGAGCGCAGGCGCCGACGAGTCCACGCACAGCACGTCGCTGGCATCGGCGGCCGCGGCCGCGAGGCCCCACGCGCCCAGGTAGCTGAATACGTCCAGAACGCGCGCGCCTTTGACGTACTTGAGCAGCGCGCGTCGGTTGTACGCCTGGTCGTAGAACCAGCCGGTCTTCTGGCCGCGACCCATCGGCACGAAGAAGCGGACGCCGTTTTCCTCGACGACCGTTTCTTCGATGTCGGGCCCGATCGCCGTTTCTACGTAGCTCGGCAGGCCTTCGAGATCGCGGGCGCCGGAGTCGTTCTTCCAGATCAGCGCCTTCGGCCCGAGCACTTTGACGACCGCTTCGACGATCGCGGGCTTCATCGCTTCCATACCCGCCGTGCCGATCTGGCCGACGACGACGTCGCCGAAGCGATCGAGCACCAGCCCGGGCAGGCCGTCGGATTCGCCGTAGACGAGGCGGTAAAAGGGCTGCGAATACAGCTTCTCGCGCAGCGCCAGCGCCACTTGCAACCGGTGGACGATCAGCGACTTGCCAGGGGCAAATTCCGGATCGCGACCAAGGATGCGCGCGCAGATCAGTGCGTGCGGATTGACGTAAGCGTAGCCCAGGAAGCGGTCGTTGCTCGCAACGACGCGACAGTGCGCACCGGTCGCGAACGCCGTGAGCGGCGTGCGTACCGTGTCGACCTCGTTGCTGAAGATCCAGAGGTGCCCGCCTGCAATGCGGCGATCTTCGCGCGGCTTGAGCCGCAGTTCGGGAAGGTCGATGGACGAAGTCGAGAGTGCCGGGGGCGGCGTTGACATGCGCGTTTCCGCCGGCGAGCGGCAGCCTTCCGTTATAGTTCCCGCATTCTAGTCGATCGAACCCCGTCAGGTTCTGCCATGACTTCGCCCAGCCCGTCCGGCAACCAGAATGCTTTGGCCGCCGAGACCAGTCCTTACCTGCGCCAACACGCCTCGAACCCCGTCGACTGGCATCCCTGGGGTCCGGAGGCACTCGAACTCGCGCGCAAGCTGGACAAGCCGATCCTGCTGTCGATCGGCTATTCGGCCTGTCACTGGTGCCACGTGATGGCCCACGAGTCCTTCGAGGATCCCGCGACCGCCGCGCTCATGAACGAGCTGTTCGTGAACATCAAGGTGGATCGCGAGGAACGCCCCGACCTCGACCGCATCTACCAGACCGCGCACCAGGTGATGAACCAGGCGGGCGGCGGCTGGCCGCTGACGATGTTCCTGGCGCCCGATTCGCACCGGCCGTTCTTCTCGGGCACGTACTTCCCACCCGAGCAGCGTTACGGCATGCCGGGTTTTCGCACGGTGCTCGAGAAAGTGGGCGATTTCTACAAGACCCGCCGTGGCGACCTCAAGGAGTACGGTGACAAGCTGGTCGACGTGCTTGGGCAGTTGCAGCCGCCGACGGATTCGTCGGGCGCAGGGTTATCGAGCGAACCCCTGCTGACGGCCCGTGCGACGCTGCAACGCGAATTCGACGGCACCTTCGGCGGCTTCGGCGAGGCACCAAAATTCCCGCACCCGGCCAACCTCGAGCTGCTGCTGCGCACCTGGCGCGCCTCGGCGGCGAGCGATGAGCCCGACCTGCAGGCGCTGTACATGGCGACGCTCACGCTGACGCGCATGGCCGAAGGCGGCTTGTACGACCAGCTCGGCGGCGGCTTCAGCCGCTATTCCGTCGACCCGTACTGGATGATTCCGCACTTCGAGAAGATGCTGTACGACAACGCACAGCTGCTCGGCGTGTACGCGCAGGCTGCCGTCGCCACCGGCGAGCCACTGTTCCGTCGGGTCACCGCAGAGACGGCCGAGTGGCTCCTGCGCGACCTGCGTTCGACCGAGGGCGGTTTCTATTCGACGCTGGATGCGGATTCCGAAGGCCACGAAGGCAGGTTCTACGTCTGGACGCCTGACGAGGTCCGCGACCTGCTCGATGCCGAGCAGTACGAGCCTTTTGCCCAGCGCTTCGGCCTCGACCGCGACGCGAATTTCGAAGGCCAGTGGCACCTGCATACTTTCAAGTCGATCGCGGATATCGCGACCGGTCTGAGGCTGGACGAGGCCGCCGTCGAAACCCTCATCGACGAGGCGCGGGCGCAGCTGCTCGAGGTGCGAAATGCGCGCGTCTGGCCCGGTCGCGACGAGAAAATCCTGACGTCATGGAACGGCATGACGATCGGCGGGCTGGCGCGCGCCAGCCGCGCGCTCGAACGCGACGACCTGGCCGGTGCCGCAGTGCAGGCCATGCATTTCCTGCGGGCACGCTGCTGGAAGGATGGACGACTCCTGGCCGTGCACACGGACGGCGAATCCCGTTTCCCCGCCTACCTCGACGACTACGCGATGCTGGCGTGGGGCTTGCTGGAACTGCTGGAAGCACGCTGGGATGCCGACGCCCTCGCCTGGGCCGTCGAACTCGTCGACGTGATGCTCGAGCATTTCACCGATCACGACGCCGGTGGATTCTATTTCACGGCCGATGACCATGAGTCGCTGATCCTGCGGCCAAAGACGTTTTCGGACGATGCCACGCCCGCCGGCAACGGCGTGGCTGCGCGCGTCCTGATCCGGCTCGGTTACCTGCTCGGCGAAACGCGTTACATCGACGCAGCGGAGGCCACACTGCGTTCCGCGCATGCGGCGATCGAACGGTATCCGCACGGGCACGGCACGCTGCTGATGGCACTCGAGGAGTACACGTCGCCGCCCTGGATCCTGGTGCTGCGCGGTGACAGTGACGAACTCGACGTCTGGCGCAGCGAAGTCGACAAGCTCTATGACCCGCACCGCATGATCGTCGCCGTGCCGTCCGACGCGAAGAAACTGCCGGCTGCACTGGCCAGCAAGAGAGCCCTGGGTGGCGCGGTTGCGTATGTATGCCGCGGCATGACGTGTTCGGCGCCGGTGCCTACGCTCGCGCAGCTCGTGCGCGAATTGCGGGGCCAGTAGGGAAATAGGGGACGCTCACCTATTTCTTCAAATAGGTGAGCGTCCCCTATTTCCGCCCGATTTCCCGCTCAATACGCCGTCAGTGCCTGCCCGCTCCGCAGCGTCGCGCCTGCTCCGCCGGGTCCCGCAAACGTGATCGGGACCGACTCGCTGCGCAGGCCGACATTGCGCAGCACCACAAAGTGCAGGTGCGGCCCGCTCGAAAACCCCGTGTTACCCGAGTTGGCGACGTATTCGCCGCGCGCGACGCGCTGGCCGATCTTCACCCGAACGGTGTCCAGCTGCAGGTGCGCATAAATCGCGTGCGTGCCATCTTCGTGCAGGATCTGCACGAAATTAGCCTCGTCCATGTTCTGCGGACTGAGGCCGCTGCGGAAATGCCGAGCGGCCACGTTAATCACCACGCCCTCGCGCGCAGTGTGAATGGCTGTGCCGACCGGCATCGCGATGTCGACGGCATTGCGACTCGACGGCTCGACGTGTGTGACGGCATCCGGCGGCGCCTGCGTCACCTGGAACCGTTGCGCGAGCGCGAACGGCGCGCGATAAGGTTGCGCCGGCCGGTGCTCTGCACCGGGCTCTCCAACCACGTAGCCGTATTCGTAGCGAATCTCCCCGGGCCCATCGGCCGCCGCAACGTCGAGCAGGACTTTTTCAGACTGTGGCGACAACGTCCCGCGCCCCCGCTTTTCGCCGGCAGGCGTCTTTGCCTTGACCGCAAATTCGGCGACGCACTGGCACTGGTTGATCGCCACCAGCGCAAGGCCCGACTCCGTGGACCGTGGCTCCACGGTCATCTTCAACGCCGGTCCGCCGCCGCGTACCAGCGAAACGCTTTGCGACGCCTGCCCGGGCGGCGGGGGTCGGTCGGTGTAGACCCACTGGCCGCTCGAATCCTTGTAGCGATAGGCCGCACCTGCTGCGGCCCCGCACGCCAGCAGGCTGCAGACCAATACCCCGAGCGACCGGACGGTCCTTGGCAGGCTCGCAGGGTAACGATTCGAGCTCATCGCAAAATGGTAGCGCAACTCAGGCCGATAGCGAGTGACACTACGGTGGAAGAGTGGCAGAAATCACGCTATCAGGGCGTGCGCTCGAGCCGTGCGCGGATCGCGAGCAGCAGGTCGCCGTCGGCTTCCGGCTCGAACCGCGGCGCAGCGTTCCAGTCGTAGCCCCACGGGTTGGCCTTGATCAGGTCGGCGGGCTCGTCTTCGTAGCGCGGAATCACGTGCGCGTGCAACGCGGGCTCGACGTTGCCGAAGATCGCATAGTTGATGCGGACGGCGTCGGTGATGTCCTGCACGGCCTGCCCGATCCGCGCCATGTCGGCGAGGAAAGCATGCTGCAGGGCCGGCTCCAGCGTGTTCAGGTGCGGCACCACGGGATCGGGCAGCAGCAGGCAATAGCCTGGCAGCACCTGCGGATCGCCGAGCACGGCCCAGCCGGAGCGCAGCCGCGCGATCATCGTGGGATCGGTGCCGGCACGACAGGCCTCGACGCGGCGATGGATGGCGGTGTCGGTCACTGGGTCGTTCGTTCGGGTGTTCACGGGGTCGGCCATGGTCACTTCCTGAACATGAAATAGACGGCGCCCAGCATGCAGATCGACGCCCAGAGGTAATCGAGCTTAAGCGGCTGCCGCATGTAGAGCAGCACGAACGGTACGAACACGGCCAGCGAGACGACTTCCTGCACGATCTTGAGCTGCGGCAGCGTCAATACCGTATGACCGATGCGATTGGCCGGCACCTGCAGC
>Ga0316622_100002616_pt1 | contig 12541 bp, 12 predicted proteins | sample OWC_Aug_OW2_C1_D_FD_207646 | JGI IMG/M metagenome (GOLD analysis project Ga0316622, IMG submission 207646) | Wetland soil microbial communities from Old Woman Creek delta, Ohio, United States - OWC_Aug_OW2_C1_D5_C | ecosystem: Environmental > Terrestrial > Soil > Wetlands | place: USA: Ohio... | reverse complement strand
CTGAGCCCGTCGAAGGGTGAGCGCGCGTTTATCGACACTCCCATCCGGGAGAGGGAGTGCTGACCGAGCACTACCAACGTCAGTTCGACGAGGAGTTCCGTCTCCGGACGCGGCACGAGGACGGCCGGGGTCACCACGAAGTCGAGCGACCAGAACTCCTGGCGGCCGAGGATATAGGCGACGGGTTCACGATCGGCGCGCCGCGCCAGCCAGCCGGCGAAGCGCTCGGCTGCCGGCGGTGGCACGATCTCGTGCGACCGGACGTAGAGACCGGCACGATCGGTCCCACACGCGGCCGCCAGCAACACGTCGGCGTCGAGACGCGGTGATCCCACGCCCGCGGCCGCCAGGGTTGCGGCAGCGACGGCCAGCGTCTCGGCCACCGTCGGGGCACCGGGTGTCGGCGCCGTCGGGACGGCCGCCCGCGCCAGGCTGTTGGCGTAGGCGTTCATCAACTGGCCGCCTGCAATGCTGCCGCCTGGTAGTGCGTGATGAGGGCGTCGATGAGCGGCTCAATATCGCCATCCATCACCCGGTCGAGCGAGTACAAGGTCAGGTTGATGCGATGGTCAGTGACCCGCCCCTGCGGGAAGTTGTACGTCCGGATGCGCTCCGAACGTTCGCCCGTACCCACCATGCTGCGCCGGTTCTCGGCCACCTCGGCGTGCTGCTCCGCCTGGGCGTGCTCGAGCAGGCGCGCGCGCAGGATCTTGAGCGCCTTGGCCTTGTTCTTGTGTTGCGACTTCTCGTCCTGACATGCCACCACGAGGCCGCTCGGCAGGTGCGTGATGCGCACGGCGGAGTCCGTCGTGTTGACGCTCTGCCCGCCGGGCCCCGAGGAGCGGAAGACATCGATGCGCAGATCCTTCGCTTCGTCGATGTGCACGTCGACCTCGTCGGCTTCCGGCAGGACCGCCACAGTGACCGTCGAGGTGTGGATGCGGCCGGACGCCTCGGTGACGGGCACGCGCTGGACGCGGTGCACGCCGCCCTCGAACTTCAGCCGGCTATAGGCGCCCTGCCCTTCGATCAGGGCGATGACTTCCTTGAAGCCGCCAAGGCCGGTGGCACTGGCACTCATCATCTCGACGCGCCACCGCTGCTGCTCGGCGTAGCGGCCGTACATGCGGAATAGCTGCGCCGCGAACAGGCTCGCTTCGTCGCCGCCGGTCCCGGCGCGGATCTCCAGGATGACGTTGCGGTCGTCGTTCGGGTCGCGCGGCAGCAGCAGCCGGCGCAGCTGCGCCTCGAGGGCCTCGACCTGCTGGCGGAGCGCCGGCAGTTCGGCCTTGGCCAGCTCGCGGAGCTCCTCGTCCTCTTCGTCGAGCAGGGCCTTGTGGCCGTCCACCTCGGCGGCGACGCGCTTCCACTCTTGATAGCACTGGACGATCTCTTCGAGGTCGGCGCGCTCCTTGGACAGGCGCACGTATTCCTTGCGGTTGGCAATGACCGCCGGATCGACCAGGGCGCCTTCGAGGTCGAAGTAGCGCCGTTCGACGTCCACCAGCTTCTCGAACATGGCCGTTACAGGGCGAAAAAAAGGGCGCGGGAGATGGTCTCCCGCGCCCCGGTAGTGCAGATCATCCCGCGGGCGGTTGGGCCCGCAACGCTACTGCTCGATACCGTACTTCCGGCGGAACCGCTCGACCCGCCCCGCGGTGTCGATGAGCTTCTGCTTGCCCGTGAAGAACGGGTGGCAACTCGAGCAGATTTCCACGTGAATCGCCGGCACTGTCGACCGCGTCTCGACAACGTGACCGCAGGCACAGACGATCTTCGTCGCGTCATATTTTGGATGGATACCTTCTCGCATGATGTCGTGCTCCCGGCCGCGTGTGCCCCTCTGGTGAGCCGAATGTGGCGGCAGCGCAGTCCATAGCATCGGCCTCCCGGGGTGGCAAGGCGATCGGGCCGCCCGCCAAGAAGGGGGACAGCTCTCCTCGCGCACCAAGAAATCGCCAAAGAGATCTGTCCCCCTGTTCGGCTTACGAACCGAGGGCGCGGACCGCCGCCACCGCACGCCGCCAGCCCTGGTAGAGTGCTTCGCGCCGCTCCGCCGCCAACTTCGGGCGAAACAGCCGGTCCCGGCTGCGCACCCGATCCAGCGCCCGTTCCGACTTCCACAGCCCCACCCCGACGCCAGCCAGCAGCGCCGCACCAAGCGCCGTGGTCTCCACCACCTTCGGCCGGTCCACCGTCGCGCCGAGCACGTCCGCCTGAAACTGCATGAGGAAATCGTTGGCCGCCGCCCCCCCGTCGACGCGCAAGCCGCTGAGCGGGCGCCCCGACTCGGCCACCATGGTGTCGACCACGTCGCGGGTCTGGTAGGCCAGTGACTCGAGCGCCGCCCGCACGACGTGCGCCCGCGTCACCCCGCGCGTCAACCCGACTACGGCGCCACGCGCCGCCGCGTCCCAGTAGGGCGCCCCCAGGCCGACGAACGCCGGGACGAGGTACACCCCCAACGTGGAGTCGACGCTCCGCGCCATGCGCTCCGAATCGCGCGCCTGTTTCAGCAAACCGAGCCCGTCGCGCAACCACTGCAGCGCCGCCCCCGCGATGAACACCGACCCTTCGAGGGCGTAGGCGGGGCTACCGTCGGCGGCGCACGCCATTGTCGTGAGCAGGCCGCGCGTCGAGTCCACCGGTTCGGCGCCCGTGTACATGAGCAGAAAGCAGCCCGTGCCGTACGTGTTCTTCACCAGCCCCGGGCGAACGCACGCCTGTCCGAACAACGCCGCCTGCTGGTCACCGGCGATGCCGCTGATCGGCACCTCGGCACCGAAGACGCGCGCGTCGGTGCGGCCAGCCACCGCGGCGGACGGCACGACGCGCGGCAGGACCTCAGCGGGCACGTTCAGCAGGCGCAGCAGGTCGTCGTCCCACTGCCGCTCATGGATGTTGAAGAGCAAGGTGCGCGACGCGTTGGTGAAGTCGGTGACGTGCACCCGGCCGCCGGTGAGGTTCCAGATGAGCCAGCTGTCGATAGTACCGAACGCCAGGCGCGCCGACCGCGCGCGGGCCCGCGGCACGTGCTCGAACAGCCACTGGAGCTTCGTACCCGAGAAGTACGGGTCGAGCACCAGGCCCGTCTTGGCACGCACGCCCGCCTCGGCGCCGTCGGCCTTCAGCGTGTCGCACCGCGCCGCGGTGCGGCGGTCCTGCCACACGATGGCGCGGTGCAGCGGTTTGCCGGTCTCGCGGTCCCACAGGACGGTCGTCTCGCGCTGGTTGGTGATGCCGATCGCCGCCACGTCACGCGGGCGCAGCCGCGCCGCCCGCAGCGCCGACCGGATGACGCGCGCGGTGACCGTCCAGATTTCCTCCGGATCGTGCTCGACCCAGCCCGGGCGCGGGTAATACTGCCGGAACTCGGAGTAGCCGCGGCCCCGCACGCGGCCCGCCGCATCGAACACCATGACCGTGGAGCCGGTGGTTCCCTGGTCGATCGCCAGCACGTACGGTTTCATCGGCACCCTCCCCGTCCCCGGTGGTGTGCCCGTCCGCTCGGCGAATATCAAACCCCACGGTCTGATTTGTTCGCCCCGCGGGTCGCAGCTAGAATGTCGCCGTGCGCCAGCCGCGGTTCATCGTGGTGACGGGCAAGGGCGGCGTGGGGAAGACGGTCGTCACCGCCGCCCTCGGCCTGGCGGCGGCGCAGCGCCGCCGTCGCGCCCTCATCATCGAGACCGCCAGCGACGGCAGCCTCGCCCGACTCTTCGGCCGGTCCACACTCGGGCCCGCTCCCAGTCGCCTGCAAGCCGAGCTCGACGCCGTCCACGTCGACGCGCGCGATCTGGTCGAGCAGTACTTCGCGCGCCTGCTGCGCTTCCGCTGGCTGTCGGACCGCCTGCTGTCGAGCAACACCTTCAACGCGCTGACCGCCGCAGCACCGGGCGTGACGGAATTTCTGCTGCTCGAGCGGGTGTTGCAGTGGATCGAACCGGGCCTCACTGGCCGCCACCAGCGCTACGAGGTGGTCATCGTCGACGCCCCGGCGACCGGGCACGTCATCAAGCTCCTCGGCACCCCGCGGCGCCTCGCCGCGATGGTCCCGGCCGGCCCGCTCGGCACCACCGCCGGCCGCCTGCTGCAGTTGCTGACGGACCACCAGCGCACACACGTCGTGCTCGTCAGCCTGCCGGAGGACATGGTGGTGCGGGAAACCATCGAAGCCTACACCACACTGCGCGGCGACCTCGGCTTGCACGTCTGCCGCCCGGTGCTCAACCGCGTCTTCCCGTCACGCTTCACGGCCGAGGACGGGCAGCGGATTGCCGCCAGCCCCGACACCGGCCCCGTCGTCGAGGCGGCGCGCTTCACACTGGCCGCCCGCCGCGAGGCCGAGCGCACATCCGCGCAATTACGGCGGGCACTCGACGAAGCGCCGATCGAGTTGCCGCAACTGTTCGGCGATGAACTCGGCGCCGCCGATCTCGGCCCCTTTGCGGACGTCCTCGGCCCGGTAGTGCTCGACCATCTGCCGCCGCGCACGACGCCACGCCGGGCCGGCGGGCCGCGCCGGGGCGGGAGCGGCTGACGATGCAGTCCATCGATGCACTGCTGCGCAAACGCCTCGTCGTGTGCGTTGGCTGCGGCGGGGTCGGCAAGACCACCACCGCGGCGGCCCTCGCCCTGGCCGGCGCCCAGCGCGGGAAGCGCACGGCGGTGATCACCGTCGACCCGGCGCGCCGCCTCAAGGACGCGCTGGGACTCGCCACGCTGTCGGTCGAACCGCACCGCGTCGTGGTCGGCGATGTCCACTTCGACGCGCTGGCCCTCGACACGAAGCACGCCTTCGATGCGCTGATCCAGCGGGTGGCGCCGACGCGCGCCGCAGCGCAACGGATTCTCGCCAACCGCCTGTACCAGGAACTCTCCACCGAGCTGGCCGGATCGGCCGAATACATGGCCATGGAAAAGCTGCACGAGTTGCTGCACCTGCACCGCTACCAGCTGGTGATCGTCGACACCCCGCCAAGTGCGCACGTCCGTGACCTGCTGGCCGCCCCCAACCGGCTCATCAACCTTCTCGCCTCGCGCGCCGTGAGCCTACTGCAGGCCCCCGCTTCGCTGCTCGGCGCCGGTTCCATTACCGGACGCGTCACGGTGGGCGCGCTGCTGAAGGTGCTCCAGCGCTGGACCGGCCTCGACCTGTTGCGCGACCTCGCCGACTTCGTGACGGCCTTCGAACACCTCACCGAGGGGTTCACGGTGCGCGCCGAGGAGATCGGCCGCCTGCTACACGCGCCGAGCACGGCGTTCGTGCTCGTCACCAGCCCGGACCCGCACACGGCCGACCTGGCTGCCGCGTTTCATCGCGAGCTGGCGGCCAGCAAGTTTCCGATCGCCGGAATCATCGCCAACCGGGTCGTCGCATTTCCGCGCGTGCGCGACCAGCAGGCCGCTGTCGCAGGGTGGGACGAACCGTTGCGCGGCAGGCTGCTGGAGAACTACGCAGCGCTACTGCGCCTGTCGCGGCGTGATCGCCAGACGCTGCGTCACCTTCAGGATGCCACCGGAGCACCGCTGCTCGCCGCAGTGCCGGCGATCACTGCCGCCCCCACCTCGCTGGCGGGGCTGGCGGACTTCGCGCAGTTACTCGCGCCGGCCTGAGGCGGGCGGCGCAGCGGCACGGCCCTGCGGCCGTTTCGCCGGCGCCACGGACTGCATGGCGAGCAGCCGATCGAGCTTCATGTTCAGATTCACCAGACTGCCCTGCAAGTGTTCGATCTTCACGAGCAGCTTGTGATAGTCGGCGCGCGAGGGCAAGTTGAGAAGATGGAGCAGCGTTTCGACGTTCTTGTCGACTTGCCCCTTCGTACGCACCGCCCGCTTGGCCACCCGGGCCAAGCCATCGCTCACGCCCGGTCGGCTGACCACCTCTTCGAGCACTTGCCCGAGGGTCTCCTCGCCGCGATCGACGATCCACTGCAAGAGGTTTTGCGGTTCCGCTCGTGAGGTCTTGGCGCGCATGGCGAATCCTTATAGTGAGGGCGCGGACGGAGCGTCAACCGGCGTCGGATCGGCGCGGAACTCGACGGTGGCGTCGGGGCACCGAACGGACATGGGGGCGGGTTGGCCCTTGAGGAGCACGGCGTGACCTGGGACGTCGCCCTGGGCTATTTCACCGGACTGCGGTTGTTCGCGCCGCACATCGATGCGGCCACGCTGGTGCGCACACTACTGGTGGTGCACACGTGCGATGCCATCATGTGCCGCCTCATCGCGCACAACAACGGCTATCCGAAGCGCCTGTGGACGGGACTGGGCTTCTGCTTCGGCGTGTGGGCGGTCGCCGTGCTCATGCTGTTGCCGCGGCGGCACAACACCGCGGATGCCGCGGCCTCCCCGCTGCCCCCGCCTTCGTGAGAAACGGTCGATAAACACACACTCACCCTTCGACGGGCGCAGGGTGCGCGGACAAATCTCAACGAGACCAAAGCGAGACCCGCTCGTGCTGAGCTCGTCAAAGTACGAGCGCGGAGAGAGTCGACAGTCCCGTACGGAGAAGGGGTTCAGCAACGCGGACCGCTCATTCCGATTCCGCGATGACGTACGCAATCGCCAGCTCGGCCGTGTGACTCAGGGACAGCGAGATGCGCCGGATACCGAGCGCCTCGGCGCGGGCGGCGGCGCGGCCACGGAGCCGCACGCTGGGCGGCCCGTCCGTGCGCACCACTTCGATGTCGCACCACGGCAACAGCCGCCCGAGCGCCTTCATGACGGCTTCCTTGGCCGCGAACCGGGCAGCGAAGCTCTCCGCGGCGTTGCGGCGCCGCTCGCAGTAGGCACGCTCCTGGGGGGTGAAGACCCGGGCCCGGAACCGCACACCGGTCGCCGGGCGCTCCACCGCCGCCCGGATGCGCGCCACTTCGATGATGTCGACTCCGACCCCGACTATCATTTCCGGCCCGCAGCTCGCCCTAACACGCGGCGCACGACGTGCAGGTCGTGGTGTCGCACGGCGGGGTTTGCCGGGCCGCGAACGCCTTGCGGCGCTCGACCCAGAGGTAGCCCTTGTTGATCCGGTGGTCGATGAAATCCCACGGCAGGCGCTCGTCAGCACCGTAGCCTCGGTGGACGTACGCATCCGGATGCGGCACGCCGGGCATCCCGTCGCGCTGCCACCGCCGAATGACCGCCCACCAGTCGCCGTCCGCCTCGTGGATGGCCCGGACGATGGCACCGACACGCCGATCGCCGCGCGACATCAACGTCTGGAAGTACCCTTCACGCGGCGATTCGGTGTCGAGGTGCACGTTGGGCACCGCAGCCAGGGCGCGGCGCAGCGTCGCAAACTTGCTCTTCAAGCGTCCGATCGGCTCCATCGGATCCCACTGGAACGGCGTCCACGGCTTGGGGACGAACGGGTTCACGGATACCGTGATGCTCGGCACGCCCCGGCGCGAACGGGCCCCGTCGCCGAGCCGGGCACGAATCTTCCCGATCAACTCCGCGATCGCCAGCACATCCACCGTCTCTTCCGTCGGCAACCCGACCATGAAGTACACCTTCAAGTCCTGCACGCCTTCGCCGACCAGCAGGTCGGCGGCACGCAGGATGTCGGCCTCGCTCAGGTTCTTGTTGATAACCCGGCGCATCCGCTCGGAGCCCGCTTCGGGCGCTACCGTCACGCTGCGATTGCGCCCGCCACCGAGCGCCGCCGCCAGACGCGGGGTGACACAGTCCGCCTTCAACGACGACGGGGACAGACGTCCACCAGCCGCCGCGGCGATCTCCGACAAGCGGTCCACCCCCGGCACACTGGCCATCTCCGCGCCGACAAGCCCGATGGTCGGGCGTTCACGCAGGCCCTCGCGCACCGCCTGCTCGAGCACGTCCGTGCCGCGCGTGCGAATCGGTCGGTACATGTACCCGGCCGCGCAGAACCGGCACCCCCACTGGCAGCCGCGACTGGCTTCGACCAACACCATGTCGCCGAAGACCGCCTCGTCCGACAGCACGCGGGTCGTCGTCGGCCACTTGTTGAGGTCCCAAATGAGCCGCCGCTCCACGCGCGCCTCCCCGGGGCCGCCATACGCGACGTCGGTGAGCACCGGCCCGTCGTACGTCGGCGTGTAGAAGGCCGGCACGTAGCTGCCGCGCACGTGCGCCGCGCAGTCGCGCAGCAGCGCGGCCTGAAATTCACCCGATGCGCGATCGGAGGCGCGCAACCGCGTCAGGGCCTCGAGGAACTCGGGCAGCATTTCCTCGGCTTCGCCGATCAGGAACAGATCGACGAAGTCGGCGATCGGCTCAGGATTCAAGAAGACCGCCGGGCCGCCGGCAATAACCAACGGACCGCGCCCGTCGCGCTCGCGGCTGCTGAGCGGGACGCCCGCCAGGTCGAGCAGTCGCACCACATGCCAGTAGTCGGTTTCGAACGACACAGAGAACGCGATGATGTCGAAGTCCTGCACGCGCGTGTGCGACTCGAGGCTGCGCAGGTCGCCACGACCGACCAAGGCGGTCTCCTCTTCGTCCGGCAGAAACGCGCGCTCACACACCACGGCCGGATGGCCGTCGAAGAGTTCGTAGACAACCTGGAACCCCAGGTTGCCCATGGCGACCGCGTAGCGGTTCGGGTAGACGAGACAGACGCGCACGTCGCCCGCCTGTTTCTTCGCGAACCGCAGGCGCTCGTTCCCCCGGCGGAGACGCGCCCGTTCCTCCATTTGCCACGCTGACACGATGATCGATGTCCTTGCCGGCAGAGCGTAGCGCCGCCCTCGGCGCGCCTCAACCAACCGGCCGCAGCGGCGAGATTGTGAAACACTCCGCCAGCACGAGGGGGGCAGGCCCCCTAACATGCCGGAATGCCAAGCGGCCTGTCCCGTTCAGTTGCGCGAGAGCGTCCGAACGGGGGGTGTCAGGTACCTCTGCCCGGCACCCGAGCCCGCCGCCCCCAACACCCTGCTTCAGAACCGGATCCGCGAGCGGTAGCCGCGGTCCGAGGTGCGCCCGTATACGGTGTGGGCGACCCAGCCGGCCAGCAGGCCGACGACGAGGAGAAACAGGCTGTGTGACGAGACGATTGACGACTCGTCGGCCACGCCGTCCGCGGGCGCGCCCGTCGCCTCGACGCGACGCTGCAACGCGTCGAGGGCGGCCAGGGTCTGCTGCAGCTGTTCGCGCAACGGCTCGATGTCGCGCACCGTAACTACCGGCACCGCCGGCGCCGCTGTTGGGACGAGCGTGCGACTGGTCGCCGCAGCCAGTTCCTCACGCAAGCGGCGCACGTCTGCTTCCAGCGTCGCCGTGCGGCCGGCGTCGGCCGCCGCCGGGGCGACCGTCGAGCGTGCCGCAGCCGGTGCCGCCGTCACGGTCGGGGCCACCGCTGTTGGCGCCACCGCCGTCGGCGTCGCGGCGCTCGGGGTCGCCGTCGCGCTGACGGGCACCACGCGGCGCTCGTGCTCGCCGGGCAGCGCCAGAAACGTGCTGTTCACGTAGCCGGCTTCGCCGCGCCGCGTATTGATGCGCGCCCACTCGCCCTTGATCTCCTGGACGTCGACGGACTCGCCGCGCGACACGGACGCGAACGGCGGGAACTCGCGGCCCGGGCCCCGGCGCACCACGACGCGTTCGGCGCCGGTAACGACGGCCTTGCCGCCCTGCCCCCACGCCGCGTCGACCAGGGCGCCAACGCCAACGAGGCCGACGATGACCAGCACTCGGATGCCGGCGGTGGCTGGACCCCACCCGGACCCGCCGTCCGCCTCGCTCGCCCTCGTCTTTCCGTTACGTCTCATCGCATTGCTGTCTCTCGCCCCTGGGGGTCGGCGCCGCCAGTGGTGCAGAGGAGGAAGTGGTCGGGGTGACTGGACTTGAACCAGCGACCTCACGGTCCCGAACCGTGCGCTCTACCATGCTGAGCTACACCCCGAATCGACGTCGCGCGTGCTGCCGAAATCGGTCAGGAGCGGCGTCCTAACACACCCCGGCCAAATTGCAACCGCGCCGCTCAGGCGGAGCGCGCCGCCGGGTGCCCGGTGGCGGCTTCCTCTGCCACCTGCCGCATGCGGCGGATCGTCGCGGCATAGTCGGGCGTCGCGAAGATGCCCGAGCCGGCCACCAGGACATCAGCCCCGGCCGCCGCGACACGCGCCGCCGTCGGTTCGACCTTGATGCCGCCGTCCACCTCGATCAGGTAGTCGAGACCGCGGTCACGGCGCCAGCGCGCTGCCTCGGCGATCTTCTCGGTGACGTCGATGAACCCCTGGCCGCCGAACCCCGGGTGGACCGTCATAACGAGCAGCAGGTCGATCTCGGCGAGCACCGCCTCGACGGCACGCAACGGCGTGTCGGGATTGATCGCCACCGCCGGCCGGACCGCATGCCGGCGAATCAACGCCAGCGTGTCGCTCAACTGCGGGCAGGCCTCGACGTGCACCGAGATGACATTCGCGCCCGCCTCGGCAAACGCCGGAATGAAGCGTTGCGGGTGTTCGATCATCAGGTGCGTATCGAGGGTGAGGTCGGTCACCTTGCGTACCGCGGCGACCACCGCCGGTCCGATCGTCAGGTTCGGCACGAAGTGCCCATCCATGACGTCCAGATGAATCCAGTCGGCCCCCCCGGCATCCACCGCGCGGACCTCGTCACCGAGGCGGCTGAAGTCCGCCGACAGCAGCGACGGCGCGATCGTGATCATGCCGGCACCTTACCGCCGGCGTCCATGCGCCTCAACCGGGCGGCAAAGAAGCCGTCCAACCCGTCGCGATGTGGCAGCGTGCGCAGGCATCCGTCCGCGCCCACCAGCTGCCGCGCCGGCTCGGGCAGGAGCGGTCGCGGATCGTCCATGACGAAACCGGTGTCCGCACCCAGCGAGGCCGCCACGACGTCCTCGTTCTCTTCGCGGCTCAGCGTACAGGTCGCATACACGAGAACGCCGCCCGGTCGCACGAAGGCCGCGACGTGGGACAGCACGGCGCGCTGCAGGTGCGCCAGCGTCGTAACGTCGCTCGGAGTGCGCCGCCACTTGACTTCGGGGTGCTGACGCAGCGTCCCGAGCCCGGAGCATGGTGCGTCCACCAGTATGGCGTCAAAGGGCCCGGGCGTGCCCGGCCGCCAGCCGGGTGGCTGCCACACCGACGCGTCGGCGACCTGCGCGCGCACGCTCGACAGTCCGAGCCGGTCGGCCAGCCGCACGATGCGCCCGACACCACGCGGGTGCACGTCCAGCGCCACGACCTCGCCACGATCGTCCATGAGTTCGGCGAGGTGCGTGGTCTTGCCACCCGGGGCCGCGCACGCGTCGAGGACCCGTGCTCCCGGCACCGGCGCGACCAGCAGCGCAACGAGTTGCGAGGCCTCCCCTTGCGCGCAGAACAGTCCCTCGTCGTACCCCGGGAGTGCGTCCGGCCCGGCACCCTGCTCGAGCTGCACGCCGCAGGGCGCAAAGCGGCTCGGCACCGCATCGACACCCGCGCCACGCAACCGAGCCAGCAGCGACGCCGCGTCGCCCTTCATTCGGTTGAGACGCAGGACGGACGGTGCCGCCTCGTTGTTCGCCTGCAACAACCGTTCGGCCTCGTCGAGACCGTACGCAGCGACCCAGCGCTCGACGAGCCAGCGTGGGTGCGACCAGCGCACGCTCAGGAAGCCGGCCGGATCGATCGCACGGTCCGGCAGCGCAACGTTGCGCCAGCCGGTTGCAGCACGGCGCAGGACGGCGTTGAGCAGCCCCGCGGCGGCGCCGCCGCGGAAGCTGCGCGCCAGGCGCACCGAGGTGTCGACGGCGGCGAACGCGGGGATGCGCGTCAGCACGCACATCTGACACAAGCCCAACCGCAGCAACGTACGCACCGGCGGATCGAGTTCGGAAACCGGCCGGCGCGAGAAGGCGCCGGCGATGTGGTCGAGAAAGCCTTGCCAGGCGATGGTCGCGTAGACGAGGCGCGTGACGAGGCCCTGGTCGCGCGCCGAGAATCCCGAGCCGGCCAAGCGATGCCCGAGCAGCGCGTCGGCAAACGCCCCACCCTCCTCGACGCGGCGCAGGATCTCCCACGCCAGGGCGCGCGGATCGGCGGCCGGAGTCGGATGAACCTTTGGCATGAGACGGCTGGGCACCTGTTAGGTTTCTAGGTTCCCAGGTTGTTACGAGCAGGCGCCTCGGGATCCGCCAACAACCTAACAACTTGCCCCATGGTCCTGTCCCAATCGCGCCCCGATGCGCACCTGTCCGCCGCGCGCGAACTCGGCGGCGGACAGTCGTTTGCGGCCCTCGAGTTGGACTTCGTCGAGCACCAAGGTGCCGGCGCCCGTCGCGACCGCGATCCCCGCATCCACACCGACCACGGTGCCCACCGTTGCGGCGCCGGGTACCGCCGTCGGGTGCGCGCGGTGGATCTTCAGCAGCTTGCCGTCGAGGACGGTAAACGCCGACGGCCACGGATGCAGCGCGCGCACGCCGCGGGCGATGTCCACCGCCGCCTGACTCCAGTCGATCCGCCCATCTTCTTTCGACAGCATCGGCGCCAGGGTCATGTCGGCGTCGCGTTGCGGCACACGCGGCAGCGTGCCGGCCTTCAGGCGGACC
>Ga0316622_100002615_pt1 | contig 12542 bp, 9 predicted proteins | sample OWC_Aug_OW2_C1_D_FD_207646 | JGI IMG/M metagenome (GOLD analysis project Ga0316622, IMG submission 207646) | Wetland soil microbial communities from Old Woman Creek delta, Ohio, United States - OWC_Aug_OW2_C1_D5_C | ecosystem: Environmental > Terrestrial > Soil > Wetlands | place: USA: Ohio... | reverse complement strand
GAAATGCCCCCGATGCCACACCGATAATCCCGATACATCCCAGTTTTGCGGTGCGTGTGCGGCTCCCCTGAATCTGGGGGGATCGGAACCTATGCCGCCAACGAAAACCCTGGAGACGCCCGTCCATGTCCTGAAGCCCGGAACCCTCGTCGCCGCAAAATACGCGATCGTCGACGAGATCGGGAGCGGCGGGATGGGGATCGTCTACAAGGCCGAGGACATCAAGCTCAAGCGGTGCGTTGCCCTGAAATTCCTGCCCCCACACCTGATGGGCTCGCCCGAACTCAGGGAGCGCTTCCTCATCGAGGCCCAGGCCGCTGCGGCGCTGTCGCACCCGAATATCTGCGTCATCCACGAGGTCGGAGAAAGCGAAGAGCGCCCTTACATCGCCATGGAATATGTGGAAGGGGAGACGCTCCGGGACAAAATCAAACAAGGTCCTCTCAAGCCGGAGCAGGCGTTGGACTATGCCATCCAGGTCGCCTCCGGACTGGGGGAGGCCCACCACAAGGGCATCATCCATCGCGATATCAAAAGCGCCAACATCATGGTCACAGCGAACGGCCAGGCCAAAGTGATGGATTTCGGGCTGGCCAAGCTCCGGGGGGGGTCTTCGCTCACCCGCACGCAGACGACCCTCGGCACTGTAGCCTACATGTCTCCTGAACAGGCCCGGGGCGGCAGCCTGGATCAGAGGACCGACATCTGGTCCCTGGGTGTTGTCCTCTATGAGATGCTGACAGGGCAGCTACCATTTGAAGGGGATCACGATCAGACAGTCATCCATTCCATTCTCCATCGTCAGCCCAAGCCGCTGTCCAAATCGCGGCCGGGTCTTCCGTCCGGGCTGGACGACATTGTACTCCGGGCTCTGGCCAAGAAGGCGGCCGAACGCTACCAGACCATGGAGGAGCTTAGGAAGGATATGGAGGCAGTCGCCGAAGGCCTCAAGCCGCTTAAGGCCCGGCCGGCTAGGAAGGTCTTCGGGATAAGAACCGCTTATATCTATGCTTCTCTCGTGCTCGTACTCGCATTTCTCTTTGGCCTCAACATCGGCGGCCTGAGAAATCGCCTTCTGGGGAAATCCGCCGCCCCGGCGCCCTCCATCCGGCTGGCCGTCCTTCCGTTCGAAAACCTTTCGGGTGACCCGGAGCAGGAATACTTCAGTGACGGTATGACCGGGGAGATGATCGCCCAGCTCGGCCGCCTGCACCCCGAATCCCTCAGCGTTATCGCGCGCACCTCGGTCATGCGCTACAAGAAGACCAGCACGTCCATCGACCAGGTCGGCCGCGAGCTCAATGTCGGATACGTCCTGGAGGGAAGTGTTCAGAGGGAAGGATCTAGAGTCCGGATCACCGCTGAGCTCATCAAGGTCCAGGATCAATCTCAATTGTGGGCCGACAGTATCGAACGCGAGCTGTCGGGCGTGCTGGCCCTGCAGAATGAGGTATCGCAAAAGGTGGCCTCCGCCCTGGCCCTCAAGCTCCTCCCGGCCGAAAAAGACCGCTTAGCCAATGCCCGGCCCGTCAACCCCGAAGCTTATGAAGCCTATCTCAAGGGCCTACAATCTGCGATGAAGCTGACCAGGGCCGGTCTCGATAGAGCCTACGATTATTTTGAGCTCGCTTTGCAAAAAGACCCAAACTACGCTTTGGCCCATACCGGGATCGCCGGGGTTTGGACGAAACGCAACCAGATGACTCTTGCGCCTTCAGCCGAGGCCATACCGAACGCCCGGGTGGCGGCACTCAAGGCCCTAGAGCTCGACGACGATCTCCCAGAGGCGCACCTCTTTATGGCCAGTGTTCATGCTTGGGGCGAGCTGGATCTGAGGGCCGCCGATCAGGAGTTGGAGCGAATGGATGAACTTGGCGGCTCAACGCAGGATTACGGGCATGTTGCCATGATCATGGGCCGACCGGACGAAGCCCTGGTCAAGGTCAAGAAAGGATTGGCCCTCGACCCGTTCAATCCTATGGCCCTAAGCTTCTATGCCATCATCCTCCACTGCGCGAGGCGCTACGATGAAGCCGTGACCCAGGCCCGCAGGGCCCTGGCCATACAACCCGATGCTCCCGTCGCTATCGACGCCTTATACCTATCACTTCGCGAGCTCAAGCGCTTTGATGAAGTCCTGGCCATGGACAAGGAAATGTTGGCCGCTTTCCCCGACTTCAGGGACAAGCTGGTCAAGGCCTACACCAAGGAGGGTTGGGTGAAAGCCTGGGGCAATCTGGCCGATGAGCAGGCCGCCCTCCATGATAAAGGAATGGATGCGATTGATATCGCCGATAGCTATACGCTGCGCGGGGACAATGCCAAGGCCCTCGATTGGCTGGAAAAAGCCTATGAAGAGCATAATCCCAGTTTGCCCTATATCAGCTGCTTCCCCCGATGCGATCCTCTGCGATCCGAACCGCGTTTCCAGGCTTTGCTCCGCCGCATGGGTATTCCCGTCAAGGACAATCGACTGCTTCAATATCATTAGGGAGCAAAAATGAGATCCTATACTTCGTCCGAGGCGCGTCAGAATTTCGCCGCCGTTCTCGAGAAAGCAAAAGCCGAGGGCGGCGTGTTGATCACTCGAAGGGATGGGACGATTTTCGAGATCCATCCGGTGCCCAAAAAGGAGCTCCCGCTCGACGTTCCCGGAATAGGGCTGGATCTCTGCGTCGACGAAATCGTCCGGCTCATCCGGGAAACACGGAAACGATAGGCCCGTCAACTTTTTCCCACTCGAGGCGCTTCGGACGACTAAATCAGGGAGAAGAGATGGACGTGTATCCTTGTCCGGCGCACAGGCCGCCTGACGCCGGGGGAAGGTCCTGATGAAAGACAAGAGATGGTTTTTTGTTCTCGTCGTCCTCATGGTCCTGGCCTCGCTCAGCATTTTCGCCCAGACGAAAAAGCTGCGCGATATCGGGCGTTACAGGTTCATCCCGATCGAACCGGGGACGCCCGCGCCGGCGATGATGAAGCTCATCGCCGAGAAGTACGCCGATGATATCCAGCGGGGTTTCGACCTGGCGGGATACCCCGATTTGTACCCGCCCTTCATCGACCAGGTGCGGCAAGCGGCCTACACGAAAGCGGACCTGGCCGTGGGGAGCCGGATACCGTGGATGATCTTCCGGTCGCAGGGACAGATCAGGGTGGTCCATGACCTGGAGTGGGCCGGCCAGGAACCTCTCTCTGTTTTTTCCTTCTCCGTCCAGGAAGGCGGCCGGCAATACACGCTGATCATGCCGGAGTCCTGCGGGAACATCTCGCTTCTCCGGATGGGGCCGGTCCAGGCAGCCAGCCCAGAGCCCGTGCCTCCCCAGCCGCCGTATCAGGAAGGGCTGGAGGACCGGTATCAGATATCCAAGGCCAAGATATACCAGGACTTCGCCGACCTGATCAACGAGGTGGACCTGTACTGCTCCTTTTCTGTCTGGGAGGATGAGATTCCGGAGCTAAGGATCCTCGGCGCGGAACGGGAATACGAAAAAGGCATGTCCAGCGATGGAGATATCATCTACTTGAACAAGGGACAAGGCGCCGGCATCGAGCCGGGGCAAATCTTCTGGATCCTGGATCTCGGCAGGGTGCTTCCGGACCATGGACGCCTGGCGTTTGGGACAGCCTGGGCCCGCATCCGGCAGGTCGAGGAGGCCGTATCGATTGCCGTCGTCGAACATGCCTGTCACGGCGTCCGACGCGGCTATCACCTCGTCCCCCTCGAGGCGAAAGAGGGCATGGCAGGCAAAAACCTGGGGTATGATGTACCGCCGGTGGAGGCTGAAGGGACCAAGGGCCGTCTCGTCTACCTCCAGGGCGATCTCGAGCAGATCGGCAGCCACCAATGGGCCTTGATCGATATCGGTCGAGACCAGGGCCTCCAGGTCGGACAGCAGCTGATCCTCTACCGGAGAGTGCGGAATGACCTTCCGGTGCAGATACTGGGCAACAGCATCATCGTCGATGTCAAGAGCCGGACGTCGACCATCAAAGTCCTCTCCTGCCGGGACGTGATCCGAAGGGGCGACCTGGTCATGGAAAGGCCCCTCCACTAACGAGCCCATCCCGCTGCGATCCCCGAGCCCTTCGGGGACTCCCGACCGTTGATCCTACAGAGGACGGATGGGTTCGCAGATATCGATGATGAATTTCCCTTGGGGATGAGTCTTGGGATCGTTGAGGTAGACCTCATAGCACATCCGCTCGTCCGGCTGGTAGCCGCTCTCGGGCAGCCAATCGCGCATGAACGCATTCCAGGCATCCCCGAATTCCGTCGGGGCGATCTCGAACCGGGCCACGGCGAAAAGTCCGCCCGGGATTTTCATCCGGCCGATCTCGCCTTCGGCCTTTGTGTCCGGCGGCACGGTGAGGCAGGCGCTCGACCGCAGCTTGTCCGTCTCGGTGATATCCGGGTTGTCGTGATAGACGGCCAGGACCTTCGTCTCCGGGAATCGGATCAGCCCGCGCGGCCCCGCCCAGCGCATGAGCCGCTCGAACGCCCCGGCCACTCCCTTGAACGGCCCCACATGGCGGATATAGGCCACGTCGAGCTCGGGGAGCTCCTTGACTTCGACCTCGAAACGCAGCTTGCTCACTTCTCTTTGCCTCCTCTCTAGATTCTTCACGCGGACAGGATAGCCGGAGGTTCCGCCCCTTTCTTTCCCTTTCTTGCGGACCGTTTGACCCCCCTTGCTTTTCGTTTTACCGATCTTGCGCCGAAGCGGGATTTCGCCCTCGCGCCATTCGCTGGCGCTCACTCCGAAGCGTTCCTTGAAAGCCCGGGCAAAGGCGGCCGAGCCGGAGAATCCGCAGTCCAGGGCCACGGCCGTGATCGATTTCTTGGGGTTGTCGGCGAGTTGATTGGCCGCCCGTTCCAGCCGGACCCGCTGGATGAAGGAATTCAGGGTTTCTCCGACGAGAGCATGGAAAATCCGGTGGAAATGGAAGGGGCTGAAATGAGCCACCCGGGCCAGCTCCTCGAGTCCCAGGTTTTGGCTAATGTTCCGGTCGATGTGGTCGACGACCCGGTTGATGCGCGCCATGTACTCATCGCGCAGCATCTTCCGCCGGTCGATCCTGATCATCCCGACTCCCTATAACCTACTGAAAATCAATGAGAAAGCTTAAGGAGAACACGCTGGCCATGGAAAAACGAGCCGGCCCGCTATTCCCCGCCGATCTGGAGGAGCTTGATCCGGAAGGTCGGCGCCGCCATCCTCCGACCGAGGTCGAGGTCATCGGCCACGAGGTCGATGCCGTTGAGCATTTCGTCCGCCGTCCCGGCGATGGTCAGACCCTTGACGGGGAAGGCGATCTTCCCGTCCTCGATCCAGAAGCCGGACGCGCCGCCGCTGAAGTTTCCGTTGACCGGGTTGATGCCGTAGCCCGTCACCTCCTTGACCAGGAGGCCGATTTTGGTCGCCTTGATAATGTCTTCCGGCTTGGCCGGACCGGTGGCCAGATAGAACTGGTGGGGCCCGATGCCCGGCAGGTCGGTGAAGCCGCCCCGAGAGGCGTTCCCCGTGCTCTTGACTCCCGCCCGCTTGGCGATGATCGTGTTGTACATGAAGCCCTTGAGCACGCCTTTCTCGACGATGAGCCTTTTCTGGGTGGAGACCCCCTCTCCATCGAACGGCTCGCTGGCGACGCCTCTCTCGCGCGTCCCGTCGTCGATGATCGTGACAAGCTCCGAGGCGATCTTCTGGTTCATCATCTTCCCGAGGAAGCTCGCCCCCTGCAGAACGCGTTCGCCGTTCACGGCGCCCAGGATGCCGCCCAGAAGGGCATAGGCGACATCGGCATGAAAGATAACGGGAGCCTTCTGTGTTTTGACCGGACTCGGGTCCAGCATCTCGTAGGCGTCCCGCGCCGCCTTGGCCGCCACTTCCTCCGCCGGCTTGAGGTCCTTGAACGAACGCGCCCCGCAGAACTCGCCGCCCGAGGATTTCTGATCCCCTTTCTCCGCCACGACCGAGACACCCATGGAGCAGGAGGACGCACGGTAAGTCTTGGCCACTCCATTGGAGTTGGCGATGATGACCTCTCCCTCGGACTCGCCGTACCTGGCCCCGTCGCTCTTGGTGATCCTGGGGTCCTTCATGGCCAGCTGCTCCGTTCTCTTGGCCAACTCGATCTTTTTCTCCATCGGCAGCCGGGCGATCTCGGGATCATAAAGTCCGGCAATTTCCGTCATCCCGCGATCGTCGGGCAGCACATTGTTCGGGTCGGCAGTCGTGATCCTGGCGAACTCGATGGCCCGGCCGAGGGCATCGGCGAGGGCCTTTTCTCCCAGGTCATTTGAGCTCGAAAAAGCCATCTTTCCCTGGATGAAAACCCGGAGCCCGGCTCCGTAAGAGGCCGCTTCCTCGACGGTCTCGACCTCCCCCTTTCTGACCTCGAGGCTGAGGTTCCGGCCGTTCTCGATATAGACTTCGGCCGCGTCCGCCCCTTTTTTCAGGCACTTTTTGACCAGCTCTTCGGCCAGTGCTTTGTAGTCCATAGTCATCTCCTTGCTGCGGCCTTATCTTGCCCGCGACCCGCCGACGTTGATCCCCCGGATCCTGACCGTGGGCTGTCCCGCGGCGACTTCGGCCGCCTGCCCCTTGCCGCAGATTCCGGGGCCGAAATCCAGGTCGTGCCCGACGGCGTCTATCCCCTGGATGACGTCGAGACAGTTCCCGATGAGAGTGGCGCCCTTGACCGGTACTGTCTTTTTCCCGTTCTCAATGAGGTAGGCTTCCCGGCAGGTGAAGTTGAACACCCCGTCGGTAGGGTTGACGCTCCCGCCGCTCAAGCTCTGGACGTAAATTCCGCTCTTGGTCGAAGCCAGGATCTCCTCGGGATTGTCCTTCCCGCGGTCGATGAAGGTATTGGTCATCCGGACGATCGGGATGTTGCGGAAGGATTCCCGCCGCCCGTTCCCGGTGCGCTCCATCTTGATCTGCTTGGCCGAGAGGATGTCGGTCATGAACTTGACGAGCACCCCGTCCTGGATGAGGACGTTGCGCTTCATCTGGGTGCCTTCGTCGTCGGAGTTGGTCGTGCCGCGGAAGCAGGGGAGGGTGCCGTCGTCGACCATCGTGAATTTCTCGCTGGCCACCTTCTTCCCGAGCTTGCCGAAGAAGACGCCGGTCTCCCGGGCGATGTTGTCTCCCTCCAGGGGATGGCCCACGGCCTCGTGGACGAGCACCCCGCCCCAGCCGTTCTGCATGACCACGTCCATTTTCCCGGCCGGGGCGTCCTTGGCCTCGAGCATGACCACCGCCTCCCGGGCGGCGGTCCGGGCCGCCTCCTCGGGCTTGAGCTCGTCGAACATCTCGATCCCGGAGTGCCGGCTCAGCCTCTCCCGTCCCATGTGCGACGTGTTGTTGCCGACCCCAAGAGTCTGGATGATGAAGAAGAGGAGCGGCAGCTCATCGCTGAGATAAAGGCCCTCGCTGTTGGCGATGGTCCGGCTTCGCACCTCGTCGTAATAATCGATCGAGGCCATCTTGATCCGCGCATCATAGGAGAGCGCGGCGTCATGGGCGCGCTTCATGATCTCCAGCCGCTTTTCGTCGGCCACCGTTTGGAGCGGCACCTTGACCGTGATGTAGGACGGCCTTTTCTCCTCTTTGATATTCACCGGCCTCACCGCCTTGGCCCCGCGGGCCACAAAGGAGGCTACTTCAGCGGCCCGGCCGAGCTTTTCCGGTGTGACCTCGTCCGTGTAGGCGTAGCCGGTCTTGTCTCCCGAGATAACGCGCACACCGGCGCCCTGGCTGATGCCGAAGACGGCGCTCTTGAACTTGCCTTCCTCAAGCAGGATCTGGCGCGAGATCCGGTGCTCGATGTAGACTTCACCGAACTCGCCGCCTTGGCTCAAGGCCAGATGAATGACCTGGTTCAGGTCCTCGAAAGCGAGCTTCGGACCGGTGGATACCTGCCCGGCCAGAAGCCCGCGCAACAGCGCGGGGGTCGCCGCCATCGCCACGCCGCCCTTAAGGCTGAGCTCAAGAAACTTGCGCCGAGGAATATCCTCGACGGAATAGACGTGCCATTTCATGATTTTTCCCCCTGGAGTTGGATTTGGAATGTCCGGAACATGAAGCCAGATTATAGCCCATCTCCGGCCTTTCCGGAAACACCAACCTTTTGCCCCCTTGATTGCTCAAGGGGGTTGGGGGAATTAATACAAGTAGAAAACAGATTCATGCAGGTGTTTCCGGGGAAAAGAATTCACGCCGCTTCCGAACCTTGGTGACAAGGCGGATGGTTCGCGATAATATGCTTTGACGAAGGGAGAGAAGGCCCGTGGCAAATAAGGCTGGAAAGCTGTTCCCAACTTTGGTCGTCATTGCCGGCACCGCCTTGACTCTAGCGGGGACGGCAGAACCGGAGAAAACCCGGCTCGAGATCAAAGGCCTGAGGGAGTCTGTCGAGATTATCAAAGACAAGTGGGGGATTGCGCATATCACCGCCCGGAACCAGCACGACCTCTTTTTCGCCCAGGGCTACAATGTCGCCTCGGACCGGCTTTTCCAGCTGGAGATGTGGAGACGCCAGGCCACCGGGACCGCCGCTGAAATCCTGGGAGAGAAAGCGCTGCGAAGGGATATCGGGGCGCGGCTCCTGAGATTCCGCGGCAATATCAAGCAGGAGCTCGCCTCGTACCATCCCGAAGGCGAAGAGATCGTGACCGCCTTCGTGGAGGGAATCAACGCTTACGTGGACCGGGCATCCAACAATCCGGGTCTTTTGCCGGTTGAATTCCGCCTTATCGGCATCTTCCCCGGCCGCTGGACGCCAGAAGTCGTCGTTTCGCGCCATAACGGGTTGTTCGACAACGCGGAGTCGGAGATCCCGATTGCGCAGGGTGTTCTGGCCGTCGGGCCGGATAAGCTCCGTGAACTCCTCGACCTTCAGCCCGAGAATCCGGACCTGCGGCCGGCAGAAGGGCTGGATTTGGCCCGCCTGACCGACGAAGTGCTCGGTCTCTATAGGGAAGCGAGGTCTCCGATCGGCTTCGCGCCAGAAGACATCGCCGATCCCGCAGCACGGGCTTCGCTTTCGAGTCTTACGCCCCGCCTGATGCCGCACCTGTTTGGAAATCCTCCGAACCTTCCCGAGGGGAGCAATAATTGGGCGCTGAGCGGACGGCTGACCAGGAGCGGTTTCCCGTTCCTGGCCAACGACCCCCATCGGCGTCTCCAGATCCCATCGCTCCGCTATTGGGTGCATCTCTCGGCTCCCGGTTGGAACGTCATCGGCGGCGGCGAGCCGGCCTTGCCGGGAATCTCCATCGGGCATAACGAACACGGCGCCTGGGGTCTGACGATCTTCTCGGACGACCAGGAGGATCTTTACATCTACGACACCGACAAGCAGAATCCCGGCCGCTATCGATACCTGGGTGGATGGGAGGAAATGGAGGTCGCGGCGGAAAAAATCCAGGTCAAAGGAGCCGCTCCGGTCGAGGTTGCGCTCAAGTTCACCCGTCATGGACCGGTCATATACGAAGATACAAAAAACCATCTGGCCGTCGCCCTGCGGGCGGCCTGGCTCGAAGCCGGCTGCGCTCCCTATCTGGCCAGCCTGCGAATGGACCAGGCCCGGAGCTGGCCGGAATTCCGGGAAGCCTGCTTAAAGAACAGGGCCCCCTCCGAGAATATGATCTGGGCGGACCGAAAAGGCAACATCGGCTGGCAGGCGACAGGCTTTTTCCCCGTCAGGAAAAACTGGGCCGGTTTGATCCCGGTTCCGGGCGACGGAAGGTACGAATGGTCGGGCTTTCTCCCCTCTTCCGAGCTGCCCCATATTTTTAATCCCGAGTCAGGCTTCGTGGCCACGGCCAACCAAAACAATCTCCCGGCCGGCTACCTGCACCCGGTGGGGTATCAGTGGGCCGATCCGTTCCGCTATCTCCGGATCGTCGAGGTCTTGAGCTCCGTCCGGAAAGCAAACCTCAGCGACTTGGAGAATCTGCAGCAGGACGTCTATTCCATGCCCGCCCGCAGGCTGGTCCCGCTTCTTAAAAAACTGGATTCGTCAGATCCGACGGCTCGGAAAGCCCTGGAAATCCTGCATGGCTGGGATTTCCTATTGCTGCCGGATTCGGCGGCCGCAGCCATCTATGTCACCTGGGAGAATGTGCTCCTCGAAAACCTGAGAAACATCCTCGTTCCGGAGGCCGCCCGTCCCGTCATTAAGGAGCTTCCTCTCCACAAAGCCATCGGCTGGCTCGAGAAACCGGACAGCCGGTTCGGCTCATCTCCGGAAGCCCAGCGCGACCGGCTGCTCGCGGATTCCTTGAACGAGGCCATCGCCGGGCTTTCCCGGAAGTTCGGTCCGGACCCGGCGGGCTGGCGGTACGGCGACCCTGCATTCCACCATGTCCGGATCTCCCATCCGCTGAGCAGAGGGATCAGGGACGATCTTCGTAAAAAGTTCGACCTGGGGCCGTATCCTCGCGGCGGGAACGGCGAGACGGTCAACAACACTTCCAGCAGCGGCAACCAGGTCGGCGGCGCCACATTCCGGATCATCGCCGACCTCGCCGATTGGGACCTGTCCGTAGGGACAAACACGCCTGGGCAATCGGGCGATCCGGAAAATCCGCATTACGCGGACTTGTTTATTCCATGGGCCAAGGGAGAGTATTTCCCGGTCTATTTCAGCCGGGCCAAAATAGAATCAGCCGCCGAAAAGATCATCCGCCTTGAGCCAGTGAGGGCTGGGAAAGGGAAACAGCCAGCTTGATGGCTTCCCCCAGGCTCCTGGGGTCGGCCTTGTTTTTGCCGGCGATATCGAAGGCCGTGCCGTGGTCGGGAGATGTCCGGACAAAGGGAAGTCCGAGGCTTACGTTGACTCCGGTCTCAAAAGCCGCGAGCTTGAAGGGGATCAGTCCCTGGTCATGGTAAAGGGCGATGACCATCTTGTCCTTCTGCCCCAGGGCGCTCCGGAAGACGACATCGGGCGGATAGGGTCCGCTGATCCTGAGCCCTTGACGGCGGGCTTCCCGGATGGCAGGAGAGATCTCCTCGATCTCCTCCCGGCCCAGCAGCCCGTCCTCCCCGGCATGGGGGTTGAGCCCCGCAACCAGGAACTCGAAGCCGCCCGGCCGGGCTCTTTTAACGGCGCGGTGGAGGGAATAGAAAAAGTCCCGAAGGCTGTCCCGTCGGATTTTTTTCAGGGCCGCTTTCAAAGAGATATGATGGCTGAGCAGGGCGACCTTGAGCTCTTCCGACCAGAAGGCCATGATGGCCCCGGCATAGAACTGGGCCAGGTAATCGGTATGCCCCTTCCAGGGGACTCCGGCCAGGGCCCACGAACTCTTGGAGATCGGGGCGGTGACGACGGCGTCGAGCTTTCCCTCCCTGGCCTCGGCGACTGCGGTCTTGAAATAGAGGAATGATTCCCGGCCATGTTTCGCGGAAGGCGACCCCTTCGTCACGGCCTTGAGCGAGCTCGGAAGCTCGCGCCAGGTCAGGCTTCCCGCCGGATCGCCCGGTTCCGTTCGGGATGCGCCAAAATCGAGACGGACGCCGAGGGCTTTCTCCTCCGCCTGGAGAACGGCCCGGGACGCGAAGAGCACGTAATCGGCCGCAGGCAGCCGGGAATCCCCGGTCCAGGTCTTGAGGACGACCTCCGGACCCACCCCCCCGGGGTCGCCGAGCGTGATCCCGATCCTCGGCAGGGTCATCGGGGCTTTTTCTTCAGGTCTTCCTCTTCTTTGGGTTCCTCGGTCTTGTAGAGGTATTTGATGTTGGCTTTGTAAACGAGCAGGTTGGGGGCGTCGTCCCGGTTGAGCTTGAAGCAATTGCGGTCGTACCACTCGATGTATCCCTCGATAACCTGGCCATCAGCGAAGACCACGGCCATCTTGGTCTTCTTGTTCATCTGCTTGAGGTAATAGTAGTTCTCGGCGTGGGTGTCGTAGGGCGGGTGCATCTTGCGCTTTTCCGATTCGTGGCGTTCCTTTTCCCTTTCCCGGCTGTCCCGGATCTCGGTCAAGCTGGGTCTAATGAGTCTTCTGTTCATAGAAACTCTCCACCCGAAGGATTGATATAGGATATTCGATTGTCCCATATTCTATCATCATCGGGGACGGACTTCAAGGCCGTCTAGTGGTGCGTCTCACAAATAACATTGGCTATATCATATTCATCGGAAGACGCGCCACCGCGGGGGAGTTTGAGGGGGACGGCGTCGTTCCCCTCAGGGGGTCAGCGAAGCCTCTTTAAATTGCGGAGACACTTTTTCGGACTCTATTCTTAATGCATTAATTTTTCATGGCCCTGCGGGCCACCCGCGAACCATGAAAATCCCCCTCCTCCCGGCCTCCTCCCGCCAGGGGAGGAGGGATTATTATGAAACAATGCCCCTTCATATTTTCCTCCCCCCGCGGCGGGGGAGGATGTAGGAGAGGGGGATTTTCTAGGTAATCCCACCTTCCGCCCTTAGAATTAAGGGCGGCCACGAAAAATGTAAGTGTCTCCGCCAACGGCCCGAGGGGGAGCTCGACTCCCCCCTGGAAGTGTCCCGTCTATGCGGAAGGCCTT
>Ga0316622_100002614_pt1 | contig 12543 bp, 8 predicted proteins | sample OWC_Aug_OW2_C1_D_FD_207646 | JGI IMG/M metagenome (GOLD analysis project Ga0316622, IMG submission 207646) | Wetland soil microbial communities from Old Woman Creek delta, Ohio, United States - OWC_Aug_OW2_C1_D5_C | ecosystem: Environmental > Terrestrial > Soil > Wetlands | place: USA: Ohio... | reverse complement strand
GTCGAGGCCCAGCGACTCTCGACCAGCCTCGCTGTTCGGATCGGTGACGATGGGGAGCGCCGCACGAGCGAGGAGCGGAAACCCGCCGGTGCCGGATGTGCGCCCGAGGCCGTCGTGGCCGGGCTCCTTGCGAAAGGCCTCGACCGACACGATGACAAACGTCGCGAAGGCAATGAGCGCCACGCAGAGCAGACTGCGGCCAGGCCGGAACGACAGGTGCCTGGCGCCGAAACGGGCCAGACCCAACCAGCCGGGCCCGGCCGGCTCGTGCGCGGGAGTGCGGCGCACGAACGCGGCAATCAGGCTGAGCGACGCCGCCAGGAGCAGCAGTCCGGCGCCGAAGAAGCCGCCGACGTCCGGCACCCATCCGGTCGCGGCGCCGGCAAGGAACGCCGTGGCCGCCAGGAGCGCGGCTGCCGCGGTCCACGCGTGCGAACGGGCGCGCCGCAGGCGCGTGACACGCGATTCCAGCACGCCCGCGAGCAGCGAGGGCGCCGTGGCGTGGCGGAGGGCGCGGAGCGACCACAGAACGGCCGCGAGTGCCGCGACGACACCGGCCGCCGCGCCCGCAGTCACATCGCGGGCGGACAGATGCAGGAACACCTCCGTCGTACCCGTCGCGCCGATCCACCACGTCCGGAGCCCCGCGACGAGGATCCCGCCGTAAACGACCGCACCCGCGGCCCCCAGGAGGGCGCCGGCACCCGCAAGCACGGCGCCTTCGATCAGGAACAGCCTGCGAATCGTGGCGGACGCGAATCCCAGGGCCCGCAGCGTGCCGATCTCCCGCACCCGCTGCTCCACGCCGAGGCGGAAGAACAACCCGGCCAGCAACGCCGCACCCGCAATCAGGAAGAAACTGAAGTACACGAAGTACTCGCCGAAGTCGGTGGCTCCCTCGGACGCGGCGAGTCCCTGCGCTCTCACGGGTGTGATGGCAAAGCCCGCGGCCTCCGCGTCGAGCCTGCCTCTGAATGCCTCGGCAAACGCGGCCAGCCCAGGCTCCCGGTCGATCGCCGCCGTCGCGGCATCGCCTCCCGGCAGGGCGAGCCGCACCGACGTCAATTGCCCGAAGCGGCTGCGCCAGAGTCGCTGCCCGCGGGCCAGGGTCACGAAGGCCTTCGGCGTGGCCCGATGCCGCTGCCAGTAGTCCTCGTCGGCCGGACGAATGCGGCGCATGTCCATGGGGAACGGCGGGTCCCAGGCGCGGATATCGCGCGCGTCCGAAACGCCCGGAACCTCGGGCGTCATCGCCGCGTCCACGTCGCCGCCGATCGCGACGACGCCCGCGAGGCGGAACCGCGCGGTCTCGGTCGAGAGGCGCCCGCTGTCGTGCCAGCGGTAGTAGTCGACATCGACGAGATCGCCCGGCGACGCCCCGAGTTCCCGCGAGGCCCACTCGTTGAGCCAGATGGACTCGTCCGGTGTGACAGGAGGCGACGGCGCGCCGGCATCGACGCGTTGAACGGCGGTGAGCGCGCCCTGGCCGAGGTCGGCTGCGGCAATCACCGAGTAGGGGATCTCGCGGCCGTTTGCGCGGATGGTGTTCGCCAGGTAGCTGAACACGCCCGACGCGGCAAGCCCGGTACCTGCGGCTGCATCGAGGGCCGCGCGCGCAACCGGCTCGCCGAGCAGGAACCGCTCGCTCTCGACCACCGCGCCGCGGCCCGAAGGCAGGGCGCGGATCGAGACACCCAGATCTTGCAGCGACAACGCCCGCGCCAGCGTCGCGCGGACCGCCGCCGGGTCGCCTGACCCGCCCGGCGGCCCCAGGAGCAGCGAATTGACGCGCCCCGGCTGGGCCAGATCCCGCTGAAGCCGGGCAAGCGGCACGAACACTGCCAGGACGGGCCCCTGGGTGGGCTGCAGTGCGAACCCGCCCAGTTGGTCCGCAGGCAGGATCGCGTCGCACGTCAGCCGGATCGTGCGTGCCACCTCATCCCGCCTCCCGTACAACGACTCCCTGGGAATCGAGCCGGCCGTCTCGACCCGCAGGAGGACGTCGTCGCCCGGCCGCACACCGAGTGCCGCGGCCACGTCGGTCCCGACGAACGCCGCGCGGCCGTCCGGTCCCGACCGCGCCATGCCGTGGAACCGCCAGAACCGCGCGTCGACGCCATAGACCTGGACTTCGCGCGTCCGCCGGCTGGCGCGCGTATGCGCCAGCACACCCTGGAGCCGGACGATCGGGGTGCTGCGCGCCGGGCCCGAGCCGTCGGCCGGCGCAACCGCCGCAGCCAGGTCGTCCCGGAAGAACCGATCCGACGAGACGACGGTGTCGGTCGCACCAAGCCGCTGCGCCAGCAGGTCGCGCAGGCTGGCCCGGACCGAAGTGCCAACGAGCAACGCACCCGCGAGGACGGCAACGGCGGTGGCCACACCAGCGACAACGGCGAGGTTGGTCCGCCAGTAGTAGCGGAGGTTGCCGAGCAGGAGGCGCGTCACAGCGGCTGCAGCCGCGCGTCAGCCAGCCGGTACGTGGCCGCGCAGCGCCGGGCGAGATCGAGGTTATGCGTGACGACCACCAGGATCGTCCGCTGGCGCCGGTGGAGTTCCAGCAACAGATCGGCGACGGCGTCGGTCGTTTCGTGGTCGAGGTTGCCCGTGGGCTCGTCGCAGAGCACGAGCTGCGGGTGGCAGACGAGCGCCCGCGCAATCGCGACGCGCTGCTTCTCTCCGCCCGACAGTTCTCCCGGCCGATGGCGCAGGCGGTGGCCCAGGCCGACCTCGTCGAGCAGGCCGAGGGCCCGGCTGCGGAACCCGGCCCTGTCGCCCCCGGCGACGAAGGTGGGCAGCAGCACGTTCTCCAGGACGCTGCACTGGGGCAGCAGGTGGTGATCCTGGAACACGAACCCGACCTGGCGGTTGCGAAAGGCGGCCAGGCGCCGTTCGTCCAGCGCGTAAGGCTCGATGCCGTCCAGGCGCACCGTCCCGGCGCTCGGCGGGTCGAGCGCGCCCAGGATGTGCAGCAGCGTGCTCTTGCCGCTGCCCGACGGCCCCACAATCGACACGTTGTCGCCCGACTCCAGGCGGAGGTCGATGCTCGACAGCACGACGATCGGCCCGGACGGGCCCGGGTAGTGCTTCGCGACGCCCGCGGCTTCAAGCATGAAGTTCGTCTCCGCTGCCGACCCGCCGGCCCCCCGGCCGGAGGAGCGGCTGGTAGACCTCCAGCGCCCGGTCGCGCATCCTGGCCGCGCTGTAGTGGCTCCGCACCCCGTCGAATCCGCGCGTTCCATACGCGCGCCTCATCGCCGGGTCCGACATCAGCCCGGCCAGACCGTCGGCGAGGGCGTCGGGATCTCCGGCCGCGACCAGGACGCCTCCGCCCGTGGTCGCGACGATCTCGGTCGCCGCGCCGCGGCGCGGCTGCACGAGCGGGACGCCACTCGCCATCGCTTCGAGGAGGAACAGCCCTTTCGGGTCTTCGTAGTCGCCGGGAACCGAGAGCACGCTCAATTCGCGGAGGTAGGCGAGCTTGGCCGGCCGGTCCAGCTCGCCGTGGTACCGGAACTGCGCCGAGAGCCCCCAGTCCCTCATCTGCTGCTCGATGCCCGCCAGGTACGCACGGTGCTCCGGGCCCAGGTAGCCGGCCGCCCAGACGCGGCTCGGCGGGAGGAGCGCCCGGCGCGACACCAGGCGGCGATACGCCTCGCACAGGATGTGCAGGCCCTTCTCTGGCGCGATGCGGCCCAGGTAGCCGATGGTGAACGGATCGGGATCGGCGCCGGCCCGCATCGCGTGACCGTCGAGATTGATGCCCAGCGGGACGACCTGGATGCGGCTCCGGGCCAGGCCCAGGTAGGCGGCCATCCGGTCGGCGCCGAACTGGCTCACCGCGATGAAGGCGTCGACGAGCGCCGCATGCTCCCGGATGAGGTCCAGCGCCTTCGCCCGGTACGGCTCGCCGAGAGAGTCGAGAAACAGCTCTTCGCCCTGGAACGTGCAGCAGACGGGCACACCGCGCAGACCGGCCTTGATCGCGGGCACCAGGCCGATGAGCAGGGAATTCGGCAACGTGACGATCTCAGGCTGCATCTCATCGGCAAGATAGCGGACGAGCTTCTCGATCTCTTTGCGCTGGAAGCCGTCCGGGCCATGCAGCATCGACACCGTCATCGCGCCAAGCCTCGCGGGATCGACGCTCACGCCCCACCGCGTGGCCAGCCGCAGCAGCGCCGGCGAGTCGAGCAGTCGATCGAGGACCCACGGCGTCCGGCGGAAGAGCGCCAGGTGCTGCTGGAGGAAGACGTTGATGCCCCCGAGAAACACACGGTCCTGGCTGAGGTTCGCCTCGTCGGTCCGCGTCGGCGTGTAAGTCGGGATCAGCTGAACGTCGTGGCCGGCCGCCCGCAGCGCCATGGCCAGGGTGTTGTCGCGCAGGCAGCTGCCGCAGTACATGTGGCCGGCGCCCGCGGTGATGTAAGCGATCCTCATGGGCACCTCAGGAGCCGAAACAGAAGAGCACACCGTCCTGCGAGCCGATGACCAGCGCGCCCGGGACGGCGGCGGGCGATGCCGACAGGGGCGCGCCGGCGGCGAACTCCCAGACCTTCTTGCCGGAGGCGAGGTCGAGTTCGTACAGCACCCCGTCGTTGGACCCGACGAACACGCGGTTCCCGGCCACCAGCGGTGAGGATTCGACCCGGGCCCGTGTCGTGAACGTCCAGACCGGCGCCCCAGTCGAGCGGTTCAGGGCATGCACGAGCTTGTCGCGGCCGCCGACGATGACACGGTCCGGCGTCACCGCCGCTGATGCGTAGAACGGGAAGTGGCGCGTGGCGTGCTCATAACGCCATTGGACCGCGCGCTTCGCCAGGTCGACGGCCAGCACCTCGTTGCCGAACGTCCCCACGTACGCGCGTCCGCCGCCGACCGCCGCCGACGCGCCCGCATACGCGTCGAGGGCGACCACGAATCGCGGCGCGCCGGACGCCGCGTCGAAGGCGCGCAGCCGCTCGTCGCAACCCGCCACGTAGACCACGCCCGCGTCCAGCGCGGGGGTCGCGTGCACGGGGCCATCGGTGAGCGCTTTCCATGCCGACGCGCCCGTGAGGCGATCGAGCGCGTACAGGTGGCCGTCGTACGACCCGATGTAGACGAGACCGCCCACGCAGTTCGGCGACGACTTGATCTCGCTCCCGGTCTTGAACGTCCAGCGGGCCTTGCCGGTCGCGGCGTCGACCGCGTGCACGACGCCCTCGAGGTCGCCGACGTAGACCAGGCCGTCGCGCACGCAGGGCGACGACTCGCCGATCGGCCCCGCGGCCCGGTAGAGCCAGCGGGCTTTGCCGGTCGCGAGGTCCACCGCGTGCAGCTGCCCGTCCATCGACCCCACGTAGACCGTGCCCCCGGCAATGGCCGCCGACGACTCGATCGAGTCTTTCGCCTCGTACCGCCACCGGAGCGCCAGCGGGCTCGGCAGGGCCGCGTCGGCCACGCCGGTGAGGGCCGGCGTGCCGCGGAACATGGGCCACGCCGGGTCGCGGTCCGGCGCCTGCGCGCCCGGGGCCGCGCCGGCCGCCGCAGCCGCGGCCATCAGCGCGAGCACCGCGGCGCACGCGTCCGCCGAGAGGGCGGCCTCACGCCGGGGACGGATGTTCATTGCCCTGGTCCGGCAGGCGCCGCGGCGATGATGGCAAACAGCTGCGAGGTGTTCATGATGTACAGCACGCCGTTCGCGGGCACGGGTGTGCTGTACACGGCGCTGCCCATGTTGATCTCAGCGATCTTCTTGAGCCCCTTCCCCGCCTGGAGCACGACGACATCGCCATCCTCGTCGCCGAGGTACACCTTGCCGTCGGCCACGAGCGGCGAACCCCAGACCGCCGCCAGCATGTCGAATTCCCACTGCGGCGCCCCGGTCGCCGCGTCGAGGCAGTGCAGGAAGCCGCTGAAGTCGGCCGCGAACAGCAGCCCGCCGGCGACGGCCACCGTCGAGATCGACCGCCGGATCTTGCCGTAGTGCCACACGCGCCCGGACTCCGTGATGTCGCCGGTCTTCGACGGGTCGATGCAGTAGAGGTGCCCCACGCCCTCCCCGTTCTCCGGATCCTGCCCCGCCGCCATGTAGACCCGTCCGCCGTGGAACACCGGCGTCGCCAGGCCGTCGTTGCGCGTCTTCGGCCAGACCGCGTCCTTCGGGTTCAGGTCGAACCGCCAGATCGGCGCGCCCGTCCGTGCGTTGAAGGCATAGAGCCAGCCGTCTCCGCCGGGGAACACCACCTGCATCACGCCGTTGACGTCGCCCAGCGACGGCGACGCCCACTGGCCGTGCAGAATCCGGTCGCCCGGCGACTTGTCCTGCCAGACCACCTTGCCCGTTTCGCGGTTCACAGCCAGGAAGCTCGGCGCGTCCGGCGCCAGCACCTTTCCGGCCTCATCGTCGCGGCCGTTGGACGTGACGATGAAGACGAGATCCTCCCAGATCGCGGGCGAGGAGTTGGCCAGGTTGCGGGGACGGACACCCAGCGCCTTCATCATGTCGAGCCGCCACACGATGTCGGCATCCGCCGGGCCCTTCAGCGCCTCGTCGGTGACCGGGCCGTCGTTCTCGCCGTCGGCGAAGCCTTCCACGTCCAGCGCCACGAGTTCCGCGCGATTGGTGACGTAGTACAGCCGGTTGCCCGCGACCGCCGGCGACGAGGCCACGCCCTGTTCGGGCCAGTCCACCGACTTGCCTTCCTCGAGCTTGTCGGTGACGGCCTGCCAGAGGAACGCCCCGTCGGACTCGCGGAAGCACATGAGGATCCCCTTGTCGCCGGTGACCTCCGGGTTGCGGGGATTCGCGTTATTCGTGCCGACGAACACCCTGCCGCCGGCGACGACGGGATTGCCGTAGGAGGTCGAGCCCAGGTCGGCCTTCCACTTGATGCCGGCGCCCGCTTTCGCGTCCCATGACGCCGGCAGGCTCGTGGCGGCCGACGCCATGTTGCGCCCCGGCGCCCCGCCCCACATCGGCCAGTCCTGAGCGGCGAGGGGCACCGCTGCGGCCAGCGCGATGAGCGCCGCCGCGATCGCGCCCCGTGAGGCTGGGTCACCGTTCGCGAGTCTTGTCAGACAAGCACGAGACGGACGCCACGCTAGAGCACCCCTTGACATGCTGACGCGGTCCTCCACTCCGATCGAACAGGGGCATCACCTCGGCCGGTCGACGCCCACCAACGTTCACTGGCGTTGCTGAGCCACCGCCAGGCACTTCAGGCCCTTCTGGTCGCGTATCAGCAGCTTGCCGTCAACGAGCGCGATCGGGGCCCAGTTGGTGCCCGGTTCGAGCAGGACGGCGCTGGCGATCGGCTTGAACCCCGACGGATCGGGCTCGACAAGATACAGCATCGTGTTGCCGTCGGTGGCCAGCAGCAGCCCGTCGGCGAGCACGGCACCGCCCCTGACGAACGCGGGGTCCTCGCCGGTCCTCCACTTCACCTGGCCGTCCATGGTCATGCACACCAGTCCATCGCTTCGCTCGTTGATGGTGTACTGCGCGTAGAAGTGATCCTTGTAGAGAATCGGCGGCTGCGTGTGAGAACCGAAATCGGGGTTCTTGAACAGCTCCGTCACTCCGTACGTGGCGTCTGCCTTCTTCTCGACCTTGATCATGGCCGCTCCGGCGCGATATCCGCCGGTGATGAGCACGCGTCCGTCGCCGGCATCGACCGCATGCGGGACGGGAATGCCGCACTGCCAGTTGCTGTAGGTCCACAGGACGCGTCCGCTTCGCGGGTCGAGGCCGTTGACGCTGCCGCCGGCCGAGCTCCGACCGAAGCCCCTGCTGGAGGTAATCATCACCAGGTGGTCTTCGCCGCCGACCTTCACCAGTGACGGGCTGACGTAACCGACGCCGCCGGACAGGACTGGCGACTTCCATTTCAACTCGCCTGTCCGCTTGTCGAAGGCAACGACGGTGGTCTCCGGCGTCTGCGGGGCCACGATCAGCAGATCGCCGTAGATCAGCGGGTTCTGGACGATGCCCCACGTCGGCAGGCTTGGGCCGGCCGCCGCTGGAGCGCCCTGCCGCCCTTCCGGCGGCGCAGGGGGCGCGCCACCGGGGGCCCCGCCTCGCCCCGGATCGGGCGGCGGCCCTGCAGGAGTTGCAGGCGGCGGGCCTGGAGCGGCGGGCGGAGCGGCTCCCGGGCCCGGACGCGGCATGCGGAGTGCGGGCACGGCGCCGCTCCCGCCGAAGTCCGTCCAGATGTTCTTGTGCCAGACAGGCTTGTGCGTGGTCGTGTTGATCGCATACAGATCGCCGATCGGACTGCAGGTATAGACCAGGTCGCCGTCCACCGTTGGAACGGTACGCGAGCCGGGGAACATGAAACTTCCCGGCGCATCGTAGGCGAAGGTCCACAGGCCCTTGCCGGTGGCGAGGTCGAAGACCCGCAGGCTGTCGCCGACTTTCTCGTCCCGATCCAGCAGGTAGACCTTGCCGTCCTTCACGGCCGGGCCGCCGAAGCCGACGCCCAGCGCAGCCGTCCACAGGATCTTGGGGCCTTCCGTCGGCCAGGTTCGCAGCACACCCTTCTCGGCCGATGTGCTGTTTCGCCTGGGCCCGTAATACCAGGGCCAATCCGCGGCGAAGGTCCAGGCAACGGATAGCGACAGCATTACCGAGATGAGCAGGGTCTTCGCTTTCAGTGTCATGGCTCCTGCACCCTACTTTGCCGGTCCGTCAGCGCCTGCGGTAATGGCATACAGTTCCGATTGCGTCATGACGTACAGCACCCCGTTCGCAGGCACGGGCGTGCTGTGGACCGCGTTCGCCATGTCAATCTCCGCGAGCTTCTTCATCTCCGTGCCGGCCCTGAAGACGGCGACGTCACCGTCCTGATCGCCGAGGTACACCTTGCCGTCGGCCACCAGCGGCGAACCCCACACCGGCGCCATCATGTCGAAGGTCCAACGGGGCTGCCCGGACGCGGCGTCCACGCAGTGCAACACGCCTCGGAGATCCGCGGCATAGACCAATCCGTCGACGACCGCCGCCGTTGACATGGACCGGCCGATCTTGTCGTACTGCCACACGCGGCCCGATGCGGTGATGTCGCCTCGCTGTTCGGGGTTGATGGCATAGGTGTGGCCGATGCCGTTGGGATGATCGGGGTCCTGCCCCACGCTCATGTAGACGCGCCCCCCGGCGAACACCGGCGTGGCCACGCCGTAATTCCGCGTCTTGGGCCACACCGCGTCTTTGGGGTTCATGTCGAAGCGCCAGAGCTTCTCGCCGGTTCTGGCGTTGAAGCCGTACATCCAGCCGTCGCCTCCCGCGAAGAACGCCTGCTGGACCCCGCCCACGTCGCCGAGGGCCGGGGAGGACCACTGGCCGTGCAGGATGCCCTCACCCGGGGAGTTGTCCTGCCATACGACTTTGCCGGTGTCCTTGTTTACGGCGAGGAAGCTGGGGGCTTTCGGGGCCAGAACCGCTTCACCATTGACATCGCGGCCGTTGGCAGTCCCGACCAGGACGAGATCGTCCCATACGACCGGCGACGAACTCGCCATGAAGAGCTGGGCGACACCCAGTTCCCTCCCCATGTCGAGCCTCCAGATGATGTCGGCATCCGTCGGCCCCTTATGGGCCTCATCCTGGAAGGGTCCGTCGTTCGTGCCGTCCATGAACCCTTCGGTGTCCAGGCATACCAGTTCCCCGCGGTTGGTCACGTAGTAGAGGCGCTTCCCTTCCACCGCGGGGGATGAGCAGATGCCCTCTTCCGGCCAGTCGCTGTCTCCGCCGGATTCGAGCTTGTCGGTCACGGCCTGCCACAGGAACGTGCCGTCGGACTCCCGGACGCACATCAGCACGCCCTTGTCGCCGGTGATGGCCGGGTTCCGGGGATGCCCGTTGTTCGTGCCGAGGAAGATCTTTCCGCCGGACACGACCGGGTTGCCATTCGAGGTCGATCCGATCTGCGCCTTCCACTTGACGTTCGTGCCGGTCCTGACGTCCCAGGTCTCCGGCAGGCCCTTCATGGCCGACGCCATGTTGCGCCCGGGAACGCCGCCCCACATCGGCCAGTCCTGCGCCGCGAGCGCGGCGGCCAGCGGTACGGTGATCGCCAGGCCGATCGGGCCGGCCGCGAGCGCGACGGCAATGACGCGGAGACGGAGAAGACGCATGGTCATGCGCTGCGGCCCGCTACTTGGCGCCGATGTTGTATGCCGCGAGCACGCCCTGGTTGCGGATGTAGAGACGGCCGGCGGCGACCACCGGGTGGGCCCAGCTGGGCCAGCCTTGGTCCGCGATCTGAAACCGGCCCCGCTCCACATAACTGGTTGGAGAAGCCTCTACCAAACCGACAGTGTTGGACTCGCCCAGCACGTAGAGGCGGCCATCCGCGTAGGTGAGCGAGCCTTTGCCCACGCTCCGGTCGCGCCATTGCACCTTGCCCGTCGCGGCCTCGAGACAGGTCAGGATGGCGTTCGAGTACCCGTAAAGGTACCCGTTCACGAAGACCACGCCGCCGTGGTGGTTCATCATGTCGCGGGTGAAGTACACCTCGTCGGCCCGGACTTCGCCGTTCTCGGCGCGGAGCTGCAGCAGCGCGGCACCCGTGTTGTACGCCGACGTGACGAACACGCGGCTGTCGAAGACGACCGGCGTGGTGATGTTCGCCGTGTCGTTGGCCGCCTTCTCGTACCTCCACATCAGCTTGCCGTCGGCCGCGCGCACGCCGACCGCCGACTGCGCGGTCAGCGTGATGAGGGTGCGCACGCCCTGGACCTCGGCGGCGACGATCGACGAGTAGCCGGCCGCCTCGCTCAGCTCCTTCGTCGTCCACACGGTCTTCCCGGACTTCCTGTCGAGCGCGGCGAGCCCGGCGCCGCGGCCGCCCGGCGTCACAATCAGGTTGGGACCGTCCACGAGGGGCGATTCGCTGAGGAGCCAGTCCGGGTTCCGGCCGCCGAAATCCGCCAGGATGTTGCGCGTCCAGACAACGCCACCGTCGGCCGCCCGGAGGCACGCGAGATCGCCCGCTTCGGAAAGCGCGAACAGCACGTCGCCGTCGACCGTGGGCGTCCCTCTCGGCCCGCCGCCCCTGTCCTGGTCGAGCGCCCGGCCGAGCGCCCGGCTCCACACCTTCCCGCCGTCGGCGCGCCGCAGGCAGATCACGACACTCGAGCTGCCTTCCGTGCCCTGCACGAACAGGCGATCGCCCTGGACCGACACGGAGCCGTACCCCTTGCCCAGACCGGAGACCGTCCATGCCGCCGGCGGGCCGCCGCTCGGCCACTGTTTCAGCAGGCCCGTCTCGGTGGACACGCCGTCCCGGTTCGGACCGCGCCACTGCGGCCAGTCGCCGCCGGCTGCGGCGCCGGACGCGACGGCCGCGGCAGCGAGGATGGCGCCAAGCGTCGAACGGTACATGGAAGTCTCCTGTCGCGCGCCGCCCGTGCCGCTACCTGGCGGCGGCCACGGCCGCCACGTGCGACTTCGTGCGGAAATAGATGACACCCTTCGACAGCGCGGGGCTCGCCATGCAGACGTCGCCCATCGCATTGGTGGCGATCAACTCGAAGGCGGGGCCCGCTTTGACGACAAACACGTCGCCGTCTTCGCTGGGAAAGTAGATCTTGCCGTCGCCCGCCACGGGCGACGCCGAGAAGCCAGTGCTGCCGCCGCCGAGCCGCTTCTGGCAGATGCGCTCGCCGGTACGCGCATTGTAGCAGTTGAGCACGCCGTTCCACCGGACGTTGTACAGGTAGTCCCCGTACACAATCGGCGTGCTCATGTGCGCGCCGTCGCGAGGGTAGCTCCAGGCGACCGACCCGTTCGACGTTTCTCCGGGCTTGAGCGAGACGTCGCCGCCAGAGTCGAGGCGGATCGCGGCTTTCATGCTGGTTCTCCCTGGCGCGCGCACCGCCCGAGCCGCCACTCGCGAAGCTGATTCGTGCTCCGGCGCATGAGACCGCGCGATGGGCCGGATTCTACACGAAAGAGGCCCCGGCCCAGCCGCGAGCGAGAAGCGTGCGGCTCGGCCTCCACCTGGGGTAGAGTGGGCCCGCCTGCCTATGCTGCGCCAGCCTGCCGGCGGACCAGCACGCCAGAGGGCTGCCTTCGCCCTGGCGGCCGGGGTGTTGCTGCTCGCCCTGTTCAATGTCACGTTCCGCCTGAACCGCCAGCCCGTCCAGGAGTGGGACGAGTCCCTCTATGCCACGTCCGCGTGGGAGATGGTGCAGAGCCACCAGTGGATCGGCCACACGTTCCGTGGTGAACTCGACTACTACAACACCAAGCCGCCGCTCAACTTCTGGCTGATCGCCGTCTCGTTCAAGCTGTTCGGCGTCAGCCTCGTCTCGCTGCGCCTCGCGTCGGCCATCGCCGCATTGGCCACGGTCGCCGTGCTGGTGTGGTGGGTGCGCAGGCGTGTTGGCGAGGCGAACGCCTTGTTCGGCGGCCTGGTGCTCTCTACGATGTTCGCCTTCTTCTACGTCCACTCGAGCCGCACGGCGAACACGGACGCGATCAACACGCTGCTCATCGTGCTGACGGCCGTCACGGTGTCGGAGGCGCGCGAGGCCCGGTGGCGGCTGCTCTGGCTGGGGCCC
>Ga0316622_100002613_pt1 | contig 12544 bp, 9 predicted proteins | sample OWC_Aug_OW2_C1_D_FD_207646 | JGI IMG/M metagenome (GOLD analysis project Ga0316622, IMG submission 207646) | Wetland soil microbial communities from Old Woman Creek delta, Ohio, United States - OWC_Aug_OW2_C1_D5_C | ecosystem: Environmental > Terrestrial > Soil > Wetlands | place: USA: Ohio... | reverse complement strand
AGCTGTGGGCGCGCGGCCGTCGATGGGGCCGCGTGAACGTGAGGATGCCGGGACGACACAACGTCCAGAACGCACTCGCTTGCCTGGCGGTCGCGGGCGAGCTGGGGATCCCCTTCGAGACTGCGGCGGAAGCCCTGGGTGGGTTCAAGGGCGTGGCTCGTCGCTTCACGATCCGCGGGGAGGCGTTCGGGGCCACACTCGTGGACGACTATGGCCATCACCCCGAGGAGATCAAGGCGACGCTCGAGGCGGCGCACGAGGCGTACGGGCGCCGCATCGTGGCCGTGTTCCAGCCCCACCGCTACTCGCGAGTGCGGCTCCTCGGGGAGGAGTTCGCCCGGGCCTTCAACAACGCGAGCGATCTCGTCGTGACCGAGATCTACGCCGCGGGCGAGGATCCCATAGAGGGGGTGACCGGGGAAGGGCTCGCGCGCAGGATCCGGGAGCACGGCCACAGGAGCGTCGCCTTCGTTCCGGAACTCGGGGACGTCGTCGATCACCTCGAGCGCACGCTCCGCGAGGGCGACATCGTCGTCACGCTCGGTGCGGGAAACGTCTCGTGGGTTCTCGAGGAACTCGCGAGGCGTTCGCGGACGGGAGGCGGGGAGCCGTGAGAAGGAGGTCGCGGTCGAACAGGCGCATCGCTTCCTCGATGACGATCCCGGCCGGCCGGATCGAGCCCTCGCCGGCCCGCGCAGCCGCGATCGCCGTTCACGTCATGCTCGTCGTCTGCGCCGCGGCCGTCGTCGCCGGATTCTTCCTTGGCGGGCGGGCGCTCTCGCGGTGGCTCCGATCCTCGGAGTCGTTCGCAGTGCGCACGATCGAGGTCGGCGGCCTCGAGCGGCTCGAGCGTACCGAAGTGCTCGGGATCGCCGGGATCTCGGCCGGAATGAGCATCTTTGCCGTCGACGAGCAGAAGGCGGCGGAGCGGTTGCGGGACCATCCCTGGATCCGCGAGGCGATCGTCCGGAAGAAGATGCCGGACGCCCTGAGCGTCGACATCGTCGAGCGGGAGCTCGCCTTGCTCCTGTGGTGCGGCGGGCTCTACAGGGTGGACTCCGACGGAACGATCTTCGAGAAGCACCCCGCGGGCGCTCCCGTCGACCGGGTGGTCGTCACGGGGATCGAAGAGGACCTGCTGGAGGGAGACCGGGAGATCCTCTCCGCGGAGCTCCGGAAGATCATCCAGGTCCTTGCCGAGTACGAGCGCATGGGACTTGGAGCCGGGACGCCCGTCAGCTCCGTCCACCGGGAGCACGGGGGAGGCCTGGTCCTCTACATCGGAGACGACGGCAGGGAGATCAGGCTCGGGATCGGGCACGTGAGGAAGAAGCTCATGAGGCTCCGGGCTGTCTTCAGGAAGCTCACGAGTGACGGGCTGGGATGGGAGTACATCATGGTGGATTCGAAGAACTTCCCCGAACGCGTCGTCGTGAAGCTGCGCCCCTCGTGACTCCGGCGATCGTCTCGAGAGCGCGGTTCAAAAACTGGAATCCGGCAAGCCGGCTGTGGCATATCTCGTTCTACTCGATAGCTTCCGCTGGAGGCGGGCCAGGGGGCGGGATGATCGCCCCTCGAGGAAGGACGGGCAGGTCGGGATGACGCGGGACGCCGAGATCATCGTTGGGGTGGACATCGGTACGACGAAGGTTGCGGCGGCGATCGGGGAAGCTTCCGAGGCCGGCATCAACGTGATCGGCATCGCGAGCCATCCCTGCAAGGGGCTCCAGAAGGGGGTAGTCGTCAACATCGACAAGACGGCCGCGGCCATCCGCGAGGCCGTGAGCGCCGCCAGCCAGCAGGCAGCCTGCCAGGTGGAAACGGTCTTCATCTCGATATCGGGACAGACCCGGAGCATGAACTCCACCGGCATGGTCTCGGTCAGGGGAAAGGAGATAACGGCCGAGGACGTCGCACGAGTCCTGGAGAGCGCACGTTCCATCCCCCTGCCCTCCGAGCAGCGGATCATCCACACCCTGCCCCAGGACTACATCATCGACGGGCAGGACGGCGTCAAGGACCCGGTGGGGATGAACGGCGTGCGCCTGGAGGCCAAGGTGCACCTCGTCAACGCGGGCGAGTCGAACTACCAGAACCTGCTCAAGTGCACGAGGCAGTGCGATCTCGAGATCGAGGGCGTCGTGCTCGACCAGCTCGCCGGCTCGATGGCCGTCCTCCAGGACGACGAGAAGGAGCTCGGGGTGGCCTACGCCGACATCGGCGGCGGGACCGTCAACATCATCATATACGTCGAGGAGAGCGTGATGTTCACGGCGGTCCTGCCGATCGGCTCGTGGCACATCACGAAGGACATCGCGGTCGGGCTCAACACGCCGGTCGCCGAGGCCGAGCGGATCAAGCAGAAGTACGGATGCTCGTCCGTCGAGATGGTGGACGAGGATGAGATCATCGAGGTGCCGAGGGTGGGCGGACGGCCCCCGGAGACGATCCCGCGCCGGACCCTGTGCGGGATCGTCCAGCCGCGCGTCGAGCAGATCCTCGACTTCATCCATCGCACCCTCGAGCAGAGCAACTACATGGAGGCGCTCGCCTCCGGCCTCGTCATAGCCGGCGGCGGGTCCATCCTTCACGGATTGCCGGAGTTCGCCGAGGGCATGCTCCAGATGCCGGTCAGGCGCGGGCTTCCGGGAGGCGTGGGCGGCATGGCGGACATGCTGCGCAGCCCCATGTACGCCACCGCGACCGGGATCCTCATGTACGCCGCTCGCCAGGTGGAGCAGATCGGCAGGGCCCAGGCGGAGAAGCCAAGCGCAAGACCCTCGATGATCAGGGGCATCGGGGGATGGTTCAAGGAGATGTTCTAGGCCTGAGGAGGAAGGGATGTCGGGCGAGTTCTTCATGGGGACCTATGACGTTCGCGCGAACATCAAGGTGCTTGGCGTTGGAGGCGCGGGGGGCAACGCCGTCAACACCATGATCGAGCGGGGGCTGGTCGGGGTCCAGTTCCTCGCCGCCAACACCGACGCGCAGGCCCTCGGCGCCTGCCTGGCCCCCGGCAAGATCCAGATCGGCGAGCGGTTCGCGGGCGGGCTCGGAGTGGGATGCGACCCCGAGAGGGGCGCCAAGGCATGCCAGGAGAGCATCGACCTGATCCAGCAGCAGATCCAGGGCGCCGAGATGCTCTTCCTTGCGGCCGGGATGGGGGGGGGCACGGGCACGGGGAGCCTGCCGTCCATCGCCGAGCTGGCGCACGAGATGGGCATCCTGACGGTGGCCGTGGTGACCAAGCCCTTCGTCTTCGAGGGCCGGCGCAAGATGGCGATCGCCGAGCAGTGGATCGAGAGGCTCTTGAGCATGTGCGACTCGGTCATCGTGGTGCCCAACCAGCGCCTCCTCGAGACCTACGGCAAGCTACCGCTGAACCAGGCCTTCCAGCTCGCCAATGACATACTGCTCTACGCCGTCCAGGGGATCACGGACATCGTCCAGCTCTCCGGGATGTGGAACGTGGACATGGAGGACGTCCGGACGATCATGAAGGGCTCGGGACGGGCGCTCATGGGCATGGGCTTTGCCGAGGGCGAGGATCGGGCCGTGAAGGCGGCCGAGATGGCCATCACCAACCATCTCATCGAGGACGCGACGGTCCATGGATCGACGGGCGTTCTCGTGAACGTGACCTGCAACCACGAGGAGATGAGCCTCGACGACTTCAGCGCTGCCGTGTCCACGGTCACCGACGCGGCCTCGGCCGATGCGGTCATCAAGGCGGGGCTCGTGACCGCGAACGTCCCGAACGGCCAGATGCGCGTGACCGTGATCGCCACCGGATTCGACGCGGCCGAGCGTCCCGCCGCCCTCGAGCGCGAGGTCGAGGAGGCGCGTCCGATCCGCCGCACCCGCCCGAGCGCGGTGCCCGTCGCTGTCGAGGTGCGCTCCTCGAGCGTGCCTCCTGCCGTCCGGATGAGACCCAAGAGCGACTCGCGCCAGGTGACCCTGCCCATCGGCAGCGGTGACGTGCTCGACATCTCGGACGAGGTCACCTCCATCCCCGCCTTCATCCAGCAGATGCAGGTACGCGGCAGCGGCACCTCCAAGTAGCCTCAACCGCCTCTCGTTGCTCCTGCGGCGACGGATCGTATCGCGGCGCTCGTCGCGACCGCCGCGAGGTGGAACACGACGTCGGGGCTCGCGGCGGCCGGTCCCGCGGACACGAAGAATCCCACGTCGCCGTCGTGAAGGGTGCGGGCGGGCAGCACGGCACGGGCGATGCCGTCCTGTATCCGAGCCGCGGCGAGGTGGCACAGGGACCTGTCGAGCCTGGCGTTCGTGGCCGCGACCACGAGGACGGTGCTCGGGGTCGAGGGGACGGCCATGGGGCCGGGGCCGGCGCCGAGAAGGACGGAGCCGTCCTCGGCCACGATGTCGCCGATGGGGCTCGCCACGGCGAGCGCGCCCACCGAGACCCCTGCCATGGACACGCACGCGGTTCCGAGGCCGGACGGGACGGCCTTGTCCAGGCCGCGCCACTTGCCGCAGGTGGCGCCCACTCCCGCGCCGACGAGCCCGGTCTCGAACGTTTCCGATGCCGCCTCGCAGGCCGCCTCTCCCTCGTCGGGACCGGGCCGGGCGGAGGGGTCGCCGCGGTTGAGGTCGTAGATGCTGGCCGCGGGAACGATGGGGACGAGGCCCGATCGAGTCGCGTGGCCGATGCCCCTCGCCGCCAGCCAGCGCATGACGCCGCCCGCCGAGTCGAGGCCGAAGGCGGACCCGCCAGAGAGGCACACGGCGTGGATCTCATCGATCCAAGAGCCAGGCGCAAGCACAGCCGTCTCGCGGGTCGCGCTTGCCGAGCCGCTGATGCTCACGCCGCCGCGGCTCTCGCGAGGCAGAAGCACCACGGTGCACCCCGTGCTCCGGATCGTGTCGGTCCAGTGTCCGACCGTCACACCCTCGATCTGCGTGATGGATCCCTTCATCGGTCGATTCCCTCCTTGCCGGCGGCCGCCAGGAGACGCTCGAGGGTGAGGCGGGCCCTGGCCCTTCCCGGCTCGGCACGGACGGCCTGACGGGCGAGATCGATCCCCTCCCCCAGGTTGCCCCTGGCCGCTTCCAGGATGGCGAGGTCGACGAGCGCCGGGGCGTAGTCGGGCTTGATCTCGAGCGACCTGCGAAGAGACAGCCTCGCCGGCCCGAGATCCCCGCTCCACGCCAGGATGAGACCGAGGGACAGGAAGTCCCTGGCGAGGAACCGGCGCGTGACCTTGCTCGGCCCGCTCCGCCCCTCATGGCGCAGGTCGATCCCCGCGAGATCGAGCAATGCCCGGAGCCTCGTGGAGAGGGCGCGCACGTCACCCTGACCGGCGTTCCTGCCGCCGATGAGGGCCAGGGGTGGAGCGGCACCGCGACCGAGGCCCAGGGGCGGCGGCCCTGTCCCGAACGCGGACACGAGATCCGATCCGTCGCCTGCCTCCCAGTACACGTCGCGCTGCGAGGCCTCGCGGGCGAGCCGCCCGGCTCTCGGTCCGACCCCGGGGCCGGCGGCGAGGGTCTGCTCGACGAGCGCCGGATGGCTTCGCGCGAGGGCCTTGGTGATCGCGAGGTCGTTCCACAGGTGCTGACGCGCTACCACGCCCACGTCCGGCCTGACCCCTTCCACGTGCTGCAGGTAGAGGCCGAGCCCCGACAGGGCGTCCGAGCTTCCGAGGACCAGGGCACCGGGCGGGAGGCCCGAGAGCAGATCCCCGGCCCAGATGACCGGCACCTCGTCCTCGCGCACGAGGAAGGTGCCAGGCGGCCGAGCGAGCGGTGCTCCGGCGAGCATCGCCACGGCGACCGCGGCTCCCGCCAGGGGACGCACGGCCACCACCCGGGAGACGATCTCGCCGAGGCCCATGCCCGCGAGGGTGATCAGGCAGCCCGTCGCGAGGAACCCGGCCTGCCTGTCCGCCATCCCCATGGGGTGCGCGAGCAGCGCGAAGAGGATGTCGGCGACCGCGGTCGCGGCCAACAGGGCGGCTGCGAGCCGGGCCCGCCTCCATGCCAGGATGGCACCCGCGGGCGCAAGGCCGAGGAGCACGGCTCCGAGGTCCCCGGCGAGGAGCCTGGCCAGGACCGGTGCATCCCAGGGCAGCGATGTCCCCCATGTGCGGCCCACGAAGGCCTCCCTGATTCGGGCTCCGCTCAAGTGGCGCGCGAGGGCGTGGATCCCCGAGAGGTCGTCCCACATGATCGTGGGGCTCGCCACCGAGCGCACGGGCAGGTAGGCGAGCACGATGGCACCCGCAGCGGCCGCGGCGATGCCGAGGGTGGCCGATCGTGCTCTAGGCCGGGAGACGGCGATGCCGGCAGCCGCCGCGGCGCCAGCGCCGATGACGGCGGCGGCGTGACAGCCCGTCGCGAGGCCCGCGAGCAGGCATGCCAGGATCGCCGGGCGGGGATCGCGAGTGCGCTCCGAGTCGAGCACCAGGACTAGGGCCGCGGCCGAGACGAGCAGGGCGGGCGCGTAAACCTCGATCGTGGTGCCGAGCCACACGATGGACGGGGAGGCCACGAATCCCGTGCCGACGAGAGCTCCCGCGCAGACCGCACCCGCCGTGCCGGATGCACGGTAGGCGATGCGGGCCATGAGCGACGCCGCCCCCGCCATCGCCAGGCAGCTTGCGAGCCCGGAGCGCAGGGCCACGTCCCCGAGGGGGATCAGCAGGCAGGAGGCCTTGACGAGGAGCATTGGTAGGGGGAAGCCCGTCGGGTGGGCGATGCCGAGGTGGAAGGACGCTGATGCGATCTCGCCGCCGTCGCGCCAGCCCGGCGTGGGAGCCGCGATGACCGCGAAGAGGACCGCGAGGGTCGCGAAGAGGGCCGCCGTGGGGAAGGAGCGGTCGGGTTCAGAGCTGGCCGGCATCCTCGAGGATCTTGCGGTACTTCTCCGCCTGAGGTCCCGTGGGGTACTTGCTCATGTAGCGCTTGAGCGTCGCGTAGTAGCGGTCCATCTGCTTGGCGCCCTTGTAGCATGTCGCCAGCAGCTCCAGGACGTTGGGGGTCGTCTTGGCCTTCTGCAGGACGGAGATGCACTTCTGCTGGTCGTTGGCGAGGATGGCCTTGCGCGCCTCCTTGATGGCGTCGTCCGTCGCAGCCAGGGCCTCAGCATCGCCCTCGCCCTTCTTCACCACGGCGGGCACTGGTGGCATGCCCGTCTTCTGCCCGCCGGGGGACGTGCCCGTCCCCGCGGATTTCTTGCTCCCACCCGAGGTCTCCTTGTGGACCTCCCTGAGGAGACGCTTCGCCTCCTCGGCCTGCGCCTCGCTTGCCTCTGGCAGCGACTCGACAGTCAGGGCCAGCTCCTCGAGGCTGTCCCAGTCCTTCTCGCCGTAGGCCGCGGCCATCTCCTCCATGAGCTGACCCACGAAATAGTTCGACGCCTCGGCCACCTCGGGGCGGGAGCGGTACACGCTCTCGGCGCCTATCTTGGAGAACGTCCGGTACGCCCTCTCCCACTCCTTGCGCTTGAAGGCCTTGAGCCCTTCCTCGTAGAGAGGCTGCTGCTCCAGCTCGAACGTGGCCCTCTCCTTGATCAGCTTGACCCTCGAGTTCGAAGGCTCGTACTTGAGCACCTCGGCGGCGTACGAGATGGCCTTGCGCCACTCCTCGGCGTCGAATGAAGTCTGGGCCCTGTGGACGAGCTCGTCGATGCTCAGGGTCTTGAGCTCGTCCTGGGAGACATCGGAGGTGGTCGCCTGCTGCTGGATCCTTCCCTTGCTGATGAGCAGGACCGCCACGCCGACGACGACGAGCAGCCCCAGGAAGGCGAGGGGCAGGCCGATCGTGAGGGCGCGCCTGGATGCCGCTGCGGCCGGGGCCGCCGCCTGGAGCTGGAGCTGCTCGAGGAGCGGATCCCAGGCGCCGGCGGCGACGAACCTGACGAGGATGTTGCCCATCTCGATCGTGTCGCCGTGCTGCAGGTAGTGCTCGCTGCGGGGCATGCCGTTGATGCGCATGCCGTTCGAGCTGCCCACGTCGGTGATCCTGCAGTAGGTCGAGGTGAGCTCCACCTTGCAGTGCTCCCGGGAGACCGACACGTCCTCGACCTGGACGTCGCACTTCTCACCACGGCCGATCACGGTCACCCTCTCCGGCAGGGACACGATCGTCCCGGGGTGGGGGCCGTTGATCACTATGAGCTTGGGCTGCTCTCCCGGCATGGCCGTAGTGAGCCTTGGAGGCGGCAGCGAGGGCACCTCCGACTCCTCGACGATCACCGACTCCTCGGCCTCGGCCGTGGACACGGAGCGGAAGATCAGCCTGTAGTCTCCGATCTGGATCGTGTCGCCGCTCTTGATCACCGCTCGTTCCTTGAGCCGCTCGGAGTTCACGAACACGCCGTTGTAGCTGGACAGGTCCTGTATGACCCAGTGCTCCTTGGCCCTGTAGAGGCGGGCGTGCTTGCGCGAGACGTTGCGCTCGGTGAGGCGGATGACGTTGCCCTCCTGCCTGCCGACCGTGTAGTCGTCGCGCGTGAGCGGGACGGGGGTGGTCTTCCCCTCGTCATCCACGATCACGAGCTTGAACGAGAGATCTTCCATCATACGCTGCTCTGCAGATTATAGATTATCTCGGACCGGCGGGGAAGGGTCTCTTCGCTGCAACACAGGTAGATAGACCAGCATCCAGGCGGATGCTTGGATCGCGTCCGGCCCCGGTGCGCACGTCAGGGGACGGGGGTGCGCGGGAGCGTCTCCCGTATGCGGGTCGTGATCTCGTAGCTGATCGTGCCGATCCAGGAGGCGAGCATCTCGGCCGGGATCTCCTCCTCGCCCTGCCGGCCGAGCAGCACGACGACGTCGCCCTGCCGCTGCGACGGCGAGTCCGTGACGTCCACCAGGATCATGTTCATGCAGACACGCCCGCGCACGGGCGCCCTCACGCCGCCCGCCAGCACGTGGGCCGCATTGCCGAGGCCGCGGTCGTAGCCGTCGTAGTAGCCCACTGGCACGACCGCGAGGTGGGCCGGGTGGGTCGTGCGGTACGTCAGGCCGTAGCCGATGCTCGTGCCGGCGCCCACCCGCCTGAGCTGGGCGATGCGGGCCTTCCATGTGAGGGCCGGCCGGAGCGAGACGCCGGTGCGGCCCGCAAGCATCGCGGCGACCCGCGTCTCCGTGCTCGGCCACATGCCGTAGGCCGCGATGCCGATCCTGGCCATCTCCATGTGGGCCTCCGGCCAGAGGATCGCGGCCGCCGAGTTCGATATGTGCCGGACGGGAACCTCCATCCCTCGCGAGCGCATGGCCCCCACCGTCTCGTGGAAGATGCGCATCTGCTCGCGCGCGAAGGAGTGGTCCGTCGTGTCCTCGATGTTGGCGAAGTGCGTGCACGCACCCTCGAGGATCGTGCCCGCCGATGCGCGGATGCGGTCCGCGAGCGCCACGGCGTCGGTCGGATCGAGCCCCTGCCTCTGGTTTCCCGTCTCGATCTTCACGTGGAGCCGTGCCTCGAGGCCGGAGCGGGCGTGCTCGGCCGCGGACGCCTCCACCGAGGCCGCGTCGAGGACGATGAAGCTCGCTCCGAGCGCCATGGCCTCGGGGATCTGCGGGGGGGGGACATGACCCATGATGTGGATGCCGGTCTCGATCCCCGCCCGCCTGATCGCCCGCGCCTCATCGACCGAGTCCACGCACAAGCGGTCCGCCCCGGCGCGGACGAACGCGCCCGCCGCGATCTCGAGGCCGTGGCCGTACGCATTGGCCTTGACCGTGGGGGCGAGCAGGCACCGAGCGCCGACGAGCGCCCGCATCTGGCGCACGTTTCGCTCGAGCGCTCCGGTGCTCACCTCCACCCAGGATCGGCAGCCTTCGCCGGGTCCGGTCATGGGGGGCGACCATAGCACGGGAGGACTTGACACGGCCAGATGCCACGGCAGGCTTTGCATCTCGGTCGCGTTGACATCAGCACTGGCGGCGGCCTACGCTCGAGCGGCCATGACGACCACCGCGATCATAATAGCAGGAGCGGTGCTCTACATCGCATCGTACTTCCTGTACGGCCGGTGGATCGATAGAAGGATCGTCGGGATGGACCCGGCGGCTCCGACACCGGCCCACAGGCTTGGCGACGGCCTGGACTACGTGCCGGCGCACCCCGTCGTCCTGTTCGGCCACCACTTCGCGAGCATCGCGGGCGCGGGCCCCATCATCGGCCCGGCGATCGCCATGGTCTGGGGCTGGTTCCCGGGGCTCCTGTGGATCTGGCTCGGCAACGTCTTCATGGGCGCGGTCCACGACTACCTCTCGCTCATGGCCTCCGTCCGCTACGACGGCAAGAGCGTGCAGTGGATCGCGGCCCGCATCGTGAGGCCGCGCACGGGCTACGCCTTCAGCGTGTTCATCCTCTTCACGCTGATCCTCGTCATCGCGGCCTTCGCCTCGGTCATCGCGAAGACGTTCGTCGCGAGCCCCGGGGTGCCGACGGCCTCATTCGGCCTTGTCGGCGCGGCGCCCCTCCTGGGCCTCCTGCTCTACCGCTCGAAGCTGCCGTTCTGGCTATCGACCGCGATCGGGCTCGTCATGCTCTCGGGCTGCGTGGTGGCGGGGGTGTACCTGCCCTGGTCCATGGGCTACCACCACTGGCTGGCCCTGCTCTCCGTGTACATCGTCATCGCGGCCGCGATCCCGGTCAACATCCTCCTGCAGCCGCGCGACTACCTCAACGCATGGCTGCTCGTCGCGGGCCTCGTGCTCGGCGCGGTCGGCCTCCTTGCCGCGTTCCACCCGTTCGTGCTGCCCGCGGTGACGGCCTTCTCCGTGCCCCTCGACCTCGGCGGCGCGAGGAGCGTGGCGGCCGCCCCGTTCTGGCCCGTGATCCCGCTCGTCATCGCATGCGGCTCGCTCTCCGGATTCCATGCGCTCGTCGCCTCCGGCACCTCGAGCAAGCAGCTCGACAGCGAGAGGTCGGCGCTTTTCGTCGGCATGGGCGGCATGTTCACGGAGGGTTTCCTGTCGACGATGGTGGTGGCCTGCATCGCGGCCTTCGGGGCCATGGCCGCCGGAAGGGCCGGGATCGCGTGGGAGGTCGACGGCGCCGGATCCTTCTCCACGGCCTACGCGGCGCTCATGGAGAAGGCGGGAGGGCCGGTCGGCGTCTTCTCCGTCTGCTTCGGCCTCCTTCTCGAGACGGCCCTCGGCCTGCCGGCCACACTCATGGCGCTGCTCGCCTCCCTCTGGGTTGCCTCGTTCGCCCTGACGACGCTCGACACCACGAACCGCATCGCGCGCTACACCGCCACCGAGCTCGCCGAGCCTCTCCGCCGCTCCTCGCCCTCCCTGTACCGGATCCTCACGAATCCCTGGACCGCCTCCCTCCTTCCCGCGGCCGCGGGCGTTGCCCGGGCCTGGACCGATCAGTTCGCGCTGATCTGGCCGGCCTTCGGAGGAGCCAACCAGATGCTCGCCTCGGTCGCGATGCTCACCGTGGCTGTCTGGGTGATCAAGGAGCTACGCTCCCCATTCGGGATCGCGGTCGTCGTGCCGGCGCTCCTGCTCTGGATCACGGTCACGGGCGCGCTCGCGTGGTACCTCGTCGTGGCGATCCCGGTGTTCGTGGGTTCGAGCGCGGTGCAGGCCGTGGCGCTGGGCATCGTGGTCGTCGTCATGCTCCTGCTCAACCTGCTGCTCCTCTACGACTTCGCCAGGCGGATGATGGGACGCGGCGCGGACGTGCGCTCGCCGTGAGCGACGGGCAGGATGCCATCCTCGTCGCTCTCATCCTCGTCGCGGCGGTCACGGGTGTCGGGTTTGCCTGGGGCCGCCGGCGCTCCCGCGCCATCGCCCTGCGCGTCTCGCGGGAGCTGGAGCGTGCACTCGATCCCACGGATGCGACCTACACGTGGATAGGCGGCCTCATCGGGTTCCATGCCAGGTTCGAGGTGGGGCGCGGGATCAGGGAGGCGAAGGCGACGCTGACGCTCATGCCCCGCCACGCTCCTCTCTACCTGCCCGTTGCCCTGGTCCTCGGTCGGACCGACAGGCTCCACGTGACCCTCTACCTCGAATCCGGCTTCGGGGGCGAGGGTCACGTGATCTTGGACAGGGCGCTCCGCTCTCCCCTCCTGCGCATAGAGGGACGGGAGCGGATGGTCGAGAGGGCCGTCGCAGCCGGCGGGAAGGGCTACACTCTGCTCGCGACGGATCGCATGCTCCTCGAGCGCATGGAAGGGATCCTGGGATCCGCGCTACGCCGCGGTCTCGTGCCCGCGCTGCGTCATGTCGCCCTGGTCCCGGACCTTGCGACCCTCTACGTCCAGGTAGTGCCATCGGACGGTGCGGCCGAGGCCGCCGTGCGCCTCCTCGCCGAGGACGTGCGTGGCGTGGGGGGATCGGCCGGGGCGGCTCGGATGTCCGATCAGGAGTCCGACTCCGGGGAGGAGAAGGGCGGGATGCAGTAGGTGCCGCTCGCGCCCGGGACCGCGTCGCAGTCGTATCCCTCGCCAGTCCGGCACATCGACGGCGTGGAGCAGCTCTTGAGGCAGTACTGCCCGAGGCTGGAGATGGTGACGCAGGCTCCTCCCGTGCCGCAGTCCGCCGCGCTCGTG
>Ga0316622_100002612_pt1 | contig 12545 bp, 11 predicted proteins | sample OWC_Aug_OW2_C1_D_FD_207646 | JGI IMG/M metagenome (GOLD analysis project Ga0316622, IMG submission 207646) | Wetland soil microbial communities from Old Woman Creek delta, Ohio, United States - OWC_Aug_OW2_C1_D5_C | ecosystem: Environmental > Terrestrial > Soil > Wetlands | place: USA: Ohio... | reverse complement strand
CGCTTCTCCTCGCCGAACGGCGCGGCCACGTTCAGGTGGGCACTGTGGCGCAGCACGGTAAAGTGATGCTCGCGGCCGCCGGCCTCGTGGACGGTGAGGATCGCGGTCTCCGGCATGTGCGTGGCGGCCGGCCCGCGCAGCGTCGACAACTGCTGCAGCGGCTTGCGGGCCGCCGCCGGCAGCGCGCTGGCGGCGACGTCGTAGCGCGCCGAGGTCACCGGCGCGTAGTGGCGCTTCATGAGCGCGTACATCTCGGTGAGCGGATCGCGGCTGCGGAAGCGGATGCCGGTTTCCTGGCCGAAGTACGTCGCCACGTTGGCCAGGTGCTCGATGTGCGTCGGATCGGCCTCACGGTACCAGTGGTCGTGGACCTTCTGGCGCGCGGCACGCGGCAGGAAGGCGAGGAAGTTGTTCTCGCCCTCCATGCGCAGGAAATCCATGTACAGGCGCGTGGCCAGCTGATGGCCGACGTTGCCGTAGACATCGAAACCGCCGACCAGCAGGTAGTGAATTCGCTCGAACAGCGGGTAGCCCATCACCAGCACCGTCTGCGGCCGCTCGCCGACCAGGCCCGGCACCACCGAGGCGCTGTCGAAGTGCCGGAACCCGGTCAGGGCCGCGTTCGGGTTGCTGCCGTCCCCGTCCCACAACAGTTCGAGCCGCGGCGGGTTGCGCTGCCCGAGGCGCCGGTTGATGTACTCGACCTTGGCGCGCAGGAACTTCTCTTCCAGCGAGGCGTAGCTGCGGAACAGCAGCAGCCGCGTGGTGCTCTCGTGCTCGGCCGGCAGCCGCAGGTTCTCCAGCCCCTGCGCCAGGAACTCGGCGTCCTGCTCGACCTGTTCGGCCTCCGGATCCATGAACACGATCCAGAAGTGGTCGTTGATCACGTTGAGCGCCACCTGACCGCGGCACACCGGCCCCTTCATGAAGCCGGCGAGCGTGAACTGCGCCTCCTCGAGCATGAGGCGATAGCGGGCATACACCGGCAGCTGGCGGAAGGTGACGAACGGGTTGGAGGCCTGTTCCGGCTCGTACGACGGCAGTGCCGTGACCTCGTAGGGCGCGTCGAGGAACCAGGTCTTGATCTTCGCCATGCGCGCCGCGTTGAGCGCATACGGCATGTGGGTCTTGGTGAGCAGCGTCTCCTGGTGGCGGCGCAGCCGGTAGTAGACGCGCGCCACCCCCGGGTCGTCGTACGGCCGGCGGCTGGCGATCAGCTTGATCGGCTCTCCCGGTGGGGTGGCCGAGCGCACCAGCTCGAAGAACTCGTTGCCGGGCAGGTCGTCGAAGTACAGATGCCCGATGAACCAGTGTTCATAGATGTAGCGGCTCATGAGCTGCGCCTTGAGGCTGTCGCCGTTCAGGAACCGCTCCCACTCGGCGATGCGCGCCGCGTGGCCGGCCGGCAGCGGCGCCGGCGCGCTCGCCGGCGCGCCGGCCTCGATCCAGCGCGCCAGCGTGTCGTGCTCGCGTTCGCTCAGCGCCGGCAACCCGTACGGCATGCCCCACAGCGGGTACTTCTCCTCGAACTGGTCCATCTCCTCGATCCGCGGGCACTGCTGGGCGCGATCGAGCGCCAAATCGAAGTCCTTCGCCGACAGCACCGCGCCCGCCGGCAGGCCGTGGGCGCGCTTGAGGGCCAGCATGCGGTACATGACGCTGCCGTCGCGGTTGGCTGCGGCGTCCGGGGCGCGCTCGTTCAGTACCGGATAGAAGCCCTTGTCACGCCAGGCGACGTTGCGGTCGGCGTCCGTGAACAGCCGGGTCGGGTCGGCCGCGACCAGGCGCGCGCTGTTGTAGATGATGTCCTTGTGGGCGCCGCGGGTCACGCCGTCATAGGCGGTGAGTTTCAGCTGGCAGGGCGCGTCGTAGCAGCCGTGGCAGACCACGCAGCGGTTGTCGAGGATCGGCTTCACGTCACGGGCGAAATCGACGCCGGCGCGGGCGGCGATCGGGCGGTCGTAGCGGGCCGGATCGGCCGGGCCGTACTGGCGGTCGAGGCGGTGCCCCTGATAGGTGGCACAACCGACAAAGCCCGAGAACAGCATCAACACCAGAAAAGCGCGCATCTTGGCGGCTCGCGTGACGTGAGAAGCCGGCAGTGTAACGAGCCACGCGGCGCGGCGCCAACGCGACGCTGACGGGGGCGGCCGCGGGAGCTGGCGCGCGACCGGCCGGCGACCTTTAATATAGGCATGAGCATCGAATGCTACGCCCAGCGCCTGCTCAACCCGTTCCGGGGAGCGATGCACACCGTCAAGCACGCCGCCGCCGAGGCCGTGACCACCGACGGCGTGCACTGGGATATCTACGTCGGCAACGAGCTGCTGTTCAACGCCGCCGAGCGCGCCCAGTACCACGCCCAGGTCGATGACATCCGCTTCGGCAGCTGGTCGGCGGCGCAAGGCCTGAAGCGCGGGCCGCGCAAATCGACCGACGATTTCCATCGCCTCGAATTGCTGGGCGCGATGGTTTACGAAGAGTTGCGCCAGGTCCACGACCGCGTGCCGTTCGCGTTCCGCGACGAGCTGGAGCTGTGGCTGCTGGACGCGGCCGGTCGGCCGCTGGCGCTGCTGGCCAGCGCGCTCGACGACCGCGAGCTCGGCGCCGAAACCGGCACCGAGTGGCATGCCGGCTATGCCGCGGCCGAGCGCTTCGCCAGCGCCGCCGGGCAGCGGCTCTGCGGCGGCAACGCCGCCGATTACCTGACGCGTTACGTGAACGGCCGCGCCGGCCGCACGCCCGCCGCGCAGTGGTTCCGCCGCCACGCCGACGGCAGCGGCAGCGCGCTCGCCGGCATCGCGGTGCCGGCGCCGCTCGCCGGGCGCACGCTGCCGGCGGCGGCGTTTCCGGCGCTGCTGCTCGCGGACACCGGCCACGACGACGGGCATCGCGAACTGATCGAGGACTTTCTCGCCTGGCAGGCGGTGTGGCTGCTGACCCTGCCGGACCTCACGCCCGGCACCCGGGCGCGGCTGGAACGCGAAGCGCGCCGCCAGGCGCTGCAGGTGGAGCACCACTTCCGGCTGTATCCGCAGATCCTCGACGACGAGACCATCACCGCGGCGCGGGTCGAGGCGGCGCTGCGGCGCAGCACCCAGGCGCCGGCGGCCGAGGACGAAGTGATGCCGGCGTTCTATATCGAGTTGGCGTCGTACTTCAGCAAGTAGCCGCGGACCTCAGTCGGCGCTCACCACTCCATCGACGTAATACCACTGGCCGTCTTCCTTCACGAACCGGCTCACCTCGTGCAGGCGCTCGGCCCGGCCGGGCGGCTTGTAGCGCGCCTCGAACTCGACGACCCCGTCGCGATCGTCCGGGCCACCGGCCACGGTGCGCACGATTCGGAGCCCGAGCCACTTGACCGGCGCCGCGGTGAGCGCGAGCGTGGCCGGCCGCGTGGAGGCGTGCCAGGTGCGCAGCAGGTAGGCCTCGTCGCCGAGCACGTAGGCAGTGTAGCGCGAGCGCATCAGCTGTTCGGCGGTTTGCACCCGCGCGTTGCCGCTCAGCACCGCGCCGCAGCATGCAGCGGGCGGGCGGCCGGAGCCGCAGGGGCAGACGGGATCGGGCGCGCTCACGCGGCTACTTCTTGTCGAGCAGCGCCTTGAGGTTGGCGAACGGATTGTGGGTGGTGGACTTGGGCGTCTCGGTCGGGGTGACGCCGAAATAGGCGCCCTCGCCCTTCACGAACTCGACGTGCTTCTGGTGCTCCCAGTCGTGGCAGTACAGACACAGGTTTTCCCAGTTGCTGCCGTCCAGGGGATTGTTGTCGTGGTTGTGGTCCTTGTGGTGCACGGTGAGCTCGTGCAGGTTGGCGCGCGTGAACTCGCGCCCGCAGCGCGCGCACACCCACGGGTGCAGGCGCAGCGACTGCTCGCGGTAGCCGGCCATGCGCGTGTCCGACGCCTTGCGCGCCCCGGCGACGATCGCGTCCAGCCTGTTTTCGTTGAGCGCGCCGCCCGGCGGCTTGCGCGGGCCGTGTCCTTTGGTTGCCATGGGGTGATCCTGGTGTCGGTCGACAGCGAAAGATTGGATTGCCGAAGCGGGATTTTCGCGGAAACGCCGGCTGCTGGCCAGCGCGGGGTTACGAGGAGTGCGGGAACTGCGGACGGCCGCGATATCAGTTTGATCTGGATGGAGATTGCAGCGAAGGTATCCGTCCGACGGCGAGGGTCCGCCGCATGCGGCGCAATTCGCGTTGCTCATTGCGCCCTGCGTTCGGCTACGCCGCGGCTCCACCGACACCGAACCCGAAACCCGCAACCCGAAACCTGATTTTATGCAGCTATCGCGCGCCGCAGGAACTGCATCGGGTCGATGCCGGCGACGGCCGGTTCGAGCACGCGTTCAACCTCGCAGGCGCGATCGTCGTCGGTACGGTAGCTGGCGATGTTGGTGATCGGCATCTCCGGGTACGGCGTGCCATCAGCGCGGTACACCAGCATCACGTGCGGCTTGAGGCGCTGGCTGCGGTTGATGGCCGACACCACGCCGATCTCGCCGGTGTTGAGCTGTACCACGCTGCCCATCGGGTAGACGCCGAGGCACTGAATGAACTTCTCGACGAACTCGGCACGGAACAGGGTGTCGCGCCAGCCGTACATGTCCAGCAGCACGGTGTGCGGCGAGACCGCGTTGCGGTAGTCGCGGTCGGTGGTGACGGCATCGTAGTGATCGACGATTGCGCCGATCATGCCGAAGTCGCCGATCTGCTCGCCGCGCAGCCCGCGCGGGTAGCCGCTGCCGTCGTAGCGCTCGTGGTGGTTGGCGACGACCTCGAGCGCGGCGCGCGGAATGTGCGCCGAGTTCGACAGCACCTCGAGGCCCCAGGCGACGTGGTGCTGCACCAGCGCATGTTCCTTGGGGGTGAGCTCGGTGGTCTTCTTGAGGATCTCGTCCGGCACCCGCACCATGCCGACGTCGTGCAGCAGCGCACCGATGCCGAGCGCCTCGAGCTGCTCGCGCGGCAGGCCGAGGTGGCGGCCGAAGGTGAGCGCCAGCACGCTCACGCGCAGCCCGTGCAGCGCGGTGTACTCGTCCTTGCGCTGCAGGTAGGCAAAACACATCAGCGCATCGGGGTTGCGCAGCACGCTGTCGGCCATGTTGCGCACCGCCTGCTTGGCACCCGACAGGTTCAGGCTGCGGCCAAGCTTGGCGTCGTACATGATTTCCTGCACCAGCAGCCGCGCCTCGGCGAACACATTGCGCACCAGCGCCACTTCCTCGGCCATCGTGGTGCGGTCCTGGTAGCGCGGCGCGTCGCCGGGGCGGTTGTTGATCTTGAAGACTTCCTGCACGACCTTGAGCGAGCGGTAGTGCGGCGGCGGCGTGACGGCGCTGTAGGACGTGCGGCCCTCGCGGTCGCGCTGGATCGCGATATTGCGCGCCGCCTCGCCCTTGAGCACGTAAACCGTACGGCACAGGCGGCGCAGCTGCTCGATCTCTTGCGGCGAGCGGATGACGAAGCCCTGGAACAGGAACGACGTGTCGCGCCACGGGCGGTCGAGCTCGCAGACGTACATTCCGATTTTCAGCTTTTCGACATCAACTGCGACTTTCATGCACCCGTCCCGAGGGCCGGAGGGTCCGCTCCAGCGGCCCAACGGCAATAATTTGTTGTATTTGTGCATATTTCATACCGGGGCGAAAACCAGCCCCGTCGCCCCGCTAGGCAGAACAGACGGCCATTTCCGGCCGACGAACGGTAATCTGGCGTGGCGACCATGCCCCATGGCGGAGCATAGCTGACGCGCCTCGTCACCGCGAGGTTACACCGGAGTGGCAGCGGCGGATCCGCGGCGGAGCCCGCTCTCCCGCGAAAACCGGGTCGCCGCCGGCCGGGTCGGTCGGCGCAGGGGTAGCCGCCAAGGACCGCCGGCCCGGTTCGCGGCCCAACGGCCGCTCCGATTTTCATTGTCTGCGGCCACCGGCGCCACGCCCAGACCGAGGACCAGGCTGACCGCCGACGGCAGCGCAACCAAAGAACGCACACCCGGCATGGGGAGTCTCCTGTGAGATTGACGGCCGCGGACTATGGCCGACCCCGCCCTGCCCGGCCGCTCAGCTGACGTAACGGGGCGACGAAGCGAGCCATTCGTCAATCTGCGGCGCCAGTTCGTCGAACGGCTGCCAACCGCTGGTGAGCAATGCGTAGCCGGCGGCATTCTGCAGGATCGCGGTCGGAAAACCCTGCACGCCGAGCTCGCGGCTTTGGCGAAAGTGCTGCTGGGTGCGGCGGCGCAGCTCGTCGGACTCGAAGCGGTCGAGAAACAGTGCGCGGTCTATGCCGAACGGCTCGGCCAGCTCGGCCAGAACGTCGGCACGCGTGACATCGCGCCGAGCGGTGTAAAACGCCGACTGCACTGCCTTGAAGTAGGCGAAGGTCGCACCCGCTTCGGCCTCACCGACGGTGATCACCGCGCGCGCCGGCGGCTCGGTGTCGTACACGAAACCCTCCGGCAGCGCGTCCTCGAAGGCGAACGGCTGGCCGGTGCGCTGATGCACCTCGTGCCAGTGGTGCAGGATCTCCGCACGCAGCACCGCCGACAGCGGCTCGGTACTGCCGGGCCGCAGGCCGCCGAGCAGCAGCGCGATCTTCATGCGCTCGCCGTAGACGGCCTTGATGCGCTCGATCACCGGCGCGAACCCCCAGCACCACGAGCACATCGGGTCGGCGACGTACCACAGGATCGGCGGGCGCTGGCGGTCCATGTTCGTTACGGTGCCGGATTGGTGAATCGCAGATGCACGGCCTCGATCTCGGCCAGCACCGGTTCCGCCAGCGTCACGTGCCACGCATCGAGGTTCTCGCGCAGCTGTTCGAGCGAGGTGGCACCGACCAGGGTGCTGGTGACGAATCCGCGCCGGTACACGAATGCCAGGGCCAGCTGCGCGGGCGTGAGCCCGTGGCCACGCGCGATCTCGACATAGGCCGCGACCGCCGGCGCCACGTTCGGCTTGGTGTAGCGCTGGCCGAAGCTCTCGAAGCGGGTGATGCGGCCGTCGGCCCTGGCATCGAGGTGATACTTGCCACTCAGGTGGCCGAAGGCGAGCGGCGAGTAGGCCATGAGCGCGAGGCGCTCGCGGAACGCGACCTCGGCGAGACTCGACTCGAACACGCGGTTGAGCAGGCTGTAGGCGTTCTGGATCGACACCACCCGCGGCAGGCCGTGCTCGCGCGCCAGCCGCAGGAACTCCATCACGCCCCACGGGTGCTCGTTCGACAGGCCGATGTAGCGCAGCTTGCCCTCGCGCACCAGCTCGGCCAGCACCTCGAGCTGGTCGCGGATCGGGGTGGCGTCGCGTTCCTTGTCCGGGTCGAAGCGGTACTGGCCGAACATCGGCGTGTTGCGCGCCGGCCAATGCAGCTGGTAGAGGTCGATGTAGTCGGTGCGCAGGCGCTGGAGCGAACCCTCGATGGCGGCGCGGATGTTGGCGCGGTCGAGCGCCTTCGGCCCGCCGCGGATCCAGACCAAACCGCGCGCCGGTCCGGCCACCTTGGTGGCGACGATCACCCGCTCGCGCGGCTGGCGCGCCAGCCAGTTGCCGATGATCGCCTCGGTGCGGGCGTAGGTCTCGGCGCGCGGCGGCACCGGGTACAGCTCGGCGGTGTCGATGAAGTTCACGCCCTGCCCGAAGGCATAGTCGAGCTGCGCATGCGCCTCGGCCTCGCTGTTCTGCTCGCCGAAGGTCATGGTGCCGAGACACACGGCCGAGACGTTGAGATCGCTGCTGCCGAGGCGGCGGTAGTCCATGGCGGGTTCTGCGCTGGAATGGCGCTATAGTCTAGCGCGTGGCCGCGCTGCCGGCCCACCCGCGCCGGAGGCGCGCCGATGCTGCCGATCCGCAAACTGCTGAGCCGCATCCGCTGGGACCCGCGCTTTCGCCGCGGGCAGTTCGCGCTTGGCTATTACGACCGGCGCGAGCGGCGTGTGCGGATGGTGGCGCTCGCCGACCTGCGCTTTCCGCCGGACCGGCCACAGGTATTCGAGTTGTGGGACGAGGAAGGGACGGTGCACACCGTTCCCCTGCACCGCGTGCGCTGCGTGTATCGCGACGGGCGGGTGATCTGGGAGCGGCGTGTCGCTGGAGATCGTCTTGATGAGCGGGAGTCTAGTAGCTGTTAGCTGTTAGCTGTTAGCTGTTAGCTGATCGCCAACAGCCAACCGCTAACAGCTGATCGCACTACATCATGCTGCCGAATCCGCGATCGGTGGCGCCGGCCGGCGGCTGCAGCCCGGCCAGGCGACAGCCCTGCGCAACCGGTCCGCCCGGCAGGATCTGGTAGAGACGCTTGATGCCGCCATCGGCGTGAAACGCCTCGTCGAGCGCATCGTGCAGCTCGCGGGGATTGATACCCTTGGGCTCGTGCTTGGCGAAATATTCCTGCAGGGCACGCACCACCGCCCAGTGTTCGTCGGTGAGTTGCAGGCCTTCCTTCTGGGCGGTCTTGATGGCGACATCCTTGCTCCAGCCCTCCGGCGTATACGGGAACTGCGGGTCGCGCTTCGGGCCACCGGTCTGTGCGTCGAGTACTGCCTGGATGAGTGTCATGGCTCCAACCTCCATTTTGGTTGCGATGTACGCAAACCATCTTAATCCTCATCCCGCGGCGTTGACAGCCGCATTGCTATATCACCAGTTGCTTCAATATTGATTGAGCAATTGGCACACAGTGCGTGTGCAAAATCGCCGCGCGGGTCATAACGTGCAACGGCCCGGTTTTGCCTTGCCGCACGGGCCATGGCCAGTCGCGGTATTATGCTGCGCAACCCATTCGACCGCCGCCCATTCCTCGCGTTTCCCATGCCGCGCACTGCCGCCACCGTTGCCGAACGCCGCCCGACCAGCCGCAACCTCCGGGTGCTGGCGCGGTTGCTGGCCTTCCTGCGCCCGTACCACGCCGCGCTGGCCGGGGCGGCCGTGGCGCTGGTGATTGCCGCCGGCGCGCTGCTCGGTTTCGGGATGGTACTCCGACAGGTGGTGGATCACGGCCTGGGCAGCGGCTCGCCGGCGGCACTCAACCAGGCCCTGGCGCTGTTCCTGGTCGTGGTCTCGGTGATGGCGGTGTCGGTCGCGGCGCGGGTATACCTCGTCACCTGGATCGGCGAGCGGGTGGTGGCCGACATCCGCAAGGCGGTGTTCGCGCAGGTGCTGAAGCTGGAGCCGGCGTTTTTCGAAGTGACCCGCACCGGCGAGGTGATCTCGCGGCTCACCACCGACACCTCGCTGCTGCAGGTGGTGGTCGGCTCGACGCTGGCGATCGCGGTGCGTAACACGCTGCTGTTCGCCGGCGGGCTGGCGATGCTGGCGGTGACCAGCCCCAGGCTCACGCTGCTGGTGCTGCTCGGCGTGCCGGCGGTGGTGGTGCCGCTGTGGCTGCTCGGCTACCGGGTGCGCAAGCTGTCGCGCGCCAGCCAGGACCGCATCGCCGACATCGGCGCCTATGTCGACGAAGCGCTGTACGGCATCCGCACCGTGCAGGCGTTCTGCCACGAACCGATCGACCGCCAGCGTTACGGCCAGCAGGTGGAGGCGGCGTTCGGCGCCGCGGTGCGACGCTCGCGGGTGAGCGCGCTGCTCACCGGGCTGGTCATGCTGTTCACCTTCGCCGCCATCAGCATCGTGCTGTGGGTCGGTGGCCACGACGTGCTCGCCGGCCGGCTCACCGGTGGCGCGCTGTCGGCGTTCGTGTTCTACGCGCTGCTGGTGGCCGGCTCGGTCGGCGCGCTGAGCGAGGTGGTGGGCGACCTGCTGCGCGCCGCCGGCGCCGCCGAGCGGCTGCTGGAGTTGCTCGGCACCGAGCCGCGCATCGCCGCCCCGCGCGATCCGCGGCCCCTGCCGGAGCCGGCGCGCGGACGGGTCGAGTTCGACCGGGTCACGTTCCGGTATCCGTCGCGACCCGATACCGAGGCGCTGCGCGCGGTGTCGCTCACGCTCGAGCCGGGCGAGAAGGTGGCGCTGGTCGGTCCGTCCGGGGCCGGCAAGTCGACGGTGCTGCAGCTGCTGCTGCGCTTTTACGATCCGGATACCGGGGCGATCCGCGTCGACGGCGTCGACATCCGCACCGTCGATCCGCGCGCACTGCGCTCGCGCATGGCGCTGGTACCGCAGGACCCGGTGATCTTCGGCGCCGATGCCTGGGAAAACATCCGCTACGGCCACGAGGGTGTGAGCGATGCGGATGTGCGCCGCGCCGCCGATGCCGCACATGCCAGCGAATTCCTCGACCGGCTGCCGCAGGGCTTCGACAGCTTCCTCGGCGAACGCGGCCTGCGGCTGTCCGGCGGGCAGCGCCAGCGCATTGCGATCGCACGCGCCATCCTGCGCGACCCGGCGCTGCTGCTGCTCGATGAAGCCACCAGCGCGCTCGATGCCGAGAGCGAGCGACTGGTGCAGGCAGCGCTCGAGGAACTGATGCGCGGGCGCACCACACTCATCATCGCCCACCGGCTGGCGACGGTACGCAAGGTCGACCGCATCGTGGTGCTCGACCAGGGCGCAATCGTTGCCAGCGGCCGGCACGAGGAACTGATGGCGCAACAGGGGCTGTATGCGCGCCTGGCGGCACTGCAGTTCCGCGACGCGGTGTAAAGAGTTTTCACCGCGGAGGCACAGAGCACCTCAAGACCAGGATTCCACACGCAGGCTGGAACGCAGGCGTGCAGGTTGGGGTGAGCGAAGTGAACCCCGACAAGATCATGCGCCGGAACTGTTGGGGTTCGCTGCGCTCACCCCAACCTGCATGACCTGAAATTTGATGGAGCGATTGCCACACGGGCATGGTGCGAACTCGCCTCTTCGTGGCCGGTGACCGCAGACGGCCCGCATCGCGGCCAGACGGCCGCTCCCACAGGTGCCAGATGCTCCGGTCGGCGCCGCGAGCGCAGCGACTCTTTCGAAGCCGGTTTCGCGAGATGACGGCCCGGCACAAATCGAAGCATGTGGGAGCGGCCGTTTGGCCGCGATCACGTTGCGCCTCAAGCCACCGGATTCTCCAACGTCCCGATCGGCTCGATGGTGATCGCGACCACATCTCCGGGCTTCAGGAACCGCGGCGGCTTGAAGCCCATGCCGACCCCGGCCGGCGTGCCGGTAGCGATAATGTCGCCCGCTTCGAGCGTCATGGTGCGCGCCAGTGTTTCGATCAGGGTCGGGATGTCGAAGATCAGATCGGCCACGGCGCCGTCCTGGCGCCGCTCGCCGTTCACCCGGGTGCACACCCGCAGCACGCCGACGTCCGGGACTTCATCGGCGGTCAGGATCGCCGGCCCCAGCGGGCAAAAACCGTCCAGGCTCTTGCCGAGAAACCACTGCTGGTGCTGCTTCTGCAGGCGCCGCGAGGTGACATCGTTGACGATGGTGTAGCCGTACACGTGCGGCATCGCCGCGGCACGCGCGATGCCGCGCCCGCCGCGCCCGATCACCACCGCCAGCTCGCCTTCGTAGTCGACCGAGCCGGTGGGATCGAGCGTGGCCGGGATCGGCGTGCCCGGGCCGATCACCGACGTGGTCGCCTTGGTGAAGATGATCGGCAGCTCCGGCACGCTGTCGGCACCGGCGGTGACGATGGTCGACTGCACCTCGCGCGCATGCTCGCGGTAGTTCTTGCCGACGCAGAAGATATTGCGCGCCGGGCGCGGGATCGGCGCCCGCAGTTCGACCTGCGCCAGCGGCAAGCGCCCGGCGCCGCTCGCGAGTGCACGCCGTGCCTCGACCAGCGCCGCCTCGCCGCCGGCGATGAATGCCAGCATGTCGCCCGGCAGGCCCGGCGCCGCGACGCTGAAATCGACCACTTCGCCGCGCGCCCGATCGAGGGCGCCGATGCGGCGCTGGTTACTGACGGCAAACGTGACGAGCAGCATGCACGGGGCCCCCGAAGTATTTTTCGTTCTATCCGACGGCAAGAAAGGAAAATCCACCGCGGAGGCGCAGAGGCGCGGAGGAAAGCCGAATAAATGCTTTTCTCCGCGCCTCTGCGCCTCCGCGTTGAAAATTCATATTAACCCTTCACCCACCAGATCGACCGGTTGTTGCCGTGCATGGCGCGATCCTCGTGCAATACCAGGCCGTGGCGTTCGGCCAGCGCGTTGACCGCCTCGAAGTCGCGCACGCCCGAGACCGGGTCGCGGTCCTTGAGCCACTGGTCGAACTTCTCGTTGCTCGGCTCCAGCGGGCGGGTGGCGTAGCGGTAGGCGCCGTACACGTACATCACCCCACCCGGTTCCAGTACCCGCCCGGCACCGGCGAACAGATTTTCGACGCCTTTCCAGGCGACGATGTGCACGGTGTTGATGCACACGACTGCCTGCGCCGCACTCACCGGCCAGCGCCCATGGAACAGGTCGAGCTCCAGCGGTGCGCGCAGGTTGGCCAGCCCGGCCTCCGCGCGCCAGGCCGCGATACTCGGCAGGTTGGCGGCGAGGTCGGTCGGCTGCCACACGAGTTGCGGGAAGTGCGCGGCGAAGAACGCGGCATGCTGGCCGGTGCCGCTGCCGACCTCGAGCACCAGGCCGCGCGCCGGCAGCGCCTCGCGCAACACCGGC
>Ga0316622_100002611_pt1 | contig 12549 bp, 16 predicted proteins | sample OWC_Aug_OW2_C1_D_FD_207646 | JGI IMG/M metagenome (GOLD analysis project Ga0316622, IMG submission 207646) | Wetland soil microbial communities from Old Woman Creek delta, Ohio, United States - OWC_Aug_OW2_C1_D5_C | ecosystem: Environmental > Terrestrial > Soil > Wetlands | place: USA: Ohio... | reverse complement strand
GACATGGCATCGCCGACCTTCTGGTTGCCGAAGATCAGGAAATCGCGGACCTGCCGGTCGTCCAGGCCGATCGCGTTCAGGCGGTTCCAGCGCATCAGGTTGGCGCTGTGGCAGCCCATGCAGTAGTTGACGAAGGTACGGGCGCCGTTTTGCAGCGCGGTCAGGTCCTTGCCGCGTGACTCGGGCCAGGTGTCGAGGTGGACCAGCGCGCCGGCGGCGTACGCCGTGCTGCTGGCCAGCAGGCACAGGGAAGCGATCAGTTTCTTCATCGTTGTTCGGCTCCCCGGTCTAGTGCGCGGCGAAGGTGACGCGCGAAGGCACCGGTTTGAACGCACCCATCCGGCTCCACCAGGGCATCAGCAGGAAGAAGGCGAAATACAGCAGCGTGCCGATCTGCGAGGCGCGCTCGTTGATCGGCGACGGCGGCTGGGTGCCGAAGTAGCCGAGCACCAGGAACACGACCACGAAGGCCATCAGCAGCCACAGGTGCCAGGCCGGCCGGTAGCGCATCGACTTGGCAGGCGAGCAGTCCAGCCACGGCAGGGCGATGAAGATCAGGACCGAGGCGCCCATCAGCACCACGCCCCACAGTTTCGGGTCGAGCTTCAGCGGCCCGCCGATCATCAGCACGATCACCACGCCGGCCACGGCCAGCACGGCGAACTTGGCGAGCCGGTTGCGCAGCGTGAAGAAGAGCAGCAGCGCGTAGACGGCCAGCCCGGCAGCCAGCACCAGCATGAAAGGCTCGGTGGTGGCGCGCAGGATCGAGTAGTACGGAGTGAAGTACCAGACTGGAGCGATGTGCGGCGGCGTCTGCAGCGGATCGGCCGGGATGAAGTTGTTCCACTCGAGGAAGTAGCCACCCATCTCCGGCATGAAGAACAGCACGCTGAAGAAGATGATCAGGAACACCCCGAGCCCCATGATGTCGTGCACCGTGTAGTAGGGGTGGAAGGGGATGCCGTCGACCGGCTTGCCGGTCTTCGGATCCAGCGTCTCCTTGATCTCGACACCGTCCGGGTTGTTCGAGCCGACGTCGTGCAGGGCCAGGATGTGCGCCACGACCAGGCCGACCAGCACCAGCGGAAAGGCGATCACGTGCAGGGCGAAGAACCGGTTCAGCGTCGCGTCCGACACCACGTAGTCGCCGCGGATCAGCACCGACAGGTCCGGGCCGATCACGGGTATCGCCGAGAACAGGTTGACGATCACCTGCGCGCCCCAGTAGCTCATCTGGCCCCACGGCAGCAGGTAGCCGAAGAAGGCCTCGCCCATCAGGCAGAGGAAGATCAGGCAGCCGAAGATCCAGATGATCTCGCGCGGGGTGCGGTAGCTTCCGTACAGCAGCGCCCGGAACATGTGCAGGTAGACGACGATGAAGAAGAACGACGCGCCGGTGGAGTGCATGTAGCGGATGAACCAGCCGCCGGGCACGTCGCGCATGATGTACTCGACCGACTCGAAGGCGTGCCGCGCGTCGGCCTTGTAGTGCATGGTCAGGAAGATGCCGGTGGTGATCTGGATCACCAGCACGACGATGGCCAGCGAGCCGAAGAAGTACCAGAAGTTGAAGTTCTTCGGCGCGTAGTACTCCGACAGGTGCTTCTTGTACTCGGCCATGATCGACGGCATGCGCTGGTCGATCCAGCCGAGGACGCCCTTGTATTCGGTCTTGTGCAAAGGCATGTCGCTTTCCCTTGGCGGCAGTTCCGGAGGCTCGGAAGTGGAATGTGGCTCGGCGCCGGCGGCCGGGCCGCACGGCAGGGCAGATCAGGTCGCTCTAGGCCTTGCTGTCGTCGCCGACCAGCACCAGCGTGTCGGACAGGTACTTGTGCGGCGGCACCTCGAGGTTGTCGGGCGCCGGCTTGTTCTTGAACACGCGGCCGGCCAGGTCGAAGGTCGAGCCGTGGCACGGGCACAGGAATCCCATGTCGTCGCCGAGCGTCGCGTTCGAGGCCGCGGCCAGCGGCCCGACCGGCGAGCAGCCGAGGTGCGAGCAGATGCCGACCGCGATCAGGTATTCGGGCTTGATCGAGCGCAGTTCGTTGCGCGCATAGGGCGGCGTCGGGTAGGCGGTGCGCTTCGACTCGGGATCGGCGACCCTGTCGTTGGTCTTCTTGACCGCGGCGATCATTTCCGGCGTACGGCGCAGGATCCACACCGGCTTGCCTCGCCATTCGACGGTCTTCATCGTGCCGGGCGCGATGCCCGACAGGTCGACCTCGACCGGCGCGCCGGCCGCCTTGGCACGCTCCGAGGGCGTGAAGGAGGCGACGAAGGGCGTCGCGGCGGCAAGGGCGCCGGCGCCACCGACCACGCCGGTGGCGACCAGCGCGGCGCGCCGACCCGGATCGACGGCGTCTTGCGCGTCAGACATTGAAGCCATGGGAAGTCTCGAATCGAAGGAAAAGGGCCGGCCCTGATCAGGGCGACCGTGGATTTTACCCGATGCCTTCACGATCGCTGCCCGGCCGGCCTGGCAACGCCGCCCCAATGGCCGGCGGGCCATCGCCATCCCGCACAATCACGGTCCGTCGGCGTCGGGCGCCGTCGGCAGGCCGGATAATCGGCAGGCGGCCCGGAATCTGCCGGGCCGGCGCGAGTCAGAAGAGAGGAGATTCGACGATGGGGATGATGCAGGAGTTCAGGGAATTCGCCCTCAAGGGCAACGTGATGGACCTCGCGGTCGGCGTGATCATCGGCGGCGCCTTCGGCAAGATCGTCGACTCGCTGGTCAGGGATGTGATCATGCCGCTGGTCAATTTCATTGCCGGCGGGCAGATCGACTTCTCCAACAAGTACTGGGTGCTGTCCGGCACGATCCCGCCGGGCGCGCCGCTGGCCGAGGCGCAGAAGGCGGGCACGGTTTTCGCTTGGGGCAGCTTCGTCACCGTGTCGATCAACTTCGTCATCCTGGCCTTCATCATCTTCTGGATGGTCAAGTCGATGAACAGGATCAAGCGCGAGGCGCCGCCGGCGCCGCCGCCGGCGCCGCCCGAGGACGTGGTGCTGCTGCGCGAGATCCGCGACGCGCTCAAGCGCTAGGAGCCGATGCTGTCGCGCCTGTGGCTGCTGTTCGCGCAAGCCACCACGATCTGCCTGGCACTGCTGTTCATCGTCGCCACGCTGAAGCCGCAGTGGCTGCGCGATTCGCCCACGCTCGCGCCGGCGCCGCAGGTGACGATCCAGCAGGCGACGGCGCCCGAGGCGGCGCGCGCGGTGGCGATGAAGTCGTACGCCGAGGCCGCGCGGCGGGCGATGCCGGCCGTGGTCAGCGTCTACACGACCAAGGAGATCCGTCGCGCGCCGGCCCTCGAGGACCCGATCTTCGATCGGTTCTTCGGCGACCGCTCGCAGGGCCGCGCCGAACGCGTGGCCGGCCTCGGCTCCGGGGTGATCGCAGCCGCTGAAGGCTACGTGCTGACCAACCATCACGTCGTGCAGGCGGCCGACGAGATCGCGGTGGGCCTCGCCGACGGCCGCAGGGTCGCAGCGGCGCTGGTCGGCGCCGACCCGGAGACCGACGTCGCCGTGCTGCGCATCGACGCGCGCGACCTGCCGGTCATCACGCTCGGCTCCTCCGACGCACTGAACGTCGGCGACGTGGTGCTGGCCATCGGCAACCCGTTCGACGTCGGCCAGACGGTGACGATGGGCATCGTCTCGGCGGTCGGCCGCAACAACCTCGGCATCAACCGCTACGAGAACTTCATCCAGACCGACGCGGCGATCAACCAGGGCAACTCGGGCGGCGCGCTCGTCGACACGGCCGGCAACCTGGTCGGCATCAACACGGCGATCTACTCGCGCTCCGGCGGCTCGATCGGCATCGGCTTCGCCATCCCGACGGCGATCGTCACCGAGGTGATGAAGGACCTGATCGCCAAGGGGCGCGTCACCCGCGGCTACTTCGGCATCGAGCCGGTCGACATCACGCCGGAACTCGTCGCCGCGCTCAAGCTGCGCCGCGAGCAGGGGGTCGTAGTGCGCGGCGTTCAGCGCAACGCGCCGGCAGGCAACGCCGGAATGGAGCCGGGCGACGTGCTGCTGTCGATCAACGACCTGCCGGTGCGCGACACGCCGGGCATGCTGAACCAGATCGCGCAGTTGGCGCCGGGCTCTTTGGCGAAGGTGCGGGTCGAGCGCAACAGCCGCGAACTCGATCTCAGCGTGACCGTCGGCGAGCGACCGGTGCCGCCTGAGCGGCGCTGAGGCGCTGTTTCAGCGAATCAGCGGCGCTGCTGCGCCCTCAGTTCCGCGGCCTTGATCCTCGCCGCCGGCTCGCCGCTGGCCGATGCCTCCACGTACCAGTGCAGGGCGCGCGCGGCATCCTGCGGCACGCCGTCACCGTGCTCGTACATGCTGGCCAGGATGTAGGCGGCGCCGGTGTCGCCCTGCTCGGCCGCCTGCTCGTACCAGTAGGCGGCGCTCGCGTAATCGCGCGGCACGCCGCGGCCGAGGTAGTACTGGGTGGCCACCGCGAGTTGGGCATCGCGCCAGCCCTGGCGCGCCGCCTTCTCGTACCAGAGGGTGGCGTCGGCCAGCGAACGCGGCAGCAGCCGGCCCTGCTCGATCAGCGCGGCGAGCGAGAACTGCGCCCGCGCCAGCCCGTTGTCGGCGGCAAGGCGCAGCCAGGCCAGGCCTTGCGCGGGATCGGCGGTGACGCCGTCGGCGCTGATCAGGATCACCGCCAGGTTGAACTGCGCCACGCGGTCGTTGCGCTCGGCCGCCTTGCGGAAGTGGGCCAGCGCGCCGTGTGGATCGCGCGCCTGGTACGCCGCCCAGCCGCGGGCCAGGTCGGGATCGTCGTCCGGAACGATCTGCAGTTGCGCCGATGCCGCCGCGCCGAGCGCGACGAGCGCAGCGAACAAGACAGCCGGCGCCACCCGCAGCGAGCGCATCGACGGAAGAGCGTTCAGCTGCCGGCCGCCGAACCGGCGGCCTGCGGATCGGGCCGCTTGCCGACCAGGCGCGCGACCTGGATGCCGATTTCGTACAGCAGGCACAGCGGCACCGCCAGCAGCAGCTGCGAAATCACGTCCGGCGGCGTGAAGATCGCCGCCACGATGAAGGCGCCGACGATCACGTAGGGTCGCGAAGCCTTCAGCCGCTCGACGTCGGCGATGCCGAAGCGCACCAGCAGCACGACCACGATCGGCACCTCGAAGGTCAGGCCAAAGGCCAGGAACAGGCCGAGCACGAAGCTGAAGTAGGCGTCGATGTCGGGTGCGACATTGACCGTGGCCGGCGCAAAGTTGGCGATGAAGCGGAAGACGAGGCCGAAGACGACGAAATAGCAGTACGCCATGCCGAGCCCGAACATGGCCACGCTGGAGGCGATGATCGGCGCGGCGAGGCGCTTCTCGTGCAGGTACAGACCGGGGGCGACGAACGCCCACGCCTGGTACAGCACGTAGGGCAGCGCGATCAGGAAGGAGACGAACAGGGTGAGCTTCAGCGGCACCATGAACGGCGTAATCACGCCGGTGGCGATCAGCTTGGTTCCCGCAGGCAGCACGCTCATCAGCGGCGCCGACAGGACAGTGAAGATGTCGCGCATGAAGGGCGACAGCACCAGGAAGACCACCACGATGGCGATCGCCGCGCGCACCAGCCGCTGGCGCAGCTCGATCAGGTGCGACAGGAAGCTCTGCTCTTCGCCGGGCTCGGCGCCGCCGGCGGGGGGCTCGCCGCTCATCGTCCGCCCGGCTCCATCAGCGGCGAATCCGCGGCCGGTTCACCCGTGCCCGCGGCGCGTACTTGCGCTGCGTGCCCGCATGCGCGGCCGGCAGCGCCATCTGCCGCTTCAGGCGCGTCAGTTCCTCGGCCAGTTCATCGACCGAGGGGCCCGGCTTGTAGCGCTTGGGAAAGACGCTGCTCCGCCAGGTTTCGCCCGCCCCTTCCCACGCGTAGTCGGTCGGCGTCGTCTCGCCCGGAACGGCTGTCGAGCCGGTTCCTTTGCTGATCTCGGATTCGAGGGAGGTCAGGTCCGAGCTGACCTCGTTCAGGGACGACTTCACCGACTGCGCCGCCTGCCGGGCTTCCTCCTGCAGCTTCTTCAGTTCGGCCAGTTCCATCTCGCGATTGATGTCGCTCTTGACCTGGCTGACATAGCGCTGCGCCTTGCCGACCCACTCGCCGACGGTGCGCGCCACCTTGGGCAGCCGCTCGGGGCCGAGCACGACCAGCGCCACCGTGCCGATGACGGCGAGTTCACCGAAACTGAAATCGAACATGGTGCGCCGATGCCCGGGCGGTCAGCGTCGAACCGGCCCGATGCCGGCGCTGCGAGCCAGCCGCCGGCGGCTCGAGGCGGTCAGGACTTCTCTTTGGCCTGGACGTCGATCGTCTGGCCGGCGACCTGCTTCGTCTCCTCGACCTTCTTCGCCGCGGCGTCGACCTCGTCGGTGCCTTCCTTGATGCCTTCCTTGAAGCCCTTGATGGCGCCGCCGAGATCCTTGCCCATGTTCTTCAGCTTGCTGGTGCCGAAGACCAGGATGATGACCAGCAGGACGATCAGCCAATGCCAGATTGAGAACGAACCCATGATGAACTCCGGTGACGACTACAGACGTTTCCACGGCCGGGGACCTCCCAGCACGTGCACGTGCAAGTGATAGACCTCTTGCCCGCCGTCCGGGCCGTTGTTGGTGACGACACGATATCCGTTCGTGGCGCCCTGTTCTCGTGCCAGCCGCGGTGCGAGGAGCTGCATTTTACCCAACAGCCGCTCGTGCCGAGGCTCGGCGACGTCCAGATTGTCGAAGTGCTCCCTGGGCACCATCAGCAGGTGCACCGGCGCCGCCGGGTGAATGTCGTGCAGGACCACGAGGTCTTCGTCCTCGTAGACCCTGCGGCTGGGGATCTCGCCCTTGACGATCTTGCAGAAGATGCAGTCCTTGCTCATATCGCTTACCTCGTCACTCGCCCGCGGCGTCGCGCGCCTGCGCCTTGCGCGCGGCCATTTCTTCCAACCCCGAGGTGCCGGCGCGGCGCTGCAGTTCGGCCAGCACCTGCTGCGGCTGCAGCCCGTAGTACGCCAGCATCACCAGGCAGTGGAACCACAGGTCGGCGGTCTCGGCGACGACACGTTCCTTCGGCCCGCCGCGGCCGGTGTCCTTGGCGGCGAGCACGGTTTCGGTCGCTTCCTCGCCGATCTTCTTCAGGATCGCGTCCTCGCCTCGGGCGAGCAGCCGCGCCACGTACGAGGCATCCGGATCGCCGCCGCGCCGCGATTCGATCACTGCCGCCAGCCGGGCCAGCACGTCGTCGTTGATCATTTTCGATAGATCAGTTCGGGATCCTTGAGCACCGGATCGACTGCCTGCCACTGCCCGTCGCTCAGCAGGCGGAAAAAACAGCTCTCGCGCCCCGTATGACAGGCGATGCCGCCTGCCTGTTCCACCCGGTACAGCACCACGTCGCCGTCGCAGTCCAGGCGCACTTCCTGCACGCGCTGCCGGTGCCCGGATTCCTCGCCCTTGCGCCAGAGGCGGCCGCGCGAGCGAGAAAAGTACACCGCCTGGCCGGTCGCCACCGTCTCGGCCAGCGCCCCCGCATTGGCCCAGGCCACCATCAGCACGCGACCGCTGGCCGCATCCTGCGCGATCACCGGCACCAGCCCGCTCCCGTCGAAGCGGATCTCCTCGAGCCAGTTCACGGCCCGCACCCCTCCCGCTTCATGCATCCCTCATCGTGATGCCCTGCTGGGCGAGGAAAGCCTTGGCCTCACGCACCGTGTACTCGCCGTAATGGAAAATCGACGCCGCCAGCACGGCGTCGGCACGACCGATCTTGATGCCGTCGGCGAGATGCTGCAGGTTGCCGACGCCGCCGGAGGCGATGACCGGCACGCTGACCGCGTCGGACACGGCGCGGGTCAGCTCGAGGTCGAAGCCCGCCTTGGTGCCGTCGCGATCCATGCTGGTGAGCAGGATCTCGCCGGCGCCGAGTTCGGTGACCCGTCGCGCCCACTCGATCGCGTCCAGCCCGGTCGCGGTGCGTCCGCCGTGGGTGAAGACCTCCCAGCCGTGCGCCGGATCGTCGCCGACGCGCCGCCGGGCATCGATCGCGACGACGATGCACTGCGCGCCGAAGCGCCCGCTGGCGTCCGCCACCAGCTGCGGGTTCTGCACGGCCGCGGTGTTGATCGAGATCTTGTCCGCGCCGGCGTTCAGCAGCCGGCGCACGTCCTCGACCTGGCGCACGCCGCCGCCCACCGTCAGCGGGATGAAGACGCATTCGGCCACCGCCTCGATCATGGTGAGCAGGATGTCGCGGGCGTCGGACGAGGCAGTGATGTCGAGGAAGGTCAGTTCGTCAGCGCCCTCGCCGTCATAGCGGCGGGCGATCTCGACCGGATCGCCGGCGTCGCGCAGCTGCACGAAGTTGACGCCCTTGACCACGCGACCCGCAGTCACGTCCAGGCAGGGAATGATTCGCTTGGCGAGCATGGTGCAAGTATGACCGACGGGCGACGGATGGCCCGCCTCCCACCCGCCGCGCGGGCTCAGCCGTCGCTCAGTTCGTCGGCGCGGCTCTGCGCCGCCTTGAAGTCGATCGCGCCCTCGTACAGCGAGCGGCCGAGGATCGCCGCCTCGATGCCCTCCGGCTCGACCGCGCACAGACGCTCGATATCGGCCATGCCCGACACACCGCCGCTGGCGATCACCGGGATCTTCACCGCGCGCGCCAGTTCGACCGTGGCCTCGATGTTCACCCCGGTCATCATGCCGTCGCGGCCGATGTCGGTGTACAGGATCGCGTCGACGCCGTAGTCCTCGAACTTCTTCGCCAGGTCGATCACGTCGTGGCCGGTGAGCTTGCTCCAGCCGTCGGTGGCCACCTTGCCGTCGCGGGCATCGAGCGAGACGATCACGTGCCCGCCGAACGCGGTGCAGGCGTCCTGCAGGAAACCGGGGCTCTTGACCGCCGCCGTACCGATCACTACGTAGGCCACGCCATCGTCGATGTAGCGCTCGATCGTGTCGAGGTCGCGGATGCCGCCACCGAGCTGCACCGGAATGTCGTCGCCGACCGCGGCGATCATCCGCTTGATCACGGCCTCGTTGACCGGCCGCCCCGAGCGGGCGCCATTCAGGTCGACGAAGTGCAGCCGGCGCGCACCCTGCGCGACCCAGTGCCGGGCCATCGCCACCGGATCCTCGGAGAAGACGGTCGCATCGGACATGTCGCCCTGGCGCAGGCGGACGCACTTGCCGTCCTTAAGGTCGATCGCGGGAATCAGCAGCATGGCGGAGGCACATCGCCGAGGATGTCGGAAGCTCGGGAAGCGGGGATGGGATGGGCAGGCAGCCGATTCAGCGCTTTGGTCAGGGATTCCAGCGCGTGAAGTTCTCGTAAAGCTTCAGTCCGGCAGCTGCGCTCTTCTCGGGATGAAACTGCGTCGCGAAAATATTATCCCGCGCCACCACGCAGGTAAAGCTGTGACCATAGTCGCTGGTGCCCGCGACCAGCGCCGCATCGCGCGGAGCTACGTAGTAACTGTGCACGAAGTAGAACCAGCTGCCGTCGGCGATGCCGTCCCACAGCCGGTGGCGCACCGTCTGCCGCACGCGGTTCCAGCCCATGTGCGGCACCTTCAGCCGCGCGCCATCGGCCGTACGCATGGCCTCGTGTCGGAAGCGCACCACGTTGCCGGCGAACAGCCCGAGGCCGGGCGTGTCGCCCTCTTCCGAACGCTCGAACAGCATCTGCTCGCCAATGCACACCGCAAGCACCGGCTTGCTGGCGGCGGCGGCACGCACCGCTTCCTCGAGCCCCGACTCGCGCAGGTAGCGCATGCAGTCGGGCATCGCGCCCTGGCCGGGAAAGACGATGCGGTCGGCAGCGCGGACCGCGGTGGGATCGGAACTGATGCGCACCGTGGTCGACGGCGCAACATGCTCCAGCGCCTTGGCCACCGAGCGAAGGTTGCCCATACCGTAGTCGACTATGGCGATCATCGCGCGGTCACTGCGTGTGTACGGGCCGCTGCGCGGCGCACGTGCACACGCAGTGGAGAAAGTTGGAGGGCTCGCTTGGGGCGGCCCGGCGCTCGCCCTGAGGGAAAAGCATACGGAAGAGAGCGGCGTTACAGCGTGCCCTTAGTCGACGGCACGACGCCGGCGGCGCGCGGATCGGGCTCGACCGCCATGCGCAGCGCCCGGGCGAATGCCTTGAACACCGTCTCGCACTGGTGGTGCGCGTTGTCGCCGCGCAGGTTGTCGACGTGCAGGGTGACCAGCGCGTGGTTGACGAAGCCCTGGAAGAACTCGTGCGAAAGGTCGGCGTCGAACTCGCCGATCATCGCCCGCGTGAAGGGCACGTTCCACTCGAGCCCGGGCCGCCCCGAAAAATCGACCACCACCCGCGACAGCGCCTCGTCCAGCGGCACATAGGCGTGACCGTAGCGGCGGATGCCCTTCCTGTCGCCCACCGCGCGCGCCACCGCCTGGCCGAGCGTGATGCCGACGTCCTCGACGGTGTGGTGGCCGTCGATGTGCAGGTCGCCTTTCGCCTCGACGGTCAGATCGAGCGCGCCGTGGCGGGCGATCTGGTCGAGCATGTGATCGAAGAAACCGATGCCGGTGGCCAGCTGCGAGCGGCCGCTGCCATCGAGATTGACCACCACCCGGATCTGCGTCTCGGCGGTGTTGCGGACGATTTCTGCGCTGCGTGCGGTCATCGAGGTTCTACAGGCTGGCGGTCAGTGCGGCGAAAAAGGCGTCGTTCTCGGCCGGCGTACCCACCGTGACGCGCAGGCAGCCGGCCAGCAGCGGATGCGCGTGCGCGCGATTCTTGATCAGTATGCGCCGCGCCTTCAGCGCCGCAAACACCCGGTCGGCCGCCTCCGAGCCGCCGGCAACTCGGAAAAGGATGAAATTGGCGGCCGAATCGAATGCCGTGACCGCCTCGAGCGAGCGCAGCCGCCCGAGCAGCCGCTCGCGTTCGGCGCGCAGCAGCGCCGCCTGCCCTTCGAGCAGCGCGCGCTTGTCCATCATGAAGCCGGCAGCGGCCAGGGTGAGCACGTTGACGTTGTATGGCGGCCGCACCTTGTTGAACTCGGCGATCCACACCGGGTCGCCGCACAGGTAGCCGAGCCGGATGCCGGCAAGGCCCATCTTGGAGAACGTGCGCAGCACGAGCAGGTTCGGCCAGCGCGCCAGCTGCGGCAGCCAGGTGTCCTGCGCGAAGGGCAGGTAGGCCTCGTCGAGCACCACCAGTCCCGGCGCGGCATCGAGCAGTGCCTCCACCGTGGCGCGGTCGAACAGGTTGCCGGTCGGATTGTTCGGCCAACTGATGAAGACCACCGCCGGAAGGTGGCGGGCGATCGCCGCCAGCAGCGCGTCTCGATTCAGCGAGAAGTCCTCCGCCAGCGGCACGCCGACGAAACGGCAACCGTCGAAGCGGCTCGACAGGTCGTACATCTCGAAGCTCGGCCAGGGCGAGAGCACCGTCGCACCGGGCTTGGCGCACGACTGGATCACCAGGTGGATCAGTTCGTCCGAACCGTTGCCGAGCAGCAGCGCCATGCCCGCCGGCAGGTCGATCGCCCGCGCCAGATTTTCCCTGAAGGCGCGCGGATCGGCCGGCGGGTAGCGGTTCAGCGGCACCTGCGCCAGCCGCTCGCCCAGTTCGCGCGCCACCTCCGGCGGCAGCGCGAAGGGGTTTTCCATCGCGTCGAGCTTGGTGAGCCCGGTCGAATCGGGCACCGCATAGGCGCTGATCGCGCGCACGTCGTCGCGGATGACCGACAGGTCCAGCCCCGGGCGAGCGGGTCCGTTCATCTTTCGATCCGGTAGCGCGCGCTCGCGGCGTGCGCCGGCAGCCGCTCGCCGTCGGCGAGTCGCGCCGCGATCTCGCCGAGCGTGCGCGCGCCCTCGCTCGAAACGCAAATCAGGCTGGTGCGCTTCTGGAAATCGTAGACGCCGAGCGGCGAAGAAAAGCGCGCCGTGCGCGCGGTCGGCAGCACGTGATTCGGGCCGGCGCAGTAGTCGCCGAGCGACTCGCTCGAATGGCGACCGAGGAAGATCGCGCCGGCGTGGCGGATCAGCGCCGCCCACCGTTGCGGCTCATCGGTGGAGATCTCGAGGTGCTCGGGCGCGATGCGGTTGGCCACCGCGCAGGCGTCTTCGAGATCGCGCGTCAGGATCAGCGCACCGCGGTCGGCGAGGCTCTTCCCGATGATCGCGCGCCGCGGCATCGTCGGCAGCAGCCGCGCCATCGACGCCTGCACGCGCTCGATGAACGCCGCGTCGGGGGTGAGCAGGATCGCCTGCGCCAGTTCGTCGTGCTCGGCCTGCGAGAACAGGTCCATCGCGATCCAGTCCGGGTCGGTCCTGCCGTCGCAGATCACCAGGATCTCGCTCGGGCCGGCGATCATGTCGATGCCGACGGTGCCGAACACGTGCCGCTTTGCAGCCGCGACGTAGGCGTTGCCGGGGCCGACGATCTTGTCGACGGCGGGCACTGTCTCGGTGCCGTAGGCGAGTGCCGCCACCGCCTGCGCGCCGCCGATGGCAAAGGCGCGCGTCACCCCGGCCAGCG
>Ga0316622_100002610_pt1 | contig 12549 bp, 7 predicted proteins | sample OWC_Aug_OW2_C1_D_FD_207646 | JGI IMG/M metagenome (GOLD analysis project Ga0316622, IMG submission 207646) | Wetland soil microbial communities from Old Woman Creek delta, Ohio, United States - OWC_Aug_OW2_C1_D5_C | ecosystem: Environmental > Terrestrial > Soil > Wetlands | place: USA: Ohio... | reverse complement strand
GCTCAACGGGGCCGAGCAGTCGAGCTTCGTCGACGGCAGCCCCAACGGCGCGCGCGCGCTTCCGGACGGCACCGCGGTGAATCTCACCGAGATGCTCAATCTCGCCCGGTGCGGCCACACGACCGCCTGCGGCGCCAGTGAGATCGCGACCAATTCCCCCGAACGGCACTGGGCCGCGAACAACCCCGTCTGGCAGCTGTACGCCTACGGCCCCGTGTCCGAGCTGCTGCCGACCGGCACCATCAACTCGCCCATCTACGTGGCGGTGATGGTGGGCGACGACCCGTCCGAAACCGACGGGAACCCGCTCGTGGACGGCAACGACGCGGCGAATCCCGGCAGCGGCGTGTTGTCGCTGCGGGCGGAAGCGTTCGGGCCGCACGGGACCCACCGGGTCATCGAGGCCACCATGGCCCGGACGCTGAGCTCGGGGCTCGAGCGCGGCTACATCGGGCAGCGCGGCCAGGACGAACAGAACCGGCGGGCGCGGAAGTCCGCCGTGCAGACGCCGGGCAAGGCGCTCACGGCGCAGCAGCTGACGACGGCGACGGGTGCCGTGCAGTAGGAAGGGACACATGGAACCGCGCAAGGGGAACCGACGGCTGTTGAGGGGCGCGCGGCGTGTGGCCGCGGCCGCGGCACTGTGTGCGGCCGCGATTGGCGCGACGGCAGCCGACGCCGTCGCTCAACTCGACCCGCTCCTCTTCGTGAAGCAGACCCAGCCGAACATCATCATCGCGGTGGACGTGGCCAACCGCATGCAGCGGGACGCCGACAACACCTACTACGATGCGTGGACCTACAAGAGAACCGGCGCCGACTGGGAGGCGGTCCTCGGGGTGTCGCCCGCCACGGCCTCCGATCTCTACCGGCGCGGCTACCGGAACCTGGTGCACACCGACGCCTCGATGGGCGGCGACAGGTTTGCGGCCGATTCCATCTTCACCGTCGGCGACCGGAGTGCGAGTTTCAGCGCGTTCTGGGCGCGTACGCGCCTGGGCGTGGCCCGCGCGGGCCTCATCGACGCGCTGCAGGCCAACACGCGCGTGGCGAGGTTCGGCCTCGTCAAGATGCGGCAGAGCAGCGCCCGGTTCGACGGCTTGAGCAACGAGGGCCCCGTGTTCGTCTCGGCTCCGGAGCAGGAGAGCCCGACGGAGAGCGGGGCGGCCGCGCGCTGGAAGATCACGCGCCCGGTCGTCGACGCCGAGAACGGCACGACGAGCGCCCAGGCGCCGCTCGTGGCGGCGGACGCGGCCAACGCGAACACCAGCGTCGTCACGATCCTGTCGAGGAACGTGAACCAGGCGGGGGCGCTGCTCCCGGCGGGGCGTGACTCGCGCAACGTGATTGACGCGCCGGTGGCCTTCCTGATCGACGATGCGCGCAGGGAGGCGGCGCGCCTCATCGCAGCCGACACGCAGTGCCGGAACACCGTGGTGATCCTCGTGACCGGCGGTGAAGAGGGCAACTCGGCGCCGGGCAACGATCCGAGCACGCGCGCCGCCACGTTTCTCAACGTCAACGGCCGGCGTGTGCCGATCTACGTGATCGCCATCGTGCCCAGGGCCGCCGACGTGGCGGAGTTGCAGGAGATCGCGGCCAACTCGGGCGGCGGCTACTACGAAATCACGAAGGAGATGATCGAGGCCGTTCCAGCGGGGACGACCGTGCCCGAGGTGGTGCGCGCCACGAACGCCGCGATCCAGCACGCGTTTGCCCTGCCGGCCGATGTGAACGCGGCGCCGACGGCGGAGTACCCCCGCGGGCCGATTTCGGAATGGCCGACGGCCAGCCCGATTGTCGGCACCGTCAACCTCGAGAATGGCCGCAGCATCTCCGGCGGCGCGTTGCCGAATACGATCATCTACACGCCGGCCGGCACGAAGATCCCGCAGCGCGCGAACGTGATGATCACCGCCGGCATGACGCTGCCCGGCTTCGGGGGCACGCTCCGCGGCTTCCGGATGTACAAGCCCGAGCCGGACTCGACGAAACCTTATGGCTGGGCCTTCGTCTCGGACGGCACGCGGCTCTGGGTGTCCACGCTGCCGGCGCCGGCCGCGCGGAACATCTACACGACGCTGCCCACCGGCGGCATGGTCGCGCTGACGGCCGCCAACGCGCCGCTGCTGGCGTCGTACCTGCAGACGTCCGATCCCGCCCGGCTCATCGAGCTCGTGCGATCGCAGCCGCTCGGCGCCATCCTCAGCTCGACGCCGGCCGTGCTCGACCCGCCGTCGCTCGATCCGCCGCCCGACGCCGACTACACGCCGTTCGCAGTCCAGCTGGCGTCGAGGCGCTCGCTCATCTTCGTCGGCGCGAACGACGGCATGCTGCACGCGTTCGACGCGCGCACCGGCGTCGAGGTCTGGGCGTACGTGCCCTTCAACCTGCTGCCCAAGCTCAAGGCGCTCGAGACCGGGCAGTCGGTCGGGTCGTTCGCGTACTTCGTCGACAGCTCGCCGAAGGTCGCCGATGTGAAGGTGGGCGGCGAATGGCGGACCTACCTGATGTTCGGCCAGGGACCCGGCGGCACGTTCTATCAGACGCTGGACATCACGCTCAAGGAGATGGCGGTCGCGCTGCAGGACAACAACGACGACTCGAGCACCATGGTGTCGTTCTTCAGCCAGCCCGAGCGGATCTCGCTCGTGTGGAGCTTCCCGGCTCGGACGAGCTTCGACGCGTCGCTGGCTCCGTACGGGGACATCGCCGCCAGCGCCTCGGCGGTCGACAAGTCCGTCGGTGAAACGTGGTCGGACCCGGCCGTCGGCCAGATCCAGACGTCCGATAGCGACTGGGTCGCGCTCGTCGGGTCGGGGTTCCTGCCCCGCAGCCGCGAGCTGGCGGCCAACCGCGCGGGCGCCAGAGCGGGGACGACGTTCTACCTCCTGAAGGTCGAGGACGGCACCGTCTTCGACAGCCGGTACGTCGGCGACGACAACGTGGCGGAAAACGTCGACAACTGCGCCGTGTCAGGTGACTGCCGCCGCATGAAGAACGCGCTGCAGGCCGACCCGGTGGCCACCGGACCCACGAACACGCGCTACATCACGAAGTCGTACATCGGCGACCTCGACGGCCGAGTGTGGCGCTTCGACCTGGGTCTCGGACCCAGCGGCACGCCGCAGTTCTCGGGAAGCCCGGTGACGCTGTTCGACGCCGGCGCCACCCACCCGCTCTTTGCGTCGATGGCGTCGGTGAACGTCGGCGGCACACAGGACTACCTCTTCTTCGCGAGTGGCAGCGACGCGCTGCCCTCGAACGGCGTGAACCAGTCCTACAAGCTCTTCGGGGTCCTCGACACGAACAGCACCGGGTCGGCGAAGTTCGCCCTCAACCTGGAGGCCGTCGACGGTGCGGCCGGCGACGAGAAGCCATCGATCTTCCCGGCCGTCGCCGGCGACATCGTGTTCTTCACGACCACCACGTTCTACCCCGCGACGCCGTGCCGGCAGCCGACGGCGAATCTCTATGCCGTCACGTTCCTCGGCGGCGCCGCCTACGACACCAACAACAGCGGCAGCGTGACCAAGACCGACACCGCGAAGGTGCGCTCGGTGGAAGGCGGCCGCGCGACGGCGCCGTTCGTCGTCGACCAGCACCTGGTGTTCGGGGCGGGCGGGAAGATCGAGATCCTCGGCGACCCGAGGGACTACAACAACGGGTTCGGACAGGTAGGCGTGCGCATCCTCTCGTGGCGCCCGCGGTGAGAACGGTCATGAACAAGCATCGACGGCGCGGGGACGCGGGGTTCACCCTGGTCGAACTGCTGATGGTGATGGCGGTGTTCATCATCATGGCCGGGGTGGCCATGCCGCAGCTCGGCCGCGCGCTGGATCTTTATCGCCTCGGGATCGCGGTTCGGGCAGTCGAGCGCGAGCTGCAGACGGCGCGCGTGAACTCCGTTCAGGCAAACCGTCCGGTGCGCGTCCTGTTCAATTGCCCGACGGTCGGACAATTCCGCCGCGTCGAGTTGATCGGCGAACCCGGGCTGCCCGACGGCCGGGACAACGCGGTCACGCGGTGCAACGACAGGACGTTCCCATACCCGGCGCCCGATCTGGACCCCCTGACGAGACCCAACCTCGACGGCCCGGTGCGTTACCTGCCGGTCGGCGTGAGCATGGCCGGCATCGGGGGCATCGAGTTCCTGCCCAACGGCACGGCCCGAAGCGCCTCGGCCGGCTCGTTCACGTTCGCGAACATCGGGACGACGGGCGTGCTGGCGACCGTAACCAAGGAGGCGAACTCGCGCTCGGTTCTCGTCAACGGCATGGGCCGGGTGTTCGTGACGGGACGGCAATAGGAGACGGGGACACGATCCATTTCCGATCGGCAACCGGCCGGAAATGGAAGGTGTCCCCTGGTGTCACCGCTTTCTGAGGTTCCACTCGAAGAACGTCCACGTACGGTTCCAGGAATCGACCTGCTCGGGTGAGTCGACTCTCTCGAGCGTCTTCGGGTCGACGCGGCGGCTGAACGAGTGGCCGCCGCTCTGGCCCCAGGTCGGCGGGTCGATGTACGTCTTGGTCTCGGCGAGATCCGGCTTCCGCGACCGCAGGGCATCCACGATCTGCTGGTCCTCGACGTAGTTCACGTCCAGGTCGTTGGTCGCCACGTGCACGAGGACCGGCACCTGCAGTTTGTCGACGTGGTACAGCGGCGAACGCTCGATGTAGATCTCGGGTTTCTCGAACGGCAGCCCCTGGATGCGCTTCTGCGTCGCGAAGTCCCACTGGTAGGACGGGCCCTTGAGCGACAGGCGGAAGATCAGGTTGGTCACGGGCACGATCGCCGCCCCGGCCGCGAACGGGTGCTTCGCCCGGAAGATCGACAGCAGCGTGATGTAGCCACCGTGACTCCAGCCCATGATCCCGACGCGCGCCGGGTCCACGTGCGGGAGCGTCGCCAGGTACCCGGCCGCCGACATCACGTCGTCGACCTCGTAGCCGCCGTAGTCGATCTCCTTGTGGTACGCCTCGCCGTAGCCGATGCTGCCGCGGTAGTCGGGCGCGATGATCACGTACCCCCGCCCAACGGCCTCCCTGACGAACGGGAACATCGTGAGGCCCCAGTTGCCGTGCACGCCTCCGTGCACCCACACCATGGCGGCGCGGGACTTCGCCGGGCCCTTGTCGATCGGTTGGAACAGATAAGCCGGGATGTCGAGGTCGCCGACGCTGCTCCGGTACGACACCTTCTGGAAGTCGATGATCCCCTTGCAGAGGTCCGGGTACCGTGCGTCGGCGGCGACGCGGGCGTCGATGTCTCGCTGAAAATTGGTGCCGATGGACTGGAACTGCGGGTCGTTCGGCACGTACAGCCGCCGGGCCCTGTCGGGATCGATCGGCACCTGCAGCCGCGGGTTCTGACGCGGGGCCGCGGCCTGCGGTTGCTGCGCCGGCGGGGCCTGCTGCACCGGCGGCGCTTGCGCAAAGACGGCGGCGGTGGCGAGAAGTGCGGCGACGGGGAGCGCGAGAGAGGCGCGAAGCCGGGCAGGACGAATCGGGACGAACATGGTGCCCTCCAGCGGATCGTTGACAAACCCCGGGGCTCACGTGTGTTCGGCAGTTTCGCCGGGCTGGCGGCTGCGGGCTCCATCCCGGCGCCGCACCGGCGCACTCGAGAGCCGGGCTTGGCGGCACACTATAGCAGAGGCGGGACGGCTACTTCGGGATGACGACCTTCTCCTCGATCTTCACCTGGAAGCGGCGGAAGTTCGAGTACTTCGCCGTGCCCTCGACAACCGGCTCCAGGCGCGGCACGCCCGCCAGCGACCGCTGCATCATCGTGCGGTAGGTCTCCTTCATCTCGGCGGGCACCCACATGCCGAGCCGAGCGTCGTGCTGGAACGACACGACGATCTCCCCGGTGGAACCGTGCTCCTCGATCTTCAGGACGGCCTCGACAATCGCTCCCGTCACCATGTCGACCATGAACCAGCCCTTCGCGTCGACATCCCGGCCCTGGATGTCGGTGATGATCGTCGGGAACACGCGCTCCTCGAACTCGACGCGCCACGCCTCGACCCCGGCCACGTCTCGCTTGCCGGCGAGACGGAAATGGAAACGCGGGCGGTTCTCCGGCTGCAGGAACCGCAGCAGGAACAGCGGCACGTTGATGTTCCGCTGGACGATGCCCACGTTGTAGCGGGCGCTCTCGTCCTGAATGGCCTGCAGTTGGGCCCCGAGATCCGGGCCCGGCTCGAGGAACAGCCGCCGGAGGCGGTCGTCGCGGTCCCTTACGGCGACGCCATCCACCTCGTACACGTCGCGGAACGATACCCACTGGTTCGACTTCTCCGGCTTCACGAGCAGGAAGTCGGAGCGGAGCCTGACGTTGCTGCCGCGCGACGACTGCTTGAACTCCTCTTCGGCCACCAGGCCGGAGTACAGGCGCTCGTAGGCGTCCACGTAGTCCACCAGCCTGGCCATCGCCAACTGCAATTCGGCCTCGCGGGCCGACGGTGCCGCGGTGGGCCGGACAGGCGCGGGCATAGCCGCGGCCGGCTCGACCGGGCTGTCGCGGTCGGCCGCCGGCACGGGACCTGGCACCGTTGCCGGCTGGTCGTCGGGACCTGCCGAAGGCAGCAGCCACGCCGGCGCGCGCACGCTCAGTCCGCGGCCGGCCACCTGCACGCGCAGCGACTGGCGCCGGCCATCGGCGTCGCCGGGGGCCGGCTCGAGCCCGACGACGAAGCACGCAGACAGTTCGGCAATGGTGCGGCCGATGGCGCGTTCCGGGTTCCTGCCCGGCGACGCGACCGAGCCCCCAGTGGACCGCGCGAGCGTCTCGAGGGGGGACATCTGGAGGCTCAGTCCGACATTGCTCCTGGGGCTGGGCATCGCGAAGACGTGGATGGTGGTCCGGGCGGACACCGCGGCGGCAGCGACGCTGGCGACCTGGGCGGACGTCGGGTTCGGAAGCCCGGCAGAGAAGAGCGCCAGTACCTTCCGGCCGGGCACGGCGCGGATCGCGTCGATGAGGCCGGCCAGGTCGTTGAGAGCGCCCGCCTGCGGTGACGTCTCGGGCTCCTTCATCGTCGGCGGCGGCGCGGCGGCCGGCATCGGCTCGGCCTCGCGCAGCCGGTCCGGGTCGCTCACGACCGGGTTGACGGGCGGCGGGAACGCCGGGTCGTCGGCCCCCGCCACAATTGCCGGATCGAGCTGCCCGGCGGTCTTTGCGAGCAACTCGCGGGCAACGGGCTGCTCGGTGGCCAGCGACAGCATCTGGTCGGCGGGAAACGGCAGGAGCACGACCGCGAGACGATCGGCCATGCCCAGCCGGTCGAGCAGGGCCCGCGCCGCCGTGACGGCGGCGCGCTCCTCGCCGCGGACGAGGCTGGCCTGGTCCATGACCAGGAGAACGTTCCGCACCGGTTCCGCGCCGAACGACATGAGACCGGGCGAGCGAGCCTGGCGCGAGGCCGCGTCGGTCGCGGCCCCAGGCCCCCGGCTCACGCGCCGGACGGAGAGGACGCGCCTCGGCCGGCCGTCCACCGACGCGGTCAGGTCGGCGGGTCTGAGCTCGTCGGGCGCGCGCCCGTCGCGGTCGGTCACCAGCAGATCGAAGGAGATGGCAGGGCCTGGCGTGGGCTCCTGCGGCGTCGTGGCGGCGGCAGACGCGCCCGAGCCGGCCGCAGCCAGCGCGATGGCGGCGATGGTGGCGATGGTGGCGATGGCGACGCGCGCGGTGCGGCGCGCGAGCGGCGAGAAAGACGTGCTCACGGAGAACCCATGGCCCCCGCGCGCTTTCGCGTGCTTTTTGCTCCCTTTGCCTGCCGCGCCGCCTGGAGGCCCAGGGGCTGATCTTCCTGGGCCTGGTAGGCGGCCGAGTGGAGAAGGTGCCGGTTCATCAGCGTCTGCGCCTGGTCGATGTCGTGCTTGCGGATCGCCTGGTAGATGCCGCGGTGCAGATCGGCGGCATCGCGCAGGTTGCGGTCGGTCGCCCGCGCGGCCGTGTCGCGCCGCTGCTCGTAGTAGAGGGCCGACACCATCTCCACGAGAGACGCGATGATGTGGTTGCCCGACGCCACCGCCACGGCTCGATGGAACCGGATGTCGTGGACGAGGAACTCCTGGGGGTCGTCGATGGACGCGAACAGGCTGGCGACCTCCTCGGCGATCGCCGCCATGTGTTCCGCGCTGGCGCGTTTGGCGGCCAGCCCGGCCGCGCTCACCTCGAGGACCCGCCGCGCCTCGTACATCTCCTCGCGGGAGAGGCCGTGCAGTGCCGCGAGGAACCGCAGCGGCTCGCTGCCGAGCGTCGGCGGGCCGTCGGGAATGTAGGTGCCCGAGCCGTGCCGGGACTTCACGACGCCCATCGCGGCAAGGGCCCGCAGGCCGGCGCGTATCGTGGGCCGGCTCACGCCGAGCGTGGCGGACAGGTCCCGCTCGGCCGGCAGCCGGTCGCCGGGGCGCAATTCGCCCTTCGCGATGAGCTCCCTGACGTAGGAGATGACGTGCTCGGTGCTGTCTATGTGGCTGGTGGCCATGTTGGAACCCGGGCCGGTGGCACCCCGACCGGGCCAGTATACTCCCGCCGGCCGCCCCCGGTCCGGCAAAGTTGCCGATTGGACAATCCACTTTGGCGATCGCGGAACCGCCAGGGATTCGCCGCCAGCGGCGGTCTTCGTCACCGAACAACTGCTTGACGACGGTTGGTCGGGATGGTATTCATTCCCCTGCACACAAGTGGTCAGACCAGGTCTGTCTTTTCAACAGGGCTCCCTATGACGATATCCGCGCCTTCGGCCTCCCGTCAGCGGACCGGCTACTTCCGCTGGGTCATCTGCGCCCTGCTCCTGCTCGCCGCCACGGTCAACTACATCGACCGGCAGGTGATCGGCATCCTCAAGCCGACCCTCCAGCACGAATTCGGCTGGAGCGAGATGGACTACGCGGACATCGTGTTCGCGTTCCAGTTGGCCTACGCCGCCGGGCTGCTTCTCTCCGGGCGCCTGATCGACCGGATTGGCACGCGGGTCGGGTTCTCCATCGCCATCGTGATCTGGAGCGTGGCCGCCATGGCCCACGCGGAGGCGACGTGGTTCGGCCCCGCCGTCGCCGGATTGCTGGGCATGGTCGGGCTGGCCTATTCGGCGTCGGTGGCCGGCTTCATGGCGGCCAGGTTCATGCTCGGCCTGGGGGAGTCCGGCAACTTTCCGGCGTCGATCAAGGCGGTGGCCGAGTGGTTCCCGAAGAGGGAGCGCGCGCTGGCCACCGGCATCTTCAACTCCGGCACGAACGTCGGCGCGCTGCTTTCGCCGATGGCCGTGCCGTGGATCACCTTGAACTACGGCTGGTGGTGGGCGTTTGTCGCCACGGGCCTCATCGGGTTCATCTGGCTGGTGCTGTGGTGGCCGCTCTACCGCAGCCCGGAGCACCACCCGCGGGTGAGTGCGTCGGAGCTCGCGTACATCCAGAGCGACCCGGCAGACCCGCCGGTCAAGGTGCCGCTCCGCGACGTGCTGGCGTACCGGCAGGCGTGGGCGTTCGCGATCGGGAAGTTCATGACCGACCCGATCTGGTGGCTCTACCTGTTCTGGGTGCCGGATTTCCTGAACCGCTACCACGGCATCGACCTCAAGCATGTCGGGCCGCCGCTGGTCACGATCTACCTCATCGCCGACATCGGCAGCATCGGCGGCGGCTGGCTGTCGTCGGCCCTGCTCAAGCGCGGCTGGAGCGTCAACGCCGCGCGCAAGACGGCCATGCTGACGTTCGCGCTGGCCGTGGTCCCCATCATCTTCGCCTCGAGGACGGACAGCCTGTGGACGGCCACGCTGCTCGTGGCGCTGGCGGCCGCCGCGCATCAAGGCTGGTCCGCGAACATCTTCACGATCGCGTCCGACACCTTTCCGCGCCACGCCGTCGGCACGGTGGTCGGATTCGGCGGGATGGCGGGCGCGGTCGGCGGCATGGGCATCGCCAAGGTGACCGGGTTCATTCTCGAGCGGACCGGCAGCTACATGCCGGTCTTTCTGATAGCCGGCTCCGCGTATCTCGCGGCGCTCCTGATCATCCACCTGCTCGTACCAAAGCTGGAGCCGGTGGTGCTGAAGACTCCGCCGCCAAAGTCGTGAGGACCCTGCGTGGACGCCATCGAGTCGAGTGATCAGCAAGAGCGCTCGGAACGGGTCCGGCGCCTGGCACTCGAGACCGGCCTGAGCCGGCACGTGGTCGTGCCGGCCTCGGCCCGGGCCACCGATGCCGCGACGTGGGGGATGCTGCGCACGCCGGCGGGAAGCCGTCTGCTGGTCCTCCCGCAGCCATCGCACGCGGGCGTGCTGGCGGAGTTCGAGGGCGAGCGCAGCGAACTCGGCGGCGCGCCGGCCCTCGTCGCGCCGCCCACGGCCCTGAACGCCGCGGCCCTCCGCCGGCACCATCCCTGGCTCGTGCCGCGCCCGCTGCCAGCCGCCGCGTCTGCGGGCTTCGGCGACCGCCTCGGCCTCGCGACGCCGGGCCATGTACGCGCCCTGCGTGCCGCGGGCGGGTCCATCACCCCAGTGTTCGCGCAGCAGTCGATCCGCGAAATGACCCGCACGGGCCGCTCACCGCAGGACGTGGTGGACGCGGCGACGTGGGGCAGCTTCGAAGCGGGCTGGACGGCGGGGCAGGGGGCCGACGCCGACCACCTGAAGACGCCCGACGACATCGCGGCCTGCGCCGCCGCCGGCTTCACGATGTTCACCATTGATCCCGGCGAGCACGTGGATCCGCACGCCGATTCACGCGCGCCGGCCGGGACCCGGGCGGCATGGGAGGCGCTGCCCTGGGAGCGCCTCGAGGACACCGCCGCGTCGATGCGGGCCCGGTACACCGGGCGCGCCTTCGACATCGAGGGCCGGCAGGTGCGGTTCGACGACGCCGCGGTGATGACGGCGGCGGTCAAGTACGGCCGCGCCATCGCGCACGTGGCCGGCATGTACCGCCGCCTGTCCGCCATCAAGGGAGGAGAGGGGTTCGACCTCGAGGTGTCGGTGGACGAGACCGACGCGCCGACGTCGACGGCCGAGCACCTCTTTGTCGCGCTGGAACTGCAGCGGCTCGGCGTGCGCTGGGCGAGCCTCGCGCCGCGTTTCGTGGGGAGGTTCGAGAAGGGCGTCGACTACATCGGCGACCTCGCCGCGTTCGAGGCCGACATCCGGGTGCACGCGGCCATCGCCCGTGCGCACGGGGGCTACAAGATCAGTCTGCACTCCGGATCGGACAAGTTCGCAATCTACGACATGGTTGCGAACCACACCCGAGGCCTGGTGCATCTGAAAACGGCTGGCACGAGCTATCTCGAAGCGCTGCGGGCCGCGGCTCGGATCTCGCCGGAGTTCTTCCGATCCGTTTACGTCTTCGCCCGGGAACGGTACGACCAGGACCGGGCCAGCTACCACGTCTCGGCAGCCGTGACCGCCGCGCCGGACCCGGACGATCTGGCCGATGCCGCGCTCCCGGCGCTGCTCGAGGACTTCCACGCCAGGCAGATCCTCCACGTCACCTTCGGCTCGGTGCTGACCGCCAGCCGCGGCGACGGCAGGCGCGTCTTCGCAGACGACCTGCGCGCCATGCTCCAGCGGCAGCCGGAGGTCTACGAGGAGTGCCTGGAGCGTCATTTCGTGCGGCACCTTCGGCCCTTCGCCGGCCGGTAGGCCACCTTCACGGGAGCCGTCATGCGCGACGATCGAGTGAGCCGCAGGCGCTTCCTTGCCACGGGCGCGCTGGCCGGCGCCGGACTGATCGTGGCGCCGAGCCTGCCGTTGCGCGGCGTCGCGCGCGGGCGTGCCGAGACCCTAGCCACTCACCGCGGCTGGGGCGAAGCGGACGCCATCCTGGCGCGGATTGCGCCGCCGGTCTTCCCGGACCGCATCTTCCCGGTGACGCAGTACGGCGCCGTCGGCGACGGCGCCCGCGACTGCACGGCCGCGTTCCGCGAGGCCATCGCCGCGTGCGCCAGGGAAGGAGGCGGCCGCGTGCTGGTGCCGGACGGGCGCTTCCTGACCGGGGCCATCCATCTCAAGAGCGGGGTCAACCTCCACCTGTCGGACGGCGCGACACTCGCCTTCAGCCGCAGGCCCGACGACTATCTGCCCGTCGTGTTCACCCGATGGGAAGGCGTCGAGTTGATGAACTACTCGGCGTTCGTCTACGCGTTCGAGCAGCGCGACATCGCGATCACGGGGAAGGGCACCCTGGACGGACAGGCGACCGACGAGCACTGGTGGCCGTGGAAGGGCTCGAGGACGCTGCCGCCCGAGGCCACGCAGGCGGCCGCGCGCGCGAAGCTCATCGAGATGGGCGCCCGGGGCGCGCCGGTGGCCGCGCGCGTGTTCGGGCCCGGGTCGTTCCTGAGGCCGAACTTCATCCAGCCGTACCGCTGCCAGAACGTCCTGATTGAAGGCGTGAGCATCGTCAACTCGCCGATGTGGGAAATCCACCCGGTGCTGTGCCGCAACGTCACGGTGCGCGACGTGACCGTCAACAGCCACGGCCCGAACAACGACGGCTGCGATCCGGAATCGTGCGCCGACGTGCTCATCGACGGGTGCACGTT
>Ga0316622_100002609_pt1 | contig 12550 bp, 10 predicted proteins | sample OWC_Aug_OW2_C1_D_FD_207646 | JGI IMG/M metagenome (GOLD analysis project Ga0316622, IMG submission 207646) | Wetland soil microbial communities from Old Woman Creek delta, Ohio, United States - OWC_Aug_OW2_C1_D5_C | ecosystem: Environmental > Terrestrial > Soil > Wetlands | place: USA: Ohio... | reverse complement strand
CTCGCGCGGCGCGGGGATCCTGCTGGCCTTCGTGGGGATCTCGCTGATCTTCCTGCAGCGCGGGCCCGACTTCACCGACGAGACGCTTTCGGGCAACGCCTTGATGGCAATCAACGCCGCCTGCTACTCGGTCTTCCTGGTCGCAGTCCGGCCGCTGCTCTCGCGCTACGCGCCGCTCGTGGTGATCGCCTGGGTGTTCGTGCTCTCCTCCTGGACCGTGCCCCTGTTCGGCTGGGGCGAGGCCTTCGTTCCGGCCGGGGTCTCCACGCGCGGCTGGCTCTCGCTCTCCTACGTGCTGGTCTTCCCGACCGTGCTGGCCTACGTGCTGAACACCTTCGCACTCTCCAAGGTCTCGGCTTCGACGACAGCGGTGTTCATCTTCCTCCAGCCCCTGATCGTCGTCGCTACCGGCGTGTTGGTCCTGGGCGAGGCGCTCCTGCCAGTCACCTTGGCCGCCGCCGTGACGACCCTGGCCGGCGTGTGGCTGGTGATCCGGCGCGGGGCCCCGGGCAGGATCGCCCCGCGCGGGGTCGCACGCTAGTCTGCGCACCCATGGAGGTCCCCCAGGTTCCCGAGAGCAACGAGATCCGTTTCCGCGCCCGGATGCGCACGCGCTGGTCCGACGAGGACAACCAGGACGTGCTCAACAACGCTGTCTACCTGACCCTGCTGGAGGAGGCGCGCCACTCCTACTTCAGTCAGCTCGGGTTGATCGAGGACAATCGCTTCCCGTTCCTGCTGGCGCAGTGCAACGTGCGTTTCGTCGCGCCGGGGCGCGGTGGCACGGAGGTCGAGGTCGAACTGGCCACCGTACACGTGGGAACGAGCTCGTTCCTCCAGGCCTACAGGGTGCGAGCGGCCGAGGGCGGCCCGGTCTGGGCCGAGGCCGAAGCGCTGCTGGTGTGTTACGACCCTGCCAGCGGGCACAGCGCACCGATGACGCCGCGTTTCCGCGCCGCGTTGGAGACCTACGAAGGGCTCGGCTGACTGCCGGCCGGGCGGCGCGGCCGAGCAGCGCCGCGTGCGGGGGCGCTGCCGTCCCCGTCTCCCGCGCGGGGCAGTGCGGTGGAAGCCCTGGGTGCGAGAGCGTTGCGAGCGCGAGCCAAGCGCCGTGAGGCGAGCGTAGCGGGTGAGCCGGCTGCCAGCGGCGAAGCTCGGTTTCCGTTGGAGCCACGGGCGTCTTGGCGACGGGACGGCCCCTGACCTAGTGAGACCTGCCGGGTCGCGCGCGGGCGGTAGGCCCCAGGACCGGAAAGGACGAAGGCCGACGGCACAGCAGGAGGCCGAGGAGCGCGTACCACCGCAAGGCCGGCGCAAGCTGTTCCCAACCCGCGTCAGCTCACGCCGTCATGGGATGCCCTCGAGGCCGTGAGCCGGCCGGCGATGGGGGGCACAACCCGTCCTCCCCAAGAGCAGTAGGTGACTGGTCCATGTACGGTTGCGTGGGAGGCGCCCGGGACAACCCGGGCGCCTGCCCGACGCAGTGGCTCAGCGCTGGGGGATGGCGAGCTGTGGTGAATCCTTGGGCGCCTGGAACGGGATCCAGGGCTCGGCCTCGCGCGTGTTCCACTCGCGCCGCCAGCGGCGGTGCGCTTCGCCGTCAGGGAAGCGCTCGCCCTCGCCGTAGGGATAGGCGCTCATGCCGTGGAACGGCAGCGGCTCGACGTACAGGGCCTCGAGCGTGTTGGGGTCGCGGTCCTTGGCCCAGCCGTCGAGGAACACCAGGAAGTCGCGCCGCCAGCCCTGAGGCACGGGCGGCAACGCCGTCGCATCGAAGCGCACCGTGAGCGCGTCGCCGCTGGCCATGATGACGAACATGTCGTCGATCGCCTCCACCAGCGGGAGGCACTCGCCCAGGCGCGTGTAGCGACCGGGGTGGGGGTTCCAGCGCGGGAACTCGGCCAGCTCTTCCCACACGAAGCGTTCGGGCTGGTTGGCCCGGCCGTCGCGCAGCGGCGCGCTGAAGCCGCGGCGCCACAGCTGGGCGGAGGCGGGCTCGAGCGAGTGCTTGGCCAGCGGCGTCGTGTCGGCGTCGACCGCGAGACGGATCGAATCCCAGTACAGGCGCAAGGTGGTGAAGACGCGCAGGCGCGGGTCGGAGCGGTCGAGCGCGTCGGTGAGATCGACCACCATCGTCTTGGTCTTGCCGGCCGGGAAACCGACCGGTGGTCCGAGCGGTCTCCAGCCGCCCATACCGTCGGGGACCTGCAGGATCGGGGGCACGAAATCGAAGCGCGGGTCGCGCGCCGCGGCCATGTTGACGCTGGCGTCGGTCCAGTAGAACCAGCCGGTCATCAGGAGGCGCAGCTTGGAGGCGGCTGCAACCGCGTCGCGGTCGAACTCCAGCTCCAGGTAGTGTGGCGTCGCCAGCCCCAGCATCTGGCCCGGCGCGGGCTCGAAGGGGACAGCATGCGCGGCGTCGATGGCCGCCAGTGCCTGGGTCCAGTCGCGCCCCTCGGCGTCCGTTGCCCGGGTGGGACGCAGCGGCGCCGCGACGGTGTGGATCGTCGCCGCGGGGAAGGGCGGGAAGCAGAACAGCTCGTTGGGGTAGATCTCGGTCCCGGCCGGATGGTCGACCACGTCGAGGCGGATGCGATCGAGGTAGGTGACCTCACGCAGCTCCTCGGTGAAGTGCAGCTCGTACACGCCGTCCCTCGGCGCGAGCTGCTCGGCCCTGACCAGCACGTACTCGTCGTGATCGGGGGGAACCAGCATCCCCGGCGCCATGGGCAGTCCCAGCGGGGTGATCCCGAGCACGTCGGAGACGAACTCGTAGTGCTGCCCGTTCCAGCTGTAGAGGAACGGGCAAGAGCCTTGGAGTCCCTCGGGCTGGAAGGCCTCGGTCGAGGCGGTATCGCAGGCGCGGTCGCCCAGGGCGTGGCGCATGTCGAGCTGGAGCACGCCGTTGGGCCAGCGGATGCGCGTGTAGTCGACCTCCGGCGCGCTACCCAGACCGATCAGCTCGGGCGCGCCGCGCGCGAATATGCGCCGGTAGACCGTCCCTGCGCGCACCTCGATCACCGCGCCGATCGCCTGGCGGTTGTCCTTCTGGCCGCGGTAGAAGAGTCGCAGCGCGCTGCCGCGCTGAGCGCCGCGGCGGATCTCGAGCGCGCTTGCGCCGGCCAGCACCAGGTCGTGGGCCAGATCGCCGTCCAGGTCGAACAGCAGTGCCTGGCCCAGGGCTGAGGAGGCCTGCGGGTCCAGTTCGAAAGCCCGGGTCATCTCCAGGCCGACGCTCAGCCGGCCGCGCAAGAGCGAGCCGTCGACCCAGAAGACATCGAGGCTGCCGTCGAGGTCGATGTCGGCCGTGTGCAGGCGGGCCTCCGCCGGCAGGGCCGACGCCGGCTCCGCACCGAGCGGGCGGGGTTGGAAGCGGCCGAGCGCCCCGCCGACCAGGAGGGAGTCGCCGTGCCACAGGTCCGGTCGGCCGTCGCCGTCGAGGTCGGCCACCAGGGGCTGTCCGCGCAGCGCGCCGACCGCACCGAGCCGCTCGCTCGCGTCGCCGAAGCGGCCGCCGCGCAGGTTGTCCGCGAGATAGGCCGACTCGGCGCCGCCGAACAGGAGGTCCACGTCCTGGTCGCCGTCGTAGTCCTCGGGCACGCACCACGAGAAGGCGCGGTCGGTGGGCAGGCCGGACTCGGTGGTGGCGTCGGTGAACACGCCGGCGGGATCGGGTTCCCCGGCGCCGTCGTTGCGCCACAGGCGCGCCCCGAACTCTCCCACCAGCACCAGGTCGAGGTCGCCCTCGTGGTCGTAGTCGACGGCCACGATCGCGTGCGGGGCGGCGGGCAGCGCGGGCAGGGTGCGGTCCCACGCGCGCCAGTCCAGCGCCCCCAGCTTCTGCGTCGGGTCGGCGGGATCGCGCCGGAAGGAGCGCAGCAACGAGACCTTCGCGCCCTGGGCGTGGAGCAGATCCAGTCCACCGTCGGCGGCGTTGTCGAGGTCGAACGCCACAGCCGCGTCGACCGGACCCTCGGCGAGCGCGCGTGGGGTCCAGATGAAACCGTCGGATTGGAGCGCCACGGCCAGGCCCTGCGGCCCCCAGGCGACGAGGTCGACACGGCAGTCGTCGTCCAGGTCGGCCGCCTGGACGCCCGCGGCCGCTGCGAGCGAGGGCAGCACCTGGGCGGAAGTCTCGAAGGTCGGCAGGGCGCCGGGGCCCGCAGGATGGTTGCCGCTGGGCGGCGGCGGGATGAGCCGGCCCAGGTTGCCCTGCTCGGCCTGGGCCGGCGTCGGCGCCCTGACGCCGCGCTCCTCCAGCCGGTCGATCTGGTCGAAGTACTGGGCGGCCTCGTCCTCGCGTCCCCCGCGGGACAGAAGCTGCGCCAGCCGATAGACCGCCATGCGATACCACGGTGGTCCCGCGGCTTCTCCCCGGGTGACCACCTGGCGGTAGATCTGCTCGGCCTCGCGCGTGTCGCCCACGCCGGACAGCGCTACTTCCTCCACCACCTGGCCCAGCAGCAGCGCGAGCGGGACGTCGTCGGGCTGCCGCGAGCGGACCTCGCGCAGGAGCTGCGCCGCTCGGGCGAAGTCGGCTTCGTAGAAGGCGACCCGGGCCAGGTTGTAGTCGAGTTGGGGCGAGCGGTCCCCCAGCTCGCGGGCGCGCTCGAGCAGAGTGCGAGCGGTGTCGGTTCGCACCTCGGAGAGCTCGACGATGGCCGCGGCGATCAAGTCGGCGGGGTCCGGGCGCTTGCGCTCCACGAGCAGCGCCAGGGTCTCGCGAGCCTTGGCGCGGCTGTCGTCGGCGAAGTAGGCCGCTGCCAGTTCGCGCAGGCGCTGGACTTGCGCCTCCGCGCCCTGCTCGGGCGCGGGCCCGCCATCCTGCACCGCCGGGCGCGAGCGCAGCCAGACGACGAGGGCGGCGAGCAGGGCGGCGCCGAGCACCAGGGCGAGGACGAGCGGGACACGCCCGCCGCGGCGGGACAGGGAGGGATCGGCGGACATGTGCGCGAGGTCGGTATCCTGCGGGTGGATCGTCGGCGAGGATTAGACCACCCGCATGCACGAGCCTCAAAGCGAAGAGCGCCCGCGCGTCGTGCTGCTCGGCGCGAGCAACCTGACCATCGGCCTGCCAGCGGTGCTGCGGGCTGCGGCCGGGCGCCTGGGGCTTCCGCTCGAGGTGCTCGCTGCCCTGGGCCGCGGCCGGTCCTATGGAGCGGATTCCTACTTCATCTTCCGGCGCCTGGGGGGCATCGAGGGCTGCGGCCTGTGGCGCGCGCTGGCGGGAGGCGGGAGGCGCCCCACCTGGGCGCTGGTCACCGACGTGGGCAACGACCTGGCCTTCGGCGCCGCGCCAGGGCAGGTGCTCGGCTGGGTCGAGACGGCCCTGGAACGCTTGGGGGCCGCGGGGGCCCGCACGGTGATCACTTCGTTGCCGCTGGAGAAGCTGCGCAAGCTATCCGCCTGGAAGTTCGAGCTCTGGCGGCACCTGATCTTCCCGCTGCACCGCACGCCGCGCGCCGCGCTCCTCGCAGGAGCCGAGGCGCTCGACGAGGGGCTGCGGAGCATGGCCCGCGAGCGCGGCCTGGAGCTGGTCGAGCCGCGGAGCGAGTGGTATGGCGCCGACCCGATCCACGTGCGCCGATCGCGTCGTGACCAGGCCTGGGAGCGGATCCTCTCCTCCTGGGGCGACCCCGACCGCGCCCTGCGGATGCCCGGCCTGCCGGCGCCGTGGGCGCTCGTCCCTGAGCGCCGCAGGGTCCTGTGGATCGAGGGCGGGCGCCAGCAGCCCTGCGCGCGGCTCTCAGACGGCACGACTCTGGCGCTGTACTGAGCCAGTACTCCTGGATCTGAACGCACCGCGCGCGAGTCCTCGGCCTCGTAGCTCGCCGCCCGCAGGCGCCGCGCCGCCCATCAGGCGGCGATGCGGGGGAGGGTGTCCGCCTCCCCCGCCAGCAAGGGCTCAGCGCCCCGCCAGCTGCTCCCCATGGGGTTGCGGGCGTCCGCCCGCGCTGGGCGGACTGCTGCGGACCCGGGCTCGGGGCCCCTGCCTGGATCGGGGGTAGGCTTCCCTGGACAATCGCCGGCATGGCCGACACAAGCATGACCGTCAGCGCTGCGACAGCCTCCCCCGTCCGTGAGGGCCCGCCCGGGCAGCGCCGGGCGATCGTCGTCGGGGCGAGCTCCGGGATCGGGGCGGCGATCGTGCGGCAGCTGGCCCGCGAGGGCTATCGCGTGGCGGCGCTGGCGCGGCGCGGTGCCGAGATCGAGGACCTGGCCCGGGCGGCCGGCTCCGAGGCCGAGCCACTGGGCGGTTTCGTGCGGGGGACGGCCCATGACGTGCGCGCCGTGGAGGAGGTACCGGCGTTGCTCGAGCGCCTGGTGCGCGAGCTGGGCGGGCTCGACCTGTTTGTCTATGCGGCCGGCGTCATGTCGACCATCCAGCCGGGGGAGTACGACACGGCCAAGGACCTCGACATGCTGGCGATCAACTTCGCCGGCTGTGTGGCCTGGTGCAACGAGGTCGCCAAGCTGATGGGTTCGCAGCGCTGCGGGACGATCGTGGGCATCTCCTCGATCGCCGGCGTGCGCGGCCGCAAGGGCAACCCGATGTACGGCAGCACCAAGGCGGCCATGACCCACTACCTGGAGTCGCTGCGCAACCGCCTGGCGGACAAGCGCGTACACGTCTGCACGATCAAGCCCGGGTATGTCGATACGGTCATGACCCAGGGCATGAAGACCTTCTGGCTGATCAGCGCCGACGAGGCCGCGAGCACGATCCTGGCCGCTGCCCGCCGCAGGGTGAACCAGCGGTTCGTGCCCTGGCGCTGGTCGTTCGTGGCGCTGGTGCTGATGCTGATTCCTTCCTTCCTGTTCCGGAGGCTGAGCATCTGAGTGTCCAGGCAGGACCCGCGAGCAGCGTCATGCTGCGGACCCAGCGCTCGAGCCCGGTGCGGCTCGAGCGCAGCTACGAGTACGTGGAGGGCTGGGGCATGGCGGTGGGCGCCCACAGCCGGGTGCTGCGACCGCGCTCTGTAGAGCAGATCGTGGCCTGCCTGGGGATGGCCCGCCGCGACGGCGTGCCGCTCGCCCTGCGCGGCGGCGGGAACAGCTACGGCGACGCCAGCATCAACGCGCGCGGCCACGTGCTCGACATCTCGCGCATGGACCGCGTGCTCTCGTTCGACCCCAAGACCGGGCTGGTCGAGGCCGAAGGCGGCGTCACGATCGAGAAGCTGTGGAAGACGATCCTGCCCCACGGCTGGTGGCCGCGGGTGGTCCCCGGGACGATGTTCCCGACCCTGGCGGGTGCTGCGGCGATGAACATCCACGGCAAGAACAACTTCGCCGTGGGGACGATCGGCGACTGCATCGAGGAGTTCGACCTGGTGCTGCCCTCGGGCGAGGTGCGCACGGCCTCGCGCCAGCGCGAGCCCGACCTGTTCCACGCCGCCATCGGAGGGTTGGGTCTGCTGGGTGTCTTCAGCCGCCTGGTGCTGCGCACCAAGCAGGTCCACTCCGGGGACCTGTGGTCGCAGGGCATCGCCACCCGCAACCTGCGCGAGATGCTGGACTACATCGAGGCGCACCGCGCGACGGCCGACTACCTCGTCGGCTGGATCGACTGCTTCCCCGCCGGCGAGCGCAGCGGTCGCGGCCTGATCCACGAGGCCCATCACCTGGCCGAGGGCGAGGATCCGCACCCCGAGCAGACGCTGCAGCTGGAGCACCAGGAGCTGCCCACCAGCATCCTGGGGGTCCTACCCAAGGCCGAGGTCTGGCGCATCCTGCGGCTGTTCAACCACAACGCCGGCATGCGCCTGGTCAACGCTGCCAAGTACGTCGCCGGGCGCATCGAGCACCACAAGGGCCGCTTCCGTCAGTCGCATGCCGGCTTCTCCTTCCTGCTCGACTACGTGCCCAACTGGAAGTGGGCCTACGGTCGCGAGCCGGTGCGCTGCGGCCTGATCCAGTACCAGCCTTTCCTGCCCAGGGACGCAGCGCACGACGTGGCGCTGGACCTGCTGGCGCGTTGCCGCAAGGCCGGCATCGTGCCCTTCCTGGGCGTCGTCAAGCGCCACCGCCCCGACCCCTTCTGGCTGACCCACGCGTTGGACGGCTGGAGCTTGGCGCTGGACTTCAAGGTCACCCCGCAGACGCGCGAGCGTCTGTGGCGGCTGTGCGCCGAGTTGACCGAGGTCGTGCTCGGCGCAGGCGGACGCTTCTACTTCGCCAAGGACCTCGTGCTCGGGCCGCACGACGCCCAGCGTTTCCTTCCGGCCGACCGGCTGGCGGCCTTCCGGGCGCTCAAGCGCGAGCTGGATCCGGAGTCGTTGCTGGCCACGGAGCTCTCGCGGCGCGTGCTCGGCTGGTAAGCGCGCCGCGGCGCCTGGTGAGCGATCATTCCTGCTCCGGGTCGGCGTAGGCGCGCGTCGCTGCGACCTGCACGAGCCGATCCTCCTCGGCGATCCAGGCGGTCAGGGCCCGGCCCCAGACGCAGCCGCTGTCGAGGCCCCGCACGCGCTCGCGCACGAGCAACCCCGCGCGCGCCCAGTGCCCGAAGACGAGCGTGCGATGTTCCTCGCGGGTCGCCAGCCAGTGTTCGTACCAGGGCGCGAAGGGCGCAGCGGGGACCGGCCAGTCGCTGGCCGGGCGCGCTCCCTCGCGGGTGCAGTAGCGCACGCGCGTGGCGAAGTCGCTGCGCGGGTCGCGCTCGAGGGGATCGATATCCCGGAGCGCCGCCACGGGGTCGCGCCAGCTGGGGTCGAGACCGGCGTGGACCAGCAGCACGTCGTCCCAGGCGCGGACGAAGGGACGCGCGGCGAGCCAGGCGAGGAGTTCTCCGCGGTCGTCCGCCGCGAGCACGCCCTGGAGCGTGTCCTGCGGGCCTTGACGACGCGTCCCGGCCGCGACTCTGAGCAGGTGCAGGTCGTGGTTGCCGAGCACGCCGCCGGCCCGCAGCGTGCGCGCCAGCCGCAAGGCGCCGAGCGAGTCGGGACCGCGGTTGACGAGGTCCCCGACCGGCTCGATCCGGTCGGTGGCCGGATCGAAGCGCAGGGCCTCGAGCAGCCGCTCGAACTCCTCCCGGCAGCCCTGGATGTCGCCCAAGAAGATGCGCCGCGTCACGCAGGCATCCTAGCCAGGCACAGCGCTGGCGGTGGAACTCCGCCGTGAGCTGGACGACAATCGCCGCCATGTCCAGGCCCGCGTCTCTCCCCAGTCCGCGCGCCGGCCACGAGATGAGCGGGCTCCTGTTGCTCGCGCTGCTGGTGGCGGGCGGGATGGGGATCCCCTGCGTCCACCACCGCTCGAGAGCAGCCGGGATCATCCGAGAGCGCCAGGCCGACCTGGCCTGGGCGCCCTGGCTGGTCACACAGGCCGCCCATTCGGCCGATCCTGGTCTACAGCCCGAGTTGCGGTGGGCCATGGACCCGCCCGGCGCGGCAGTGGCGACCGGAGATGCGCGCACCATCGCCGAGCACGCGCTCGCGAGCGCTAGGGGAGGAAGATGAGCGAGCCCGGAACGCCCGAGGGGGATCGCGCTCTGCGCGCCATCCCGGCCGACCGCGAGGCCGCACCCCGACCGCCTCCGTCTGCGGGAGAGCAGCGTGTGCGTGCGCGCAGCTGTCTGGGCAGCTTCTGGGCTCTCCTGGGAGTGTTGATCGGCGGCATCTACCTGCTCAACCCGACCCTGGGCGTGTTCGAGCTCCTGCCGGACAACGCCCCGGGCTTTGGCAACTTGGACGAGGCGGGAGCCGCGGCGGTGTTGATCTTCGGGCTGCGCTACCTGTTCGCCCGCCGGCGCTGAGCGGCGCCGGGGCGGGGGGGCTCGGAGGGGGGTTCGAAAAGCCCTCCCGGCCTTGCCCACGCGCGAGGGCGCGGCTACAACCTTCTGCCCTTCGTCACGGCCGAGCCCCGCCGGGACCGGCACCATCGGAGACCTGAGATGGCGAAATCCCGCATCAAGTCCGGAGGCCCGACGCGCGGCCGCCTGCGCAAGCGCAAGATCGGTATGGGCTCAGGGAAGTGGCTCGCACGGGGCCGCAACAAGAAGCCGCGCCGCGGGCGCAACTGAGCCGGCGCATCCGGGAGGCGCACGGTCTGGATCGCGGCGGGCTGGCGGCGGCCCAGGGTCGGAGCAGTTCAGCGCTCTGGCGCACGATCGCCCGTGGGCGGTGCGGCGTCTGGCGGCGCTCGAGGGCGCGCGCGGGCTGGCCTGGACGACGCTGGGGACGACGCCTCCAGGCAGGTGCGCAGCTTCCGGCTGGCGCCGAGCGATCGAGGCCTGCTCAGAAGAGCAACTGGCCGAGGCCGACGGCGACCTGCACCACGGAGAGGGCGAGCAGGACCTCGGCGGTCCGGCAGAGGGTGTGGGCAGCGAAGCGAGACATCTTGGCACTCCTCCCGACGCCAGCCCCGCGGACTGAAGGCGAGGCTTCGGACATCTCCCGCATCCGCAGCGACCCGGCGCGGCGGTTGGCCTTTGTTCCCGCACGGGGGTGAAGAGCCCGCCACCCGGCCCGAAGCGGGGAATCAGCGCCGCGGGGCGCGCGCGGCAGGCAGAGCGAGCAGGGCCAGGCCGGCCAGTGCCAGCCACCCCAGGCGGTTGTCGGCCAGCGCTTCCCAGCGCTCCCCGGCGACCAACAGGGAGTTGTAGGTGGCGTGGAGCAAGACTGCCGGGAGCAGGCTCCGCGATCGGCTGACGACGAGCGACAGGCAGGCGCCGAGAACGGCGGTGGGCAAGAAGCGGTAGACCGAGGCGTGGGCGAGCCCGAAGAAGAGCGCCTGCCAGAAGGCCACCGTGCGCGCGCTCTGGTCGCGCGCCAATCCGCCCTGGATCGCGCCCCGGAAGAGGAGCTCCTCGCCGACGGCAGGGGCGATCCCCAGGGCCGCCACGAGCACGCCCAGGGGCAGGGACATCAATTCGGCCAGGGGGCCGCTCGCGTCGCCGAGGTGGCTCGCTGGCATGGGTAGCAGGCGCTGTTGCAGAGGTACCCACAAACGCATGAGGGCCGCGAAGCCAGGCGCTGCGAGCAGTGCCCCGAACAGGTGGACCCAGCGTGCAGAGCGCAGCGAGAGGACCGTTGCGATAGAGGTTCTGGCGCGGCGTGCCGTGCCGCGCGCCGCCGCGACAGCGAGCGCAGGCGCGAGCAGCAGGAGCGTCAGCAGGAGCCCAGCCAGCGGCTGCCAAGCCTGGAGACGCCCGCCGACAAGGTACACGAGCAGGACGGCCGCGAAGCCCCAGGCCAGGGCCACGCGCGATTGGGTGCCGCGCAGCTCCTGCTCACGCTCGTGGGCCTCCGTTGCCAGGATGCGCTCGGCATCCAGCAGGCGCGCGACGCCTCCCAGCGCCAGAGCAGACCAGGCCCATCCCGCCGCGAACGCAACCGCTCCCGGCAGGGGGGCCAGGCGCCCGAGCAGCGCATCGCGCATGGCCAGACCCTGACCGAACACGGGCACGAGCGCTGCGAGCGGGTCGAGTTCCACCTCACCCCAGCCCGCCGCAGCGGCTGGCAGTGCGGACACGAGCGTCAGCGGGAGCAGCAGGTGCTGGCCCTCGCGGAAGCTCCGGGCGCGCGCGGAGACCCAGCACAACAACGCGCCGAGCAGCACAACAGCCGGCAGGAAGGCCAGCGCGCTCAGAGCCAGACGACCGACCTGGGGCGCCAGCGCCGTCCCCTGGGCCTCCTGCGCCAGGCGCATGCCCGGCAGCTCTCCCAGACCGAGGGCGACCGAGAGCAGCAGGCTGCCACCGTTGCTCGCGAGGGCCGCCAGCGCGAGGAGCAGGACCGCTGTGAGCTTGCCCCACGCCACGGCGGAGGGCGGAACGGGCTGCACGAGCAGGGTCTCCAGGGTCTGGCCCTCGCGTTCGCCGGCGAAGGCGGCGAGCGCACCGAAGGCTCCGCCCGAGAGGACCACGAGCACCGAGAGCAGGGGTAGGAAGCGTCCCAGTGCTGCCCCGCTGGTGGCTTGGCTGGTGGCGATGTCGACCGTGTCGGCGTCCAGACCCCGGCCCGGGTCAGCCGCGCCCAGCAGTTGCGCACGCCGCGCCTGGGCCTCGCTGCGCTCGAGTTCGTCCAGCGCGACCCGCACCCGTCGGATGGCCTCGTTGGACAGGTCGCTGGTCCCGTCGTGGTGCAGGCGGAAGAGGGTGTGGCGTGCCCCGTCGGGGTGGGGCATGGCGGTGACCAGGGCATCCCGGCCCGCGGCCAGGAGGGTGCGCGCTGCGCGCAGCTCCTCCTCGATCGAATCGGCCAGGTCCTGCTGCACACCCTGCGCGCAGGCGCGCACGCGCGCAGCGTCGACCTCGACGAGCTCGATGGGGCCCTGCTGCTCGAGCTGGCGCCGCAGCCCTTGCGCAAGTGGCTGCGCAGTGCCCGCGAGGTCGAGCCCGACGACCACCTGGCGAGCGGCCATGGTCTCGCGCGAAACGCGGCGCAGCCACGAGTTGCCCGCGAACAGGAGCGGATAGAGGACCACCGGCAGCAGGATGGCGGAGGCCATCGCGCGCCGGTCCCGCACCAGGCCCAGCAGCTCGGTGCGCAGGACGAGCAAGGCGCTCGCCAGGGCCGTGCTCCGGGTCTGCGGTGCGGCCTGGTGGCGG
>Ga0316622_100002608_pt1 | contig 12551 bp, 11 predicted proteins | sample OWC_Aug_OW2_C1_D_FD_207646 | JGI IMG/M metagenome (GOLD analysis project Ga0316622, IMG submission 207646) | Wetland soil microbial communities from Old Woman Creek delta, Ohio, United States - OWC_Aug_OW2_C1_D5_C | ecosystem: Environmental > Terrestrial > Soil > Wetlands | place: USA: Ohio... | reverse complement strand
AGGCCGCGCTCGACCAACTGATTGCCGACTCGAGTATCATCGCGGTGATCGGGCCGCTGCGCAGCGAGGTGGCCGCGGCGATCGCGCCGCGCGCGGAACGGGCGGGCCTCCCGATGGTGGCCCTGTCGCAACGCCAGGGGATAACCGGCGAGTATGTGATCCAGCCAACGATGACTCTGGAGCGCCAAGCCGCCGAACTGGCGGAGTACGCGGTTGGTGCGCTGCGCCTCCGGCGCTTCGGGATCATTCATCCCAACGACGCGTATGGCTCCGGTCTGGCTGACGCGTTTCGCGACGAGATCAAACGGCGCAACGGCCAGATCGTCGGCGCCGTGGGCTACGCCCCCAGTACCTCCGAGTTCAGCGTTGAAGTGCTGAGCATGGAGAAGTGGGCCGACGACGGCTTGGATGCGGTGTTCCTCCCTGGCTACGCCGAGACGTCGATCGCGCTGGCCACGGCGCTGCGGCAGGCCCGCCCCGAGTTGGTGTTGCTCGGCAGCAACGGCTGGAACGACCCGCAGCAGCTCGGGAAAGCGGGTCGCGAGGTGGATGGAGCCGTGTTTGTGGACGGGTTTTTTGCGGACAGTCAACGCCCAGCCACGCGAGCGTTCGTGGCGGCCTACCGCGCGGCCTACGCGACGCCGCCGGATATTCTCGAGGCGCAAGCCTACGACGCCGCCACCCTGGTGATGAAAGCGCTCGCGGCCGGGGCGCGTTCGCGCCCAGAGGTGATCTCGCGCCTCAAGTCTCGCGGACCGATCGAGGGAGTCGCTGGCACGATTGGGGTTGGACCCAGCGGTATTCAGCGAGAGCTCTTTCTCCTGCGTCTGGTTGGCGGTACGGTGCAGGAAATCCTGCCCGGCGGTGAGGGGAGCGTTGAGAAAGCGTCTCACCGGGAGCCCGAGGCTCCGGCGGTCGACTACTGACCGGGGGGCGCGGCAGAGTTCCTGACGATCGGTCGCAGTGAGGTAAGCGGAATGGCGCGCCGGCGCGAGCAGACGACCTTGGCGCGGGTTGGCGAGTTCGGTTTTCTGCGCCGGCTGCTCGACCGCTTGCCCGTCGGCGCCGGCGTGATGGTCGGGCCCGGTGATGATTGCGCGGTGGTCGAGGCCGGTAGCCGCCGGATCTTGATCACCACCGATGCGCTGGTGGATGAGGTGCATTTCCGCCGCTCCTGGATGAGCTCGCGTCAACTCGGCCGCAAGGCATACCTGGTCAATGCCAGTGACATTGCCGCCATGGGCGGGCGACCACGCTTCTGCGTGATCAGCATCGGCGTCCCGCCGGATTTCCCGGTGCGAGATTTGTCGGAGATCCACCGTGGCATTGCGGTGGCGGCGAGCGAAACTGGCGCCTCGGTCGTCGGGGGCAACCTCGCGCGCGCCGATGCGCTGTTCGTCTCGTTGACCTTGATCGGCGACGCTCCGCGCCGGCCGCTGCGCCGCCGCGGCGCGCGGCCGGGCGACGCGCTCTTCGTCACCGGCGACCTCGGCCAAGCCGCGCTGGGGCTGCGCCGGCTGCTGCGGAATGACCGCGAGCGCGGCCCCGCCGTGCGCCGGTTCTGCGAACCCATCCCGCGCCTGACGGCTGGCGCCATGCTGACGCGGCACCGACTGGCGTCGGCGGCGATCGATATCAGCGACGGCCTGCTGCAGGATCTCGGCCACCTGTGCGAGGCCAGTGGCGTTGGCGCGCGAGTCGAGGCGGAGCTTCTGCCCTGCCGCGCGGTGGTCCGCGCGGCAGGAGACGCGCTTGCGCTCACCGGTGGGGAGGACTACGAGCTTTTGTGTGCGGTTCCCGCAGAGAATCTGGCTCGCGTGGAGCGGCTCAAATCGCGATTCGGGTGTCGCTTCACCCGCATCGGACAATTGATGGCGATCGGGGACGGCATCCAGGTGGTGGATCGGCACGGCAAGCCAATGACGCTGACGCGGACCGGGTTCGATCACTTCAGCCGGGGGGGCCGATCGTGACTCCGGCGCGGCTGCGCGAGTTGCTGCAGCAGGTGGCCGCTGGAAGCCTCACGGCGGATGCGGCCCTCGAGCAGATCAAGTCGCTCCCGTTCGAAGACCTCGGCTTCGCCAAGATCGATCATCATCGCGCCCTGCGCAGCGGCCTCCCCGAAGTCATCTTCGGGGCAGGCAAGAGTGTGGATCAGATCGTCGCCATCGCTCGGCGGTTGCGAGATGTGGGGCACAACGTCCTGATCACACGACTGGATGCCGACACCGCGACGGCCGTTATGGCCGAGATCCCGGCGCTTGCATACTCACCCATGGCACGGGTGGCCTCGCTGCGTCAGGCTCCCGTGGAGACGATGGCACCAGGGGTGGTGCTGGTGGTGGCAGCCGGGACTTCCGACATTCCCGTGGCGGAGGAGGCCGCGCTCACCGCCGACCTGATGGGGAATCGAGTGGAGCGCATCTACGATGTCGGCGTCGCCGGCATCCATCGGCTGTTTGCGCACCAGGAGCAGTTGCGCCAGGCGCGCGTCATCATTGTCGTCGCCGGGATGGAAGGCGCGCTGCCCAGCGTGGTCGGCGGGCTGGTCGACCGGCCGGTTATTGCCGTGCCCACCAGCGTTGGCTACGGGGCGAGCTTCGGCGGCTTGGCGGCGCTGCTCGCAATGCTGAACTCCTGCGCTGCCGGCGTGACCGTCGTCAACATCGACAATGGGTTCGGCGCCGCCGTGGCCGCGAGCCTCATCAACCGACCGGAAGGCGTCAGGCGTCAGGGGTAAGGGGCACAACTCTCGGATGCGCTGCTCAGCACCCATCGCTGTTCGCCCCTGGGGCTGCGCGCCTGGCTCCTCACGAAACGTATGAGCCCGGATTCGAAACGCAAGAAGAACGGCCTCACGCGCGGGCGAGCGAAACGCGTGCTCAAGGTCGGCGAGCTGGCAACGTCGGTCGGGTCGAGCTACGTCTGGCAGGTGCTGCGCGCCCCCTTTCGCACGAAGGACAAGCGCGAGCAGGCCTTGCTGGACACGCATATCCGCAATGCCCTGCGCATGGTCGAGCGGTCGAAGGAGCTCAAGGGCGCCTTCATGAAGCTGGTGCAGATGCTCTCGATGCGCGACGACATCCTGCCGCCAGAGGCCTTGAAGATTCTGTCGGTGGTGCAGTCGCACGTTCCGCCGATGGACTATGCCGAGATTCGCGCGCAGGTGAGGCGCGAGCTGGGCAAGGATCCGAAAGATCTCTTCACTGCCTTCGATCCGGAAGCGTTCGCCGCGGCGTCGCTGGGACAGGTGCACCGCGCCGTGCTCAAGTCCGGCGAGGAGGTCGTCGTCAAAGTTCAATACCCCGGCGTGGACGAGACCGTGCAGCAGGACTTGCAGAACATCAAGGCCCTGCTGAACACCTTCACGCTGATCGGTCGTGACGTGATGCGCCAGCGGATCGATTACACCGACGTGCATCGCGAGCTGGAGGAGCGCTTGCACGAGGAGCTGGACTACCTGAACGAGGCGAAGAACATCGCGCTGTTCCAGCGCATGTTCCGTGACGACCCGGAGGTCGTCATCCCTCAGGTCTATCCGGACTACTGCTCCCGCCGGGTGCTGACGATGAGCCTGCTGGAAGGCTACCCGTTCGCCGACATTCTCAAGCCGGGCGTGGACCAGTCACTGAAGGACTGGGTCGCGGTGAAGTATTTTCGCGTCCTGTGGCGGCAGGTGTTCGAGTTCGGCGTGCTGCACACCGATCCGCACCCCGGCAATTACCTCGTCACCTTTCATCCCAAGCTGGTGATCCTGGACTTCGGCAGCATCCGTATCTTCCCGGAGGCGATTCGCAAAGCCTACCATGGCATGGCCTCCGCCATCCTGCACCGCGACGAACGGACCATCGCCGAGTGCTGCGTGCGCCTCGGGTTCCTCAACAAGGGCGACGACCCCGCCCCGCTGATTCGCATCCTGTACCTCATCTTCGAGCCCGTGATCGTCAACCGCGTTTACGACCCCCGCGACTACGACTCGCTCGAGCGGGGCATGGAGGCCGCGACCATCGGCCTCGAGAACCGCCTGTTCAACGCGCCCGGACACCGGGTCTTCCTCGCCCGCGCGCTGATCGGGTTGGATGCCTACCTGAAGCAGCTAGGCACCGTCACCAACTGGCATCGAATCTTCAAGGAATGCGTGGAGCGAGTCGAGAGTTGAGAGTCACTTGAGAGTCAAGAGTCGAGAGTCAGGAGTCGAGAGTGGACTGGGCGACACGCTTGCGCAGACTGCTCAGCATCCGCGCGATCTCGTCGGCTTCGGTCAACAGCCTTGCGGCATGCTTCTCGTCCAAGAAACGACCCAGCATGAGCAAGCTCTCCAACTCGGCCAGAGATCCTTCGGCAATGTTCAACACACGCGCGTAGTCTGCACTGCTCCGGCGCTTAGCGCCTTCCGCGAGATTTGCGCCAACCGACACGGCGGCGCGCCTCAGCTGACTCACCAACCCAAAGCGTTCTTCGGGCGGGTAGCCCGCCGTCAGCCGATAGATGTCAAGCGTGAGGCTGTGACTGCGTTGCCAGACCTTCAGTTCCGTGAATCTTTGCACCTCGCTACCCTTGGGCGACGCCAAACTTCTGGCTAGACAGATAAGTCTAATGTGTCAAGTACTCTCATCTCTCAACTCTCATCTCTCATCTCTCAACTCTCAACTCTCGACTGTTGACTGTTGACTCTCGACTCCCATGTGGTGGCGCGAAGCAGTCTTCTACGAAATCTACGTTCGCAGCTTTCAGGACACCGACGGTGATGGCGTCGGTGATCTGCCGGGCATCATCGAGCGGTTGGACTATCTGAACGACGGCACGCCCAGCTCGCTCGGGGTCGACGCGCTGTGGCTCACGCCGATCAACCCGTCGCCGATGTACGACTTCGGCTACGACGTCAGTGACTTCTGCGCCGTCGATCCGCGCTTTGGCACGCTCGGCGACGTCGACCGTCTCGTCGCCGAAGCGCACCGGCGCGGCATCCGGGTGATTCTCGACCTCGTTCCCAATCACACCTCGCACGAGCACGCCTGGTTTCGCGCGGCGCGTACGTCGCGGAACTCAGCTCAGCGGGATTGGTACGTCTGGCGCGATCCGGCCCCAGGCGGCGGGCCGCCCAACAACTGGCTGAGCGTCTTCGGCGGTCCAGCCTGGACCTTCGACGAGGCGACGGGGCAGTACTACTTGCACTCGTTTCTCGCCGAGCAGCCCGACCTGAATTACCGCAACCCGGCAGTCGTGCGGGCCATGGAAGACGTCATCCGCTTCTGGCTCGACCGCGGGATCGACGGATTCCGCGTCGACGTCGTCCACAAGATGATCAAGGATGCGGAGCTGCGCGACAACCCGCCGCCGGCTCCCGACGATGCGGACCCGGTGCGAAACTACGGTGGCCAGCACCACGTGTACGACGAGGACCGGCCCGAGGTGCACGACATCATCCGGAGCTGGCGGCGGTTGCTCGACCGCTACGGCGAGCGCATGATGGTGGGCGAGGTGTACCTGTTCGATCCGGCGCGGGTGGCGGCATACTACGGTAGCGGTGCGGACGAGCTCAACCTCGCCTTCAACTTCCGTTTCCTCTGGTGCCCGTGGGACGCCGCGGGGTTCCGCGCCCGCGTCGACGAGATCGAGGGGCTGCTGCCGCCGGGAGCCCAACCGACCTACGTGCTCTCCAGCCACGATGCGCCGCGCCATCGGACCCGCTTCGATGATGCGCGTTACGGCGACGCGCGCGCCCGGCTCGCTGCGCTCATGCTGCTCACCCTGCGCGGCACTCCGTTCCTGTACTACGGCGAAGAGATCGGCATGCGCGACGCGGTGATACCGGAGGAGCGCGTCTGCGATCCGGTCGGCAAGCGCTTCCCCGGTCTCGGCCGCGATCCGGAGCGCACCCCGATGCAGTGGAGCGACGAAGCCGGCGCCGGGTTCAGCGCCGGGGAACCGTGGCTGCCGCTGGCCGACGACTTCGGTACGGTCAACGTCCGCCGCCAGCGCGACGACCCGCGCTCGCTGCTGTCGTTCTATCGGCGCGTGATTTGGTATCGAAAGCGATCGAACGCGTTGCTCCGCGGCACGTACCGCACCATCAACAGCCCAGCGGACACGTTCGTCTACCTCCGCGAGCACGCCAACCAACGACTGCTCGTGGCGCTCAACTTCGCCGAGGAGGCGCGGCAAATCGCGCTGCCATCACCGAATGCGGGACGAATCGAGCTCGGCACCGACCCGCAGCGCACCGGCAGGACGGCGGGCTGGGTAGTTCTCGGCCCCGGCGAGGGGTTGGTGATTGCCTTGTAGGGCTGGCTGCGCGGCCAATTTCCTGGAGGGTGAGCCTCCGTGCGAGCCGCTCGTATGCCAACGCACCGGCTCGGACGGCGCCTCGCCCTCCGATCATCATGTGGAGACTGAGCGCAGGTGCGGCGGTCGTCTTCTTCTTGCTGGCGGTTCGCTCTTCGGTGTAGTCTGCGTAGTAGATATTGATGATGCCATTGCCAATGCGCGCGAGGCCATAGATCTGCATCTCCAGTACCTTGCTGAGGAAGGCCTTCCCGTCCCGCGTCCGCGCCGACCCGTGGAAATCCGGATCGTCGCGCGCCGCCTCGGCGCCGCCGCTTGACGGGTGCGGGCACGCAGCGGACCCTACGAGGCCGCCGACGCTGGCTCACCATCTGCTGGACGACCTCGAGCGCCGGCGCGATCGCACATTGAGGCGATCCCCCGCGCTGCGCGTCTCCGGCCCGCGACGGGCGCTGCGGTTTCTGAACGAGGTTGGCCTCGCGTCTTTGTACGCGACGCGTGGATTGAACCTGCCGTGTCTCTGGGTCGCGATCTGCGGCCGGCGGGATCCGAGACTGCCGCACAACACGCACCACGATCCGGAGGTCGGCCTCGCGTGGGAACTCAAGGATGCGCTCCCTGCGGCGGGCAAGGTCTTCTACGCCAAGCTCATTCGCGGCAAACCGACCTTCGTTGCGTGGGACCTGTTTCCCGCCGCCTACCGGCTCTTCGGCCCCGAGCAGGACTACCTGTCCGCGTATCGTGCCGGCCTGCTGTCGCCAACGGCGAAGGCGATCCTCGACGCCCTCGATCGCAAGCGTCCGCAGGAGACCTTCGAGCTGAAGCTTGCCACGAACCTGGCCCGCCCGAGTCAGCGGCGCGTGTTCGACACCGCCATCGCCGAGCTGCAGCAGCGGCTGTACATCAGCATGCGTGAGGTGCGGTACGACCCCTTCACCTACGTGTGGGACCTGGTCGCGGCGCGGTTCCCGGAGCGGGTCAAAGAGGCCGGCCGCTGGCAGGCAGCCGGGGCTGCGACCCGCCTCACCCGCCGCTATCTGCAGGCCGTCGTCTACGCGACCCCGAACGATGTCGCCGCCGTGGTGGGCGGCAAGGCACGTGCCGAAGCCGCTGTGACCGCCCTGCACCGTGAGGGTGCCGTCGACGCCGGCGGCCGCATCGACGGTCTGCCGGGCACGTGGATCGTGAACCGGTCCTTGTAGCAGCGGGCTTCAGCCCACTGGCGCCACGGTTCTTCAGGCGGCCTCGGCCGGTCGTGTGCCGTTCCGCGCGGTGCGCCGAACATCGGGCGAGGGCAAGGCGCCTGGCGATGTCTGCCGACTGTGGTTTTCGACCAGGCGGCGCAGGCGGGACCGGATGCACCCGACATCCAGGTTCAAGTGCGTGCAGACGTTCACGAACGAAAAAGGCCACTCGGTGTCGTGGCCGAAGAACCAGGTCGTCAGCTCGCGCAACTGCGGATCGTCGAGTGAGTCGCAGTCGCGTGCGAGCAGTTCGAAGTCTTCGAAGGCCACCAGGAGCACCGCGGCCAGCAGCCGCCGCTCGGGCGAGTTTTCGTACCGCGGCCTGCCGAAATACTGGTCGCGGGCGAGAATGTCCATTTCCTGCCACAGATCGAACGCCATGCTCTGCTCTCCCTCGATGATCTCAGCCGGCAACCCGCCGGGGCTTGTTCCGCCGACCCGCGCCCTGCTCTCCTCCCAGACTGATCGCTGACAGCGATTTTCCTGTCCTTTGCCGGCCTGTGCGGCTTCACGCAGGCGTCGGGTGAAACGATTCTCGGGGCTGAGCGGTGGCCTGCGTGGAGTTAGATCGCTTCTCTGGCAAATCGTGTGCCATGCACTGTCCGATGGGCGCGTTGCCAGAATGACGCTGGTGCACTGCCAGGAAGAGCTCGAACCGGCGGCAGAAGTGGGAATCGCTCCGCAGGAATGGGAAAGCCGGCGGCGGGATCCCGTCGCACCGGCCCCGATTGGTGCCCAGGGGGCAGACTAGGGACCACGCCTGCCGCGGTCCTTTCGCCCCGATCCTCGCCCCCTTGCGTCTGCGTGGGATCCCGACTGTGATCGGATCTGGGAAGGAACCCCGGTGCCGTCCGGTGACGATCCCCTCGGTCGGCCCCATCCGGTCGGCAACGCGGTTCCCTACGTCCGGTGCGGGACGGGTTCTTGACAACCCCCTGCGTGTTTCATCAAGTGGCGGCTCGGAACCGCCAGCGATGCACAGCAAATACGCGTACGTCGGTGCGATTGCCGTGAACTACTTCCACACCGGTCCGTCCACCCTGCCCGGCGTCGTGCCGCCGTTCGACCAGGGCGAGTTGCTGCTGTTCGTGCACGGTGCGGGGTCGAACGCGCACACGTGGCACCGGCAGCTGGCGCACTTCGAGGGCCAGCATTCGGCGATCGCGCTCGACTTCCCCGGCCACGGCCGCTCGGGCGGCACGGAGGGTTTCAAGAGCGTCGAGGCCTATGTCGAGTTCGCCACGCAGTTCGTCGACGCGCTCCGGCTCCGTCCGTTCGTGTTCGTCGGCCGCGCCATGGGCGGGGCCGTGGGACTATCGTTTGCGCTCGCTCATCCCGAACGGCTGCGGGCATTGGTGCTGGTCTCGACTCCGGCGAAGCTCGAGATCCCGCAAGAAGGCCTCGACACGTGGCGCAACGTGATGCGCGGACGGATGCCGCAGCCGTTCTCGACGGCGCTGTTTTCGCCGACGGCGGATCTCGCCGTCATGCGCGAGGCGTGGATGGAGCAGGTGAAAACCGATCCGCGCGTGCGCTACTTCGACATGCTGGCCTGCCAGGGGTTCGACTTCGCCGCCCGCGCCAGCGAGGTCAAGGCCCCGACGCTGGTCATCGCCGGCCGCGACGACGGGTTCGCGCCGCCGGAGAAGACGGAAGCACTGCAGCGTCGCATTCCGAACTCGCAGCTCGTCGTGATCGACGATGCGGGGCATACGCTGGCGTCGGAGCAGCCGGAGCGGTTCAACGAAGCCATCGAGCAGTTCGTGACTTCGCTGCGATGAGACGCGTCAGTCGAGAGTTCAGAGTCGAGAGTTCAGAGTCGAGAGTTCAGAGTGTACCTCATTGCGACTCTCAACTCTCAACTCTCAACTCGAGAGCGGGAGGGGCAGAAGCACATGGGCGGTTTGAGTGGCGCGGTGATCGCGGGCGTGTACGAACACCCTACCCGCTGGGCGCCGGACAAGACCGCGTACCAGATCCACGCCGAGAGCGCCCGCGGGGCGCTCGAGGACGCGGGGCTCTCGATCGAGGATGTCGACGGCTTCTTCACTGCGAGCGTGAGTCCGATTGGAATCATGGCGCTGGCGGAGCACCTGAACCTGAGTCCCCGCTACCTCGATTCGACCCAGATCGGCGGCTCGTCGTTCGTGGCGCACGTGACCCACGCGGCGGCCGCGATCAGTGCGGGCTTGTGCAGCGTCGCGCTCGTCACGTACGGCAGCACGGCGTCCTCCGAACGCTTCGCCGTTGGCACCGGCGGCGGGTTCTCGATCGACCCCCCGGATCAGTTCGAGAATCCCTACGGGCCGACGCTCGTCGGTTCCTACGCCTTGGTGGCGCAGCGGCACATGCACGAATTCGGCACCACCCCCGAGCAGTTGGCGGAGATCGCCGTCACCGTTCGCCGTCATGCCTCGCTCAACCCGGCGGCGAAGTTTCGCGACCGGATCACCGTCGACGACGTGCTCGCGTCGCGGATCGTGTCGTCGCCGCTCCACCTGCTGGACTGCTGCATCATCACCGACGGCGGGGGCGCCGTGGTCGTGACCGGCGCGGAGCGGGCGCACGACCTGAAGAAGCCTCCGGTGCGCATTCTCGGTGGTTCGGAGGCCGTCTGCCACGCGAGCATGGGCAGACGCGATCTGACCGACATTGCCGCCAGGCAGTGCGGGCCGCGCGCCATGGCCATGGCGGGCGTGAGCCACCGCGACGTCGATCTGTGCATGATTTACGACTCCTTCACCATCACGGTGCTGGAGACCCTGGAGAACCTCGGCTTCTGCAAGAAAGGCGAGGGCGGCCCGTTCGTGCAGAACGGTCGGATCGGGCTGGGCGGTGAGCTGCCGGTGAACACCGACGGTGGTGGGTTATCGTCGAACCATCCCGGTATGCGCGGCATCTTTCTGGTCATCGAGGCGACCAGGCAGCTGCGCGGTGAGTGTGGTGAGCGGCAGGTGGAGAACTGCGAGGTCGCCTTGTGTCACGGGACCGGGGGAAGCCTGGGACTACGGCACAGTGGCGCGACGCTCGTGCTTGGCAGAGGGTAGGAAATTGCGGATTGCAGATTGCGGATTGAACGCAGGCGGAATTCGCCGCGTCCCCGCGTCCCCGCGTCCGCCACATTGATGATGAGGGCGCTGCCAAGCTGAGTGATGACGGCGGAGAGGAAATACCCGAAACCCCTGCCCCGCATCGACGAGGAGTCGAAGGGCTTCTGGGAGGCCTGCCAACGGCACGAGCTGTACCTGCAGCGGTGCCGGGCCTGCGGAACGTTCCGCCACTCCCCGCGCGCGCTGTGCCCCGCGTGCCTGTCGAGCGACACCGAGTGGGTTCGCAGCAGTGGTCGCGGCACGGTGTATACGTTCACGGTGACTTACCAGAATCAGGCGGCCGGCTTCCGCGATGAGCTGCCCTACGTGCTGGCCTACGTCGAGTTGGAAGAGGGCGTGCGTCTATTGACCAACATCGTCGGCTGCGCGCCCGACGCCGTGCGCATCGGCATGCCGGTGGAGGTGGTGTTCGACGACGTGACGCCGGAGGTCACGCTGCCAAGGTTCCGACCGGTCGGGTTACCTCTCGTCGCGGAGATCCGCGGGCGGGACGCCCGCGCCACCTGACGGCCGGCCGTCGCTTCCCTCAGTGGGGCGGGCGTCTCGCCTGCCATCGTCGCGACCCGCCGGCGCCGACTTGTTTTCCGCGCCCCCGAAAGCTGCTACCTGAGAACAAACATGATTCTCGATCTGCACACGCATACAGACCGTTCGGAAGACAGCCGTGCGCCGATCGAGACGTATCTGCGGTGGCTGCAAAAGAAGCGTGACCTGCTCCCCATCGACGGTATCGTGCTGACGGAGCATCGCCAGTGGGACCCCGACGCCGACTACCGCGCCTTGGAGGACCAGTACGGGGTCCTGATCTTGCGCGGCGCCGAGGTGGAAACCGACTATGGCCACGTGTTGCTGTATGGTGTGAACGACGACATCACCCGCCGCTTCGACTTCACCAACGTTCGGCTGCCGGCGCAGGCGGTCGTGACGGAGGTTGCCCGCATGGGCGGGATCGCGGCCCCGTGCCACCCGGGCCGGCCGACGATCGGGCTCTGCGAGCACTATCAGCACAAGCCGCCGATCGAGGGGGTCGTCGCCGTTGAAGCGCTGAACGGCGGCAGCCGCAAGGGCGAGAACGAGCGCGTCGCGCACCTGATCGATCAGTACGGCTACGGCGCGTTTGGCGGCAGCGACGCGCACCTCGTCAGCCTCATCGGCATCTGCGCGACGGAGTTCGCCCGCGAGATTCGGACGACCGAGGACCTCGTCACCGAGCTTCGTGAGGGGTCGTACCGGCCGCTCGACTTTCGCGAACGGCTGCGCGGCAGCCGGAGCTCGGCGGCATGAGCTGAGCGCCTTGATCCGAAAATACAAACCACAGAGGCACCGAGATCACGGAGGAACACAGAGGCCAATCATCTCAGCGCGGCTCGGAACCCGCATCCCAATTGGAAAAACCTATGACCACGGATTACCCTCACCAGAATGACGTTGGAGCGGGAGCCTCCGAGAGTAAGTTTTCTGTGCCTTTCTCTGTGATCTCCCTGCCTCGGTGGTGGAAGTTTCCTTCGCTTTGCGGCTAGATCCATGGCGCTCGAATTCGATCGATCGATCATCGGCCGTGAGTACGACCACACAGTCCATCCGCCGATCACCGCGGAGTGGATTCGCGAGTACGCCGCCGTCGTCGGTGAGACCAACGAACGGTACACGACCGCCCGCGACGACGAACTGGTGGCGCCGCCGACGTTCGTGGTCTCGCTGCGCGGCCACAATTTCATGCCGAAGAACCTGCCCGACTTCGGACGCAGCGGTTTCGACGCCGGCAAGGACATCGAGTTTGGCGCGCCGGTGCGCGTCGGCGATGTGCTGACGACGTCGAGCACGATCCATGACATTTACGAGAAGACCGGTCGTACCGGCAGCATGGTATTCGTCGTGTTTCGGACGACGGTGACCAATCAGCTCGACCAGA
>Ga0316622_100002607_pt1 | contig 12558 bp, 8 predicted proteins | sample OWC_Aug_OW2_C1_D_FD_207646 | JGI IMG/M metagenome (GOLD analysis project Ga0316622, IMG submission 207646) | Wetland soil microbial communities from Old Woman Creek delta, Ohio, United States - OWC_Aug_OW2_C1_D5_C | ecosystem: Environmental > Terrestrial > Soil > Wetlands | place: USA: Ohio... | reverse complement strand
TGGAGGAGCGCCTCGTGCGTGCCCGTGTCGAGCCAGGCCATGCCGCGGCCGAGGACCTCGACGTGGAGGTCGCCGGAGGCCAGGTAGGCCCGGTTCACGTCGGTGATCTCGAGCTCGCCCCGCGGCGAGGGCCGCAGGGCGGCCGCGACGTCGAGCACGCGGTTGTCGTAGAAGTAGAGGCCGGTCACCGCGAAGGGCGAGCGGGGCCGGGCGGGCTTTTCCTCGAGGCCTATCGCCCGGCCTTCCGCGTCGAACTCGACGACCCCGTAGCGCTGGGGGTCGCGGACCCGGTAGGCGAAGACGGTCGCGCCCGTCGCGCGCCGGGCGGCCTTCTGGAGGATCTGGGCGAGGTCGTTCCCGTAGAAGACGTTGTCGCCGAGGGCCAGCGCGGCCCCCTCGCCGCCCACGAAGTCGCGGCCGATGAGGAAGGCCTGGGCGAGGCCCTCCGGCCGGGGCTGGGCGGCGTAGGAGAGCCGGATCCCGAAGCGCGACCCGTCGCCGAGCAGCCGCCGGAAGCCGTCCTGCTCGTGGGGCGTCGTGATGACGAGGATCTCGCGGATCCCGGCCAGCATGAGCGTGCTGAGCGGGTAGTAGACCATCGGCTTGTCGTAGATGGGGATGAGCTGCTTCGACACCCCGAGGGTGATGGGGTGGAGCCTCGTCCCGGAGCCGCCGGCGAGGATGATGCCCTTCATGGCGGGGGAGCATACCACCGCCCCTGCGACCGCCCGGCACGCCGGGGCCGGCCCCCGGAGGGACCGGCCCCGGACGGCGTCAGCGGTGCTCGACGCGCTCGAGCGGCGGCAGGTCGCCCTCGCGGGCGGCCGCGGCGGAGGGCCGCCCCCCGGCCAGCGGCGCGCAGCCCGTGCCCTTCTGCAGGACGATCTGGAACGACACCGACTCCTGATCGGCGCTGTAGTTGCCGATGATCCACCGGTAGTTGCCCGCGGTGAAGTTCGGCGTCGAGATCTTCTTCGGCTTCGTCGTCGACGGCTCGGAGCGGACGACGAAGTTGCAGCTCCGCGCGTTGAACTCCTCGAGCGTGCAGGTGTTCGCCGGCACGAGGTAGAAGCCCATCGGGTTCGAGGCGACCGTCCAGTCCAGGGTCACGTCCAGGCGCCCGCTGTCCGGCACCGAGAAGTCGTCATACACGAGGGTCCTGGCCGGGATCCCGCCCGAGTCCTGGTAGACGTTCGTCGTGGTGCAGTCGGTCACGCACGTGTCGCCCTCGGGCCGCATCCCGGTCGGACACACGCAGTTGGGCGGGCTCCCGGTCTTGGGCGGCGTGCACACTTCTGAAACTTCAGGCCCCCCGCCGCACGCGCCCAGCGTCGCCGCCGCGATGACCATGGCAAGCAGCGCTCCGACACTCCTCCATCTCGACATGGCTCCCTCCCCAAAGACCTCGTGGTCTTTCCTTGCCTGTGAGAAGAAGGAAGCCGGCCGCGCCGTTACACGCCGGGGGTCCAGTCGCCAGGGCAGGGGGGCTTCGCGTATCCTGCGCCGGTGAGCGAGGTCACGGAGAGCGCCCGGGAACGCCTCTTCCGGGTCGTGAGGGGCGAGTTCCGGGTCCGCCGGGGCCACCCTCTTCCCTATGGGGCCTCTCCCCGTCGGGAGGGCGTCAACTTCTCGGTCTTCTCGCGGTACGCGACCGAGATGAGCCTCGTCCTCTTCGCCCCCGGCGAGAGCGAGCCGGTCCTGGAGCTGCCGCTCGACTCCCGCTACAACAAGACGGGGGAGGTCTGGCACGTCTTCGTGGAGGGCCTCGACCCGGGCGTCGAGTACGGCTTCCGGGCCGATCGCGAGGACAACCCCTCCCCGCACCTCTACCGCTTCGACCGGAGCAAGGTCCTCATCGACCCCTACTCCAAGTCGGTGGTGGGGCTCGAGCGGTGGGGCGAGGTGGCGCAGACGAAGGGACGCCTGGAGAGGCTCCGCTCCCGCGTCGTCGACGAGGAGTTCGACTGGGGTCACGAGCACCCTCTCGCCGTGCCCCTCGCCGACTCGGTCATCTACGAGATGCACGTGCGCGGCTTCACCCGCCACCCCAGCTCCGGCGTGAAGCACCCGGGCACCTTCCGGGGGGTGGTGGAGAAGATCCCCTACCTGAAGGAGCTGGGGGTGACCTCGGTCGAGCTCATGCCGGTGACCGAGTTCGAGGAGTGCGACAACCCGCGCACGAACCTCCTCACCGGGGAGCCCCTCCGCAACTTCTGGGGCTACCAGCCGGTGTCCTTCTTCGCCCCCAAGGCCTCCTACGCCGCGGACGGCGCCCCCGGGGAGCCGGTGCGCGAGTTCAAGTCGATGGTCCAGGCGTTCCACGAGGCGGGGATCGAGGTGATCCTCGACATCGTCTTCAACCACACCGGGGAGGGCGACGAGCGGGGGGCCACCTTCTGCTGGCGCGGCCTCGACAACCCCACCTACTACCTGCTCGAGCCGAAGACCGGAAGGTACCTCAACTACTCGGGCTGCGGGAACACGCTCAACTGCAACCACCCGGTGATGCGCTTCCAGATCCTGGCCGCGCTGCGCTACTGGGTGACCGAGATGCACGTCGACGGCTTCCGCTTCGACCTCGCCTCGATCCTCGGCCGGGGACGGGACGGCGAGGTGCTGCCGAACCCTCCCCTCCTCGAGGCGATCGCGGCCGACCCGGTGATGGCGGACGTCAAGCTCATCGCCGAGGCGTGGGACGCGGCCGGCCTCTACCAGGTGGGCAGCTTCCCGAGCTGGGGCCGCTGGGCGGAGTGGAACGGCCGCTTCCGCGACGAGCTGCGCCACTTCGTGAAGAGCGACCCCGGGATGACGAAGCTCCTCGCCACGCGCCTCGCCGGGAGCCCCGACCTCTACCGGGGAGGCGACCGCGCCCCCTGGCACTCGATCAACTTCGTGACCAGCCACGACGGCTTCACGCTGGCCGATCTCGTCTCCTACAACGACAAGCACAACTGGGAGAACGGGGAGGGGAACACCGACGGCCACGACGACAACCTCTCCTGGAACTGCGGCGAGGAGGGAGCGTCGTCGAGCGGCGAGGTGAGCGCGCTGCGCGGGCGGCAGCAGCGGAACTTCCTCGTGCTGCTCTTCCTGTCCCAGGGCGTCCCGATGCTCCTCGCCGGCGACGAGTTCGGGCGGACGCAGCGGGGCAACAACAACGCCTACTGCCAGGACAACGACGTCTCCTGGGTGGACTGGTCCCTCCTCGAGCGGAACGCCGCCCTCTTCCGCTTCACCCGGCGGCTCGTCCGCTTCCGCAAGGCCCACCCCTCGCTCCGGCGCCGCACGTTCTTCGAGGACGAAAAGCACCCGGTCGTCGCCTGGCACGGGGCGAAGCTCGGCAAGCCGGACTGGACGGGGGAGTCGCGGACGATCGGCATGCACCTCCTCGGGCCGGGGGGCGACGAGCCGCTCTACCTCTTCGCCAACGCCCACTGGGAGGCGACGGCGTTCGACCTGCCGAGGCTGCCGCCCGGCCGGTCCTGGCGGCGGTTCGTGGACACGAGCCTCGCCCCGGGGGAAGACGCGCTCGAGCCGGGAGAGGAGGCGCCGCTGCCGCCGGGGCGGAGCTACGTCGCCGGCCCCCGCTCCACGGTCGTCCTCGTCGGCCGGTAGGAGCGGCCCTTCAGCCCCGGATCGCGGCCGCGCGCTGCGCGGCGAACTCCCGCAGGACGTCCCAGACGTGGGGGTGCGTCTTCGTGATCCCGTCGAGGGTGGCCCGGTCGAGCTCGAGCAGCTCGCAGCGGGTGAGGGCCACGACGCTCGCCATGCGGGGCTGGCCGGTCAGGATCGAGATCTCGCCGAAGAAGGCACCTTCGTTCAGGTCGCCGAGGGGGTTCTGTCTGCCCGTCCCGGCGTCCCTCTTGAAGGCGCGGACCCGGCCCGAGGTCAGGGTGTAGAGGCTGGCTCCCCGCTGGCCCTCGCGCAGGATCACCTGGCCCCGCTCGAACGAGAGGAGCCTCAGGCCCTGGATCACCGCCACCATCTCGTCCACGGAGAAGTCGCGGAAGAGGGGGCTCACGACGATCTGGCTGCCGCCGCGGGAGGCCTCGGGCGCGGCGGGGGCGGAGCCCGTCGTGGCGGGGAACTCCTGGAGGACGCTGTCCACGAGGCCCATGATCTCGTCGGCGAACTGCCCGGCCGACATGGGCTCGGCGACCGGCGCCTCCTCGACGAGCGTCGCCTCGATCGGGACGTCGACCTCGTCCTCCTCGCTTCCCACGTACAGCAGGTCGTAGTCCTCGACCCCCTCGTCCGCCGGCGCGGGCGCCGGGACCGCCGTCGGCTCGACGAGGGCGGGCAGCGGCTCGGGCTCCGCCGCCTTTGGGAACGCCTGGACCGGGGCGGAGACGGGCGCCATGGACTCGAAGCCGATCTCGAGAGACGGAGGGGCCTGGGGGATTCCCGCGGCGTCCTCTACCTCCTCGATGCCGATGAGCGGCCCCGCGGGGGTCCGCACCGCCGCCTCGCGCTGCTTCTCCTCGATCTGACGGGCGAGGCGACCCTCGACGTCGCGGCGGCCCGGGTCGACCTTCTGGACCTTCTTCAGGACGGAGACCGCCTTGGCCGCGAAGCCGTCCCGCGCGTACTGGTCGGCGAGAGGCAGGAGGAGGGCCACCGCCTCCTGCTTCTTGTCGGCCAGGATCAGCACGTCGGCGAGCTGCATGAGAAGGCTGGGGTTCGCTCCCTTCTTCTGCAGCTGCGCCTTCAGGACCTCGATCGCCCGCGCGTACTTCTTCGCCGCGATGAGGGAGACGACGTCGTCCTCTTTCGCCTTCCCGAAGCTGATCGCCACCTGGCCTCCGCCTCCGCAGAAGAAGACTAAAGGCCCCCGCCCGCCCGGTCAATCGGGCCTACGGCGCCACGAGGCCCCGCTTCCGCGCCTCCTCCGGTGAGAGGCCGCCCTGGCGCGCCTCCCACCACCGCTCGGTCCGCTCGGCGGCGACGTGGCCGGTGGGCCGGACGAGGCGCACCGTGAGCCGCACCTCGCGGGAGGCCGTGGCCGGCCACGCTCCCTCGACCGCCGCGGGAGGGCCGATGAGCGGCAGCTCGCGCGCGCCGGAGGCGAGGAGGACGGCGTCGTGGTCGCGGGCCTCCCACTCCAGCCGGTAGCCGCGCAGGTCGTAGGCGGGCAGCTCCGTCTCCGGCCGCCGCTCGACGGTGGCCGCGAAGCCGGTCGGCGTTCCGCCCGCGCCCCGGGTCCAGGCGACCGACAGCCGAGCCGGGCTCGTCCGCTCCCGCCAGACCTCGTACGAGGGCCGCCGCTGCCGGTTCTCGTCCACGAGGCCCATCTCGACGAAGCCGGTCGTCTCGCCCGGCCACAGGTTCCGGTGCGACTTGTAGTCCTGGTAGCACCAGAAGACCGCCGCCCCGATGAAGGGGTGTCGCGCGAACTCCTCGAGCTGCGACTCGATCGTGCGCGCGCGCAGGACGTCGCCCTCGGCCGAGCCCGGGGCGAAGGGGCCGTTGAGGCCGAACTCGGAGATGACGACCATCTTGTCCGGGAACATCCGGCCCACCCGCTCGAGGGCGGGGGCGAGGCCCTCGGCCGGCCCGTGCCAGCTCCCGAAGTACTGGTTCATCATGAGGAAGTCGGTGTACTGGTTGGCGTTCGTCGACGGGTCCTTCAGGAACGAGAGGCCGTCGTCGGCGTAGGTCACGTAGCGGTCGGGGTCGAGCGACCTCACGAAGTCGACCATCGCCTTCACGTAGGCCTTCCCCCCCGGCGTGCTCGTGGCGCTCTCGTTGCAGACGCTCCAGGCGAAGACGCTCGGGTGGTTCCGCGCCTCCTCGATCATCTCGCGCATCATCTGCCTGGCCAGGGAGAGGACCCGCGGGTCTTTCATCTGCGCCTCGCTGAACTGCCACATCGGGATCTCGGGGGCGAGGAGGACGCCGTTGCGGTCGGCGTAGTCGAGGACGGCGGGGTGCTGGGGGTAGTGCACGGGCCGGGTGAGCGTGACGTTCAGGGCCTTCAGGTCGTCCCAGTCGTAGCGGATCGTGCCCCGCGTCTCGGCGAGGCCTTCCTGGGCCGACTCCTCGTGGCGGGTGATGCCGGTGAGGCGCACCCGCTCGCCGTTCAGCCACAGGCCGCGCTCGCGGAGCTCCACGCTGCGGATGCCGAAGCTCTCCTCGCGGCGGTCGAGGACGGCGCCCGCCCCGTCCTTCAGCTCCACCGCCATCCGGTAGAGGGTCGGCTGGTCGAAGTGCCAGAGCCGCGGCTCGGGGACGGCGAGGGTGAGCGTCACCGCGGCCGGCCCGGCCGCGCCCGGCACCGTCTCGCCCGCCCGGGCCACGGCCCGGCCCTCCGGATCGAGGATCCGCGCGTCGAGCGTCAGCCGGCCGCCGGCCGCGAAGCCGTCGAGGAGCACCCTCGTGGCGACGGAGGCGGCTCCGGCGCCGAGGCGGGTCCGGATCTCCTGCCTTCGGATCGCCGCGCGCTCGTGGGCCACGAGGGCCACGTCGCGCACGATCCCGCCGTAGTGCCACCAGTCGTACCAGACGTTCCCGGTCGACTCGAGCTTCATGGCCCAACCCGGGATGGTGGCGAGGCCGGGCCGGTTGTCGATCTCGACCGCGACGAGCCCGCGCCCGCCCTCGAGGCCTCTCACCTCGGCCCGCCACGCGGTGTGGCCGCCCTCGTGCTCGCCGGCCAGCCGGCCGTTCACGAAGAGCCGGGCCTTGTAGAAGGTCGCCCCGAAGTGGATCTCGAGGCGCCTGCCCCGCAGCGACGGCGGCACGACCACCTCGCGCCAGTACCACGCGACGCCCTCGTGCTCGGCGTGGCGTCCGATCCCCCAGGTGTGGGGGACGTCGACCGTCTCGACGCCGTCGGGCACCGCCCTCGCCCAGCCGCGCGCCTCGCCCTTGCCGTCGGCGTCCGTCCGGAACTGCCATGGGCCGTTCAGGTCGATGCGGGGGCCGGCCGCGAGGGGCGTGGCGAGAAGGACGAGAACGCCCGCGGCGAACGGGAGGAACGATCGAGGGCGCACGGGTCACCTCCGGGTTGCGCCCTGGATGGTACGCGCGAGGCCGCCCCCTTGTCCCCGGGTCTACCATGGGAGGGCCCGCATGGCCACGCCTCTCGTGGGAGCGATCATGGTTGCCGCCGCGCTGTCGGCGTCCCTGCCGGTGATGCCGGACGAGGCGGGCGGCTGGACGGCCGCCGCTCCGGCCGACCGCTACGACGCGCAGACGATATTCCAGTACATCGACGGCCACGGCGAGGTGTACCTCGCCTACGGCATGACCGCCTGCCTGGCCCGGCGCTACGCGGGGCCGGCCGGCGAGGGCGACATCGTGGTCGACGCGTTCGAGATGGCCACTCCCGCCGACGCCTACGGCGTCTTCACCCACACGCGGGAGGGCGGGCCGGCGGACGTGGGCCAGGAGGCGAGCTACGGCTACGGCACCCTGGCCTTCTGGAAGGGCCGGGCCTTCGTCACGGCGTACGCCGAGCAGGAGACCCCGAGGGCGCGGGAGGCGGTCCTCGCGCTCGGGCGGGCCGTGGCCGCGTCGATCGCGGAGACGGGCGAGCGTCCGGCCCTCGCCGGCCGCCTGCCCCGCGCGGGCCTCGAGGAGGCATCGCTCGTCTACCTGCGCCACCCCCGCATCCTCGAGGCCCACGTGCCCGTCGGACCGGACAACCCCCTCGGCGTCGGGCCCGTGGCGCCCGCCGCGACCGGACGCTACCGGGTCGAGGGTGGCGCGGCCGACCTCGTTCTCGTCGAGTACCGGGACGCGGCGGCGGCCGAGGGGGGGGCGGCGCGCTTCGCGCAGGCCTTCCTCGACGGCGATCGGCCCGCGCACCGCGACGACGGCTGGTGCGCCGCGGCGGGCCTGACGGACCGCCTGAGGGCCTACGTGCTGCGCGCGCCCTCGCGGGAGGCGGCCCTCGGCCTCCTCGCGGCGGCGAAAGGAGGAGCGCCATGACGTCACGGGATCGACGTGGCTTCCTGCAGGTGACGGGGGGCGCCGCCGCGGCGGGTCTCCTCGGGGCCGGACGGGCGGGGGCGGCCGACGCGCGGGCCCGCGTCGTCCTCGTCCGCCGGCGGGAGGTGCTGGGGACGGACGGCCGCGTGAACGGGCCCGTCATCCACCAGATGCTGAACGAAGCCGTGGCCGCCCTCCTCGGGGAGAAGGACGCCGCTCCCGCCTGGCGCCGGGTCGTGAAGCCTTCGGACGTCGTGGGGGTGAAGAGCAACGTGTGGACGCCGCTGCCCACGCCGCCGGCGCTGGAGCAGGCGATCCGCGAGGAGCTGGAGAGGGCCGGCGTCCGCCCGGAGAACGTGGCGGTGGACGACCGGGGCGTGCGCTCGAGCCCCGTCTTCCAGCGCATGACCGCCCTCGTCAACGTCCGGCCCATGCGCACCCACGCGTGGTCGGGCCTCGGCACCTGCCTCAAGAACGTCATCATGTTCACGGACAACCCGCCCGACTACCACGGCGACTCGTGCGCCACCCTCGGGGCGATCTGGCAGAAGCCGCCGGTCGCGGGCAAGGTGCGGCTCAACGTGCTGGTGATGCTGACCCCGCAGTTCCACTCGGTGGGGCCGCACTCCTTCGCGAAGGAGCTCACCTGGCCGTACTACGGCCTCCTCGTGGGCCTCCAGCCGGTGCCGGTGGACGCGACGGGGGCGCGGATCCTCCAGGCGAAGCGCCGGCAGCACTTCGGCGCCGACCGGCCGATCAGCCCGTCGCCCCACCACATCGAGATCGCCGGCTCGCGCTACGGCCTCGGTCCGAGCGACCCCGCGCAGATCGACCTCGTGCGCCTCGGCCTCGCCGAGGACGCGCTCGTCTGAGGGCCCCCGGCCGTCACGCGGCGGCCCGGGCGGGGACGATCGCCCGGAGAGCCTCCAGGAAGGCCCTCGTCTCCTCCGGCGTCCCGATCGTCACCCGGAGCCAGGTCGGGAGCGCGGCGAACCGGCGGCCCACCTTGATCCCCCGTGCCGCGAAGGCCGCGATCAGGGGCTTCACGTCGCCGCCGGCGTCGACCATCAGGAAGTTCGTCTCGGAGGGGATCGTCCGGCGGCCGTCGCGGAGAAGCTCGGCGGCGAGCCAGCGCCGCGTGCCGTTGATCCTCTCGCGCTGGCGGGCCACGAGGCCCTCCTCGGCGAGGCTGGCCTGCGCCGCGGCGAGGACGGCCGCGTTGGCGTTGCTCCACGAGGCGTGCCCGCGCAGAGCCTCGGCATTCGCGGCCGAGGTCACGGCGTAGCCGAGCCTCATGCCCGCCATCCCGTAGACCTTCGAGAAGGTGCGGGCCACCACGACGTTCGGGAACCGATCGAGCACTTCCACCGCCGACCGGTAGGCCGGGTCCTCGACGAAGTGGTGATAGGCCTCGTCCACGACGACGGCCGTGGCCGGCGGGACCCGGGCGAGGAAGTCGAGGAGCTCGCCGCCCCTCACGATCGTCCCCGTCGGGTTGTTCGGGTTGCAGACGTAGACGAGGCCGGTCCGGGCATCGCAGGCCCGGGCCAGCTCCGGCAGGTCGTGGCGAAAGTCCGCGGTGAGCGGCACCGTGACCGGCTCCGCCTTCGTCACCTTCGCGTAGTGGAGGACCGCCTCGAACGTGGGCTCGGCCGCGACCACCGTGCGGCCGGGGCCGAGGAACGCCGCGTCGCAGAGGCGCAGGACCTCGCTCGAGCCGCAGCCGAGGACGATCCTCTTCGGGTCGACACCGTGGTGGCGGGCGATCGCCTCGATCGTCTCCCGCTCCGCCGCGTCGGGGTACCGGGAGGCCACGGCCTGGGCGCGCGTCATCGCCGCGAGCGCCGCCGGCGACGGACCATACGGGTTCTCGTTCGAGCTGAGGTCGACGACGGGGGCACGGGTGGCGTCGTCCGCCGTCCCCCGGGTCGAGGCCGACAGGCGGGCGGCGGCCGAGCCCAGGGCCGCACCGAGGGAGAGGGCGAAGCTCCGGCGCGAGACGAAAGGGGAGGTCATGGCCGCCATTCTAGCCTTGGAGGCGCGGTCCGGACCCCACCGCGCCGCCGCGTCAGCGAATCGGACACGGCGCGCATCCGGCCGTCGGCCGAAAGGCGTAACTGACGGTTCTTCAGCGCTCGAGGGCCGGCACCGGCGTTGCATCTCGTCTCGGCGCCTGGCTCGACGAGAGCGGGGTGACGGCCCGGGCGGGAGTTGGAGGGACTCCCGTCCGGGCCGCCGGCCGACGCAGCCCACGGTGGGGCCGCGGAGAGGCGAGGAGGCGAGCATGGAGCGCTACGCGATCGAGGGCTCGACGGTCCTCGGCTGGACCATCACGGTGGAGGCGCCGGGACCGGGCGCGGCGGTCGAGCAGGCGCGGCGCATCGCGGGGCGGATCGACCTTCCCTCCGGCACGCTGCGCGTCCACGCCGTGGACCATCGCGTCGTGTGCTGCGACCGCGCCCCCGAGGCCAGGGTCCCGCTCGTCGTGGAGATCTGGTGAGTCCGGGGGCGGGGCCGGGTCAGTCGGAGAGGCGCACGCAGTTCCGGCCGTCGCGCTTCGCCCGGTAGAGCGCCGCGTCCGCCCGCAGGACGAGGTCCTCGCCCTCGCTCGCCTCGCCGCGCGCCGCGGCGACGCCGGCGCTCACGGTGAGGGAGCGCCTCAAGCCGGGACAGGCCTCCGCCGCCTCGCGGGCCCGCTCCGCGACGAGCCGCGCGCCTTCGGCGTCGGTCTCGGCGAGGAGGATGGCGAACTCCTCCCCGCCGTAGCGGGTCACCGCGTCGAGCCGGCGCGCGGCGGCCTCGGCCAGGCACGCCCCGACCTGCCGCAGCGCGTCGTCGCCCGCCCGGTGGCCGAAGGCGTCGTTGTAGCCCTTGAAGCCGTCGATGTCGACGAGAACCAGGGCGAGGTCGCGGTCGAAGCGGCGGGCCCGCTCGACCTCGCGGCCCAGCTCGCGCTCGAAGTAGCGGCGGTTGTGGAGCCCGGTGAGGTCGTCGATCACGGTGAGGGCCCGGACGGCCGCCTGCAGGCGCACGCTCTCCAGCGCCACCGCCACCTGACGCGCGACGGCCGCGCCGGGGGCGAGCGTCGCCGCCTCGACGGCGAGGAACCCGAGCGGCCGCCCCTGGCGGACGAGGGGCAGGACGGTCAGGCAGCCGGCCGCTTCCCCGGCCGGCAGGTGCTCGCTCAGGACGCGGCGCGTCTCGACGCGGGCTTGGGGGGAGGGCTCCTGCCCCGCCGCGAGGACGCGGACCTGCGACCACGCGACGGGGTCGTCGCCGTCGGCCTCGTACGTCGCGAGGCAGGCCAGCCGGAGGCCGAGGGCCGGGGCGTGCTCGGCGAGCAGGGTGACGACCTCCGACTCGTTCTGCGCGGACTGGAGCGGGACGGTGAGGGCGCTCACCCGGTCTGCCTGCACCGACTCGAGGAGGACGCGCCGGGGCTCCTGCCGGTCGGCGCTCTCGCTCAGGGCCAGGCGACCCAGGTCCAGGAGGTCCTCCGTGGCCGGCCCCGGTCGGGCGGCCCCCACGCGGCGCAGCAGGGTGAGCGCGGGGTGCCAGCGATGCGCGCGGTCGCCGCCCGCCTCCAGGCGCTGCAGCAGGTCGGTCAGCGCGCTCTCGAGCGCCGCCGACGATCCGGCGAGGAGGCTGGACTCGAACGACGCGGCCAGCCGCTCGCAGAGGTCGAGAACGGTCGCCCGGTCGAGCGTCGATCCCGCCTGCGCGACCGCCTCGGCCATGGCCCGTGCCGCATCCGGGAGGGAGCCTTCCGGACCGGGCTCGGGCCGCGCCGCGGCCTCGGCCGGCCGACGCAGGCACCCGCAGGAGCGTCGCGCCACGAGGGTGGTGGGGAGGGCCGTCACGTCGGGGGGGTGCCGCACCCCCCGCACGAGGTCGACCAGGAGCTCGGCCGCGCGGCGCCCGGCGTCGACCAGCGGGTAGCGGACCGTGGCCAGAGGCGGTACGTGGGCGGAGGCGGCGGGCTGATCGTCGAACCCGACGACGGCGACGTCCTGGGGAACCCGCCGGCCCGCCTCGCCGAGGGCCCGGATCGCCCCGATCGCGGACGTGTCGTTGCTGGCGAGGACGGCGGTGAAGGCAGAGCCCCCGCGGAGGATCGCGCACATGGCCTCGTAGCCGCCCTGCTCGCTGTGGAGGCCGGGGGCGACGAGGTCTCCCGTCTCGTCGAGGCCGAGCTCTCGTCGCAGCCTTCGGAAGTCGGCCAGCCGCGTGCGGCTGTCGCCGCAGTCGAGGGGGTCGCCCGAGACGAAGGCCACGCGGCGGTGCCCGTGCCCGCGCAGGTGCTCGAGCGCCTGCCGGAAGCCGTCGGCGCTGTCGGAAACGACGGCCGGCGTCCCGTCGCCGCTTCCCACGAAGACCACCGGGAAGCCCCGCTCCTGCAGCTGACGGGCGTACCCCCGGCGGGCCGCGGTGCGCAGGGGGGAGATGAAGACGAGCCCGTCCGCGTTCCAGGGCCCGACGGGGGCGAAGTCCTCGTCCTCGGCGACCGTGGGCCAGGCCGGCCTCACCGTCCGGGGGTCGTCGATGAGGGAGTCGATCCCGCAGGAGAGGAGCACGTCGCAGCCCAGCGCGCGGCCGGCCTCTCCCACGCCCCGCAGGACCGCCTCG
>Ga0316622_100002606_pt1 | contig 12563 bp, 14 predicted proteins | sample OWC_Aug_OW2_C1_D_FD_207646 | JGI IMG/M metagenome (GOLD analysis project Ga0316622, IMG submission 207646) | Wetland soil microbial communities from Old Woman Creek delta, Ohio, United States - OWC_Aug_OW2_C1_D5_C | ecosystem: Environmental > Terrestrial > Soil > Wetlands | place: USA: Ohio... | reverse complement strand
GTCAGGGGGGGTGATATATGGTCCCTGATCAACATCATACTGTTCCATATCACTTTCAATGGATGCCAGTCCATTCTCCCCACCTTCATTGGTATGGCACTTTGTTCCACTACCATTGCAATCCCTCACAGCCCCCTTTTTTATCAGCTTATCAAGATACCTGAAGAAATATTGAAAGTGTTTAACCGAATGCTGAAGCCTGCCTACCGAGTCTTTATCCCCTCACGCTTCCGTATCCTCGTCCGGCGGGAACTGCACAGCCACGCGCTTCCACTCGAGCGTTGCCGTGAATATCTTCGGGTTGTTGTCTTGCGTCCAGTCCAGCGTCCAGGATCGGGTCTTGCCGTCGATCTCGAACTGCGGGTCCCACATCTCCTCCCCGCGCAAAATCTCGAACGTGTGCGCGGTATCGTAATCGTAGCCCACGATGACCGGCCAGATGGCGTCCTTTAATACCACCTTCCCGTCCTCCTCTACGGTGTACTTAGCTTTGTCCGGCGGGGTCGCGACGTCCACGTAGAGCTTCGGGAACGCGCCGGCATCGACCTGGTACGTTGCCCAGACCGCGAAAGCCCCGTCGGGTGGACCCTCACCAGGGACCATCGTGCCCGAGCCTGACCAGCGGTATGTTCTCTTCCCATACGTCTGGGTGGCGTGGATCGAGAACGTGAGCTTCTTCTGCTCGTTGCAGACCATGAGGATGCCGGTCGGGCGCGGGTGCGGCTTCTCGCCCGGCCGGTCCCTGATCCTGTGCACGTCCCCGCGGATGAAGGCCGGGAATGAGAGGTCCGCCACGGTATCGCCCTTTGCGGCACCGGGTTTTGCGATGGTGTATGTGAAGTCCGCGTGCCAACCGGTCAACGGCACGCTGTTGCTCTTGATCCCGTTGATCTCGACAACGACCGGTCCCTCAGACCCCTGACCATCCTTTGGCAGGTTCTTGCAGACGATCTTGTCTATCTCCCAGCCTCCTTCCTTTACGGGAAGCTCCATCCCTCCCACCGTCACCTTCTCACCCCGCCCCTGCTTCTTCCCGAAGATCCCGTGGACCGTGAGCGTGGACTTCTCCTCGTCCGTCTCGATATACCTGATGCTCGGGCGCAGAAGCCCAAAGTCGCCGGCCCCGAGCACATCGAACTCCAGTTCCGTCCACTCCGAATATTTTGCGTCCCACGCCCGCCCGAGCCTTTTCTTTTTCAAATCCTTCTCCACCGCCGGCCAGTCGAACGGCCGCTGATTTGCGCCGGTCACCTCTTTTTCCGGCGGCGCGCTAACTGGCGCCCCCCCCGAGAACTCGTTTGCGCCGAGGAGCCGGTCGAAGAGGTACGCGGCAGTCTCGCTGGCAATGCCCCTGATTCCCCGCCACGTCCAGCCGGCAACGATGCAGGCGCCCTTTTTGTGGATAGCCCTACGGAACTCTTCGCTTATCCTCCGCATCGAATGGCAGGTGTCGAGGTAAACGAAGGCGTTCTTCGAAAACGCCCAGAAGTCCACGACAAACTGGCTGGTGATCGCCCAGTGGTACCCGAAGTCCCCCTCTTCGCGGTGGTACATGGCCAGGCGCCCTGTTAACCAGAGGCGGGCGTAGTTAAGGTACTCGGTGCCGAGGACGGGCGTGGCCGTGTACAGGGAGAAGACCTGCTCAAGCTCTCCGGGCTTCTCCGGGTGGTCCCAGTCTCGCTTTAACTGCACGGAGAAGTTGCTCGTGTGGGTCGAGACCGCAAGGACCCCGCACAGCGGCATGTTCAGGTACTCGTCGACCCCGGCGTTCTCGACAATTTCCACATCGTAGCCGTACTTTTTTAAGGCAAGGTACGCGTCATTGAACCAGTCGGCCGAAGCAAACGAGGTGTAGAGCCGGGCGACCTTCGAGTACGGCAGGCCGCAGTACTTCGTGACCGGCCGCCCCGTTGTCCCATGCGGGGCGGCGCCCCCCTGCTGCGCGCCCACACCTCCTGCGACGGCCTGCAGGGTCGCGGAGAACGCGGCAACGAACGCCGAGGCCTGCTTCTGCGGAGCTTCCGGGCCGGACCTATTCATCGTAAGGAGCGTGGCGATGTCCGCGTCCCGCTTCTTCTTTTCCTGCTCTGTTTCGGCGACCTCTGTCGCGAGCGACCGCAAAGCTCCGACCGCGGCTGAAAACTTCGCCTGCCACTCGTTATCGAAAAGCGTTGCCACGCCGGCCATAAGCGGACCGATCTGCGAGGTGACCCCCGTTATCTTTGCCCGGACCCTCTCCGCCCTGTCATCCCCCTCATCGGGCGGCGGAGTGGAGGGCGGTGCCGGCGGCGGGATGGTCGGCCCCGGGTCGTTCCCACTGCAGTCGAAGACCTCGAACCCGCCGTTCCTCAAGCGGCCCCAGGACGCGTCCTCCCCGACCCCGCTGTCCTCGAACATCGGGTGCTGCACAAGGTACGCGGCTATCCGTTTGTTCCTCTCGGCGCTATCCAGGCCCTTCAGCGAGCGGTAAATCTCGGCGGTCTCGTCAAGAACGGCTTTGACATCTTCAAACCCGAGTGGGGTATCGTCTGGCATAGTTTTTCCTCACTTGAATCCATACTGCGGGGACCTAAAAACGATCAGAAATTCAATGGGTTCAGTTACCATTTGGAGACAGAAGATGCCCCCCATGAAGGGGTTTTGTCAACGGGGTTCTAAGCCCAAACCCTCAGAATTTTTTAAACTATTTTAATTTAATGTGTTAACAAAATATCTGTAAATAGAAAGTCGGAAAACGCCATTACTCTGCGCGAGTACATAGGCTTGATGGCCAGATGCAAGGCCAAAGATGACCATACTTAAGGCTAACACTTTCATAACCAATATAATCTTGAGATCGGCCGAAAGGGTGGCGAAATCGGACATCGTGAAACCTCAGATAAATGAACTCTAACGAGTAGTTAAATCACCCCCGGCAAAGTCGGGGGCTTATTATTGTTAGCTCCTAGAAGGGGCCGATAGAGTATTGCGGATTGTTAGTATCAAACGAATTGGTATGAATAAACACCGCGATACTTGCGTGGTCAATTGCTGTTGCGATTCCAAAATCGGCAATTCCAAGTCATCTGACCATAAGGCAGCAACATTCAAAGGCTTCGCATTGCGCGGTTGATTGCTAGATAAAGAAATGACGCTCATGCTTTGCATCCAAAATTTGTGGTTCTGATGGCAAACGGGTGAGTGATTTGGACGCTTAGGTTAGGCCAAATCCAAGCCGGATTCCTCGATAACCATCGGACAAGGACAGCAATGCAAGACCAAGAACAACGAATCGAAAAACCGCCACCAATCGGCCGACGGAATTCGACGAACATGGCCTGGGTGAACATGTGCACGCGTCCTTGCCATAAGCGGTTTTGCGGGTATCTTATTTGGGTAACGTGTTTCTAAATCGGAGATTGCCGTGGACGCTACCGCGACGCCACCGAAAGCCTTGATAACCATCCTGTATGACGGTCAATGCCCGATTTGCAGCCGTGAAATCGCTTGGTTGTGCAATCGCGCGTCCTGCCACTTGGATTTTCAGGATGTGCACGCGGATGGATTCGACCCAGCCACACTGGGCGTATCGCTAAACGATCTGTTGGCGGAAATCCATGGCATCGGCGCGGATGGTTCATTGATCAAAGGCATCGACGTATTCGCGATCGCCTATTCGGCAGCCGGCTTGACGTGGCTGGCAGCCCCGTTACGATGGCCATAGTCTCGCCCGTTGTTGAAATGGCTCTACGGATTGGCAATGATTTGTAGCGCTTTTGCTGCCACACAAAATCCCCCACTGATTTTGTTGAATGGATTCATCGCTTCACTTGCAGCATTTGACATCACCCAACAACATAAAGATTACCCCATCAGTAAGAAATTTACTTTGATTGGGGGTAAGGTTGTTCCAGCTTTTCTTGCAAGCCTTGTCATAGCCTCCCTGCCAATAGTGTACTTTTTATATACGCTTGGGGTTGCCAACCCAATCGCGGCGGGAGGTGCAGCAAGCCCAGCCCTTATTACATCAGACAGATTAGAATCGCTCTTCTTGGACCTTAATATGGGTATGGTTGTTGCCGCCCTGGGTATTTTTGCAGGTATTACTTTTGTATTACTGGCATCATTGGCCGAATCGAAGTTCAGCATTTGGAATGGAGTCGTTGTCAGGCATTGGTTTCTTATTGCTTGTGTTTTCTTGAGCATTACATTGGCCCTGCCCACCCTTTCCACAACGAACTGGAATCACGGACATTCCGTCTACAGCAGATATGCCTACTGGTTAGGGATTCCCCTAATCTACGGGCTGGTTGTATCTATGCACAGCCTTAGTAGTAGGATTAGATTGGTCGCGAGCCTCGCTATTATTTCTATCCAGCTCATCACTGTTGCTTACTATGGCTTATTTGGAAAAAATTGGCGCAGTGATTACACGAAGTTCAAGCCGATTTCCAACTATGTCCTAAGGAATTACCCCCAGCTTTATAACCCAATCCCGGAAATATTTATTGAGCGCCTTAATAACAAGGAGGGCGTTCCAAAGCCAGACAACGCAAATCAACCTATTTTTGCGTATCCTTCCATGAATCAACCAACTAAGTTGCTATTATCAAATACTATAGCCGGTTCAGTTGCAAGCAAATGTCCACTTGCTTCAAGAGTCAGTGCGGAAGATGGATGGGCATACATTAACCTCCCACCAACATCTAAATGCAATTTGAACTTAACACGTTGACATTTCCTTTCTTGACTATTCAATCTTATTTCGTGTGTTTATAGATCCGGCAACCTGAAATTTTAACTTTTTCCATGCGTACAATGCCAAAGAAAGCGTATTTCTTGGTCTTCAGCCAAGGCAATGGTGAAGATATTCAAACTTCACAGGGTCGGAACAATTGTGAAATAAGATCGGTTGGCTCGGGGTGGATTCACGCCAAAGCGCGTAGCATGAACCTCTCCTGCCTTTGCCACCGAGATAGACAATGGCTTTGTCGGTGGCCAGCACATGTTCATTGTCCGGCAACAGACAACTATTCTATCAACTGCAGTCATTCACGATGACAACCTAGCGGTCCGCTAATGGCCGATTGGGTGAGGTTGCCAACGACTGCTTTGTAGTCCTCCAGTTCGCAGAATCTGGATTTGGCTGACTGGCCGGTTTGGAGAAGCGCGACAGGCTGTTTTGGGTCGGTTTTGCTCCTTCGACTCCGTCGGAGCAAGTTTTGCTTGGCAGAACGAGAGCGAAGCTCAATGCTCAATTGAGGACCCTACCCAGCCGCTCCCAACGGAAACCGGCTTGAGGCTGCTTTGAAAACCAGATTTGCCGGGCCTTGCCGACAATGTCCGCAAGCGGTACGGTGCCGAACAGACGGGAATCTTTGCTGGCGTTGCGATTGTCGCCCAGCACGAAAGTCTGACCCGGCGGTACTATCAATTCTATGTCCGTAGCCTGTTCGTCGAACTGGGTCCATTGTACAAGCCATTGTCGGCCGTCAATGGCTTCGGTGACCAGGGTGCCCGATGCGTCTTGTGTTTCTTGCACCGTTAAGGATTGGTCGTTAATCCAGATACCATGGTTTTTGATGTGCACCCGGTCTCCGGGCAGGGCAACGACACGTTTGATATAGTTGACGGTGCGGTCATTGGGATACACAAAAATGGCGATGTCGCCTCGCTTGACGGCGCCTTTGCATCCGGGGCAGTTGTAGCGCATGTCGGCGAATAAAATATCACCGTGTAAGATGCCAGGCTCCATACTGCTTGAGGGAATGTGGAAAGACTGGATTTGATGGTCTCTGACGTAATTGATAATGGACAGTTGCGCCAGCGAACACAGCAAAAATATCAGGGCATAGACACCGCTAATCTGCCATCCGAGCGGCAGGTAATTCTGTTGACGACGCGCCATGCGCCCTGCGTCTATCCAGCCATAGAGCCAGATCGCCAGGGTAAGAATCAGGCTGGTCATTAACGCGGGAACCATCAAGTTCCCTGATAGATAAAGCGCAATGAAGACTATGCCTGGAATGCTGAGCACTGCGAACGCAATGAATAACCAGATCGCTTTATTCGCTTCGCCGTTGTATAGCTGACCGAAGCCCGGCAGCACAAAGGACATCGCCGATGCCAACCAGGGATTACGGGGATGGTTTAAGGGGGACATAAATAATCTCCTTTAGTTTTAATAGGCCGTGGTAACTGTCCAGATGCCGAAGATGAAAGAAAATAGTTCAACAGCGCCTAGCGCCGCCGTGCCAATTATGGCTAGCCATTGCAGCCGGTCTCGCCAGGTTTGCCGGGGTGCCGGTTGTGGCAATCGATAAATTTCGCGCATCACGCGCTCGGTGAAATCATCAGGTATCGACACCAGGCTAGAGTCTAGTAAGCTCTCCAGATCGTTATTCATCACGTTTCTCCAATAATTGACGTAGCCGTTGTTTGGAACGGTGCAAACGGACTTTGATCGCACTGGCGCTACAGCCTTCTATGCGGGCAATGGCCGTCAGGTCGAGTTCTTGATAATAAGCTAACGCGAGCGCACTGCGATCCGTTACGGATAGAGTGTGTAGTGCGTTAATCAGGCGTTGCCGCTGTTGATTTTGATCGAGCGCATCCCAAGGCGGTTTAGCCTCGCAAACGCTATCCGGCAAAAATTCATCTTGGGTTACTTCGCGTTTGCTAGACGCCCGTTCGAGCTCGTTTAAGGCCAAGTTGCGGGCGATGGTAAATAGCCAGGTAGAAAATTCGGCGCGCAATGGATCGTAATCGTCAAGTCGCATCCACGCGCGCAGGAAAGTCTCCTGGGCAATTTCTTCAGCCAAACTCTGAGTTAGCCCCATGCGTCCCAGGTAACCAAACAGCGGCTGCTGGAATTGCCGAACCACCAAGGCAAAGGCTGATCGATCTCCTTTTTCGATGCGTTTTAGAATGGCTTTAATGTCCACACGACGATTCCGTTTTAGATTGTGAACTTATACCGGCGAAACGATAAAAGGTTACAAGTGATTTTGTCGCGGGAGCTGGTACTATCTGATTACCATAAAAAATGACTATCGAAATCAATCCGTCTCATGAGGCTCCTATGTCGGAACAAACCTATCCAGTCGCCATAATCGCATCCGAAGCGCCTGCGCGCACTAAATCCTCGAACTATCCTGAACCTTTCGCGGCGCTCATGGCTGGTAGGGAGAAGCGGCCACTGGGCGATCTGTTCGGTCTCACAAACTTTGGTGTCAACCTCACAGGCCTGGCTCCGAATGCCGTTTCGGCGCTTCGACACGCCCACACAAAGCAAGACGAATTCATCTATATCCTGAAGGGGCATCCAACGCTACACACCGATGAAGGCCGGACCGTACTCTCACCGGGAATGTGTGCCGGTTTCAAGGCGGGTACCGGCAACGGGCACCGCCTGATCAACGAAACGGCTGAAGAAGTATTGTTTCTTGAAGTTGGCGACAGAACGCCGGGAGACGAAGGCTGTTATCCCGATGACGATTTGAAAGCCTTGCTAGTGGCGGGTAAATGGCAGTTTCTCCATAAGAACGGTGCACCGTATTTGTGAACGCTAAGCCTCGGATGAGAGCGTTGCTTACACTAGCAGTCTTGTTCGGTTGCCTCCCGCTAAACTGGGTGCGAGCTGAAGAGAACTGCTTGCAGTACGCTCCTGCCAAAGTCACGCTCTCAGGAAAATTAGAGCGCCTTACGTTCCCTGGCCGCCCTAACTATGAGAGTGTGGCAGAGGGTGATGAGCCGGAAACTGGTTTTTATCTTGAGTTACCCCACGCTATCTGCACTACTGGAGACAAAGCTACTTGGGACGCTTACCCGCAGAAAGATGTGAGACTTATCCAGTTAGTATTAGACCCCAAAGGCTATTCGGCGTTGAAATCATCATTAATATCAAACAGGCATTGTCTGCATCAATGACCTCAGCGCCCGAGGCAAGCCAAAAACCGAAGACAAGCACCCTAAGCTGTTGGCTGAAATACAAGCCATTATGGAGCCTCATAGCGAATCCGAATCGAGCTTGCGCACCACCTTGCTGTACACCAATATGACGGCCAAGACGGTGCGCGAGGCGCTCGTGCAAAAGGGCTGGTCTGAAGCAGACTTGCCCAGCGTACGCACCCTCTCAAATCTCTTGAATCGCCAGGACTACCGACTGCGTACAGTGGCCAAGTCCAAGGTCCAAAAAAAACAGACGAAACTGACGCCATCTTTGAAAACGTCAGAGACGTGAACGCACTGGCTGATGCGGATGAGCACACCTTGAGAATCAGTATAGACACCCAGGCGACGGTTCATGTTGGCGAGTATTCCCGAGGTGGTCGTTCTCGTGGAATCGAGGCTGTCAAGGCCTTGGATCATGACATATGCATGAAGGAGAAGTTGGTGCCGGGCGGCATACTGGAGCCCGTTGCAGGCAAACCATTTCTATTCTTCGGCACGAACTACAAAACTAGCGACTTTATGGTTGACGGATTACTGCTGTGGTGGCAGCACAGGAAACCGGAACGACAAGGACTCAAGCAGCTTGTCATCAATTTGGACAATGGACCAGAATGCAATGGACGGCGCAGTCAGTTCCTGCAGCGCATGACAGCGTTTGCGGATCTGACAGGGTTGTGTGTGCGACTGGTTTACTATCCGCCCTATCACAGCAAATATCTCGATGCCCTTTAAGGGTACAACGCCATTGAGCGCTACTGGGCGGGACTGGAAAAATCATGGAACGGCTACTTGCTCAGCACGGTCGATGCAGTCATCAATCGCGCGGGCAATTTTTGCTGGAAAGGCATGCGCACCATGGCATGCCTGGTCGATACCATTTACGAGAAGGGTGTCAAACTTTTCGGCAACGATAAAAGAAACCTTGAGCACCGGCTGGAACGATCCTCAGAGTTGAATTGGTGGGATATAACCATTCATCCTAAAACGGTACTTTTATGATTTCTGAATCCCTAAGTTAAGCCATTCGTGGTGAGCTTGTCGAACCATGAGCCGCTCAACCATTCACCCTTCGATAGGCTCAGGGCGAACGGTTAATCCTTAACTTAACGGCATTGGCTTAACGGCGGGCTGTTGTTTCCGAGAGTCTGGAATTTTAAACAACCGTTTTTATTCAGTCGGATTGCGGCGAATTATCCGGCACCGCTTGCTTTTCAGTTTTCCGCTTTTTCTTGGCGGCATAAAAGTACGTAAAGCCGGAAATCGTGCCGCTTGCGGTGGCTAATTTGTCGAGGTATGGGGCCGCCGTCACTATCAAGGGTTCATCGACCAGCCCCAGCCATACGCCAAAAGCTGTTAACCCCGTGGGCGTGGCAAGGGTTGCGGCGGCGGCCGAGAGGCCGGCGATGATGCCTGTCGCCATGGCGATGTGTTCCATTCGGGCGGCAATGATTTCGTGTTTCATCGGGGTTACAAAGGGTCTAAAAACAAGAAAATGGGCGTAAGGCGGGCTGTTAACCGGTCTCGGTTTCCTTGTCGTCATCTTGGGTCATTTCGGAAATTTCCTTCAGGCGGGCCACGACCTTGAAGTTGATGCTGCCTTCCGGATACTGGCCTTCGGCGTTCATCGCTCCGGCTTCCTGGCCCAGCAATAAGCTTAGCGCTTCGTCGACATTGGTTATCGCATAGATGGCAAACCGGCCTTGCTCCACGGCGTCTATCACTTCCTTTTTCAACATTAAATTGCGTTTGTTCGAGGCGGGAATGATCACGGCCTGTCGACCGGTCAGGCCGCGTGCCGCGCAAAGTTCGAAAAAACCTTCGATTTTCTCGTTGACGCCGCCTATGGCTTGCACCTCGCCGTACTGATTGATAGAGCCCGTCATCGCAAAGCCTTGCCAGATCGGGGTCCGGGTCAATGCCGAAATCAGGCAACACAGCTCGGCCAAGGAAGCGCTGTCGCCGTCGATATGGCCATAGGATTGTTCCATCGCGATACTGGCCGAAATCGCTAGCGGAAACTGCTGGGCGTAGCAATGGCCGATATAGCCGGTCAAGATCATTACGCCCTTGGAGTGTATGGGCTGGCCCAGTTCCACTTCCCGTTCGATGTCGACGATGCCGCGCGAGCCAGGATGCACCGTGGCCGTGATCCGCGCCGGCGCCCCGAAACTGCTGCCGCCGATGTCCATCACGGTCAGGCCGTTGACCTTGCCTATCGCCTCGCCGTCGGTGTCGATCAGGATGGTGCCTTCCAACATTTCCTCGAGAATCAATTCGGAAATGCGGCCGTTGCGTTGTTCGCGGGCCGATAGCGCCAGTTCTATCTCGGCCTTGTCTATCCGCTCGGCACCCTTCTGGCCACCGAGCAGATTGGCTTCGGCGATGATTTCCAGGCAGTTGTTGACGTGAGCCGACAGGTGTTGCTGGTTTTCAGCCAGCCGGCAGCTATGCTCTATCAGGCGCAGCAGCGCCGCTTGCGTCAACGGTTTGGCGCCTGAGTCGTGGGCTTGCCTGGACATCAGTTGCGCGAATTGGGTGACATTGTCCGGGGTGCGTTTGATGTGATCGTCGAAATCGGCCAGCACCCGGAACATTTCGTTGAATTCGCTATCCAGCTCTTCCAGCAGATAATAGATGTCGCGGTCGCCGACCAGGATCACCTTGACGTTGAGCGGTATCACCTCGGGCTTCAGGGTGATGGTGTTGATGCCGAGCTCCGAGAACGGCGATTCGATCTCGATTTTGCCGGCTTTCAACGCGCGCTTCAGGCCTTCCCAGACGAAGGGATAGGTCAGCACCTTTTCGGCATCCAAAATCAGGTAGCCGCCGTTGGCGCGATGCAGCGAACCTGGGCAGATGCGCCGGTAATTGGTGATCAGCGTACCTTGATCGCTGATGTATTCGATGCGGCCGAACAGGTTTTGATAGATGGGATGTGGCTCGTAAACCGCCGGCGCGCCGTTGTTGTCGTGTTTGCAGTCGACGAGGATGTTGGGCAGATATTGCTCGATCAGCATCTGGCGCTTGGCGATGCTTTCCCTGGGTTCCTGGCTGCGGCTGGGCATCAGGAAATCGCTGATGGTGTTGCTCAGGTTTTTCTCGACTTCCGCCAGATAGGTGATCACGTCGTCGACATTCTGGTATTTGTCGTTCAGCTCGAGGAACAACGGCTCCAGCGCCTGCTTTATGGTGTCGTTATCAAGCTGGCGCATTTCCTCGACCAGCGTGCGCCGCCATTGCGGCAGTTCCAGCAACACGTCGCCCAGAAATTCTTCCAGTTCCTCGGTGTGCTGGTGGAAAGCGTCGCGTTCGGCCTGTGGCAGCAAGGTGAACTGTTCCTCGTCCAGCGCCTTGTCGTTGCGTATCGGCAGGAAGGTGATGGTGTCGCTGTCGCGATAAAGCGCCACGCTCATCTCGCGGGCTTTGGCGTCGACCAAGTCAATCGCGGCGTTGTAGCGCTGGTTGAAACGGCGTTCGATCGCGGTTTTTTTCTGTTGATAGCTGGGACTTTCGAAGGCGGCCGGAAAGGTGGCCAGCACGTTGTCGATCAGCTTCTCGATGTCTTTGCTGAAATTGTGTCCCTCGCCGGACGGCAGCTCGACGGCCACCGGCTCGCGCGGATTCTCGAAGTTGTCGACATAGGCATAGGATAGCGGCGATTCCTGTTGTTCTGCATAGCTCGACAGGTAATGGCTGACCATGGATAAACGGCCGGTGCCGGGATCGCCCATCACGAAGATATTGTAACCCGGTGCCTTCATCGCAATGCCAAACTCCAGCGCCGATTGCGCCCGGTTTTGACCCACTATGCCGTTGTGGTGCTTTGCTTCGGTTGGAATGCTGCCGGGCAGATCGATGGCCAGCTTGAGGGCCGTGACCGGCAGTTTTAAGTGAGCTAGCATATTATGGCTTATTGGTCGTCCGGCATCGAAAGCAGGTGGCGCATGCGTTCCGCCTTGGTTTTCAGATAATCGAGATTGTCGTGATGGATATGGGTTTCGATGGGGATGCGCGTGTTGACCTGAATGCCCAGCTTGGTCATTTCATCGATTTTCTGCGGATTATTGGTGATCAGCGAAATGGAGCGTATCCGCAAATCGTTGAGTATCAGCGCGGCGATGTCGTATTGGCGTTCATCGGCCAGATGGCCCAGGTGGATGTTGGCATCCACGGTATCCAGGCCTTTATCCTGCAGGTTGTAAGCCTGGAGTTTTTTTAAAAGCCCTATGCCGCGCCCTTCCTGGCGCAGGTAGATCAGCACGCCGCAGCCTGCCTGTTCGATAAGGCCCAGGGCCATGTCCAATTGCTCGCCGCAATCGCAACGCCGGGAACCCAGCACGTCGCCGGTGAAGCATTCGGAATGGATGCGCACCGGCACGTCGTCCTTGCCGGCCACGTCGTCTTTCACGAAGGCTACATGTTCCTTCTCGTCGATGGTGTTGGTGTAATAGTGCAGGATGAATTCGCCGTGTTTGGTGGGAATTCGGGTTTGAACTTTATCTTCTACGCTTGCTTTCACTGATTTTGCATTCCTTCTAAGGCTATGCCGTGAGCGATGTGGGGCAAATCAATTTCCCCCTACGATTACGCGGCTTAACGCGGTCGAGCCATTTGAAAAAATAACAATGGAA
>Ga0316622_100002605_pt1 | contig 12564 bp, 7 predicted proteins | sample OWC_Aug_OW2_C1_D_FD_207646 | JGI IMG/M metagenome (GOLD analysis project Ga0316622, IMG submission 207646) | Wetland soil microbial communities from Old Woman Creek delta, Ohio, United States - OWC_Aug_OW2_C1_D5_C | ecosystem: Environmental > Terrestrial > Soil > Wetlands | place: USA: Ohio... | reverse complement strand
GGCGAGTCTTACCAGCTGTGCGGACCCCAGGTCTTCACCCTGCAGCAGATCGTCACCTGCGTCCGTGACGAGCTCGGCCTGCAGCGCGTGATCGTCCGGCTGCCGGATTTCATTGCCCGCCTGCAGGCGGCTGCCATGGACTTCGTCCCGGGCAAGCCTTTCTCGACCGACAACTACCGCTCACTCACCGTCGACAGCGTCTGCTCGAGGAACGGCTTCACCCGCCTCGGCATCCAGCCGAGTGGACTGCAGGCGATCATCCCGCGCTACCTCGGGCTCGAGGGCGGGCGCAGCGCCTACGCCCGCTTCCGCAGCCGCGCCCGTCGCTGACAGGTCCCCGCAGACGGTGGCCTGGCGTTCGGATACGGCCTGCCGGCCCAGTCTCCGCACGGCGCGATAGAACTCCTCCAGGTCGCGATCGAGGCCCTCGAGCAGGGCGGTGAAGCCGGGCAGGCAGTGGTGGTAAATGGAGACCGACGCGAGCCGGGCGTTGTTGAGGTCCGCTTGCAGCATGCGGTCGAGGTTCACGCCGTCGCTCCACCCGGCCCTCAGGGACTCGTAGGCCGCGCGCAGCCGACCGAACTCGAGCTGCTTCCCCTCGCGCATCGCCGCGGGGTTCAGTCCCGAGGCATACAACTCGGCGAGCCGCGCGCGCGTCCCCGCCATCAGGTCGGTGATGGCGAACAGGCGCTCGCGCGACTGGCGCCAGGCCGCGAGCTCGCCCTCGCGGCCGAGGCCGCCAAGCCAGCGGCCGACACCCTCGATCTCGACCGCGGTGGCAAAGGCCTCGTTGAAGTCGCTGTCTCCGGGCACGTAGACGACCTGGTGCGCCAGCTCGTGGAAGATCAGGCCGGCGAGCTCCGCGTCGCCGTAGGACAGCATGGTCGACAGGACCGGGTCGTCGAAGTGGCCGAGGGTCGAATACGCCGCCACCGGGGCGACGTGGACGTCGTAGCCCTGCCCCAGGATGCGCCGTGCGTAGTCCTGCGCCTTGTCCTTGCTGAAATAGCCGCGGTAGGCGACACACCCGGATACCGGGAAGCACCAGCGCCGCGGCTCCACCGAGAACTCGGCCGCCGCGAACACGTTCCAGGCGACGTAGGGCCGCCGCAGCTCGACGAAGCTGGTGAAACTGCCGTTGTCCGGCAGCCCCAGTTGCTCGGCGGCGAAACGACGCGCCGCCAGGGCGTACTCGAGCCTCTCACGGGTCCGCGGCGACGTCCCGGGGCGGGCCAGGACCTCCACGATGGGCTGGCGGGCCTCCATCAGCTTCATGTGGCCTGTCGAGACGTGGGTCAGGTAGCAGCCGGACAGCGTCAGACACGACAGCACGATGGCGGCGTGCCACGCCAGGCGCAGGGTCCCAGGACCACAACCGGCTTCCGGTAACATCTCAACATGGAAGTCTATCTGGTCGGCGGCGCGGTCCGGGACGAGCTCCTCGGCGTGCCCGTCAGGGAGCGCGACTGGGTTGTCGTCGGCGCCACGCCGGAGGACATGGAGCGCCGGGGTTACCGCGCGGTCGGCCGCGACTTCCCCGTGTTCCTGCACCCGGAGACCCATGAGGAGCATGCCCTCGCCCGCACCGAGCGCAAGGTCGGCCGCGGCTACCGCGGCTTCGAGGTGCACTGTGCACCCGACGTGACGCTCGAGGAGGACCTCAGGCGCCGCGACCTGACCATCAACGCCATGGCGCGCGATGCGGCCGGCCGGCTCGTCGACCCCTACGGTGGCCAGGCCGACATCGGGCGCCGGCGGCTGCGACACGTCTCGGAGGCCTTCGCCGAGGACCCCGTACGCATCCTGCGCGTGGCCCGCTTCGCCGCGCGCTACGCGCCGCTCGGCTTCACGGTCGCGCCGGAGACGAACGAGCTGATGCGCGGCATGGTGACGAACGGGGAAGTCGACGCGCTGGTCCCGGAACGCGTCTGGCAGGAAACCCACAACGCGCTCGGCGAACCGCGTCCTGACGCATTCCTGGCCGTGCTGCGCGACTGCGGCGCGCTCGCACGCATCTTTCCCGAGCTCGACGCCCTCTGGGGCGTGCCCCAGCCGGAAAGGTGGCACCCGGAGATCGACACCGGCGTGCACATGCTCCTCGTGATGCGCGCGGCGGCGCGGCTCACGGGCAGCCCGCGCATCCGCTTCGCCGCGCTGATGCACGACCTGGGCAAGGGCGAGACGCCGCCGGAGCTGTGGCCGCGGCATGTCGGGCACGAGGACCGCAGTGCGCGGCTGGTGCGCCAGCTCTCCGACCGGCTGCGCGTGCCGACGGACTTCCGCCACCTGGCCGAGTTGACCGCGCGCTGGCACGGCGTGACGCACCGCGCGCTGGAACTCAAGGCGAGCACCATCCTGCAATTGCTCGAGCACTGCGATGCGCTGCGCCGGCCCGAGCGCTTCCGCGAGTTCCTGCTGGCCTGCGAAGCCGATTTCCGCGGCCGCGCCGGATGGGAGGAGCGTTCCTACCCCGAGGCCGCACTGCTCGCCGCCGCGCTCGACGCCGCACTCGCCACGGCGCTCGCCCCGGAGGAGCGCCGCGGCCTCTCGGGCGAGGCCGTCGGCGAGACGCTCAGGCGCAAGCGTCTGGCCGCGATCGGCGCGGCGATGGACCGCGGTGGTGCACCTTCGCCGGCCGGCCCGACCGCTATTTGAGGGGCTCCTGGCCGGCGATCCGCCCCGTGGCAGGATCGATCTGGCAAAGGAACGATGAGAAGGACAGCACGGTCAGCGGGCGACGCTCGACGACTTTGTAGTAGTAGTCAGCCGGTTCCGGGAACTCGGCCTCCCACAGCAGTTCGCCCGAGGGCGCGTAGGCACGCAAGTTGCGCAGGGGATTGACGCCACGCCGCCGTTCCTTCGGGTACGCCGGGTCCTGCATGTAGGCGTCCGGATCGAGAAGCACGATCACGCTGCCCGCTAGCACGAATGCCTCGCGCACGGCGTATTCCATCGGCAGCGCCTTACCATCGACGACGACCTCACGGCCGCGGATCGAAATGTTCATGGCAGGGGACTCCCCGGGCCGAAGTTCGCTTCGGGAATAGTCTCGAGCAGCTTGAACTGCTCGGCCCCGCCCCGCATGCGGCCCCATTCAGGCACGCTGCTCGCACGCGAACGCTCAAGCAATGTACCACGCGGCACCAGCACTTCCTGAACTTGGGTGGCCTGGTTCCGCGGCGGAAGCGCGAGCGCCTCCTGTGCCCAAGTGCTGCTGCGCGGTTTCACGGCCGTCAGCCATGAGCCGACGGTCGCTTCGCCGGAGAACACGCGGTAGAAGACCCGCGTGTCCGGTAACTCGAAGCGCCGCATCATCCCCGCCGTGCTGGACACCGTGCGCTTGGCCACACTGGCCGCGTACGGTCGCACCGCGCCCGCCATCCCGCCTGCGAGGTAGCCCGCGCTGCCCAACGTAGCGCCGCGGAGCCCCGCCTCGCTATCCGGGACCGGGAACCACTCGAAGTCATCATCGAGACCGAAGAGCCAGAACGCGGGCACAGAGTTCATGCCGAGGTTACCGAGACTGGCGGCGAGCCCCTGCCAGTAGTCACCGTTTGCAGGGAGCATTGCCGGAGCCGAGTGTGCCGCCATGGCTGTCGGGGATTCCTTCCTCGCCGCCCCCGCGCACGCCGCGGCCGAACCGTCCTGGCCACAGGGATCGCGCTCGCCCGCCGACGCGGGCTGGCCGTTGCCGCCGGTTCGCCATGGCCGGTAGGCCGGACCCTCCGGCCAGGCTCGCAGGCCGGTCACGGTGACGCCCTGACAACGGCCGTTGGGCCCGTGCAGGCACTGGACTTCCTCGAGCCCGGTCGGGTCGACGACGCTGAGCGGGTTGTTCCAGGCGTAGGCGTAGCGATTGAGGTCCTGGCTCGAGAACGGCGCCTGGATCACCGGGTCGGGGCTCAGGAACCGCCCGATCACGGGGTCGTAGACCCGGCCGTTCATGTGGACGAGACCGACATTGTCGAGGTGCTCGTGGCCCGTGAAGCCGTCACGCGTCACCCGACCGATGGCATCCCACTCGGCCGTGCCGGGCACGCCGCTGCCGTTGCTGCCACGCCGCCTGCCGAATGGGTCGAAGCTCTCAGCGAGGATCGTCACACCGGTGGCGGCGTCGACGATCCGGTCGGTGCTGCCGAGATGGTCATGGGTGATGAGGAAGGTCTCGGGCGCGCTCCCGTCTGCATGGCGCAGGTGCACCGCGGCGGTGCCCGTCGGCGCCAGCAGGTAGTGACGCCAGATGGTCTTCCCGGAGCGCGTGACCTTTTCCAGCAGGCCGCCCGCGTAGATGGTCTTCTCCGACACGCCGCCGCTGCTTGTGACCTGTTTCCAGCGGTTGCGGTCGGGGCCGTACCAGAGCTGACTCTGGCTGCCGCCCTGGACGATGGTGTTGGGCAGGTTGTAGCTGTACCAGCCAATGGTGGCGCCGGCCCGGTCCACCATGTTGCCGTTCGCGTCGTACCCATAGCGATTGGCGCCCGCGGCAATCACCGCGTGACGACGCACCGGGTCGTAGCCGAAACAGCCGGCGCTGGTTGGACAGACGTCCGACTTCCAGGTGATGTTGCCGGTGAGGTCGTAGCGCAGTCCGAGTGTCGGCACGCCGTTGCTCGTAGCCTGCTCGAGGCGATCTGCCGCGTCGTAGCCGAAGGCCTCGGCAAGCTGACGCCCGAGGTCGCGCCGTTCGAGCAGGTTGCCGGCACTGTCCCAGCGATAGGCAAGATCCTGGATCGTGGCGCTGCTGCCGCGACCGGCCTGCCTGTACTCCAGGTCGCCAGTCGTCGGGCTGTACCCGGAGAGCACTCGCAGCGTGCCGCCCAGCGACTCGTCGAGAACATTGCCGGCGGCATCCGCGGCGCCGAGTTCCCACACCGGCGCGTCGGAGGCGGACAGGTTCCGCACCCGGATGACCTGCCCGTCGGCGTAGTCATATCCGAGCTTCAGCCTGAACCCGTTGACGCTTGCGGGGTAGGTGAGGCTCGCGACGCGACCGAGCGAGTCGTAAGCGTAGTTGTACTGGTAGGACGCATCGGTTGAGATGTAACGCGCAGCAAGGCGGCCCAGCGAGTCATAGGCGTACCTCTCCGAGTAGCCGGGGCCGGCGACGCTGGCGAGCCGGCCAATGCTCCGCGAAAGAGCCGACGCGCCCCAGGTCCAGGCCGTCACGCCCTCTGGCTCGGTCCGTCGCAACAGCCTGCCGAGCGCGTCGTACTCGAAGCTCACCGACTGGCCCCTGGCATCGCGCTGCGAGAGCAGCTCGCCCAGTGCGTTGCGCCCGAGTGTCCAGCTGCCCAGGTCCATGTCCCACTGCCCGGTCTTCATGCCTCGGACGTTCCAGGACACCCGCGCTGTCACGTTGCCCGTGCCGTCGCGGACTTCGGTGAGATGCCCGAAAGCGTCGAACTGGTAACGCGTCTCGCCGCGCAATGGGTCGGTCACCGACGCCACGTCGCCCCAGGCCGTGACCCTGCGCGTCGTCGCATTTCCGCGCGGGTTCGTTTCGGTGACCGAAAGCCCGTCGTGGTCCATGCGCGTCGACCGCGCAAGCGCCCCGCCCGGCTCATGCAATGCAGCAGTTACCAGGCGGCCGAGGTCGTCGTAGCTGTACTGCCAGTAGCCGCTCGCCGCGCCGCCGGACCAGGCTGGCCGGTGCTGCCGGAAGGCCCTGCCCCAGGCATCGAACTCGAAGAGGGTCTCCGCAAGTCCGCTGCCGGGCATCTTCACCGCCGTTCGGACCGGCCGATCGAAGGCGTCCATGTCGGCGAACCGGGACCGGCCAATTTCACCAGCGGGACCGCGTTCCTCCTCAGCGAGCCGGTACCGCGCGCGCGGATCGCAGCCGGCTGCACACGGGATCCTCGACCACGTCACGCGCACGCCATCCGGACGCGTCACCTCCAGTGGCTGAGCAAGACCGTCGTAGGACCAGCGTGTCGTCAGGCCGTTCGGGTCGGACAGGGAAGCCGGAACACCGAACCCCTCTTCCCACGTCGCCGTGAACGACTGTGACAGTGCATTCGTCGCCCGCCGCGGCAGCCGCCCACGCGGGCCCCAATCGAGGGTCGTCGTCCGGGCTGCCATGCCTGCGCCGGTCACGGAACGCCGTGAGACGTTGCCGAAGCCGTCGTAGCCGAGGTCCACCGTCACCCGCCACTCTGGCGAACCCGGCTCGACCTGAAGGCGGCTCAGGCGACAACCTGGTCCTTCCCAGGCAAGTGTGGCCTGTCGCGCGATGGGGTCGCCGCCGGGCAGCGTGTGACTCGCCGTGACTGACGTGGACTGCGGGCGACCCAGGCACCAGTTCACGGTGTCATTCAGGACCGACGCGACCTCCACCCGCTCGGTGCGCGAGGCGCCGGGCGTGTCGCCGCCGGGTCCCTCGGTGACGGTGACGCTGCGATCGGTAACGAGGCCGGAGGACGGGTCGATCGCGGCCACACTCATCGCGATCGTGGTGTGCGGGCCCGAACCGGAAGCCCCGGCCGGTTCGTAGCGCTGGTCGCGGCTGGACGACAGGTACGGGAAATACCGCGTGGCAGCGGCGGTTCCCAGCGCGAGGTGCTGCCACGTCTGCGCGATGTCATGGACCACGGCGCCGGAAGGCCGTTTCAGCACGTGACGGGCGAGGTGGCCGATGAACGGAAAGTCCTGTCGGTAGCTCTCCTCGACGACGAGGCCGTTGGTGGCCTCCTCCCGTGCGACACGCCGGGCAAAGCCGAGGTCGCCACGTCCCGTCGCGTCCGCACGCAGTCCTGCGTAGGAATAGGTCGTGAGGCGACTGGCGCCGGTGCCGGAACCGTCCGTGACCGACAGCCTCGCGACGACCTGGCGTCCGTCCGTCACCTCGCGCTGCGGATAGGCGGCGCCGGATCCCCGCGCATGGACCGCGGGGTCCCGCAGGGACGAGTACGCGAAGGCCGCGCCGACACCGAAACCGTCCTGCACCGTTGCCAGGAGGTCGGGCGGTGCGCCGGCGTGCAACCGGTACGCCAGCCGGCTCGCCGAGCGGGTCACGAGGTCCTCGAGTCCGTCGCCATCGACGTCCCCGATCACGAGGCCCGTCGACGATCCCTGGGCAAGCCCGGTGTCCAGCACGGGCAGCAGCCGCTCGCCCGTGGAGAGCACGACCTTCCAGCGGGCTGACGTATCGGCATAGAAGATGTCGTCCCTGCCGTCGCCGTTCCAGTCGAGCGCCGCGAGCGGGAAGCTCGGCAGGTCGTAGGCGGGTCCGACGATCTCCACGCCCGTCGGGCCCCGGACCAGGCAGCCGCTCAGGCGCACCCGCCAGCGGCCCAGGTGATGCGGGTAGGCAAGGTCCGTGCAGCCGTCGCCGTTGTAGTCTGCCGGCACGCCGCCCGAGGGCGATCCGTCGAAGGCCTCGCTCATCTGCTCGCTCGCCGAGATCCTGGCGACCGAGTAGTTCTCGTTCATGAGCAGGTCCTCGCGGCCGTCGCCGTCGAGGTCGATGGGTTCCCCGGCGTAGCCGAGGAAGTCACCGCCCTCGGCGACCGGGTAGCCGGTGTAGTAGCCCTGCTCGTAGAGCGTGACCGGCGTCGCCGCGAAACCAGCGCCGCGGGTGTTGTAGCGGACCCGCACCATCAGCCCGTTGCCGCTGTGACCGACCGCCTCGCTGTAGACGAGGTCTGACAGGCCATCGCCGTTCAGGTCGGCCCCGCGGAAGTCGATCGGGGTGGCGGAAATGCCGGTGTCGATCGCGGTAACAAGCCCGCTCGCGCCGCCGAGGATCACCTGCCAGCGGCCCGACGCCGAGATCAGCAGGGCGTCGCGGATCCCGTCGCCGTCGTAGTCCAGCGGAACGCCCGCACCCTCCGGTGCCGCGACGCCCGTATTGACGATGCTGCCGAAGCCGCCTCCCGCCAGTGCCAGGCGGAAATGCAGCGTCGCCACGGACTGCGACCCGCCGGCCCACGCCACGTCGTCCCGGCCATCGCCGTTGACGTCGGCGATCCACCATCGCTTGGCCTCGTCGATGGACCAGTCGCCCATCGGCAGCTCGAGTGCCTGCTCCGGGCCCAGCCCCGGCGCGCCGTCCTGCCACGCGAGCATCGTCGGCGCCAGGCACTCCTGCAGGCCGCGGCCACATTCGCGGATCGACGCCAGCCGACTGCGCCCGGCGCTGGACGGCACAGCCTCGTAGTCGAGCTCGTAGCGTCGCAGCAACGCGCCCTGGTAGAGCACGTCGATGCGATCCAGCCGGGAGGCCTCGCGGACCGGCAGGCCCGTCACGTAACGCAGGTCGACGTCATCGGCAGGACGGCTTTCGTAGGTGAAGGCGATCTCGTGCGTCGCGGCGAGGCCGGCTGCCGGGTTGGCGTTGTAGCGCACGCTCGCGACGCGGAAGCTGCCGTTTGTGGCGTCCTCGGAGTAGGCGTAATCGACGACATTGCCCGAGCGGTCGCGCATGCGGTTGACCGCCCACGCGCGCGGCGTCGTCGAGCGGCCGGCCCAGTCGATGCGGGAATCCGTCGTGGCGCCGTACTCGAGGACCCTGCCGTCGGCGAGCTCGACCACGAACTTCTGCGGGCCTGCACCCGCGGTGTCGTACGAGCGGATGCGGGCAAACGACTCGACCTCGGTGCGGTATTCAGTCCCGGCGCTGCCATAGGCGCCGCCGTCCACGGCGACGAGGCGCTGCCCGTCGAGACAGAAGCGATCCGCCAGCGTCCGCGTGACCGGGCCGGCCTCGCCGTCCTGGGCCACGGTGCGGGCGCAGCGCGAGATCGCGGACAGCCCGCCAATCGACCAGCCCGCACCGGCGATGCCGCCCAGCAGGCCATGGCGGTATTCGAGCGAGATCGCGGGCGCGAGCCCGTGTGTGCCCGGCGGCACGGCGATCGGGATCGAGTAGGTGGCCTCGCCACGCGCCGATACGTCGGCCTGACCAGGCGTCCTGCCTGGCGAGGATGTCGCTGCAAGCACCGTCGGTGACAGCGACACCAGCAGCAGCCCGCACACCACCGCCGGAATGAAATCCCGCAACCTGTCCATGGCCGACCTCCCTGTCGCTCACGCCTGCCGACGGCCGCTCCGGCGGCCGGAACCTGCGCGCCGCCGCTGCCGGTGACGTCCTGTCACCGGAACGCGGCGGGGCGCGCTCGCAGCAGAAGTTAGCCGCGTGCGCAGCCCCGCGGAGGTCGGTCGGGAAGTTTCGGGTCGAACGCGCGAGAAACGCGCAGCGCGCAGCGGTCAGCCGAAATGCAGCACGATCAGCCCGGCGATCAGCAGGCGGTAGAGCGTGAACGGCAGCAGGCCGATGCGCTCGATCACCTTGAGCAGCACATGGATGCAGGCGTAGCCGGTGATGGCCGAGACCGCCATGCCTAGCGCCATGGACTGCCAGTCCGCCGGCTCACCGGAGGTCACCAGCTGCAGGAACTCGTAGCCCCCCGCCATGGCGATGCCCGGTACGGCGAGCAGGAAGGAGAAGCGGGCCGCCGCGGAACGGGTGAGGCCGAGCGCGAGCCCCGCCGTGATCGTGATGCCGGAGCGCGACGTGCCCGGCATCAGCGCCAGCGCCTGGGCACAGCCGATGATCGCGGCCTCGCGCCAGCCGACCGAGAACTCGTCGCGCGACTGCCTGCCGAGCCTGTCGGCGAGCCACATCAGGATGCCGAAGAACGACAGGGTGCCCGCCACGAACAGCGGGTTCCGCAGGTGCTCCTCGATCAGGCTGCTGAAGGCGAGCCCCGCCGCACCGACCGGGATCGTTCCCAGGATCACGCACCAGGCCAGCCGCCCGTCCGGCGTCAGCTCGCGGCGGCCGAGCGAGGAGAACCACGCTACGGTCATCGCCGCGAGCGGCCGGCGGAAGTAGGCGAGGACGGCCGCCAGCGTGCCGATGTGCACCGCCACGTCGAAGGCGAGTCCCTGGTCCTCCCAGCCGAGGAAATGCGGCACCAGGATCAGGTGGCCGGAACTCGATATGGGCAGGAACTCGGAAAGACCCTGCACGATCGCCAGCACGATGGCCTGAATCGGTTCCAAGGAGACCCTCCTACAGACTCGCCGACAGGTCGCGGAACGAAAAACCCGAGAGAGGCTGCTCCACGCCGCGCGCGAGTGCCATCACCTTGAAGCGCTCGCCCATCTCGCCCGGCAGCGTCAGCATGCCAGCGGCCCTCGCCAGCCGCGCACGGCCAGCCGCGTCGCGGCCCTCGCCAGCCGCCGCCAGTTCCCGCTCGAGCCCCGTGGCGAGCAGGAAATGCGCCTGGGTGGCGAAGCCGGCGACCTCGAATCCCGCTGCGAGGCCCGCCTCGGCCAGTGCGGTGAAGTCCACCCAGGCGGTGATGTCCTGCAGCCCCGGCCGTGCCAGCACGTCCTCCACGCGACGGTGGCGGAAGAAGCCGCAGAGCGAACCGCCGTCCCGGGACGGATGGTAGTACTGCGCCCGTGGCAGGCCGTAGTCGAGGAACAGCATCGCACCTTGCTCGAGCGATCGCGACACGGCCGCGATCCACGGCCCGAGGATGAGGCAGGCCTCGCTCTCGTAGCCCGCCGGCAGCGGCACGGGCAGGTCCGCCAGCCGCGCCTCGATTGCGTCAGCGACCGGCGCCTGTGCGGCGCGTGCCTCGAACGCGAAGCCCTCGTCCGCCGCGACGACGCCGAGCTGCTCGAGGGCGCCTGCGCCGATCCGGAAGCGCTCCACCGGCAGCGCGTCGGCCACCTCATTGGCGAGCACCACGCCGCACCAGCCCGCCTCGGGCGGCGCGTCGATCCAGCGCACGCGCTCGAGCAGCCGTGATCCGCGTCCGGCCAGCGTCTCGCGTTGCCGTGCGCGCAGTTCGCCGCTGACCTCGAGGATCCGGTACTCCCGGGGCAGCGCAGCGCGCGCCGCCAGCGTCTCGAGCAGGTCTGCCGCGAGCACACCGCTGCCGGCCCCGAGTTCGAGCAGGTTGCCACCGCCGAGCCGGCCGAGCAGCTCCGCGACCTGGTTCGCGATGCAGCGGCTGAACACCGGCGTGAGCTCTGGTGCCGTGATGAAGTCGCCGCCGGCACCGAACTTGTGCGTGCCGGCACTGTAGTAGCCGAGCCCGGGCGCATAAAGCGCGAGCTGCATGTATCGGGAAAAGGGAATCCAGCCGCCTGCGCCGGCGATCTCACTGCGGATCAGCGCGGCAACGCGCGCGGCGTGACCGGCCTCGACGTCGGAGAGCAGCGGCAGCGGCATCGCGGTCAGCATGGCCGCGGCCCGGGCATTTCGGGTATGTTTGCGTGGAGCTTCCCGTTCGTGACGGAGACCCCATGGCGGATGCCGCGGCAATGCCGCTCGACGGCAAGGTGGCGCTGGTCACCGGCGGTGCGCGCCGCCTCGGCGCGACGGTCGCGCGGCGGCTGCAACAGGCCGGCGCGAGCGTGGCCGTGCACTACCGCGCCTCCGCAGCGGAGGCCCGGGCACTCGTGGCCGACATGAACGCGCGGCGGACGGGTTCGGCCGCCGCGTTCGCCGCGGACCTTCTCGACCTGTCGAGCTTGCCGACGCTCGTGCAATCGACCGTCGGCACCTTCGGCCGGCTCGACGTGCTGGTCAACAACGCGTCCACGTTCTATCCCACGCCGGTCGGCGAGATCACTCCGGCGCAGTTCGACGACCTCATCGGCACCAACCTCCGGGCGCCGCTCTTCCTCGCGCAGGCCGCCGCAGCGCAGCTGCGCCTGCACGAGGGACTGATCGTCAACATGATCGACATCCACGCCTCGCGCCCGCTGCGGCGGCATCCCGTCTACTGCGCCGCCAAGGCGGGTCTCGCGATGCTGACCCGCTCGCTGGCGCGCGAGCTCGCGCCGCAGGTGCGCGTCAACGGCGTCGCACCCGGCCCGGTGATGTGGCCGGAAGGCGACCTCGACCCGGACCTGAAGAAGAAGATCATCGAGCGGACCGCGCTCAAGCGGACCGGCTCGCCCGAGGACGTCGCCCGCGCAGTGCTGTTCTTCGCCACCGAGGCGCCGTACGTCACCGGGCAGATCCTGGCCATCGACGGCGGCCGCAGCCTCGGCGGCGGGCTCTAGCAGCGCCCTCAATCGTCCCCCTCGAGGCTGACGCGGACCATCTCGTGGCCGGCGCGGTCGAGTTCCGGCCAGAGCTCGGCGATGCGGCGGCCCGCCACCGGGTGGACGAGGTCCGGCGCGATCTCCGCCAGCGGCCCGAGCATGTAGGGCCGGCGCAGCAGGTCCGGCCTCGGCAGCACGGCCCCCGGAAACCCGCCCACCGCGTCGCCGTAGAGCAGCACGTCGAGGTCCATCGTGCGCGGCGCCCACTTCGGCGCCTCGCGCGGGCGGCCACAGGCGGCCTCGATGGCGTGCAGGCGGGCGAGTACGGCCGCGAGCGGCTCGGTGGTGGCGAAGCCCGCCACGAGGTTGATGAAGTCGTCGCCCTCGAAGCCGACCGACTTGTTGGCGTAGGCGCTCGACACGCGCAAGCCGGGCCAGGACTCCCGCATCAGCGCTAGGGCGCGCCGGAGGTGGGACCGCGGCTCAACGTTGCTGCCCGCGGCGACGAAGACCTCAGGCATCCGTCGACGCGGCGAAGTCCGCCCGCCCGCGCTC
>Ga0316622_100002604_pt1 | contig 12565 bp, 12 predicted proteins | sample OWC_Aug_OW2_C1_D_FD_207646 | JGI IMG/M metagenome (GOLD analysis project Ga0316622, IMG submission 207646) | Wetland soil microbial communities from Old Woman Creek delta, Ohio, United States - OWC_Aug_OW2_C1_D5_C | ecosystem: Environmental > Terrestrial > Soil > Wetlands | place: USA: Ohio... | reverse complement strand
CGCGAAGACGGCCCGCCGTCAGCGCCGCGCCAGCGCCGCCGCCAGCGCGTCCAGGTAGACCGGGTGACGGTGGATGTCGCCATGGCTGGCCCCCGGCACCAGCAGCAGTTCGGCGGCGGGCTGCACCGCCTGCAGACGGTGACTGTGCACGGGCGGGATGCGGGTGTCGCGCTGGCCATGGATCAGCAGCACCGGGGTCCGCACCCGCGCCAGCGCGAGGTCGCTGCGCAGCGGGTAGCGCAGCAGCGCAGGCGGTACCCAGGGGAGATGTTCACGCGCCAGGTCGGCCACGCTCGAGTAGGGCGACAGCAGCACCGTGAGTTCGGGCTGCACTTCGGCCGCCAGGCCTGCGGCCAGGCCGCTGCCCAGCGAATGACCGTGCAAGATGCGGCGCTTGCCGGCATACCGCGGCGCGATCGAGTTCCAGGCCGCGCGCACGTCGGCCTCCAGCTCGGCCTGGCTGCCGATGCGGCCGCTGCTCTTGCCGAAGCCACGGTAGTCCAGCATGTAGAGGTCGAAGTTCAGGCGCCGGTAGACCTCGACGTCGACAAACCAGGACTGCAGGTTGCCGGCGTTGCCGTGCAGGAAGAAGACGATGCCGCGCGGCTGCCGCAGACGCAGGTGCAGCGCGTGCAGGCGCGCGCCGGGCACCTCGACCCAGGCCTCGTGGACGTCGGCTCCGCGCTCGAAGCGGTGCGACTCCGGCAGCGGCCGCGGGCGGAACAGCAACCGCTCCTGCCCCCACCACAGTACCGTCAGCAAGGCGGCATAGGTCAGCACGACGACCGCCATCAGGCCGGCCACGCGGCCCAGCAGGCGGCGCTTCACAGCAGCCCGGCCGCACCCGCCCCGGCGCCGAGCGCGATCGGCCACAGCGGGCTCCACGTCGTGCGCAGCATCAGCCACAGCGTGGCCGCCACCAGCAGGGCCGTGCCGGGGTGCGTGCGCATCGGCTCGAGCAGGATCCAGCCGGTGGCCAGCAGCAGGCCGATGGTCAGCGGTGCCAGCCCGGCGGTGAAGGCCCGCAGGGCGCGCGACTCGCGACGGCGATCGCCCCACCGCGTGGCCGTCAGCGCCAGCGTCGTCGATGGCAGCAGCGTGCCGAGCATGGTGGCCAGCATGCCCGCCAGGCCGCCGATGTTGAAGCCGATGACGGCCACGAACAGGACGTTGGGGCCGGGCGCGGCCTGCGCCAGTGCCACCGAGGCGGTGAACTGCGCGTCGCTCAGCCAGCCGCGCTCACCGACGATGAAGCGCTGCATGTCCGGCGCCGTCGTCATGGCGCCGCCGATGGCCAGCAGCGACAGCATCAGGAAATGCACGAAGAGCTGCAGCCACTCCGCCGCGCCCAGGCCGAGCGGGCCCCACAGCAGGGTGTTCACCCCGGCAGCCTCCGCCAGGCCGCGCCGCACGACACGATGCCCAGCCCCAGCACCACCCAGACCAGGGGCCAGCGCAGCACCCCCACCGCAAGCAGCGTCAGCGCGACGAACGACGCCACCAGCGGCAGGCCGAGCACGTTCCTGCGCAGTCCCGCACCCAGTTTCAGTGCGGTGGCCAGCACCAGCCCGGCGGCGGCCACGCCCATGCCGCGCAGGGCGCCGCTCACCAGCGGCCAGTCCTGCAGCCGCAGCGCGAGCATGGCCAGCAACAGCACGACCGCCAGCGGCGCCAGCAGCATGCCGCCCAGTGCCGCAGCGGCGCCGCGCCAGCCGAAGTAGCGGTCGCCGATCATCAGCGCCAGGTTGATCACGTTCGGCCCGGGCAGCACCTGCGCCAGCGACAGCAGTTGCAGGAACTGCTCGCGGCTGAGCCAGCGCTGACGCTCGACCAACTCACGCTGCGCCACCGGCAGCACACCGCCGAAGCCTTGCAGCGCCAGGCGCGTGAAAACGGCGAACAAGTCGCTGCACGAGCGTGGCGCTCGACCGCCCACCGCCTCAGGCATGGCCGTTCTTCATGCGTCTCGATACCCAGACGCTGAGCAGGATCGCGAGCACCATCCAGGCCAGCGCCGCCCAGGGCAGCGGCGCGTAACCGCCCACCGCGAGCAGGGCGCCGCCGCCGCCGGCACCGACCGCCTGGCCGATATAGATGGCCGAGGTGTTGAGCGCCAGCAACGCCGGTGCAAATGCCGGCGCGCTGGCGGACAGGCGGGCCTGCTGTGCCGAATTCGACGAGAAGCAACCCAGCGCCCAGGGCACCAGCACCACCGCCATGGCGGCCACGCTGCCGGCCAGCGGCCAGGTGGCCAGCGACACTGCCATCAGGCCGAGCGTGAAGTTGACGCAGCGTGCGGCGCCCCAACGGTCGACGCTGCGCGACAGCAGCAGGTTGCCCAGCAGGCCGAAGGCGCCGAACCACAGGAACAGGAAGCTGACGCCGGCGGCGCTGGCGTCGAGCCCTTGGCGGTAGTAGGGTGCGAAATAGCTGAACAGCGTGAACTGCCCGGCGCCGCTGAGCGCCGTCACCGCGACCATGCCCATGAACAGCGGGTTGCTCAGCGCCGTGCCCCAGTGGCGCAGCGACAGCGGGGGCGGCCGCACGCCGTCCGGCAGCGCGCGCCAGACTCCCCAGGCGGCGCCGACGCTGAGCACCGCGACGAGCCCGAACGCCCAGCGCCAGCCCAGGGTCTCGGCGACATAGCTGTGGGCCGGCATGCCCAGCACCGAGGCCAGCGACCAGCCGAGGAAGATCGTGGTGATGGCCCGCCCGACCTGCGCGCGCGGCGCCAGCACGCTGATGGCCGCCGCAGCCTGCGGCGTGAAGACCGCGGCCGCGAGCATGCTCAGCACGCGCACCGGCAGCAGCGCCGCGAAGCTGGGCATCAGCGCCGACAGCACATGCCAGGCGGCGTACCACAACAGCGCCAGCGTCAGCAGCCGGCGGCGGTCCCAGTTGCCCATGAGGGCAGCCAGCAGCGGTGCCCCGACGCCCATCGCCACTGCGGCGGCGGTGATCAGCTGCCCGGCCACCGCCGCGGACACCTGCAGCGACAGGGCCAGGTCGTTCAAGGCGCCGGCGGTGACCATGACGCCGCAGCCGATGGCGAAATTGCCCGCCAGCAACGCACGGCTGGCGCGCGCGACGACGGCCGCGTCGGCCACGGCGGTGGTCACGCCGGATCCTTCACCGCATGACCTTCAGCGCCTCGGGGTTGACCAGGTTGCTGGGTTCGTTGCGGATGAAGTTGACGACGTTGCTGAAGGCGGCGCCGAAATACATCTCGTAGCTGTCCTGCTCGACGTAGCCGATGTGCGGCGTGCACACGGCGTTCTCCAGCCGCAGCAGCGGGTGGCCCTGCAGGATGGGCTCGCTCTCGAAGACGTCGACCGCGGCCATGCCCGGGCGGCCGCGGTTGAGCGCCGCCACCAGCGCGTTCTCCTCGATCAGCTCGGCGCGCGAGGTGTTGACCAGCAGCGCCGTGGGCTTCATGCGCGACAGCGCGTCCAGGCGCACGATGGCCCGCGTCGCATCGCTCAGCCGCAGGTGCAGCGAGAGCACGTCGCAGGTCTCGAAGAAGGTCTCGCAACTGGCGGCGGCGACGTGGCCGTCGGCGACGGCGCGCGCGCGGGCCTCGTCGCTGCCCCAGACCTGCACCTTCATGCCGAAGGCCACGCCGTAACCGGCGACCAGGCGGCCGATCTTGCCGTAGCCCCAGACGCCCAGCGTCTTGCCTCGCAGCACCATGCCGATGGCGAAATTGGGCGGCACCGAAGCCGTCTTCAGCCCCGACTGCTGCCAGGCACCGTGCTTGAGGTTGCCGATGTACTGCGGCAGACGCCGCATCGCGGCCATCACCAGGGCCCAGGTCAGCTCGGCCGGCGCCACCGGCGAGCCAACGCCTTCGGCCACCGCGATGCCCAGCCGCGTGCAGGCCTCGACGTCGATGTGCGGGCCGACCCTGCCGGTCTGCGAGATCAGCTTGAGCTTGGGCAGTTTCTCCAGCAGCGCGCGCGGAAACTGCGTGCGCTCGCGGATCAGCACCAGCACGTCGGCATCGCGCAGGCGCACCGACAACTGGCCGATGCCCTTGACGGTGTTGGTGAAGACCTTGGCGTTGTAGGGCTCCAGTTGCGCGGCGCACTTGAGTTTGCGCACCGCGTCCTGGTAGTCGTCGAGAATGATGATGTTCATGGCCGTGTGGGCGTGGATTCTGCCCTTTCGAGCGGCGCGGTCGGACCGTCGACCACGTGCGGGGCTGCGGCGCGGCGCAGATCGACGGCAGCGAGGTGCGCGAGATCGTGCTGGCGTTGCGTCACGGCGAGCCGCTGCGCTTCACCGGCGAGTCCTGCCTGAAGCACTTCGTGCTGCCGAATCTCGGCTTCCACGCCACCACCACGTATGCGCTGCTGCGCCACGCGGGCGTCGAACTCGGCAAGCGCGACTACCTCGGCGCGGACTGAGCGCTGCGGCTGCCGGCGGCCGGCTTGGCGGCGCGCTGCGGTGCCGGCTTGCGCTTGACCGAGGAGGCCCTCGTCGCCGGCTGGGGCGGCAGCATGAGGACAATCTGCTGGCCCGGCTTGAAGCGGGCATTGACGCTGACCGTATTCCACTGTGCCACCTGCGGTGCGCTGACGCGATAGCGCCGCGCCACCGTGGCCACGCTGTCGCCCTTGGCACCGGCCTTGACCACCACACGCCGCTGCGGCGGGGGTTCGGGGGCCAGGCTCAAGACCGCGTTGTGCGCGATATGTTCGGAGACGTCGTTGCCGCTGTGGCCGTTGCGTGGCACCAGCAGTGTCGAGCCGGCCTGCACCATCATGCGTACCGGGATGCGGTTGACCTCGCGCAGTTCGGCCTCGCCCATACCGACCAGGCGTGCCGCCTCGGCCGCATTGACGGTCCTCGGCGCGACCCAGGCGGTCCAGGTGGCCAGCGGGCCGCGGTGCTGCGCCAGCTCGCGCAGGAAGCGGTTGGCGTTGTCGTAGGGCAGCAGCACCTCCGGTGTGCCGGCGGCCAGGATCACCGGCTTGTTGTGCTGCGGGTTGAGGGCGCGGAAATCGTCCAGCGGCAGGCCCGCCAGGCTGGCGGCCAGGGCGACATCGATATCACGATCGATCGCCACCGTCAGGAAGTAGGGGTGGTTCTCGAGCTGCGGCAGCTGCACCCCGTAGGCCTCGGGACTGGCCACGAGGTTCATCACCGCCTGCAGCTTGGGCACGTAGTTGCGGGTCTCGTCCGGCATGCGCAGGCTCAGGTAGTCGGTGGGCTTCTGCGCCATGCGGTTGCGCTGCATGGCGCGCTGCACATTGCCCTGGCCCCAGTTGTAGGCGGCCAGCGCCAGGTGCCAGTCGCCGAACTGCGCATACAGCTGCTGCAGGTAGTCCAGCGCGGCGCGGGTGGATTCCAGCACGGCGCGGCGATCGTCGCGGAACAGGTTCTGGCGCAGCTCGAGGTCCTTGCCGGTGGCCGGCATGAACTGCCACATGCCGGAGGCACGCGCGTTCGAGACGGCCTGGGGATTGAAGGCGCTCTCGATGAAGGGCAGCAGAGCCAGCTCGCTCGGCATGCGGCGGCGCTCGACTTCCTCGACGATGTGGAACAGGTAGCGGCCGCCGCGCTCGGTCATGCGCTGCACGTAGTCGGGGCGGCCGGCATACCACTGCTCCCACTTCGCCACCAGTTCGCCTTGCAGCGCCGGCAGCGCGTAGCCGCTGCGCACGCGCCCCCAGAGGTCGCTGCGTTCGGCGTCCTGTGCCGGGTCCAGACGTGTGCGCGGCTGCAGCGGGGCCAGCGTGACCGGGGCCGACGCCTGCGCGGCGGGCGCGGCCGCTGCGACGACCGGGGCGGCGACCGGTGCCCGTGCGGACGGCGCTTCCGTCACCGGGAGCGTGGGTGTCGATTCGGGAGCCTGCAGACTGGCACAGCCGGTGGCGAGAGCAGTGACGGCCAGGACCGCCGACAAGGCAAGGTGCCGCACCCGCGCCGGCAGGTCGGTCAGGGTCATCGGAAGCGGTTCTTCCATTCGCGCAGCGTGGTGAAGACCGCCAGCGGTTCACCGTCGACCGCGCCTTGCGCGAGGGCCGAGGCCACCACTTCGGGCGCGTCGCAGCGCAGGAAGGGATTGATCTGCCGTTCGAGGCCGATCGTCGACGGCAGCGTCGGCGTGCCGGCGGCCCGCAGCGCCAGGCAGCGCGCTTCGTAGGCGGCGCGCGCGGCATTGCCCGGCTCCACCGCGGCAGCGAAGCGCAGGTTGGACAGCGTGTATTCGTGCGTGCAGCAGACCTGCGTATCGTCCGCCAGTGCCGCCAGCCGCGTCAGCGAGTCGTGCAGCTGCGCCGCCGTGCCTTCGAACAGCCGGCCGCAACCGGCCGAGAACAGCGTGTCGCCGCAGAACAGCCAGGGTGCGGCAAGGGCGCCCTGCGGCACGGCAGGTTGCTGCTGGTAGGCGATATGACCGGCGGTGTGGCCCGGCACGTCGAGCACGCGAAAGTGCAGGCCGAGCACCTCGATCGCATCGCCGCCGTGCAAGGGCGTGCAGGGTTGCGGGACATGTTCACGCGCGGGGCCGAACACCGGACCCTGGAGGCGCGGCCGCAGGTCGTTCACGCCGCCGACATGGTCGGGGTGGTGGTGCGTCACTAGAATGCCGGCCAGCGCAAGATCGAGTGCGTCGAGGGCGGCATGCACCGGCGCGGCATCGCCCGGATCCACCACCACCGCTTGCGCGCCGTCGTGAAGCATCCAGATGTAGTTGTCGGCGAAGGCGGGCAGGGCGATCAGGTTCATCATGACGCGAGACGAGTCGATTATAGAGTTGGGGGCCTGGCTGCGCACCGCCCCGGGGCAGCACCTGCTGGCCTGGGAGCAGGACCGGCTCGACCACGCGGTCACCGACGCCTTCGGTTTCCACGCCGTCCAGCTGGGACTGCCCGAACTCGACGGCCTGCGCGCCAACCGCATGCCGCACCGCTGGGTGGCATGCGACTCGCTGGTGGTGCCCGAGGCGCTGCCGATGCCGCCGCCGCTGGACGAGCTGATCACCATGCAGCCGCCCCATGCGCCGGTGGGCCTGCACTGTGACTTCGACGCGCTGCCTTTTCCGAATGCCAGCATCGACCTCGTGGTGCTGCCGCACACGCTGGAGGTGGCGCGCGACCCGCACCTGACGCTGCGCGAGGTCGAGCGCGTGCTGGTGCCCGAGGGACGCGTCGTCATCGCCGGTTTCAATCCGGCCAGCCTGTGGGGGTTGCGCCAGCGCGCCGGCCATCTGCGGCGCGGCCTCGGCTTCGGTCGCGGCCAGAGCCTGTACCTGCCGCGCGCCGGTGAATTCATCGGCTACTGGCGCTTGCGCGACTGGCTGCGCTTGCTGGGCTTCGAGGTCGAGGCCGGGCGCTTCGGCTGCTGGCGGCCGCCCCTGCGTAGCGACAAGTGGCTGCAGCGGTTCGCCTGGCTGGACCGCATCGGCGACCGCTGGTGGCCGGTGCTGGGTGCGGTGTATTTTCTGGTCGCCGTCAAGCGCGTGCGCGGCATGCGCCTGGTGGGCCTGGTGCGCAACGAGAAACGCAAGGCGCTGGCGGCGCCGTCCGTGGTGGCCAACCGTCGGCGCGAAGGCACGCGTGCCGAGGTCGAATGGGAGTCCTGATGTCCGAAGTGGTGATCTACGCCGACGGCGCCTGCCGTGGCAACCCCGGCCCCGGTGGCTGGGGCGTGTGGCTGAAGAGCGGCGAGCGCGAGAAGGAGCTCTTCGGCGGCGAGAAGCTCACCACCAACAACCGCATGGAGTTGACCGCGGTGATCGAGGCGCTGTCGTCGCTGAAGCGGCGCTGCCAGGTCACGATCTACACCGACAGCGCCTACGTGAAGAACGGCATCACGAAGTGGATCCATGACTGGAAGGTGCGCGGCTGGACAACCGCCGACAGACGGCCGGTGAAGAATGTCGAGCTGTGGCAGCGCCTGGACGAACTCAACGCCGCGCACGAGGTGCACTGGCGCTGGGTGCGGGGACATGCCGGCGACCCCGGCAACGAGCGCGCGGACCGGCTGGCCAACCGCGGTGTCGATGCCGTGCTGGGCTGAACTCCTGGAGCGGCCCCACCCGACCCCATTTCAGCGGCGATCGCCGGGGATCGTTAAAGTCGAGTGAATTCCCTCGCCGCGAGGACGCCGTTGAGAACAACATATACGCTGGTCGCCATCGTCGGTATCGCGCTGGCGGGTGGCGCCGCCTGGTGGTGGCAGAACCAGCCCACGGCGGCGGTGCCGGCCGCGGGGGGCGCGCCGGCTGCGCGCGCGGGCGGCCCCGCCGCGCCGAGCGGTCCGGTGGCGGTGGAGGTGGCCCGGGCCGAGGCCGTGACCCTGACCGACGACGTCCAGGCCGTGGGCTCGCTGAAATCCAGCCAGGGCGTGATGCTGCGGCCCGAGGTCAGCGGCCGCATCGCCCGCCTGGGCTTCAATGACGGCCAGCGGGTCAGGCGCGGTCAGCTGCTGGTTCAGCTCGACGACACCCTGCAGCGCGCGCAACTGCAGCAGGCCGAGGCGCAGGCCAGCATCGCGCGCACGAACCTGCAGCGCAGCCGCGAACTGCTGGCGCAGAATTTCGTCAGCCAGAGCGCGGTCGACCAGAATGCCGCCAGCCTGCAGGTGGCCGAAGCGCAGGTGGCGCTGGCGCAGGCGCAACTGGCGCGCATGAAGGTGATGGCGCCCTTCGACGGCACCGCGGGCCTCAAGCTCGTCGACGTCGGCGACTATGTGAAGGACGGCGCCGATCTCGTCAATATCGAGGACCTGGCGGCGCTGACGGTGCAGTTCGCGCTGCCCGAGCGCTACATCGATCGCCTGCGCAGCGGCCAGGCCGTCGAGGTGGCGGTGGATGCGCTGCCGGGCCGCAGCTTCAAGGGCCGCGTGATCGCCGTCGACTCGCAGGTCGACGCCAACGGCCGTGCACTGCAGGTACTGGCCCAGGTCGACAACCCGGGCGCCTTGCTCAAGCCGGGCATGTTCGCGCGACCGCGCGTGGTGTTCGCGCAGCGTGTCGGCGCCGTCGTCGTGCCCGAGGAGGCGCTGGTGCCGCTGGGGGCCAGTCAGTTCGTCTTCAAGGTCGTCGACGGAGCCGAAGGGCAGAAGGTCGCCCAGCGTCTGGAGGCCAGGGTCGGGTTGCGTCAACCCGGCAAGGTCGAGATCGTCGAGGGCCTGCTGGCAGGCGAGATGGTCGTCACCGCCGGGCAGGCGCGGCTGCTGCGCGGCGACCGCGTGCCGGTGCGTCTGATCGACCTTGCCCAGGCAGGTGCCGCCGTCGCCGCCGCATCGGGTCGCCCGGCGCGCCCGGTTTCCGGGACTGCCTCGGGCGCGCGACCGGCCCAGCCCTGACCACGCCGGACTGCCACGCGCCTGAGGAGCAGCGATGAAGATCTCGGAAACATCGATCCGGCGGCCGGTCCTGGCCACCGTGATGTCGCTGCTCCTGGTCCTGATCGGGCTCGTCTCCTTCGATCAGCTCAGCCTGCGCGAATACCCGCGCATCGACGAGCCCTTGGTCAATGTCAGCACGCGGCTGCTGGGTGCCTCGTCCGAGGTCATCGAGTCGCAGGTCACCAAGCCGCTGGAGGATTCGATCGCCGGCATCGACGGCGTCGACATCATCACCTCGGTGTCGCGCACGGAGAGCAGCCAGATCACGGTACGCTTTCGCCTCACCAAGGACCCGGACACCGCGGCGGCGGAGGTGCGCGACCGCGTCTCGCGCGTGCGCGGCCGCCTCCCCGACGCCGTCGACGAGCCGGTGATCGCCAAGGTCGAGGCGGACGCGACGCCGACGATCTGGCTCGCCTACACCAGCGAGACGATGGGCACGCTGGAGCTCACCGACATCATCAACCGCGTCGTCAAGCCACGCCTGCAGACCGTGCCCGGCGTGGCCGACGTGCAGATCGGCGGCGACCGCCGCTACGCGATGCGCATCTGGGTCGACACCGACCGCCTGGCCGCCTACCAGCTGACGGTGCAGGACGTCGAGGAGGCCTTGCGGCGGCAGAACCTGGAGGTGCCGGCCGGCCGCATCGAGAGCCAGCAGCGCGAGTTCAGCGTCACCGCGCGCACCGATCTCAACACGGTGGCGCAGTTCAACGAGATCGCGCTCAAGACCGCCGGTGGCCACACCGTGCGGCTGCGCGACGTCGCACGCGTGGCTGAGGCCGCGGCCAGCGAGCGCACGCGCGTGCGGCTCAACGGCGTGCCGTCGATCAGCACCGGCATCATCCGCAATGCCACCGCCAATCCGCTCGAGGTGGCCGACGGCGTGCGCGCGCTGATGCCGCAGATCCAGCGCGAGCTGCCGCCGTCGGTGACGGTCCACCAGGCCAACGACAACTCGGTCTTCATCGACCGCTCGATCAAGGCCGTGTACACGACGGTGGCCGAAGCCGTCGTGCTGGTGGCGCTGGTGGTATTCGTCTTCCTGCGCACGCTGCGCGCCTCGATCATCCCGCTGGTGACGATCCCGGTCAGCCTGATCGGCGCCTTCTCGCTCATCGCGCTGGCCGGCTTCACCGTCAATACGCTGACGCTGCTGGCGCTGGTGCTGGCCATCGGTCTGGTGGTCGACGACGCGATCGTCGTGCTGGAGAATATCTACCGCCACATCGAGGAGGGCCTGACGCCCCTGCAGGCCTCGTTCAAGGGCATCCGCGAGATCAGTTTCGCGGTGGTGGCGATGACGCTCACGCTGGCGGCCGTGTTCGCGCCCCTGGCCTTCACCCCCGGGCGCACCGGACGCCTGTTCAGCGAATTTGCGCTCACCCTGGCCGGGGCGGTGCTGGTGTCGGGTTTCGTCGCGCTGACGCTGACACCCATGTTGTGCAGCAAGCTGCTGCGCCACAACCCCAGGCCGACGCGGTTCGACAGCGGCATGGAGACCCTGCTGGTGGCGCTGACGGGCTTGTATACGCGCATGCTGCGCCGGGCGCTGGCGGCTCGCTGGCTGGTCGTGCTGGTGATGGTGGGATCGGGACTGGGGAGCTGGTGGCTGTTCAGCACCGCGAAGAGCGAACTCTCGCCAATGGAAGACCGCGGCGTGATCGCCATGCCGATACGCGCCCCCGACGGCGCGACGCTCGAATACACCGCACGCTACCTCGACGCGCTGGACGCGATCGCGGCGCAGTACCCGGAATTCGACCGCCGCTTCATGTTCATCGGTGGCGGCCAGGTGTCGAGCGCCTTCGGCGTGCTGCGCACCGTCGACTGGGCCGAGCGCAGTGTCACGACGCAGGAACTGGCGCGCAGGCTGCTGCCGCAGGTCATGGCCTTGCCCGGCATCTCCGTCTTTCCGTTGACGCCACCCAGCCTGGGCCAGAGCTTCCGTTCGCTGCCCCTGAACTTCGTCATCGTCAGCGGCGACAGCTACGAGAATATGGCGCGCGCGGCGCAGGCGCTGATCGCCGAGATGCAGCAGAACCCGGGGCTGGTGCAGCCCGACAGCGACCTGCAGCTGAACAAGCCCGAGATCTACATGGAGGTCGACCGCGTGCGCGCGGCCGACATGGGCGTGTCGGTGGAGGCGGTGGCGCGCACGGTGGAGACGATGCTCGGCGGCCGCGCCGTCACGCGCTACAAGCGCGATGCCGAGCAGTACGACGTGATCGTGCAGACCGAGGGCCGCGGCCGCGCGACGCCGGAGGACATCGAGAAGCTCTTCGTGCGCGGCCGCAACGACACCATGGTGCCGCTGTCGTCGCTGGTCAAGGTGCGCGAGGCCGTGAGCCCGCGCGAGCTGAACCACTTCAACCAGCGGCGCAGCGTCACCATCACCGCCAACCTGGCCCCGAACTATTCGCTGGGCGAGGCGCTGGCCTTCATGGACGAGGCCGCGGCGCGTGTGCTGCCGGCCGGTTATGCCACCGAGCTGAACGGCGTGAGCCGCGAATTCCGCGCCAGCTCGGGCGCGCTGGGCGTGGTGTTCGTGCTCGCGCTGCTGTTCATCTTTCTCGTGCTGGCGGCGCAGTTCGAGAGCTTCATCGATCCCTTCGTGATCCTGCTCGCGGTGCCGCTGTCGATGGTCGGTGCGCTGTTGGCGCTGAAGTGGTCGGGCGGCACCCTGAACGTGTTCTCGCAGATCGGTCTCATCACCCTGGTGGGTCTGATCACCAAGCACGGCATCCTGATCGTCGAGTTCTCGAACCAGCTGCGCAAGCAGGGCCGCGAGACGCTGGACGCGGTGGTGGAGGCTTCCAGCCTGCGGCTGCGCCCGATCATGATGACCACCGGCGCCATGGTGCTGGGCGCCTTGCCGCTGGCACTGGCCAGCGGCGCCGGTGCCGAGAGCCGGCAGCAGATCGGCTGGGTCATCGTCGGCGGCATGAGCATCGGCACGCTGCTCACGGTATTCGTGGTGCCGACGGTCTACACGCTGTTTGCCCGCAGGAAGGTTCCCGGCGAGATCCTGACTCCCGACCTCGCTCACCCGGTCGCCGACTGACGCGGAGGTCAGCGGCGGCGCCGCGACGCGACTCAGCCGCCGATATAGTGCATCTCGACGCGCCGCTCGCCGCTGCCGGCGCTTGCCGTGCCGGCACCGCGCAGTTCCGAATAGCGGTCCTCGCGATCGCCCCAGATGAGACCG
>Ga0316622_100002603_pt1 | contig 12567 bp, 6 predicted proteins | sample OWC_Aug_OW2_C1_D_FD_207646 | JGI IMG/M metagenome (GOLD analysis project Ga0316622, IMG submission 207646) | Wetland soil microbial communities from Old Woman Creek delta, Ohio, United States - OWC_Aug_OW2_C1_D5_C | ecosystem: Environmental > Terrestrial > Soil > Wetlands | place: USA: Ohio... | reverse complement strand
CCGTCGCCTTTCGCCTACGTCAATGAAAACCCTGCATCCATTGGTACCCCCGGTTTTTTGTTGGCAAAGAAATCCATAGGCGACTGGCAGATATTCCCGCGTGACGCGGATGTCCTTCCGATCATTCAGGATGGCCGCTGGCAAATCGCACCAAACCCGTTGAACTGGGCGATCATGCCTGAGTTGGAGGGCCCCGTGGGCCTGCGACGTGCCGCCAACGGCCTTGCGGTGGTTGTGATGGCCCCGCCGCAGGATTGTATCGCTGTAGCCACGCCCTGCGAGGGCGAGACCCACTACTCGCTCTACTTGTCCCTGTTCGGCAGGGACGTAAAAACCGGCCAGACCGCCAAAGCCCGAGCTTGCTTTGCGGTCGCCTCTTCAATCTCCGATGAGAAGGTCATCGCTCTTTATCGGCAGTATGTGAAGGATCTGTTTCGCCGGCCCAGTCCTGCCAAGGCGCCTGAAAAACGCTGAGGGACTACGGCTCGACTGAGAGGATCATGTCGAACCACTGGCCGTAGCGTTTCCCGTCGAGTGTCGCGTCGAAGGCAACGATGTAGACACCGGGTTTCAGGTCTGACGCCACGCTCAGGCGCAACGGGAAGTGTCCTGTAGACTGTGGGTGCATTGATCCTTCGAGCACGTTCGGCTGAACGGTGATGCCCTGTGGCGCGCCTGGCTGAATGCGATACGGCTGCGATTGCAGCAGGAAGTTGCGGACATGCAGTGTCACTTCAGCCTGCTGCCCCGCCTGCGCCGCCACGCGATAGGGTTCTGCGCGGACCCAGTAGGGATCGAACATGGTGCGATAGTCCTTCTCCGCACTGAGGCCCTGGTAAGCGTCGCGGATCTCGCGGGCCCACGCGGCGAGCCGGTCGATCATGTCTCTGGGCCGGTCGACGACGTAGGAGTGGCCGGTGACGAGCAAATCGGGCTGGAGCTTCTTGAGATAATCGGCTCCATAGATGTAGCCTTCCTCGAAGAGGGCGCTGTTGCGGGCCACGACGGCCTCGTGGCCGGTCTCGGCCGGGTTGGAGGAATTGCCGAACAGGTTGTCGCCGGTGAACGCGACGTGCCTGCCGTCGATCATGCCGTGAATGCAGCAGCCGAATTCCGTCTGGCCCGGCATCCAGTCGACGGTGAACTTGTACCCCTGCCATTCGAACGACTCGCCGCGATCGAATGCACGGTCGATGTGCAACGCCTCGAATCCCGCCTGGTAGGCAGGGATCATCGCTGCGTAGTCGTACCGCTCGGGATGCTCGCATTGGTCCGCGATGTCCTTCAGCGCCCACACTCGTGCACCCCATCTGTCGCGCAGGTAAGGCACGTCGAGGAAGTGATCGCCGTGCATGTGGGTAATCAAGACCGCGTCAATCTGCTTCAATCCGAGCTGCTCCTGCATGGATTTCAGGGATTGCTCCAAAAGGTCCCTGCCGATCAGGCCGCAGTCGAAGACCAATGCCTTGCCGTTATCGGCGATGAGGATGGCGAAGTTCGGCCAGAAATCTCTCTTCTTGAACTTGTACAGATGCTGCGTGACTCGCCAGATCTGCGGGATGACCGTCGCCGTCGAGACCGTGTCCTGGTCGGCGGGGGAGAACGTGTTGATCGCATAGCCTCGCACGTACAACTCGGCGAGCTTGCGGCACTTGCGCTGATACTCCTGGAGTTGCGGCTCAGGTGAACTGATGATCCCGCCGTGCGAGGGCAACAGTCGGGCCGGCCGGAAGCTCTGAAGCATGCTGGCTGAGTTGATCAACTCGTATAAGCCCTTGGCAAAGCCGTAGTCCCATTCCGAGTCGAACCACGTGTGCATCCGCGCGCCATCGAGCATGAGGTCGCCGCTGAAGGCCATCCAGCGGTCGCCGACCTTGAACAGGTACGATATGCCGCCCGGGCTGTTGCCCCGCGTGTCGACGCAGCGGAACTGCCGACCCTTCCAGGAGAAGATATCCCCATCCTTGAGTGTGCGGTCCAGCCGGATCGGCCCGATGGGTGGCCGCACGTAGCTGGCGCCATGCACGGTGTACGCATCGCCGAGAGTGGGTTTGGCCTTGCGGAATTTCGTCGGTTCCTCGAAGAGGGCTCGCTCCGCCTCCGGTGCGGCGACCTGCGCCTTCAGTTCCTGTAGCCTCGCGAAACCCTGGCATTGCTCACGGTGGTGGTGCGTGAACAGGACCCACTCGACGCGCCGAACACCGATTTCGGCCAGATGGTCCAGCACGCCGGCGTCACCGAGGTCGATCAGCAGGGCGGTGTCGCCGTCTTTGACCACATACACATTGCAGGTGTCCGTCCAGACGAACAGGTTTGGCTCGGAATCAATCGGGACCGGCCTGATGTGTGCTGCGGCCGTGACCAGCGAGGACAGACCCAGCACGATGACAGCGATCGACGACCTTTTCACGTCGAGCATATCGTCGGATTATATGGCGACCCCCGCGGCGTCACAATGGAATGGTGAAATAGCTGAACGGCTCAGCTCGTCCTGCTTGGAGAAATTCCTTGTGTCCGCCGGCATCAGGGCGATAATGAAGCTATTCAGGCCGGGTGATCGCCGGGCCGGGAGCTGATGGTGACTGACGGACCGCGTACCGCATCGAGAACGCACTTGATAGTAGGAGAGAAACCGCAATGAGTGAATCCAAGCAGAGAAGCACGTCCCGTCGCGATTTCCTGAAAACTACGGGCCGGCTGGCGGCCGTCTCGGCCCTTGCCGCCGGGATGGTCCCGCGCATGTATGCGGCCGAGAACAATACGATCAAGGTGGTTCTGATCGGTTGCGGCGGCCGGGGCACCGGTGCCGCCGACAACGCCCTGTCTGTCAAGAACGGACCGATCAAGCTCGTCGCCATGGCGGACGTCTTTCAGGACCGCGTCAAACGCAGCTACGAGAACCTCAAGAATCAGCATGGCGACAAGGTCGATGTCCCGGAGGACCGCAAGTTCGTCGGCTTTGACGGCTACAAGAAGGCGATGGATTGCCTGAGCCCGGGCGACGTGGCGATTTCCGCGACGCCGCCGGCGTTTCGCTGGGTGCACCTCACCTACGCCATCCAAAAGGGCCTCCACATGTTCATGGAGAAGCCCGTCACAGTGGACGGTCCCACGACCCTGAGGATGTTCAAGCTGGCCGAGGAGGCGGACAAGAAGAATCTCAAGGTCGGCGTCGGCCTGATGGTCCGTCACTGCCGCGGCCGCCAGGAGCTTCTCCAGCGCATCAAGGGCGGCGAGATCGGGGATATCATCCTGATCCGCGGCTATCGCATGAGCGGCCGGTCCGCTACGGCCACTCGCAAGCCGAGCAACCTGAGCGAGCTGATGTGGCAGATCCGCAGCTTCCATAGCTGGATCTGGGCCAGCGGCGGCGTCTTCAGCGATTACTATATTCACCAGATCGACGAGTGCTCCTGGATGAAGGGCGCCTGGCCGGTCCAGGCTCATGCCATCGGCGGCCGTCACTACCGCGAGGACTACATCGATCAGAACTTCGACCTCTACGACGTCGAGTACACCTACCCGGACGGCACGAAGCTCTTCTATCAGGGTCGCAACATGCAGGGATGCCAGAATAGCTTCTCCAGCTATGCCCACGGCACGAAGGGCTCGGCCGTCATTTCCACTTCCGGCCACTCCCCCGGCAAGGTCCGTACTTACAATTGCCACCTGATCGAAAACGCCGAGCCGATCTGGAGATATCCGCAGCCGGAGAAGAGCCCGTACCAGCTCGAATGGGACGACCTCATCGACGCAATCCGAAGCAATCAGCCGTACAACGAGGTGAAACGCGGTGCGGAGGCGAGCCTCGTGACCTCAATGGGCCGCATGGCTGCCCACACCGGCCAAATCATCACGTACGAGCAGATGCTCACCTGTCCGCACGAGCTTGCTCCGGATGTGGACAAGCTGACGATGGATTCCCCATCACCGCTGCGGGCCGATGCCAACGGCAAGTATCCGCTGCCGCAGCCCGGCATTCTCAAGGACCGCGAGTACAAAGAGTTTGCGTGAAACCGCATCCCGAAGACTCCATGCGCCGCCGACCAGCCTCGACGAGGTCGGCGGCGTTTCTTCCCATCGGTGTTGATTCTTGACATTCTTCCGTTGCAGCCATAGAGTGCCGCGAGATGCTCGGGAGCGGCGGTACGCAGGAGCGTCTGCGCGATGACTCCGGGACAGGCATCGAGCCGCTTCTGTCGGTTGTTGGGATCGTGGATAAAGACATGCTTATGAAAGACGGATCTTCCGCCGTTGTTCCCTTGGCATTGTCGGGTGGGGCGTCGCTGGTATTACCCCTGCACTGCGTCGCGTTGTTCCTCGGGGCCTTCCTGCTCTTTGTGATTGAGCCGATGTTCACGAAGATGATCCTGCCTTTGCTGGGCGGCACGCCGGCGGTCTGGAACACGGCTTTGATGTTCTTCCAGGGCATGCTGCTGGCCGGCTACCTGTACGCCCATCTGCTGTCGCGATTGAACAAGGTGTGGTGGCAGGTCCTCATTCATGCCTCGATGCTTGTCGCCGGTCTGCTCTTTTTGCCTGTTCAGCTCGCGTGGTCGCAGACGCCGTCGGGTGGCAAGCACCCGGTCGCGTGGCTGGTGGCCCTGCTGACGTTCTCCATCGGTCTGCCGTTCTTCGCGGTCTCCGCCACGGCGCCGTTGCTGCAGCGGTGGTTCTCCCGGTCGGGACACCCGCATGCCGCCGACCCGTACTTCCTCTATGTGTCCAGCAACATCGGAGGCCTGGCGGCTCTGCTGGCATACCCGGTGCTGGTTGAGCCTGTGTTCGGACTATCGGTGCAGAGCCGGGCGTGGATGATCGGTTATGCTGCGCTGGCGATCGTCATTGTCCTGTGCTCGATCAGCCTGCGGGCGCTGCGCAGGTCGGGATCGTCTCCGGTCCTGGATCCTGTGCCCGGCGAGGAGGAACGTGCCTCCGCTCTCTCGGACAAGGTGACCTGGGGCGCCCGGGCGCACTGGCTCGTGCTGTCATTCGTTCCCTCCGCCTTGCTGCTGGCCGTGACGCTGCACATCAGCACCGATGTGGCCTCCGTGCCATTTCTCTGGGTCGTGCCGCTGTCGCTGTACATGCTGACGTTCATCATCGTCTTCGCCCGCCGGCCCATCGTAAGACATACATGGATATTGAAAGTCCAGATTTTCATCTATGCCCTGCTGGCCGTCTCTTTCACGAAACTGGACTTGCTGCCGCTGTTCGCCCTGGATCTGGTGACGCTGTTCGTGACCGCCATGGTCTGCCATGGTGAGCTGGTCCGCCATCGGCCGGCGGCGGACCGGCTGACGGAGTTCTACCTCTGGATGTCTGCGGGCGGATTGCTTGGCGGGGTCTTCTGCGTGCTGGTGGCGCCGTTGCTGTTCGAGTCCGTGCTTGAGTACCCATTGATTCTGGCCATCGCGTGCCTGGTGCGCCCGGGGTCGAGTGGCGGCGGATGGCTCCCGTCCGTGCTTGACGGGGTTCTGCCGGCCGGGGTCGCGCTTTCATATGCCTTCGTGGGAGGTTTTGTGGAGGCGGGAACTCTCAGTGCCCTTGGTGTCGCAGGCCCCGTGCTGCTCTATATCGCCTTGGCAGCGGCCTTCTATGGATTCCGCAATCGTCCGCTCCGGCTGGCCCTGGCCTTTGCCCCGATCGCTTTCGGCACGCTCTTCCTCGCCGAGGATGCCGACCGGCGCCTCTATCGCCATCGCAGCTTCTTCGGTGTCTACGCGGTGTACAGCGGCACCGGCGGAGACTTCCACCTGCTGTATCACGGCAACATCGTGCACGGCGATGAGTACATGGATGAGGCTAATGTCCGCACGCCGACGAGCTACTACAATCGCGAGGGTCCTCTCGGTCAGGTATTCGAGGCAATGAGGGCCTCACGACCTTTGAAACGCGTCGGATGTGTCGGCCTGGGCACCGGGACGACGGCGTGCTACCAGGAGCCGGGACAGGCCATGACGTTCTTCGAGGTGGACCCGGCCATGGTCCGGATTGCCCGCGATCCGAAGCTGTTCCGCTACCTGGAGCTGGCCGAGCCACCCGTGGACATCGTGATTGGTGACGGTCGTCAGAGCCTCAGCAGGACAGCGGATGGGACGTTCGACCTCATCGCGCTGGACGCGTTCAGCTCCGACGCAATCCCGGTGCACCTGCTGACCCGGGAGGCGCTGGCCATGTACATGCGCAAGCTGGCCCCCGGCGGCATCGTGCTGTTCCACATTTCCAACCGCTACATCGATCTTGAGCCGGTCCTGGCAAACCTGACCGCGGACGCCGGACTGAGCGCCCTGGTGGAAGATTATGAGCCGAGCGCCGATACCGAGGGACGCGGCTGGCGATCCACATGGGTCGCCGTCGCACGAGACGGCGACGACCTCGCCATCCTCAATGAGGATGACGGGTGGCGTCCACTGGAGCCGGACCCCACGGTCGGACTCTGGACCGACGACTTCTCCAATATGTTCCGAACCCTCATCTGGGATGAGCTGCTACCCTGGCGATGATGGCGCCCGCCGGCCAGGCATCCGTTCGGAACCGGGAAAATATTCTTGAGAATCCGGGAATTTTTCCCTTGCAGACCTCTACTGTAGTAGAGTAAGATTGACCGCGATAGATATAGCGAGGGACCTATGGCCAAGACAAACGTGGAGTTGTTCGACAGCGAATGGACGATCCTTCAAGTGGTCTGGGAGCACGAGCCGTGTGCCGCTCCGACCGTCCAGGAGGAGCTTCAGAAGGAGAAGGGCTGGGCCTATACGACCGTCAAGACCCTGATGGACCGCATGGTCAAGAAGGACCTGCTTCAGACGGAGCGGATTCGTAATCTCTACCTGTATCGGTCTGTGATCACCCGCGCCCAGGCCCAGCGCGGCGAAATCATGAAGACGGTCAAACGGGCGTTCGACGGGGCGCTGACCCCGATGATGCAGTTCCTGATCGAGAACGAGAGACTGTCCGACGAGGAGTACCATCGGTTGGAGTCTCTGATCCGGAACAGGAAACGCGAGAAGAAGACGGATCGCTAATCGTAATCGGAGACGCCATCGCGGGCCTCCGGCCATTAGGGAGGGAGCAGCATGAGTGAGTTCATCAGTCTGCTGAATTCGGCAGGTGCGGCGTTTGTCGGCTTCGCCGGTCGTATGCTGGTCCAGTCGAGCCTGCTGATTGTCGTTCTGGCCATTCTGGACCTGGTCCTGCGCAAGCGAGTCAAGGCGGTGGTCCGCTACTGGATCTGGATGCTGGTCCTCGCCAAGCTGCTCCTCCCGCCATCGTTTTCCTCGCCGACGGGCCTCGTGTACTGGATCGGCGACAAGCTACCGAGTCTACCGAAGCAGGTGCAGGTCGCGGGTTCGCCCAGTCAAAGCACGGACGTGGGATGGGCTTTAGCCCATGCGGATGATTCCACCATGCGACACCAGGGGCAGCATGGGCTGAAGCCCATCCTACATGAGCCTCAATCGCTTGACTCTGGCCCATGGACGGCTTCCGTAAAGCCTGCCGACATCACTGCCGAGACCGGCCATCCCCCGGTTGCCACGGTTGAGGTCACGCCACTGCCTCCGATCACGTGGCAGGCGGCTCTTCTGCTTGCATGGGCGGTTGTGGTCCTGGTGATGGCGGTCCTTTTGATTCAGCGTGCCTTGTTCGTTCGCAGCTTGGTGGCACAGTCCGAGAGCGCCCCGGAGAGAGTGGTCGAGCTCCTGGACCAGTGCCGCCGGAGAATGGCGGTGGCGCGCGACGTGAAGCTTCGCCTGAGCTCGCTGTCCATGAGCCCATCGGTCTGCGGCCTGTGGAGGCCCACCATCCTTGTGCCTCGGGCCATGCTTGCCGAACTGGATGCGACTCAACTCACCTCTGTCCTGCTGCACGAACTGGCCCACATCAGGCGAGGCGACCTGTGCGTCAATCTCATCCAGGCCCTGCTCCAGATTGTCTACTTCTTTCATCCTTTACTATGGCTGGCGAACACGATCATCCGGCGAGTCAGAGAGCAGGCGGTGGATGAGACGGTGCTGGCCGCCCTGGGCGAGGAGGCAGAGGACTATCCGAAGACCCTGCTGAGTGTCTCGAAGCTCGCCTTCGGCCGGCCGGCGTTGAGCCTGCGCTTGCTCGGCGTTGTCGAGTCCAAGAAAGCCCTGACCGCCCGGATCAAGCTTATCGTCAGCCGCCCGTTCCCCAAGAGCGCAAAGCTCGGATGCGCAGGCCTGGTCCTGATCTTTGTCATCGCCGCGTTCCTGCTGCCTATGGCAAAGGCGCAACCGCAGGCAAAGAAGGCCACCGAGGTTGCGGCCGTCGCGGCAGACAGCAATTCCCTCAAAACGACCCCGGCGGCCGAGTCAGCCGATGCGACGAGGACCATCGAGGGTATCGTTTCGGACACGCTGGGCCGGCCTCGTCAGTGTGTGTATGTTGCGACACAGGGGAAACAGCTTTGGAAGGGAGTGATGAGCGATGCGCGGGGCCGGTTCAGACTGGAGAATGTGCAACCGGACCAGAAGGTATGGATTGCCTATTCGCAGGCATCGCGGCTGTATGGCTTCTTCGTGCTGCCGGAGACGATCCCAACGGAGCCCATCCAGGCGATTCTGAATCTGGGCGAGGCGGATCTGGAGGGGCGCGTGGTGGGTCCGGACGGCAAGCCCGCGGCCAAACGAAAAGTGGAAATCATCGTGATCACGCCGGAGGGGATTCGCTTTGCCCTGGACCACCAGCCGGAGACTGACGCGTATGGCTACTACTCGCATAGCAGCGTGCCCCGTGGCGAGGGACTCATGATGGAAGCGCGGCTTACGGACGCGGGCGACGCCGACGCATCCTTCAGCACCGGCCCCATGAAGATCCATACGAGTCAATCCTTCATTGAGATGCCCGTGCTTGTGGCGGCTCATCAGAAGACGCAGCCCGATTTCGATCGCAACATGAAGAATGACGGCATGCTGCATTGTGCCGGCCGCGTGGTAGATGAGACTGGCAAGCCCATCGCGGGCGTCAGAGTCCACCTGCTCTTCGACGTACCTGGCTATATGAGCACGTGGGGTCGGGAAGTCACGACTGATGAGCAGGGACGCTGGCATCGCCGCGTGCCGCCTGAGTGCATGGACCTGTCTGTCTCGTTCGAGCATCCCGAGTGCTATCTCGACGAGTCTCGCACCAGACCGCCGCGCGAGGAGCTGGCCGGAGGGACCCATACGATCGTCATGAAGCGCGGCCTGCTCCTGGAAGGCAAAGTTACCGACGAGCGAGGCGAGCCGGTGGAGAACGTCCTGGTCTGTGGCAGTCGGCCGTCTTCGTTCACGCCAAGTCCATACAATCAGATCATCGAGGATTCCGGCATGGCCAGAACGCTCCGGGATGGCACCTTCTGTATTCGAGGTCTTTCGCCCGGGCCCAGGAGCATCACTGTGTACCCGGATCGCTATGCGCCGATCATTCAAGCCGTCGACATCCGCGAGGGCATGACTGCGATGTGCGTGACCCTCAAGCCGGGACGGACCTATCGGGGGCAGGTCGTGGACGTCAAGGGCAACCCCATGGAAGGGATTCGCGTCGGGACCCAGGAATGGCGGCTGGGCAAAGAGCAACGCTGGATGAGCCGGCTGACCACCACAGACGCCCAAGGCATGTTCACCCTGGCGAACCTGCCGGAGGGGGAGATTGAGCTCAGCTTTGGCAGGAAAAAAGGGTACCTCGGCTTCAGCCAGGACCTGCCGGCCGACGTCTCCCAGGTGGACAAGGTCGTGATGTACGACGTCCCCGTCTTTACCGGCAGGGTAGTCGATGCGGAGACAGGGCGGCCTGTCACGGACTTCGAGATCGTCAATGGCGTTCGCAGAGGCGGGGAGGCCTCACCTGATTGGAGCCGCCACTACAGGCAACAGGTCAAGGACCCGAACGGCGCCTTCACAAACGAGTGGGCCGGGTATGGTTTTGCCTATCCGGTGTCCGTCGTCTCCTGCATTAAGGTCGAGGCGAAGGGCTACATGCCGTCGGCTCCTATCCTGCTGGAGTTGGGCAAGACCTGCGAGTCGCTTGTCATTCGCATGAACAAAGGGACGTCCATCGCCGGGACCATTCTTCAGCCCGACGGCGGCCCGGCGGCCAAGGCTCAAATTGCCCTGGTGAGGAAGGGCGAGATGGCCTTCGTGGACCGGGACCAGTTCTCCGCCGCCGGCTTTGCTTACCAGGCCGAAACCATGGCCACGGCGGATGCAGACGGACGGTTCGAGCTGCCGCCGACCGGCGAGCAGGGATTGATTGTCGCGGTGCATCGCATGGGCTATGCACAGGTCCAGTCGGCACAGTTCGTCAACGGATCGCCGATTCGCCTGCTGGCGTGGTCGCGCGTGGAAGGGACCATCGACCGCTCAACCGCAGATGAGAAGGAAACCGAGATTGCCCTGTACTGCCTGGAGGAGAAGACAGACAGGCAGATCCCATGCATTCGCTGGCTGCTCGGCCGGATGGCCGCGACCAGCGACACCTTCACCTTCGACTGTGTTCCCAGTGTGCCGCTGGCCGTTGGGCGAATCAGCCGCTATGAGATGCACAATGGGTACTACTTCGTGCCTGAGCCCGGCAAGACGTACAGGGTCCCAGTTGCTACCTCGGGCCGCATAGCGACCGGGCGGATTGTGCGTCCCGACCAGCTCCCACAAGACAAATCGGTCGCGTTCATGGACCCGAGGTGTGTTCACGCCGTGGCCTTCAGGACCGACGGTTCCACCGGGGTTCCTCCTGAAATCGAAGGCCTCGACGAGCAGTCATTCAATTGGCTCTGGCAGGATAAGGAGGACACGTACAAGCCCTCGACAACTCTGCGGAAGCGGCTGGTTCCGACGATGTCCGAGGACGGCTCCTTCGCATTCCGCGGACTGGAGCCCGGGACGTATGAGTTCGTCATCAACTGGCATGCCCCGTTGGGCGAGAATGTCTCGTGCGGGCGGGGTGTGCTGGAGGCGGTCGCGATCAGCCGATTCACGGTTCCTGACGACAAAGGGACGTCAGCGATCCACATGCCGGACGTCCGCCTGAGACTTCTGGCCTACCCCAAAGTAGGCGGACTTGCACCGCTTTTCGAGGCGAAGACGTTTGAGGGGGGGACGGTCAAGCTGGCGGACCTTCGCGGCAAGGTTGTGCTGCTGGACTTCTGGGCCACGTGGTGCAGGCCATGCGTTGCTCAACTGCCGCACGTTCAGCGCCTGTACGAGACGTTCGGGGCCGACGACAAATTCACTATGATTGGCATGTCGCTCGATTGGGACACCGAAAAGGCCAGGAACTTCTTGGCCGAGAGGTCGTTGAAGTGGCCGCAGGTCAGCCTCGGCGATATGGACACCTCGGCTGTCGTGAAGCAGTACGGAGTGGGGAGTATCCCGACAACGGTTCTGATTGACGCCAGGGGCAAGATCGTCGCCATGGGTGTCTCGATAGACCAACTCAAAGAGCAGATTCGCACCGCCCTGGCTGCTCAATGAGCGACTGAGGCCTCTGTGCGGCTGAAGGATGCGCGTGTCATGAAACTCACGGACTGTTCACATCGGTTCTCGCGGAGCGAGGCGACCGGCCCGGAAGCGATGGAAGGGCTGGCCCTGGCGGTGCGGAAACGGCTCTATCCATTCGTCATCGGCGCCATCCGAGACCACCACGCGGCCGAAGACGTGTTGCAGGACACTCTTGTCGTTCTCATCGAGCGGGTCCACTTGCTGCGCCGGCCCGACCGCTTCTGGCCCTGGGTCTATCGTGTCGCCTGGAGCAAGGTCCAGGACCATTTCCGCGATTGCAGGCGTGCCTGTCAGGTTGCGGCGGATGCTGAATATGAGCCTGACCATTGTCACACGTCCGTCGGCGACCTGCTGGAGACGATGGTTCATCGGGAGAGGGTCGAGCATCTCGCCGCCGCGCTGCGCCAACTCAACCCCCGCTGTCGCGTGGTGCTGTACCTGCGTTTTTACGAGCAGATGCCTTACACGCAGATTGCCTCGCTGATGCACTCGACGCCGGTCCAGGTCCGCACCCAGTTCCACCGGGCCAAGCAACGCCTTCGCGACTCCCTCCTGTCCTCCTGCGCCTGATGACACAAGACAGGCCCGCCGGTGCAGCATACGAGTATTCGCGGATTGGGCCTTGCGTGCGGCTGGATACGATGCAAGAATAGGCCCCAGGACGGCCCGGAATCGTACGTTGCGCCACCGCGGAGTGCGTTTTGGGCAGGAGCCAATAATGAACAGCGATTACGATTTCAGGATCATGCGCGTGCTGCGCCGCCGGTTGAATCTGACGCTGCACGCCCTGGCGGAGCGGTCGGGACTGACGTATCCGACGGTCGAGTCGATCGAAACGAACAAGACCCTGCCTTCGCTGAAGACCCTGGATGCCCTGGCCGGAGCGCTGCAAATCTCCGCCAGCGATCTGATCGGCCTGGCTGAACGGCGGTTGGTGCAGAGGCGAAAGGCTGAAGTCGAACAACGCAGCTATCTGAAGACCGACAAGGGCCAGGAGAACTGCCGCGTCGCACGCTACGACAAAGGCAAGCTCATTCGTGTGACGGCCGAGAAGGGCGACCAC
>Ga0316622_100002601_pt1 | contig 12569 bp, 10 predicted proteins | sample OWC_Aug_OW2_C1_D_FD_207646 | JGI IMG/M metagenome (GOLD analysis project Ga0316622, IMG submission 207646) | Wetland soil microbial communities from Old Woman Creek delta, Ohio, United States - OWC_Aug_OW2_C1_D5_C | ecosystem: Environmental > Terrestrial > Soil > Wetlands | place: USA: Ohio... | reverse complement strand
GGACAGGCCAAGGCCGACTGGCAGATCTTCGGCGAACTCGCAGCCAAGATGGGCTTTGCGAAACAGTTCCCGTACAAGAGCGCCGAGGAGGTCTTTGTCGAGGTCGCGAAGGTGACCCCGTCCTACGCCGGGATGAGTTATGCCCGGCTGGAGAAGCCCGAGGCGCTCCACTGGCCCTGCCCGACGGCAGACCACCCCGGGACCCCGATCCTGCACAAGGAGAAGTTCGCCCACCCCGATGGCCTGGGCGTTTTCACGCCGCTGGAGTGGAAACCGGCCGCAGAGGTCCCGGACAAGGACTACCCGCTGATCCTGACCACCGGCCGCTGCATCTGGCAGTGGCACACGGGCACCATGACCCGCCGGTCCGTCTCCCTGGAGTCGGAGGCACCGACCGGATGGATCGAGATAAACCCCGAGGACGCAAAAGCCCTCGGTGTGAAGGACAAGGAGAAGGTGCGGGCCGTGACCCGGCGCGGGCAGGTGGAGGTACCGGCCCGGGTGACGAAGGACATCAAGAAGGGTGTCACCTTCATGCCATTCCACTACAAGGAGTGTGCAGCCAACGTGCTGACCAACAACGCCCTGGACCCGGTGGCCAAGATCCCGGAGTTCAAGGCCTGTGCGGTTCGGATTGAGAAGCTCCCGGAGGTGAAGAAGTAATGGCTCTTTTCGGCGGCGGAAAACCGACGGTGAAGAAGGGAGACATGGTCTATGCCTGGACCACCGACTCCGAGATCGCAAAGAAGGCGGAGTGCGGCGGCGCGGTGACCACCTTCCTGAAGCACGCACTGGAAACGAAGATGGTGGACGCGGTGCTGGCGATACAGCGGGGACAGGACATCTACGATGCCGTCCCGACGCTGATCACCGATCCGAAGGATCTCAAGAACACGGCGGGGTCGCTCCACTGCGGCACGCTGCTCCTCTCCAAGGTCGTGGCAAAGCACCTGAAGGGTGCCAAGGACAAGAAGATCGCCATGACCGTCAAGGGGTGTGACCTGATGGGCATCCTGGAGCTGGCCAAGAGGAATGCCATCAACCGGGACAACCTGCTCCTGATCGGGGTAAACTGCGGGGGCACCGTGAGCCCGGTCAAGGCCATGAAGATGATCCAGGAGATCTACGGCGTGGATCCCATGAAGGTCCACAAGGAGGAGATCGACAAGGGCCAGTTTATCATCGAGTTCGAGGGGGGCCACAAGGGGATCTCCATCGACGAACTGGAGGAGAAGGGCTTCGGCCGGCGGACCAACTGCCGCCGCTGTGAGTACAAGGTTCCCCGGCAGGCGGATCTCGCCTGCGGGAACTGGGGCGTCATCGGCGACAAGGCGGGGAAAGCCACGTTCGTCGAGGTCTGCAGCGACAAGGGGGCCGACCTCCTGAACCGGGCCGTGAAGGCCGATGCACTCGCCACCGAGGCGGCGAACCCGAAGGGGATCGAGCTCCGGCAGAAGGTCGAGGGGGCCATGCTGAAGCTGGGCGAGAAGTGGCGGAGGAAGGACTTCGGTGCACTGAAGGGCGACCTCTGGGGCACCATCGGGCGGGAGACGGGGCGGTGCATCAAGTGCTACTCGTGCATCGAGAACTGCCCGGTCTGTTTCGGTGACACGGAGGCCCTGAAGGCCAAGTCCTTCATGGTGACCGCCGGCGAGGTGCCGCCCAACGGGATGTTCCACCTGCGCAGGTTTGCCCACATCTCGGACACCTGCGTAAACTGCGGCCAGTGCGAGGAGCTCTGCCCCATGGACATCCCGCTGGCCCTCTTCTCCCACGCCATCCGCGTGGAAGGGGACATGGCCTTCGAGCCCAAGCTGGGGAAGGCTGCCTACACAAACTAATCTCACCCTTTTTCCCGAACAGGTGCAACCGGGAGCCCGAGCTTTTAGAATACACCCCGCTCACCGAAGTGGCAGGGCGAAAGAACACGCACAGGAGCCGGGGAGGGTGGAACCGGAAGTGACGAGGAAGCCCCCGGATCCCTGGCTCCGGCCTCTCCTGTGTACCTGGGAATGGATCTCTCTCTTGCAGCATCCTCTCCGAAGCAGGCCACGCGAGGGGTGGCCGCTGGCCGTGAAGGCGGTGAGCAGGGGTCTCTCTCCGCTCGCCGTCTTCTGATCGCCCCGATACCGCGGCTGATGCTGAAGGCCGGGCATCGGCAGTGAGAGTTCGCAGATCATTGCATCATAAACATTTGCCAAGCAGAAGCGGGTGCAGGATCACCAGCGGGAATGTGAGATTCAGGGTGATCAAGAGGGGGTGCCCACGCCCTCCGTCTGGCCACCGGGCGCAACCACTTTGAAGATCAGGGCGCACTGCCCCTTCCAGGGGGAGTAGGCCCGGATCTTCAGGATCCGGTCGAGGCCAGGATGAAGGATCGCAAGTTTCTTCGGGTAGCCTGTCAGGGCCACCGCCCCAATGGCACTGATCAGTTCCGGCGGGGTGTTCGGGAGGACCTCCCCCATCTGCCGGCCCACCAGATCCTCCCGGATCCTCCCGCTCAGCCGCTCCATAGCCGAATTCACCTCCAGGAAGGTGAGGTCCACTGGCATCCCCTTCTCGTCCAGGACCGGCTCCACCAGGGTGAAGCAGCACCGCATCGAGTTGAAGAGGTGTCTGAACCGGGCTTCGCTCTGGCGGAGGGAGTCCAGGGCGTGGAACCGTTCCGTCACGTCCTCGTAGGTGATATACTGGGCCCCTTCCCTTAAGGTGACGGGGCGGAAGATGATCTCCCGGCACTCTCCGTTCCTGCACTTGACCGGGAACTGCCGGGGCCGGACCATGCCCGGCCGGGAGTCGGCCAGGTCCCCCTTCCATGCGGATATGGCTTCCCGGCGCAGGTCCGTATCCGGAAACGCCTGCTCAAACCACCGCCGGCCCGTGGGTACGTCATCCAGCGTGTACCCGAAGAGCTCGGTGAACCGCCGGTTCAGGTACCGGTACCTGCCGTCTCCATTCACGATGGCGATGGGGAAAGGAGAGGTCTCTGCCATCTCACGGAACTGCTCCTCGCTGGCCCGGAGCGCCTTCTCCATCATCTTCTGCTGCGTCATGTCGATAGTATAGGCGAGTATTCCGTCAGGAGGGAGGTGGGCATACCTGAGGAACAGGTCCTTTTTCTCGCCGGTACCGATGAAGGTGTACTGGAGTTCCTCTTCGATAGTGGTCTTCTCCGCGAGGCAGCGCTCCATGTTCGCGAGCACCGACGGGTATTTCCCCCACAGGTCCTTCGCAGTCCTGCCGACCAGGCGGGGGATCGTACCATGGGTATCCCGGAATGCTGCCTCATTGTAATCGCTGAGGACCAGGTCGTCCCCTTTCTTTCGCAGGACGTACGTGGGCACAGGGAAGCTCTGGAATTCGGTGCGGGCCATCTCCTCAGCCTTCCTCCGGTCGGTGATATCCCGCGCCACCGCCTGGTATTCCCTGGGAGTCCCGTCCTCCTCAAAGAGCCCCCGGAAGGTCACCGCTATGCTATGGATGGATCCATCGGGTTTGGTAACCGTGGTCTCCAGGTAAGTCGTGGGATGGTCTTTGGTCAGAGATCGATAGGTCTTCCGGGTCAGGGCATACGCTTCATCAGAGAGGGGCAGTGGAAAAGGCACACCCACGATCTCTTCCCAACTCTTCCCGATATCACGGCAGAAGGCATCGTTGGCGAAGGTGAAAATACCGTCGGTGCGGAACCGGACGATCCATTCGGTCTGGTCCTCGACCACTGCCCGGTACCGGGCCTCGCTCTCGCGGAGCGACCGTTCGGCGTTTTTCTTCTCGGTGATGTCCCGGCCCACCACCTGGTACTCCAGGGGATGACCCTTGTCATCGAAGAGTGCCAGGATATTTGCCTGGATCCACCGGAATTCCCCGTCACTGCGGGTGATCTGATGCTCGACGGAGGTTCTCGGGTGTTCAGGGGAGAGGGAACGGTACGCATCCCTGACCTCCGGAAGGTCCCTGTCCGTGACAAGGAACGCCCAGTTGGATCCCAGGACCTGGTCCCGGGTCTTCCCTGTGAGCCGGCAGAAGGCATCGTTGGCGAAGGTGAAGATACCGTCCGGCCGGTACCGGAAGACAATCTCGGTCTGGTCCTCCACCACCGCCCGGTACCGGGCCTCGCTCTCGGAGAGCGCTTCCCTGGCTTTCCGCGGCCCGGTGATATCCAGCGAGATGAGGGTTACGGCATTGATCTTCCCGTCCTGGAAGACCGGTCCCATGTGGGATTCGTACCATGCGGTTCCGGGGCCCTCCTGGCCATAGCCGCGCACCTCGTACGTGGTGGGAAGACCCGTGGCAAAGGTTTTTTCCAGGTGATGGCGGAGGATCTCCTGCTGGTCAGGCGGGACGTACTGGAAGAAGGATGTTCCCGTCACGTCCTCCGGTGAATACTCCCCGGCCCCGCGGTTGGCGTACAGGATGCTCCCCTCCCGGTTCACCGTGAGGATAATTGCGGGGGCCGTGGCCATCACTGCCCGGAGATTCTCCTCGCTCGCTTCTATGGCCATCCGCTGCTCTGTCTCGGTCGTGATATCCGTCGCGAGGATGGTGATCCCCTGTGTCCCGTTCTCGTACACGGTGGAGATGATCTTCACTCGGAAGTGGAAGGTCTCCTCCCCCTTCCGCACCTCCACATCGCGCTGGAAGATCTCGTCACGTTCGGCGGAGTGGAGGTACCTCTGGATCTCGTCACCGGCTGTGAGCGCAAAGGAGAGATCATCGAGATTCTTCAGGAGAACCTCGGGGCGTGTTCGGTCTTCAAACGCGAGCACGTTGTTGTTCACGTAATGGACGCGGAGGTCTGCATCCAGCATGATGAAGAAGTCGGAAGAGAGGTTGATCATCCCCGAGACTGGCACCCGGGGTGCGGTGAAGTAGAGCTTGGCCGGCCCTACCCGGGTCAGCTCCACAGCACCGGAAGCCGTGAGCAGGTCCAGGTACTTGGCCACCGAGTTCCGGTTCATGTGGAGCTCCTTCGCGATGGCAGCAATGGACATCCCCCGCGGCCGGACCTTCAGCAGGTTGGTGACGCGGGAGATGTCCTCCCCGGAGATGGTCATCAACGGTGAATAAGAGCCGGTACATATGTAGTTTTCGATGCGATCCGCGATGCGATATGCGGGAGGTCTTGCCCTGCCTCATTCACGCAGTAATGAAATCTCTTTGATTACTGGGCCGGGAAAGGAGATAAGTCAAGGCATTCCACGTAACCCAGCTGGGTCACCCCCTTCCAGCCGGCCACTTCCTGCTCTCTGCTGAGAGAACCGATACTCCATCCTCCGGGAACCATGCCTGAGGATCGCTCGGATGCTCCCTGCCCCGCGTACCCGATGCCATCGCGTCCAGAAGATGAGATATAAGTACCCGTATGCGCTTATTCTCCCCCATGAAGCAGCGCGAGGTGTTTGAGTCGGTGCCGGGGATCCTCCGGCCCTTCAAGGCGTACGTGGAGTCCCTCAACCTCCAGAAGGGGGACCAGCTGGTGTACTACGGCGTCCCCGGGACCTGCACGCCGTTCATCGAGCTCCTGGGCTTTGCCATCCGGGGGCTTCCTGCCGAGCAGGTCTTTGTACCCCTGACGGACGAGTCCAAGGCAAAGAAGATCGTCCCGGTGGCTGACGTGGGGATGCAGGTCTCAACCTCAGGGATCCGGCCGAACCCGAAGGCCATCGTGCTGATGGGTGGGCTCTCCATGCCCAACTCGAACGTCACCGCCGACCAGATGAAGGCGGTCATCGGGAAGTACCGGGTGCCGCTTATCGGGGTCTGCTTCATGAAGATGTTCGAAAAGACCGGCTGGACGAATACATTTGACTTCAGCCTGCTCATCGATGCGAACATCTCCCCTGTGGACGTCTGGAAGTAACAGAACACTCCTGCGATTCCTTCTTTTTCCCAATCTGGCCCCGAGGTGACTCCGGGGGATGCAAATCCTTATCCCTGCCCGGAGTCACCGTACCGGTATGGAAGAGCAGGCTCCCTGTGCAGGCCCAAGGGCCAATGATGTCATTCCTGCCATGGAGAGCAAGGCGTTCTGCGCCGCGATGAGGGCCGAGGGGACCCTCCGGCGCGAGTCCCAGAACATCGGCGACCTCACCGACCTCCTGAAGGATGCGCAGCTGGCCTGGATCGATTACATCATCGATGACATTGACCGGGACGTCTGCACGGTGGCCCAGTCCCTGGGCTTCACCGAGCTCCTGGTCCGGAACCTGATGAAGAACCCCCGGAGTGGGTACGAGGACTTTGACAACGAGATGGGCCTGATGGTGCCAGCCATCTTCATGGAGGGATTTGATGTCAAGCTGGAACCCCTCTTCATCCTGATCCACGAGACGGCCATCGTCACTCTCCACACCCGGGAGGTGCGGCGGTTCTTCCGGATGCGCAGGTACGCCGAGACCCTGCTCCGGAAGATCCCCAGGGAAATGCCATCCCCCGATAAAATCACCCACCTCCTGATCCGGATCATCGACGAGAACAACTCCCGCAACTTCGATTACCTGGCCGAGATCGAGGAACACGGGGACATGCTCTCCAAGGAGCTCACCGACCCGAAGACGCCCCGGTCCGTGATCGCCCAGAAGATCTATGAGATGAAGCACGCCCTGATCGTGTACCTGGGGGGTCTCTGGGCCACCGTGGATGCCCTCTCCTCGCTCCGGTACGGTGACGCCGAGCTCCTCACCGACGACGAGAAGATCCTGGACCGGATCAACGCCCTGATCGTGGAGGTCCAGGCCCAGATCGGCCTTGCCGAGCACCTGTCGGAGGTGCTGGCCAGCGGCCTGGAAGTGCTTCAGTCCATCTACAACAACCAGCTCCAGATCCTGAACAACCGGCTGGCGATGCTCGTCGCGTACCTGACAATCATCGGGACGGCGCTCCTCGTCCCCAACACGATTGCGACGGTCGCCTCCAATATGATGTTCAATTTCACGGAGAATGATATTCCCCTCTACCTGGGCACCATCATCGTCTCCACCGTCGTGGCCACGCTTGCGGCCTGGTGGGTGGTGAAGAGGGCTGGCTGGCTCCCGAGCCAGATCGAGTAGGGGACCTGCTTGGATAGAGAACGATTCTGGACGGCCCGCACAGCATCCGCTTCCGCATCTCCTCTGCGATCGCCGACCGGGGGCCTTCATGTGATCTGCCGGCGGAAGGGGGCGCTGCCCCCTCCCGGCCCCTCCCTTGATGAGGATAGCATTCCACCGTGGTTCCCAGGGATGCGAATCAGTGGGGGGTACCTGCCGGACGGGCCAGCACCATCCTTATCCCTCGTCCCGCCCACCCGGAACGCGAGAGATCATGGCCGAGATCCCGAAAGAGGAGTATATCCTCCCCACGACGAGTGCCTGTGCGGGGTGCAGCTCGTCCCTGTGCCTCCGGTACATCCTGAAGGCATCCGGCCCGGACACAGTGCTCGTGATCCCCGCCTGCTGCACGAGCGTCATCCAGGGGATGTACCCGAAGACCGCGGTGAACGTGCCGGTATACAACATCGCCTTTGCCGCGGCAGCGGCCTGCGCCTCGGGGATGAGCGCTGCCTTCCGGGCGCTGGGGAAAAAGACGAACGTGATCGTGTACGCCGGGGACGGAGGTACGGTGGACATCGGCCTCCAGTCCCTCTCGGGGGCATTCGAGCGGGAGACGGATTTCCTCTACATCTGCTACGACAACGAGGCCTACGGGAACACGGGGATGCAGCGGTCCGGGGCCACCCCTGTCGGGGCCCGGACCACCACCACACCGGCGGGGAAGGCCCATCCCCGGAAGGACATCGAGCAGATCGTCGAAGCCCACAGGCCACCCTATGTGGCCACTGCCTGCAGCGCGTACCCCACTGATCTCTTCTCGAAGGTGAGAAAGGCCCTCTCCCTCCCCGGATCAAAGTTCATCCACCTGCTGGCCCCCTGCCCCACGGGGTGGAGGTTCCCACCGGGGAAGACCATCGAGATGGGGAAACTGGCCGTGAAGACCGGCATGTGGATCCTCTACGAGCGGGAGTACGGGAAGCTGGCCATCTCCGCCCCATCGAAAGCAGCGATGGCGAAACCGCTCCCTCTCTCTGATTACCTCTCGCCACAGGGGCGGTTCAAGGGGATCACACCGGGGCAGGTGCAGGAGCTGCAACGGGAGATTGTGGAGCGACGCGATCGGCTCCTCCGGGAGGCGGCCTGACATGCATACCATTGCCACCGGGAACCGGGGCGTGGCCGAGGCCGTCCGGGAGGCAAAGCCCGGGGTGGTTGCCGCCTACCCCATCACCCCCCAGACCGAGATCGTGGAGCTGATAGCCCAGTACGTGGCCCAGGGGACGATGCAGGCCACCTACATCCCCGTGGAGAGCGAGCACTCGGCCATGGCGGCCTGCATCGGGGCAAGCGCGACCGGGATCCGGACCTTCACCGCCACCTCCTCCCAGGGACTTCTCTACATGCACGAGATGCTCCACTGGGCGGCGGGAGCCCGGCTCCCCATCGTCATGGCCAACGTGAACCGGGCCGTGGCCCCGCCCTGGAACGTCTGGGCGGACCACACCGATGCCCTCTCCCAGCGGGACACTGGCTGGCTCCAGGTGTACGTGGCCACCGCCCAGGAGGCCTATGACACCATGCTCATGGCCTTTCGGATCGCAGAGCACGAAGATGTCCTGCTGCCGGTCATGGTGAACCTGGACGGCTTCATCCTCTCCCACACGATGCAGCCCCTGGAGACGACGCCTGCCGGGGACTTCATCCCGCCGCTCTCCCTGCCCCACGCCATCAACACGAAGGATCCGGCCGCGTACAGCCCCCTCACCGGCCCCGAGTATTACTTCGGGTTCCGGTGGGAGATCGAACGTTCCATGCGGGATGCCCGGCAGGTGATCCGGGAGGTGGAGGACGCCTTCGCGGCGAAGTTCGGGCGCCGTTACGGCCCTGCCGAGGAGTACCGGATGGAGGACGCGGAGGTGGTGATCGTGGCCATGGGCACGCTGGGGCGGGAGGCCCAGGTGGCGGTGGACCGGCTGCGGCAGGAAGGGATCCCTGCGGGAGCCATACGGCTCCGGTGGTTCCGGCCCTTTGCCCGGCTGGACCTGGCCGGCCGTGAAGTGGTGGTCATCGACCGGGATTACTCCTTCGGGTTCGGAGGGGTGCTGGCCTCCTCCCTCCGGGCCACCGCTCCCTGCAACCCGTACAGCGTCATTGCCGGGCTCGGGGGGCAGGAGGTCACCTACGCCGACATCGCCGGGTTCGTCCGGCAGCGGAAGCCCGGTGGGGAGTTCTGGTTCGGGGTGGAGAACCATGGCGATGTTTGAGATCCGGATCCACTCCCGGGGCGGGCAGGGGGGGGTCACCGCCGCCCGGCTCATTGCCCTCGCCGCTTTCTATGACGGGAAGCAGGCGACGGCCACCCCGTTCTACGGCGCCGAGCGCCGGGGGGCACCCATCGTGGCCTTTGTCCGGATCTGCGACACCATCATCCGCACCTGCTGCCAGGTGAAAGAGCCGGATCTCGTCGTGGTGCTGGACCCCACGCTCCTCTCCACCGTGAACGTGCTGAAGGGGCTCGCCCCCGGTGGCACCGTGCTCTTAAACAGCCCCCACCCGGTCCCGCTGGACGGGTACCGGGTTGTCACGGCGGACCTGACCGGGACCGCGCTGGTGCTGGATCTCGTCATCGCAGGGAGCCCTGTACTGGATACCTCTGTCCTCGGAGTCCTAGCAAAGATCGGGGTGATCTCGCTGGATTCGGCGAAGCGGGCCATTGCCGAGAACTTCGCGGATCCCCGGAACGTGACGGCGGCTGAGAAGGCCTTCGCGGAGGTGGCGGTATGACTTCGGCTGCAAAGGGCCGGGCCCAGCCCGCACGAAAGCGGGAGCGGCTCGCCATCTCAAAGCCAGTGAAAGGGGCGGCGGGGAAGACCGGTGCATGGAGGACGTTCAGGCCGGTGATCGACCCGGAGCAGTGCAACCAGTGCGGACTCTGCCAGCTCTACTGCCCGGAGGCAGCCATTGACGAGAACCTGGAGATCGATTACGAGTTCTGCAAGGGCTGCGGGATCTGTACAAACGAGTGCCCGAAGAAGGCGATCCGGATGGAGAAGGAGGAGCGGTAGGGGTGGAAGGAGGGAATCCCAGGCCTGGCTGGTCACCGGACTCGCAGGGGACAGGCGGTCCCAGGGGACGCGTTCTCTCCCCATCGCGGCAGAGGGCAGGGGAATGGCGTGATTCCATCGTCACTGGGAAACCGCCTCCCTCTTGCTGGGGGACACGAAGAGCATACCCACGTGGCCCTGATCTGGCACCGGTCGTTGCGGCTGGTCACCTCTTCTCCTGGTTAACTTCCGGAATTGCAGATCGTGCAGGTAACCCCCGTCCCCGCTGAACAGCTAGAGAGGGCAGAGGAGCCAGGGTTGCAGGTGGCACTGACCACAACAGTACCCGAGCAGCACTGGGTTGAGGTTTCAGGGTTTGCGTCAGTTCCGGACCCGCAGGCGAGAAAAGAAGCAGTGCACCCATTGTTGCAGTTATCCTGTGCCACCTGCCCGTACGAGCAGTTGCCGGGCCTTGAACCTGTCACACAGCTGGCAGGGTTTGCCTTGTACTGTGAACCGGTATTACAGTAGCCCCTTCCCCATGCCGTGTCGTACCTCGGGGCCGAGAAAGGGATCAGGGCAGGAGGATCATACTGGTGCGACATGGCAGAACGGCAGCCAAACCTGCTGATAAAACCCTGTTGTCAGTCGATATGTATTTACCATATCCCCGCCAGCGGTCCCGGGAGCCCGAGCCCGTTACCCCGTCTCCTCAGGGAGCGGGCACTTGGCAATGTACTCCACGTTGAATTTGTAGAAGTGGGTGAACCCGCAATTCCGGCACCGGACCGTGAACTGGCTGCACCCGATGACCATGTCATGGGGCCAGGTGCCGCAGCAGTTCATGCAGTACGCCGGCTCAACGAGCTCCCAGACGTCGTAGCAGCCGATCTTCGTGTAGAGGCCGGGCTTCCCCACCTCGGAGGTCCGGGGGATGAAGATCCGGGTGGCACCGCAGTTCGCACACTCGACCTGTGCCTGGCTGCGGACCGCTTTAATCACCTGGTCCGCCCGCTGCCCGCAGTTGTAGCAGCTGGTCCGGTACTTGGTGAAGATGAACTGCTCGCCCATGGAAGGAGATGGGCACTGCCCATATTAAAGCAGATCCACCGGTTACGGGGTGCCGGATACGTTTCCGGAGACAGCCCGGGCTGGTGGGAAATGGGATGCCTCCGATCCTATCGGACCGGAGGGACGTGCAGCTTCTCAGAGAATCGTTCGGAAAAAAGAGATGGGTATTTCGGTGACAGGCCTAGAACTCGTCCATGCCGCCGCCCATGGGGGGCATGCCGCCCATACCGCCGGGGGGCATGCCTCCGGGCGGGGCCGCGACCCGGGAGGCAGCGATGACGTCATCGATCCGCAGGATCATGTTGGCCGCTTCTGCCGCAGAGGCGATGGCCTGGGTCTTCACCCGCAGGGGCTCTACAACGCCGGCCTTCAGCATGTCGGCCGGGGCGCCCTTGAAGACGTCGAGACCGGCATGCTTGTGCCGCTTCTCGTGCTCGGCTCGGAGGGCGACCAGCATGTCGATGGGGTCAAGCCCCGCGTTCTCGGCAAGGGTCCTCGGGATGATCTCCAGGGCGTTTGCAAAAGCCTCGATGGCCAGCTGGGCCCGGCCGCCGACAGAGGCCGCGTACTCCCGCAGGCGCAGGGAGAGCTGGATCTCAGGAGCTCCCCCGCCGGCCACGATCTTCTTGTCCTCCATGACCACGGAGACGACCGAGATGGCGTCGTCCAGCGCCCGGTCCAGCTCGTCCACCACGTGCTCGGTGCCGCCGCGGACGATGATGGAGACCGCCTTCGGGTTCACGCACTTGGTCACGTAGATCATCTCCTCGCCGCCGACCTTCTTCTCCTCGACAAGGCCTGCCTTGCCCAGTTCCTTCTTGCTGATGGCGTCAATCGAGGAGACAACGGAAGCACCCGTGGCCCGGGCCAGCTTCTCCATGTCAGACTTCTTAACCCGGCGGATGGCCAGGATCCCGGCCTTGGCCAGGTAGTGCTGGGCAATGTCGTCGATACCCTTCTGGCAGAAGAGGACGTTGGCACCGGAGGCCACGATCTTGTCCACGATGGACCGGATCATCCGCTCTTCCTCGTCCAGGAAGGCCTGGAGCTGGTCCGGGCTCGTGATGTTGATCTCGGCGTCCACCTCGGTCTTCTTGAACTCCACCGAGGCATTCAGGAGCAGGATCTTCGCGTTCTCCACCTTCGCGGGCATGCCGGGGTGGACCTTCTCCTTGTCAATGATCATTCCCTCGATGATCTCCGAGTCGTCCGTGGAACCGCCCACCTTCTTCTCCACCTTAATGTTGTCGGTGTCCACGGTCCCGTCCTCGTCCGCCACCATCATCACGGCCTTGACGACGAGCTCGCAGAGCTTGCCACGGGCCATCTCGGCACCCTTGCCGGTCATGGCGGTGTCGGCGATCATGGTGAGCATCGCCTTGTCGGTGGGCTTCACCGTGATGGCGATGTCGTTCAGGATCTC
>Ga0316622_100002600_pt1 | contig 12571 bp, 10 predicted proteins | sample OWC_Aug_OW2_C1_D_FD_207646 | JGI IMG/M metagenome (GOLD analysis project Ga0316622, IMG submission 207646) | Wetland soil microbial communities from Old Woman Creek delta, Ohio, United States - OWC_Aug_OW2_C1_D5_C | ecosystem: Environmental > Terrestrial > Soil > Wetlands | place: USA: Ohio... | reverse complement strand
GCCGCGCTGATCTCGGCCAGGATGCCCGGGCGGTCCTTCCCGATCTCCACCCGGATCTTCACCTGGTGGGCGGCCTTGCGCTGGCCATCCCAGTTGACGGCGATCTGACGCTCGGGATCGGCCATCAGGCTGATGGCGTTGGGGCAGTCAGCGGTGTGGATGGAGACCCCGCGCCCGCGCGTGATGAAGCCGATGATCTCGTCCCCGGGGACGGGATTGCAGCACTTGGAGAAGCGGATGAGGATGTCGTCGATCCCCTTGATGCGGACCCCCTCTTCCGGCATCCGCGGGCGGGCCGCCTTGCGCTCGACCTTCTTCTCCTTGGCCTCCGCGGCCTCGGTGAGCGCCTGGAGCTCCTCCGGCGGCAGCAAGCGCGCCACCGCCTGGCGGGGCGGAACCTTCCCGTAGCCCACCGCGGCGAAGAACTCCTCCTCGGTGCCCAGGCCGTAGCGCTCGAGGATGGCGGCCAGCGTCTCCGGCTTGAGCAGCTGGGCCGGGCTCTTGCCCAGGCGGCGGATCTCCTTCTCCAGCAGGTCGCGCCCGAAGCTGACGCTGCGCGCCCGCTCCTCGTTCTTGATCCACTGGCGGATCTTGCCCCGGGCGCGGGGCGTCTTCACGATCTTCAGCCAGTCCTTGCTGGGGGTGTGGGTCGGCGAGGTGAGGATCTCGACGATATCTCCGTTCTGCAGCTCGGTCCGCAGCGGCACCAGGCGGCCGTTCACCTTGGCCCCGACGCAGCGGGTGCCGACCTCGCTGTGGATGGCAAAGGCGAAATCCACGGGCGTGGCCCCCTTGGGAAAGGCCTTCACGTCCCCCCGGGGGGTGAAGGTGTAGACCTCGTCCGGGAAGAGATCGAGCTTGAGCGTGTTCAGGAACTCCTTGGAGTCCTTGAGCTCCCGCTGCCACTCCAGGATCTGGCGGAGCCACACGAAGCTGGTGTCGGTCGGGTCGACGGTGGTCCGGCCCTCCTTGTACTTCCAGTGCGCGGCGATGCCCTCCTCGGCCACCCGGTGCATCTCCCAGGTCCGGATCTGGATCTCGAACGGATCGCCCTGGGGCCCGATCACCGTGGTGTGGAGCGACTGGTAGCCGTTGCTCTTGGGCACGGCGATGAAGTCCTTGAAGCGGTGCGAGATGGGCTTCCAGAGGGTGTGGATGACCCCCAGGGCGCCGTAGCAGTCCTTCAGCGAGCCGGTGATGACCCGGATGGCGGTCAGGTCGTAGATCTCGTCGAACTCCTTCTTCTGCTCCTGCATCTTCTTGTAGATGCTGTAGAAATGCTTGGGGCGCCCGCTGATCTGCGCGCGGATGTCCACCTCGGCCAGCTTCTCCGTCAGCATCTGGACGACCCGGTTGATGTCGCCCTCGCGCTCCTGGCGCTTGCGCGCGATGCGCGTCACCAGGTCCGCGTAGGCCTCCGCGTCCACGTGCCGGAGGGCCAGGTCTTCCAGCTCGGCCTTTACCCAGTAGATGCCCAGGCGATGCGCGAGCGGCGCATAGATGTCGAGGGTCTCGCGCGAGATGAGATGGCGCTTGCCTTCGGGCAGCGGATCCAGCGTGCGCATGTTGTGCAGCCGGTCCGCCAGCTTGATCAGGATCACCCGGATGTCCTTGGACATGGCCAGGACCATCTTGCGGATGTTCTCCGCCTGCGCCTCCTCCCGGGTGCTGAACGGGATCCGGGACAGCTTGGTCACGCCGTCCACCAGGTGGGTGATCTCCTCGCCGAAGTGCTCGCGCAGCTCCTCCAGCGTCGCGTGGGTGTCCTCCACCACGTCGTGGAGCAGGCCGGCGGCAATGGTGGCCGTGTCCATGCGCAGCTCGGTGAGGATGTAGCAGACCTGGAGGGGGTGGCTGAGGTAGGGTTCGCCGGACACGCGCTCCTGGCCCTTGTGCGCCTTGGCGGCAAACACGTAAGCGCGCATTACCGGATCGAGCTCCGCCTGCTCGTTGTATTCGGTGACCTTGTCTAGGATGGCTTCTATCCGCACCCCGTCGCCCCCGCCGCCCCGAGGAGGCGGCACGGTTAGTCTAACATACCGATTTTCGGCCCTTCAAGACCTATCTCGTCCCCCTTGGGCACCAGGGGCTGTGGAGGGGGGCGTGACGGCCGCCGCCTCAGGCGAGGCTGATCGCGCCCTCCAGCCGGCTGCGCGGCACCGAGCCTTCGCGCAGGATCCGGGCCGGCTCGTGGGTGCAGTCGATGACGGTCGAGGGGATGCCCAGGGCCACGCGCCCGCCGTCCAGGATCAGGTCGATCTGCCCTCCGATGGCCTTCTGGACGGCGCGCGCGTCCGCCGGGTCCGCCCCGCCTGCCTTGTTGGCGCTGGTGCCGATGACCGGCCCGCCGAAGGCGGCGAGCAGCTGCTGCGCCACCCGTCCTGCAGGCACCCGGAGGCCGACCGTGCCGGTCGCCGCCGTGAGGAGCGCCGGGACCGCACTCGAGGCCCGGACCACCACCGTGAGGGGCCCCGGCCAGAAGGCCTGCATCAGGCCACGGACGGCCTCGGGGAGCTCCGCCGCCAGCTCGCTCGCCAGCGCGGCGCTGGGCAGCAGGACGCTCAGCGGCTTGCCGTGATGGCGGCCCTTGACCGTGAGCACCCGCTCGATGGCGCGCGGATCCAGCGCACTGGCGCCCAGCGCGTACAGGGTGTCGGTGGGAAAGGCCACCAGGCCGCCGCGGGCCAGGACCTGGCTCGCCTCCTGGATGTGCTCCGCCTCGGGCTGGGTCGGATCCACGCTCAGCACTCGCGTCTTCATCGTCGAATCCCCTGTCTGCGGGCGGCGCGCGCCGCCTTGCTCCCGGGTCAGCGGGCCGCGGGCCGGGATGCCGCCGCGCCCGCCGCCGGCCGGCGCTCCGCCAGCGGCTCGAACCAGCCGTGCAGGCTCCCGCCGCGGCGGGTCACGTAGATGATGTAGGGCGACTCCGCCAGGTCGCCCTGCGAATCCCAGCGCAGCCGGCCCAGGGCGCCGCGGTAGGCGGTGCCCCGGATCGCCTGCACGACCTTGCGCAGCTCCTCCGGCGTGCGCGAGCCCGGCCTGGCGGTCCGGATCGCCTGTACCAGCGCGCCCAGCGCGTCATAGGTCTGCAGCACGTACGGGCCGAGGGTTCCGTCGCGCTCCTCGAACCGCCGGATCACATCCTGGGCCGAGGACAGGCGCCGGGGGTCCGGCCAGGAGGTGAGGTAGGCCCCCGCCGCGGCCGCCTCGCCGGCCGCGGTGATGAATTCCGGATCCAGCACGGCGTCCCCGCCGAGGAACGCGGCCGTCAGGCCCGCCTGGCGGAGCTGCCGGAGCAGGTGCCCCGCCTCGCGGAAGACGCCCCCGAAGGAGAGGGCGTCGGGCTTCAGGGCCCGGAGCCGGCCGACGAGGGCGGCGAAGTCCCGGTCGCCCTGCGCGATCTCCTCCACCGCCAGCACGCGCCGGCCGCGCCGCTGCATGGCGAGCAGGAGTCCCTGCGCCAGGGTCCGCCCGTACTCGGTCTGATCGTGGACCGCGACCACCCGGCGCGCCTGGAGCCCGGCCCGCAGGAACTCGGCCCCCGTCTGGCCCTGCTGGTCGTCGCGGCCCGCGAGCCGGAAGAGGTTGCTGAAGCCCTGGGCGGTCAGGCGGGGATGCGTCGCGGCCGGCGTGATCTGCGGGATGCCCTGCTCGGCGTAGACCGCCGAGGCGGCGATGGAGGTGCTGGAATAGAAGTGCCCGACGACGCCCCACACCCCCTCTCGGACCAGGCGCTCGGCCAGGCCCGGCGACTGGCGGGGGTCGAAAGGCTCCTCATGCACGATCAGCTCGAGCGGGCGGCCGAGGCCCCCCGCCGTGTCCGCCAGGGCCATTTCCCCCGCCCGGCGCATCCGCTCCCCGAGGCGCCCGGCCTCCCCGGCGGCCGGCACCACGAGGCCGATCTTGACCGCCGGCAGCCCGCCCGCCAGGGCGGGAGCCGCCAGGAGCAGCAGCAGGACGCCGCCCGCTCCTCCGAGCATCGCGCGACCGGTGGAAAGGGTCCAGCGCATGGGCTCCGCTCAGGCGCCCTCGCCGAGGTAGACGCGGCGGACCTCCGGGTGCTCGTGCAACTCCGCCGCGCTTCCGCTCAGCGCCACCGTTCCCGTCTCCAGGACGTAGGCCCGGTGCGCCACCGACAGCGCGATGGCGGCGTTCTGCTCGACCAGCAGGATCGTGGTCCCCTGGCGGTTGATGCCCGCCACGGTCTGGAAGATCTGCTCGACCAGGATCGGGGCGAGCCCCATGGAGGGCTCGTCCAGCAACAGGATTCGCGGGTGCGTCATGAGCGCGCGCCCGATGGCCAGCATCTGCTGCTCGCCGCCCGAGAGCGTCCCCGCCACCTGCGTCCGCCGCTCCTTGAGTCGGGGAAACAGGCTGAAGACCCGCTCCACGTCCTCCAGGATGTCCCGCTCAGGGCGCAGGTAGGCCCCCATCTCCAGGTTCTCGAACACCGTCAGCCGGTTGAAGATCTTGCGACCCTCCGGCGCGTGCGCCACGCCGCGGGCGACGATCTCGTGGGGCGGCAGCGCCTGGATGGCCTGCCCCTCCAGCAGCACCTGCCCGCCGCGCGGGCGGAGCAGGCCGGAGATGGTCTTCAGGGTGGTGGTCTTCCCGGCACCGTTGTTGCCGAGGAGCGCGACGATCTCGCCCTGCTCCACCCGGAGCGACACGCCCTTCAGGGCGTGGATCTCCCCGTAGAAGACCTGCAGGTCGATGACCTCAAGCATGCGCGGCCTCCGCCGCACCTCCCCAGCGCTTGCGACCCAGGTAGGCCTCGATGACGCGCGGGTCCTTCTGGACGTCGGCGGGGATGCCCTCCGCGATCTTCTCGCCGTAATCCAGGACGCTGACCCAGTCCGAGACCTCCATGACCACTCGCATGTTGTGCTCGATCAACAGGATCGTCAGCCGGTACTCCTGGATCAGGCGTCGCAGGAGGTGCATGAGGCCTTTGGCCTCGCCCTGGGTCATGCCCGCCGTGGGCTCGTCCAGCAGGAGCAGGGCCGGACTCGAGGCCAGGGCCCGCGCCAGCTCCAGGCGCCGCTGTTCGCCGTAGGGGAGGTTCTTGGCCAGCTCCCCTCCTTTGGCGGAGAGGCCCACGACGCCGAGTAGCACCGCCGCCTGATCCCAGAGCTGCCGCTCGGTCGCCCGGAAGGCGGCGCTCCCCGCGAGCACCGAGGCCATGGGGAGCGTGATCCGGCTGTGCATGCCCACCAGGACGTTTTCGGCCGCGGTCATGTTGGCGAAGAGCCGGATATTCTGGAAGGTGCGGCAGACTCCTAGGGCGGTGATCTGATCGGGGCGCAGGCCCAGCAGGGACCGGTCCCGGAACCGCACCTCCCCGCCGTCGGGGGCGTAGATGCCGGTGAGGACGTTGAAAAAGGTGGTCTTCCCGGCCCCGTTGGGACCGATGATGGAGGCGATCCGGCCCTCCTCCAGCTGGAAATCCACCCCGTTGAGCGCCAGCAAGCCGCCGAAGCGCTTCACCACCGCCTGCGACTCGAGCAGGACCGCCATCAGCGCTCTCCGAGTTCGCGGGTCCGGCGGCGGGCGGGCAGGATGCCCTGGGGCCGGTAGATCATCATGAGGATGAGGATGATGCCGAAGATCATCCGCTCGTACTTGGCCGGCTCGAGCTGCGTCGGGAGGTTGGCCAGGTTGTAGCCGAGGATGGTGACCCCCGCATTCCGGAGGCTGTTCAGCCAGAGGGACAGTCCCTTCAGCACCTGCAGGTTCAGCACGGTGACCACCGTGGCCCCCAGGATGGCGCCGGGGATCGATCCCATGCCACCGAGGATGACCATGGACAGCACGCCGATGGACTCCAGGAAGGTGAACGACTCCGGGTTGATGAACACCTGCTTGGCGCTGAAGACCACCCCCATCGCCCCGGCAAACGACGCACCGCAGGCAAAGGCCAGCAGCTTCATCCGGACCAGGGGCACGCCCATGGCCTGCGCGGCGGTCTCGTCCTCGCGGATGGCCTCCCAGGCCCGCCCGATGTGCGAGTTCTCCAGCCGGCGGTTCACCAAGATGACGAGACCCACGATCAGCAGCACGATGGCATAGAAATAGAGCGGGTAGAGCGCGCTGGGTGGCGCCTCGATCCCCACCCAGGCGAGCAGGGGCTGGAAGAACAGCGGCGGCCGCCCGATGGGGGTGATGCCCTGCGGGCCGTTGGTGAAGTTGATGGGCTTGTCGAGGTTGTTGGCCAGAACCCGGATCACCTCACCGAAGCCCAGGGTCACGATGGCCAGGTAGTCCCCGCGCAGCCGCAGGACCGGCAGGCCCAGCAGGACCCCTGTCCCCGCCCCCACGCCGACCGCCAGCAGCACGAAGACGAAGAACCAGGCGCCGCCCAGCGGGAAGTGGGCGACCGACTCCGGGATGAATTTCGCGGCCTGGGGAGAGCCGTAGATCGCCCAGGTGTATGCGCCCACGGCGTAAAAGGCGACGTAGCCCAGATCCAGGAGCCCCGCCAGGCCGACGACGATGTTCAAGCCCAGGGCCAGCGCGACGAAGATCCCGACCTGGGTGGCCACCTCCAGGTAGTAGCCATTGATCGTCCCCAGGATGGGCATCAGGATGCCCAGGGTGAGCGCGGCCAGGGCCCGCTTCCGCCAGGGCGCCATTCGGGCAAAGTACAGCAGCAGGATGGAGCCCTGGAAGAGCAGGAAGGCGATCAAGGAGCGCGGCGAGTAGGCGACCGCGGCGGAGGAACACGCAATCAGCGCGACGACCAGCGCCGTCGCCGGTCCGGGGCGCTCCAGGACTGCGGTCAACCAAGCCACCTAGGCACGCTCCCTGACGACTTCGCCCAGCAGTCCCTTGGGACGGAAGATGAGGATCAGGATCAGGATGGAAAACGCGAAGATGTCCTTGTACTCCGCGCCGAAGGCCCCCCCGGTCAGCAGCGACAGGTACGAGGCGGCAAACGCCTCCAGCAGGCCCAGGACCAGCCCGCCCACCATGGCCCCCGGGATGTTCCCGATCCCGCCCAGGACCGCTGCGGTGAAGGCCTTGAGCCCGGGGATGAACCCGGTGTAGGGGTTGATGAGGCTGTACTGCACCCCGAACAGCACCCCCGCCGCCCCGCCCATGGCGCCCCCGATGAGGAAGGTCAGGGAGATGATCCGGTTGACGTTGATCCCCATCAGGCTGGCGGTCGCCTGGTCCTCGGCCACCGCCCGGATGGCCTTGCCCACCTTGGTCCGGTTCACCAGCAGGTGCAGCGCCAGGAGCATCAGCAGGGCAGCCGCGATCACCACCAGGGACTTCACCGAGATGTCGATGGTCTCGGTGAGCTGAAACCGATAGTTCAGCTGGGGCAGGGTCGGATAGACCAGGTTGAAGGCGTTGTTCCAGATGCTCTCGAACAGGCGGATGGCGTCCTGGAGGAAGAACGACACCCCGATGGCGGAGATCAGCGGGATGAGCCGAGGTGCCCCGCGCAGCGGCCGGTAGGCGATGCGCTCCACGGTGACCGCCAGCAGGCCGCTGGCGGCCATGCCCGCCACCAGGAGCACGATCAGGATCAGGAACGGCGAGAACGCCGTCAGCATCCCCGAGGCCTTGAGGCCGAGGAGAATCTCGACCCCCACGAACGCGCCGAGGACGAAGATCTCGCTGTGGGCGAAGTTGATGAACTCCAGGACCCCGTAGACCATGGTATAGCCCAGGGCGATCAGGGCGTACATGAAGCCCAGGATCAGACCGTCCAGCAGGACCTGGGGGAAGATGACGATCAGGATGTCGGTATCCATGGGTCCATCACAAAGCAAATCTCCGGCTCACTCTTGCGTCGCGTGCGAGGCGCGACACCCGCCGGGTGCACCGAGACCCGCGGGGAGGTGTCGGCCCCGCGGGCTGCCGCGCGAGCGTGGCTGCGGGCGGCCTCGAATGCCGCGACGTTCGCCGGAGATTGAGGCACAAAAGGGGAAGGGCCCAGCGGGGCCCCTCCCCTTTCGGTGCGCATCTCGGCCCTATTTCTTCAGGGGCGGCGCGGGAATCTCGAGCCGCTCTACCATCTCGTTGGTGCCCCACTTGGCCGGATCCTCGGAGGCCACCTGGAGGACGAAGTACAGGGCCGTCTTCGGATCCCCCTTCCCGTCGAACTCGATGTTCCCGGTGATGCCGCTGTACTTGACCTTCCGGACTTCCTTGGTCACCGCCTCACGCGAAGGCATCTTGCCCCCGCCGGCCTTGATCGCGCTCTCGATGGCCTTCAGCGCGATGGCCGCGGAGTCGTAGGACTGGGCGGCAAAGGGCTCCGGGTCCTTCTTGAACTTGTCCTTGAAAGCCTTCGCGAACTCGCTGGCCTTGGGATACATGGAGGGAGGACCGGCCACGGTGGTGTAGTTCATCCCGACCACGGCCGGCCCGGCGATCTTGGCCAGATCCGAGGAGTCGATCCCATCCGGGCCCATGAACTTCGCCTTGATCCCCTTTTCCCGCGCCTGCTTGAAGAGCGGGCCCGCCTGCGAATAGATTCCCCCGAAGTAGAGCAGGTCCGGGTTCTTGGCCTTCATCGGGGTGAGGATGGGGTCGAAGTTGGCCTTCTCCTCGGTCCCCTCGAAGCCCAGCACCTGGATGCCGTTCTTCTTGGCCTGCTCCCGGAAGAACTCGGCCACGCTCTGGCCATAGGTCGTCTTGTCGTGGATCACATAGGCGGTCTTCACCTTCATGGTCTTGGCGGCGAAATTTGCCCCCACCACGCCCTGGACGTCGTCGCGCCCGCACACCCGGTTCACGTTCGGGTAGTTCCGGTCGGTGACGACGGGGTTGGTATTCGCGGGCGAGATCTCCACCAGCATGGCCTCCTTGTACACCTCCGAGGAGGGGATCGCCACGCCGGAATTGTAGTGTCCGACCACGGCCAGGATCTCCTTGTCCGTGATCATGTTCTTGGCATTCGCCACCCCCACGTCCGGCTTGGCCTGGTCGTCGAAGGGCACCAGCTCCACCTTGAAGCCAAGCTTCTCCACCGGGGTCTTGAAGTGCTCGAGGGCCAGCTGCGCCCCCAGCTTGATGCCTTCACCCGGCGCCGACTGATCGCCCGACAGGGGGCTCTGGGTCGCAATCTTGATGGTGCCCTTGGATGCCCCGGCCAGCGCCGCACCCGGGAGCGCCAGCACCGCAATCGCCAATGCCATCACCCCAACCTGCACCCACCACCCACGTCGCATGGCTGTGTCCCTCCCTTTCAATCCGTCCAGAGCATTGTTTCCGGTTCCGCAACGTGCCACGGCGTCCCTGATTTTCTCCCTCCCTGTTTCCGTGCGTCGTTGGAGTTGCCACCGGCCCGGCAGCACTCGCGGTCCCGCCGCGGGCGGGCGCGCGCTCCCCGCCGCTCCCAGCCAGCCCCGCTCCGGAGCCGCCGAGCAGCCCCTGCTGCATGAAGAGCCGAGCCGCGCCGCGCGGTGTCGCGCGCCGGGGGCCTGCGAGGTCTTTCAGGATCGTCCGTTGGGCCGTTGGGCACTGCACTCGGTTCCGTCGATCCGGACATGGGGGTCGGACGCACCAGGGGGAGCTCGTTCGTCAGCGAAGGTGGCCGATGATATGAGGAAGAGCCTGGGCTGTCAAGTTGCAGTTCCCTCCCCGCGCTTGGCCGCGAGGACCCGCTCGCGGAAGGCCCGCGCCGCCGCCCCCACGTCCGCCGCGCCCGCGATGGCCGAGATCACCGCCGGGGCGGTGGCGCCTGCCGCGATCACCTCGGCCACGTTCTCCAGCGTGATGCCGCCGATAGCCAGGATGGGGACCGCGACGGCCCGACGCACCTCCCGCAGCATGGCCGTCCCCCGGGGCAGGTATCCGGTCTCCTTGGTCCGGGTCCCGAACATGGGCCCGAAGCCGATGTAATCCGCCCCGGCGGCCACGGCGGCCGCCGCCTGGCGCAGGTCGTGGGTCGAGACGCCCAGGATCCGGTCGGGCCCCAGCAGGCGCCGGGCGGCCTCCGCGGGCAGGTCGTCCTGACCGACGTGGGCCCCGTCCGCCTCGGCCGCCAGGGCCAGGTCCAGCCGGTCGTTGACGATGAAGAGGGCGCGCCGGGCCACGCACAGGGCGCGGATGCGGCGCGCCTGGGGCAGCAGACGGCGGAGGTCGGACGCTTTGTCCCGGAGCTGGATCATGTCCACCCCCGCCGCCAGCGCGGAGTCGGCCACGGCCACGTGGTCGCGGCCGGGCACCAGGGTGGCATCGGTGATGACGCAGAGGTGGATGGTCCGATCCATCACGGCTGGCCCGCCAGCCGTTCCAAGAACCGGGTGGAGGTCCGGCCCGCGAGAAACTCCGGGTGGCGCAGGACCTTCTGGTGGAACGGGATCGTCGTCTGGATGCCCTCCACGACCATCTCGTCCAGCGCGCGCTGCATGCGGCCGATGGCCTCGCCGCGGTCCCGCCCGTGGGTCACCAGCTTACCCAGGAGGGAATCGTAGAAGGGGGGGACCACGTAGCCGACGTAGGCGTGGCTGTCCACCCGCACGCCGGGGCCGCCGGGCAGGCGCAGGTTGGTGAGCTTCCCGGGCGAGGGGAGAAAACGGTCCGGGTCCTCGGCGTTGATCCGGCACTCCAGGCTGTGCCCCCGGACCTCCAGGTCCGCCTGCGAGAGGGAGAGCGGCTCGGCCGCCGCGACCCGCACCTGGCTCTTCACCAGGTCCACCCCGGTGACCATCTCGGTGACCGGGTGCTCGACCTGGATCCGGGTGTTCATCTCCATGAAGTAGAAGCGCCCCTCTCCGTCCAGCAGGAACTCGACCGTTCCCGCATTCTGGTAGCCCGCGGCACGGGCCACGCGCAGCGCCGCCTCGCCCATCGCCTGGCGCAGGGCCGCCGTCAGGGCCGGCGACGGGGACTCCTCCAGCAGCTTCTGGTGGCGGCGCTGGATGGAGCAGTCGCGCTCCCCCAGATGGACGCCCTGGCCGTGGGCATCCAGGAGCACCTGGATCTCGACGTGGCGGGGGTCGGGCAGGAAGCGCTCCAGATAGACCGCCGCGTTGCCGAAGGCGGCGGCCGCCTCCGCCCCCGCCATGGCGAGGGCGGCCTCGACGCCCTCCGGATCGGTCACGACCCGCATCCCCTTGCCCCCGCCCCCGGCGCTGGCCTTGATGATCAGGGGGAAGCCGATCCCCCGGGCGATGCGGCGGGCCTCGTCGAGGTCCCGCACGGGCTCCTCGCTCCCGGGGAGCACCGGGACACCGTGGGCCGCCGCCATGCGGCGCGCGGCCGCCTTGTCGCCCATCAGTTGGATGCTCCGGGAGGAGGGGCCGATGAAGCGAATCCCGCAGGCCTCGCAGACCTCGGCGAAGTGGGGATTCTCCGCCAGGAAGCCGTAGCCCGGGTGGATGGCCTCCGCGCCCGTGATCTCGGCGGCGCTCAGGATCCGGGGCACCTGCAGATAGCTTTCCGAGGCAGGGGGCGGGCCGATGCAGACCGCCTCGTCGGCCAACTGGACGTGCAGCGCGTCCGCGTCCGCCTGCGAATACACGGCCACCGTCGAGACCCCCAGCTCCCGGCAGGCCCGGATGATCCGCACGGCGATCTCGCCGCGGTTCGCGATCAGGATCTTGGAGAACACAGGCGGGATCCGTCCCCTAGCCCGCAGTATTCGCGAAACCGCCCGCGAATACTGCGGGCTTAGACGTAGGACAGGTACTCGACACACCTGCCACCGGGAGGCATCCCGCAGCAGGATTGGCCGTTCCCATGTGAGCCCGGATTGTTCACGGTTCTTTCGTGAACAATCCGGGCTAGGCGGGCTCCAGGAGGAACAGGGTCTGGCCGAATTCGACCGGCTGCCCGTTCTCGACCAGGATCTTGACGAGGCGCCCTCGCACCTCGGCCTCGATCTCGTTCATCAGCTTCATGGCCTCGATGATGCAGAGGACGCTCCCCTTCTCCACCGGATCTCCCTCCTTGACGTAGGGATCGGCTCCGGGCGCGGGGGCGCGGTAGAAGGTGCCGACCATCGGGGACTCGACGGGGATCAGTCCGGCGGTCTCGGGAGCTGTCGCCGCGACGGCCGTGGCGACGGGCGCCGCAGCGGAGCGGGAGGCGGCTGCCGGCACCGGGCCCGCCGGCACGATCGCCGCGACGGCGGAACGGCGGCGGATCCGCACACGGCGGCCCCCCTCCTCGACCTCGAGCTCCTCGACGTCGTTGCCTTCCATGAGGCGCAGGAGGGCCTTGAGCTCCTTCAGGTCCATTCCCTTCCCCTTTCCGGCTGCGGAGACGGCAATCCTTCCCCGCCCCGCCCCACCCGCGCAGAGGCGCCCGCTCAGGCCCGCTCGATGTACGCGCCCGTCCGGGTGTCCACCCGCAACCGGTCCCCGACGTTGATGAACAGGGGCACCTGGATGACGGCGCCCGTCTCCAGGGTGGCCGGCTTGGAGCCGCCCGAGGCGGTGTCCCCCCGGACGCCCGGGTCGGTCTCGACCACGGCCAGCTCCACGAACGTGGGGACCTCCACCGTGAGGGGAGCACCGCCGTGCGAGATGATGGTGACCACCATCTCCTCCTTCAGGAATTTCTTGGCGTCGCCGAGCTGATCCTCGCGGAGGAAGAACTGCTCGTACGT
>Ga0316622_100002599_pt1 | contig 12574 bp, 14 predicted proteins | sample OWC_Aug_OW2_C1_D_FD_207646 | JGI IMG/M metagenome (GOLD analysis project Ga0316622, IMG submission 207646) | Wetland soil microbial communities from Old Woman Creek delta, Ohio, United States - OWC_Aug_OW2_C1_D5_C | ecosystem: Environmental > Terrestrial > Soil > Wetlands | place: USA: Ohio... | reverse complement strand
TTCGTCACCTGGCTCGCTATGGGTGGCGGTTCGCTGGTGCTGGTGATGTGGTTCGTTTCGTGGGGGCTGGTCAATGTGAAGTTCTGGCTGGACCTGCCTTCCAAGCTCAAGTCCTTCCTGATCTTGTTCGTGTCGATCCTGTTCAGTGTGGGCTCCTACTATCTGCTCCAGTTCCCTGCGCTCCTGGCTGAATACGATGCCATCTTCAAGATCGTGCTCGGCCTGGTGATCGCGTGGACGGGCTCGCAGGTGGCCTATCTCAAGGCGCGCAACGTGAGCTATGTGTACGGGGCTCGAGGCGACGAGGCGACAAAGGTTGGAGTGTGGAATGAAGTGCCGCCTCCCGTCCGACCGGAAATCGACGCATGAGCGACAGCTGGCTTGCTGACCTGCTCTCGGTAAAAGCCGAGGAGGAGCTGCAAGCCGCGGTGCGGAAAGTGATCCGCTACGGGTTTGGCCGAGTGACCATCGAGATCGCTGGTGGCCGGCCCAGGCTCATCGCAACCGAGACAACGCAGCTCGTCCGCGAATACGCTGAGACTGACGACAAGCCAGCCAGCGCCTAGCAAACAACAATCGCAGAGGCGACCTGAGCGCCCGCAGGCAATAGACCTGTCGGGCGCTCGTCTCTTTGACTCAGAGAAAGGACAAACGAAATGCCTCCGAAGCCGTGGTTGGGTGATGTCGTGAGCGACGAGGCTCACGCGAAGGCCGAGAAAACGATTGAGTGTCCGAAGTTCACCTGCGACTACTGTGGGTTTGGCCCGCAGGCCGGCATGTGGGCAAAGACGGATGGCACGTTCGAGTACCTGCGCTGTGGCGTGTGTAAGACGGTCGTGTATACCCGCCTGCCCATCGAGGCTGTCCCAGCCGAGGGCGGCGAGGTCGATGGCGTGGCGGTGCCAAAGCAGTGAGCATCTACCGAGTGCCGAGCCAGGTTCCCGCCTGGTGGGAGCCTGCGATTGGGAAGTGGGTGGTGTCGCTACCGCCCAACTACCCGAAGGCGAGCCTGGTTCGGCTTCGGGATTTCCTGCTTAAGACGCAGGAGCAGCGCCGCCTGGGGCTGATCGCCGGCGAGCTGCGGGACGATCTGGACAAGTCAGTGGATGCGCTCAAGCGGATGCAGTTTGTCTACAAGGCGCAGCATGACAGCTCTGAGCGAGCTATTCTCTACGAGCGGGCTACCAGGGAGCGGGCTGATCGCACGTTCCACAACGCACCAGGAGGTAGGCATGGGTAAGGAGACGCAGATCGTGGAGTGTTTCGCCTGTCCGAATTGCGGCCAGGTGAACCGCATCGAGTGGGATCCTGGCGAGACGGAACGGACCATCCCCTGCATTGGGGAGTACGCCGAGAAGCGCATCCCTCAACAGATGATGGACGAGAAGGGCGAGCAGATCACCCTGGAGCTAGTCGTCAATGAGGGCGTGTCCTTCAAGTGCGTCCGCGGCTCGGGCAAGGAGTTCGAGGAGCGGACGTTAGACCACAGCCTCGGGCTGGATGCTTCCTGGGCGGTGACAAAGAAGGCTGTGGCAGATCCTGGCATCGACCAGGTGCTACACGGGATGGTGAGCGATGGCTAACACTTGGGGATATGTCACGCAGGGCGTCGCGTACGCGCTCAACAAGTCGATGATCGAGATGGGCCATTCGTCCTCGGACACGCGCTACGAGCGGATCCGAGAGATAGTGATGCTCAACAACAGCCTGTCGGCTGTAACGGGCGTGATCTTGCAGGAGGAGATCCGGCGTACCACGGCTCGGTCGGCAGGGACAACCCTCACGGCAGTCAGTCGCGACAGCTCGAACGCGGCGCTCAATGCCAACTTGTCCGGTCGGACGGGCGGGACGATCACGGATGGCTCGCTCTATCGGCGGTTCGTGTGGGTGAATGAGGAGCCTGTCGTTGGTGGCGCGGCGATGGCAAACTGGCTGACGCTGGTTCCTTTCGGCCTGGTGTGGCCTCCGTCCGTGGGTGATAGTGCCCTGCAACCGCTGACGCTGGTGGCCTCGACGGATGAGGGCTTCCACGTCAAGAACATCACCAGCTCGACGGTCGGCGGGGTAGACCTGGAAATGTGGTTCACCGACGAGGCGAGCTGAGTGGCTGAAACCTGGCACGTCCGCACGAGGTCAACCGACACGCAGGGGTTTGACGGTGACGCAGCCCTAGCCTGGGATGCGCCATTCGTCATTTACAACGGATCCAGCGCCGATGTGCTTGAGGTTCGAGACTTCGGCGTGGAGCTGGCTAACTGCGTGGACATCAATCAGGGGTTCATCGGCAAGTTTCAGGTGCGGGGGATCTCGGGGGTGGTGGGTGGAGACACGATGGTTCCGATCAAGCATGTCTCCAGCGCCGGCGACCTGCCTTCCCAGGTGTTGTGCCGGCAGCTCCCCTGGTCGGTGACACTAACAGGCTTCTATCGCCAGTTCGCCCCGATCCCGATGCTGAGAGCTGGCATCTTCGCCTCGACGTTCTGCTGGCCGCGGCTCAAGGCTGAGATGAATGGGAAAGCGTCCCTGGCTGGCGTGTTCAGCGTGTTCGACCAGGACAGTATGCAACCCTTCGTGCTGCGCGAGGGCGAGGGGATATGCCTGTTCGGTGGCAACGGCGGGGTAGCCTTCAACATGCGGGGGACCATGTACCTGCGCGTGATCTCGACCGGAGCAACCTACTCGCTTCCCTTCGGCTTCGATCCGGCTGGCAACGGGCGCGCGGTATGGGCGGTGTTCAACGGATCCGGCTCGGGGATCGTGCTTGAGGTCCGGCATATCGCCGTTACCGAGGAGTGCGAGTCGAGCAACATCATCCCGAAGTACCGTGTGCTGCATGGACCCATGACGCTTATCGGCGGTCAGGACTTGGAGCGGACGCCGGCTGTGTCCTCGACAAGCGCGCTGGCGGGGACAATCAAGACGGTTCGCAACGCCTTTGTGCGCCTCGATGAGTTCCGCACCGAGCCCTGGTATTGGGGCCAACAGATGCAGGAGCTCACGGCGGTCTACACTCAATTCGGCCCGATGTTCCAGCATCAGAACGTGGGGCATCGCGTCTTGGACTGGCAGCGACCGCAGCGCCCTCCGCACATGCTCCTGGCTGCGCCGTGGGATCGTGTTGGTAGATCCCCTCGGCAAGGATGGCGACTGAATAAGGGCGAGGGCCTGGCTATCGTGTGGCCGGCGAAGCAAGGGCCGGCGGGCGCTACCATGTCGTACATCGACGTTATGCCGACCGGCTTCCAAAACTTCGACTTCTACGCGACCTTCACCCGAGAGGCAGCGGCAGGATCCAACTACCCCATCGAGGACGATGTGCGCCTGGGGATCACCTATGGCGACTTCGAGGGCGAGTACGAGGGCGACCTGGTGCTGCCGGATGAGGCGGACGTGAAGGCCGGCGTGGACTACGGCGCGGATGGCACCGAGTTCGAGGGCACCTACTCGCCAACGGGCGGCGGAGGGGTGAGCCGTGGAAGGGTGGTGAACCCGTGAGACTGCTCAAGCAATCGACGGCGGCGAGCGTGATGGTGCTGATGGTGGACAGCACGGATCACGTCACGGGCAAGACTGGCCTGACGCTGACGATCACCGCCTCCAAGAACGGCGCAGCCTTCGCCTCGATCTCGCCCACGGTCAACGAGCGGGGATCCGGCTGGTATGAGCTCCAGCTGACTACGGCGCACACTGACACGCTCGGGGACCTGGCGTTGCATGTGACGGGTACGGCTGCGGATCCGACCGACACGCTGAGCTATGTCGTGCCTCGGCACCTGGCGGACCTGGCCTATCCTGCGACCTCGGGGCGCAGCCTGGCCGTCGAGAGCGACGGCATGATCTACGCTGACGTGCGGGAGTGGTTGGGCGTGGCTCCCCTGGCGCTGACATCGCAACGGGTAGAGGCAATCGCTGACCTGAACGACCTGGCAATCACGTCAGATGTGTTTGACGCTGGTGCGATTGAAGCGGCGGCATTTGCCACCGACGCGATCTCGGCGGCAGCTCTATCCGCGGGTGCGGTGAGTGAGATCCAGTCGGGGCTCGCGCTAGAGACCACGGCCCAGGCGATCAAGACCAAGACCGACAACCTGCCTTCGGATCCGGCGGATGAGAGCCTGCTCGAGGCGGCAATCGCCGGCGTCCTGGCTGACACGAATGACATTCAGAGCCGGCTACCTGCGGCCCTGGTATCGGGCAGGATGGACTCAAGCGTGGGGGCTGTGACTGCGAGTGCGCTCACGGCTGCTGCCTTCGCCGCCGGTGCTATCGACGCGAATGCCCTGGCCAACGATGCGGTCGAGGAGATCGCGATGAAGGTGCTCACCTGGGCGAGCTCGAATTGGGAAGCCTCGGCGGGGGTCAAGAGCCTGGGCGCTGCTGTGATGAAGGCGGTCCACAGGATCCGAGACAATGCGGGCACGCTCGAGATCTTCCGGTCGGATGGGAGCACGGTCCATGCGTCTCAGACCGTGACAACGGACGATACACTGAAACCGATTGACGAGCTGAGTGGAGCGGCGTAGTGGCAGAGCGTGGGCGTGGCCTGAGTTCAATCGGCCAGGCGTTCGTCGGCCTGTCGGGTGGGTGGAACCGTCCTGTTGGTGGCCAGCCCCGCGGGCGCGGCCTCGAGAGCTGGGGCCAGGCGTTCCCTGCCGGCGGCGGTGGGGAATACACACCGATCCCTGTGTCCGAGAGCCCGCTGTTCCGCAAGTGGTGGTACGAGGAGGAGCTGCGGCGGAAGTACCTGATGCAGCCTGCTGCTCTGGGCGAACGAGTATTCGACGTGATGATGGCGATAAAGGACGGTGGGAAGCCCGACCTGGTGGGCGTGAACAGCGCGATGAGCACGCCTGCGATGGCTGGAGGGTGGTGACATGCCCATCGAGTTCAAGAGTGGCCGAGAGCTGAGCTGGGGCGAGCTGGTCCGCAAGGTGAAGTCCCGTCGCCTTGCAGGATGGATCCGCTTTCACAGCCCCAACGTCAAGCACAAAGGGGACAACCGAGTGAAGCATGGGGCGAAGAAGTGAAGCGAAAGGCAAGGCTGGTGGAACAGTTGGAACAGATGAAAAAAGACGACACAACGAGGCGTGGGTGGGCCCGTTCCTCGAGCACATCCGCAACGGATCCAGCATCAGCGCCTCCGCCCTCGCCGCCGGCGTGGGAAGAACGACCGTTTATCGCACGCTTGAGAGCGATCAGGCGTTCGCAGATCAGCTGAAAGATGCGTGGGAGCATGGCACCGACCTGGTTGAGGATCTCCTGCTGCAAGATGCACAGAAGCCTGGGGCGTTCATTCCCAAGCTGGCGATCCTACGAGCTCGTCGGCCCGAGAAGTATCGAGAGCACTTTGAGGTCGAGCACAAGGGGCGGGTGTTGATATGGGATCTACCTGGACCGAAGCAGATTCCGTCGAAACCCTCAGACGGACCAAGCGCAGCCGGCGCTCCTGGATAGGGCCGGCTACTCACGCGCCCGATGCGGAGCAGACCAGGCTCTCGGAGCTGATTCACTTCCTGCCCATGCAGGAGGAAGCATGGGAGGCGGTGTGGGATTTCGACTTCGTGCTGGCTGGCGGGGTGCGCGGACCAGGCAAGAGCTACTGGCTGCGCTGGGCCCTGCTCGGCCTACTGCTTTACTACGGCTCCATCGGGCTCAAGCATGTGCGCGTGGGGCTGTTCTGCCACACCTACATCGACCTCCAGGACCGGCAGATCTCCAAGATTGAGACCGAGTTCCCCGAGTGGCTGGGCCATGTCTCGAGCTCGCAGCAGGAGGGGCTCAACTTCTTCGTCAACGAGGAGTGGGGTGGTGGCCGGCTGGCGCTGCGCAACCTGGACGACCCGAACAAATACAAGGGTGCGGAGTTCGCAGCCATCGGCGTCGATCAGCTCGAGGAGAACACGGAAGATGTGTTCGACAAGCTGCGTGGATCCTTGCGCTGGCCAGGCGTGGAGCGACCGAAGTTCCTGGCGACGGCCAACCCTGGCGGACCAGGCAACGGCTTCATCAAGCGCATGTGGATCGACCGGCTATTCCCGTCCCACCTGGAGCGCCTGGCTCCGCAGTTTAGCTTCGTGCGCGGCAAGCCGAAGGACAACCCCTACCTGCCGACTGCCTATTGGGATCAGCTCGAGGCACAGCCGGACAACCTCCGGCGCGCCTGGCTGCTGGGTGATTGGGATGTGTTCGAGGGGCAGGCGTTCACTAGCTGGCGCTACGACCTGCACACCATCGAGCCGAGGCCGATCCCTGACCACTGGCCGATCTGGGGTGGGCTGGATTGGGGCTACGCCAAGCCGTTCTGCCACCTGTGGGCGCGGCGGGATCCCGACACCGACCGGATCTACGTTGTGCGCGAGGCATACCAGGCGCAGCTGACCGACCGGCAGCAGGCCAGGCTGGTGAGGTCGATGGACGCGGCCAACGAAGCGGTGAACCCGCGCTACGCGGATCCTTCCCTGTGGGCGAAGAAGAACGTCAACGATGTCGTGACCAGCGCGGCGGACGAGTACGCAGCTGAGGGCGTGCCACTGACCAGGGCCTCGAACGAGCGGCTCGAGGGCAAGCGGAAGGTGGACCGAGTGCTGGGGCTCCTGGCTGATGGGCGACCGCAGCTCCAGGTATTCCGCAGCTGCACCAACCTGATCCGCACGCTGCCGATGCTGGCCTACGACAAGGTGCATCCCGAGGACGTGGACACCGATCTGGAGGACCACGCCTACGACGCGCTGCGCTACCTGCTCACGGGTATCGTGCCGATCAAGACCCTCCAGCAGCGACAGCTGGATGAGTATGTCGAGCGCCGAGCTCAGCGGAACCCGATGCTGGACTATGGAGAGCTGCTATGACCGAGACCGTGACCACTGAGGCTCCTGCCGTCGAGTTCAAGCAGGAGGACTTTGACGAGATCCGCGACCGCGCCACCGCCCTGATAGACGACTATGAGGGCCGCAAAGACATCTACGATGCGATGGAGGAGATGTGGCTGCTCGAGCCAACGGAAGATGCTCCGAAGGCGAAGGGCAAGACGATGAAGGTGACGCTCTCGCCGGATCCGGCCAACGCTGTGCAGGGTGCCTGGCGGCTGCTGTGTGCAGCGGATCCGGTGTGGGATGTGCCTTACGAGCGGAACAAGGGTGACGCCAAGGCCATCGCGCAGAAGATCGAGAAGCTGGCCGGCATCATGTGGCAGGCATCGGGCGACCAGGCCGGCGAAGCGGTGCATACCAGCGGGGTGCTGTCGGGCCTGCTGTTCTCTCAGCTGGACATCGCTGTTATCCCCGTCGATGGGCTGATTGCAGCTGCGCAGGGTGACGACGAGGAGATCGCCAGGCTGGAGATGGTCAAGCGATACACGCCTGTCCTGTTCGAGTGTTGGCACCCAGGCACCAGCTATCCTGAGCGGGACCGCCTCGGGCTGAGATCCTACCTGCGTCAGTACGATATTCGCATGGGCGAGCTGGTCGCTCAGTTCCCAGCAGCGGCGAAGTTCCTGGATCCGCAGGGCTCAGGGAAGAAGCGTCTCAAGCGGACGGACACGGTGACGGTGAACGACCTGACCACCACGCAGGAGCGGTGGTGCTGGATCGAGGGCAAGACCGAGCCGTTCTTCTACCACAAGCACGGCTACGGGTTCGTGCCTGTCGTGGTGCAGGTGACGGAGGGGAGCCGGCTGTTCCTCAAGCAGAAGGATCAGCGCCGGCCATTCCTCTACACGCTCTGGAAGTCGGGCATGTGGAACCGGCACAACCTGGCCCTGACCGCCGCCTTCACGGTGCTGTTCGCTGTGGCAGTGAGCGCCATGTTCAAGCATCGAGCTCCGCAGGGGACGCCGGCGAAGCGGTTGCAGGCGGACTTCACCAACGTAGTCGGGGTGTTCGAGCTCGAGCCAGGCGAGGACGTGGAAGCCATGTTCTCGAAGGGCGCTATCGACCCGTCGATGATGGCGATGGTCGAGATGGCCGAGCGGAAGATGATGGAGAGCACGATCTACCGCCAGGCGCTAGGAGAGCCGGTCGGATCCAACGCGCCGTACAGTCTCCAGGCTTTGCTCAACCAGAGCGGACGCCTGCCCCTGGTGCCCCAGCAGAAGATGGCTGGCATGGCCTTCGGGCGGGCGATGATGATGGCCCTGGCGATCCTCAAGAAAGAGGGCGGTTCGCTCACTGCCAAGGTCGGGCTCCAGGAAGTGCAGCTCACGGCGTCCGAGATCCCCGACGACCTGGTGGTGAATTGCATCCTTGAGATCACGCTGCCGCAGGAGCGGCTCCAGATGGGTGCCGTGGCGCAGCAGCTCAAGGCGATGGGTGCGTTCTCGATGCGGTGGATCCGTGAAAAGATCTTCCACCATTCGCAGTCGGAGGAGATGGACGAGGAAGTGATGGCGGAGACCTTCCTCGAGCAGATGGCCATTCAGTTCTACCAGCAGATGCAGGCCCAAGGGATGCAGCCTCCGCCTGGTGGCGAGACGGCACCGGAGGGTGAGATCCCTGGCGGGCCCGCTGGTATCATGCCAGGAGCTCGAGCTGCGAACATGGCAGCTGGTGGGCCAACCCCCGAAGGGATCGAGGGGCAGATGGCCGAGCAAGAGCGGACAATGCAGGGCGGGAACACCGGCCTGCCGACAGCGCGGGTGCCACAATGAGCGACATCCGCACGGTCGAGAGCGCCTACCTGATGGCGACTGCGCGCTGGAAGCGCATGATGGCCCAGGTGGTGCAGGACTTCTTTCGGCCCTACACCGACCTACAGGTGGTGGCCTTCTGGAGATCGTTGAGCGACGAGCAGAAGGGCAAGATGCCGCCCGACATGGTGGCGGAGATCGAGCGCAAAGTCGCTACGATTGAGAAGGGAGGCTAGTCATGGCGAATCCTTGGTGGGCAGACAGGATGAGAGCGCCGGTTGCAAAGGCTCCGGCGAAGAAAGCCCAGGCTCCAGCACCACCGCGCGCTGGGATGGGAGACCTGAGACGGCTCGAGCACGCACAGGCAGGCGGCGGGATCCCGTTGCAGAACCGCGGGCGGGTGGTCGATTGGTCGCAGATGCGCACACCAACGACCCCGCCAGTCCAACGGCAGGTATTCCCAGCCGTCAACATGCCGAATGTGAACGTGCCGCAGCCACGGATGCCGCAGCCCAACCAGGCGCGGCAGGGCGTGATGCAGGGCATGGGAGGGATCGGTGATGTGGCGAGACGATTGCGTGCTACGGGTGAGTCGTTCTTCCCTGGTGCGCTGCCTCGTCCGATGGGTAGCCCCGAGGCTGCTGCTGCTTTCCGTCTTGGTGGCGTGTACCCTGCCAACGAGCCTGAGCCCTACATGCAGGCCCCCTGGTGGTGGAGCCGGTACGTCTACCCTGGTGGTGGAGGGTACTGAGATGGCAAACGAAGCGACTGGCGGTTTGGGTGGCAGCAAGAAGTCCCTCAGCAAGGGATCGAGCTGGATCACGAAGGCATATCGTCCGCAGAGCTTCAACACCAGGGCCCCGACTGGCCCATCGCGTGACCGTGGCCCCAGCTCTCGGGATCTCGGCATCGCCGGCGGTCGGCGGGGTGAGCCCAAGAAGCCATCGCCTTTCGCTCAGGCGATGGACCTGGTGCGCAACTACTGGCGGCAGGGCGCACAGGGCCCCAACGCCTTCCAGTCTGGATCCGTTCCTGCTTCCATGATGGGCGGCTTCGGGCCGAGCAACATGGCGATAGGTGCTGCGGCTATTCCAGCGGCCAGGCCGGTCCTGAATCAGCCGGTGCCTGTGACGAGTCTGAGAGACGCCAACCTGTTCGACGTTTCGGGAGGACTGCAAGACCTACTCAATCCTGAGCCGAAGCCCTACGAGTACCAGCCTCCGAGCCCAGAGCAGGCGCTCTTGCAGAGCCCCTTCTACGCGCCGGACGTGCCGATCACCAGCTACGACGAGGAAGGCAACCAGGTGCCGATGCTGGACGAGAACGGCGAGCCGGTGGTGATCGCTGCACCGGAAGCGTCTCCGACTGTGGTGCCGGACACCTACGCCAAGCAGCTGCAATCGTGGCGTCGGATGATGGCAAACTTCATGGGTGCCGGTCCGCGGACCCTGCCGGACACCTGGCTGGGGCAGCAGTATCGCCTCTGGCAGCAATACAACGCGCCTCTCGAACCCGTGTCGGATTGGTGGGGCGGAGGCGGAGGCGGAGGCTGGTGGGGATACCCTGACTACCCTGACTACGGCAAGCAGGAGTATCCGTGGTGGCTGGGGATGGTCAACTGGAAGATCCAGTAGGTGAGCTATGCCTAATGCGTTCGCTTGGAGAGATGCCGTAGAGCAAAGGCGCGCTCGGCTGGGGCAAGCCTTGCGCGTTCCAACGTCGATCACTGGCACACCGTCAAGGTACGGCGGGCCCGCGCCGTTGATGCAGAGACCGCTGACGCCTGGCGGATCTCAGGGCGCGAACCCTGTGCCTATCGACGTGCGCCTGGCTGTCAGCTCCCTGGCGCGTTCTGGCTTCGATCCGCACCAGGTCCAGCTCAATCAGCTCGGGTACGTCCCGACCTTCTGGGAGGATCCGAAGCGGGTGGCGCGGTTCTACCTGGCGAACAAGGCGAACCCCGCGAGCACACCGCCCTGGATCGACCCGAAGAAACTGGACATGGCGTACCGCTATTTCAACATGGCGAATGGCGGCAAGCCGTGGCAGGAGTGGAGGTTCCTCAACGCGGAGGATGCAGGACGTGGCTTCCTCCAGGGCATCGAGCTCCCGCCTCCTGAGCTCATGTTCCCTGGCGAGCTGGCCGCGGTCAAGCGCGAGGCCGAGGCAGCGCAGAACGTAGAGGATCCGCGCGGCTGGCCTTACACCGTCTACCCGCACTACGACGAGCTGAGCTGGCAGCAGAAGGGGCTCATTCATTCGATGGGCCTGCCTGGTGCCTGGGGTGCAGCTGCGATGGGTGCAGCGATGGGAGTTCCAGCTCTCGGCGCAGGCATCATCCCTGGCGCGGCTGCGATGGCCAAGGGAGCAGCCTTCATGGGGCTGGGCTACGCCGCGCAGAACAGCCAGAACCCTATCGTCCGCAGCACAGCGACGACTGCCTTCGGTTGGCTCAACGCGATGGCGGACAAGGTGGAGCAGGCGCTAGGGACACAGGCTCAGCTGATCGGCTCGATGGTGGATCCTGAGCGGTACGGCCCGATTGCCGAGCTGCTCGAGGATCCCGAGCGCACGTTCCAGGCTGGCCGTGCCTACTACGAGGCGATGGGTGAGACGCCGGAGTGGAACGCTCCGCTTGTCGGCTTCCTGCTGGGCACCAAGATCCCCACCGAGAAGGGCCCGATCAGCTGGTGGGAAGCAACGAACCTCCAGAAGATCGTGACTGGCGAGACGAGTGTTGAGGACTACGGGCCGGAGTACCGCCAGGCGCTCAAGGACAACCGGACTGCCTTCCAGTTCGTGCTGGGTGAGCCGACCCTGGTGCCGATTGAGACGGCCTGGTTCGATACCCTGACCAAGACGCGGGAGTACCTGAAAGAGCACCCTGAGATCGACAGCTATCCCGAGTTCCTGGAGATGATCTATCAGATCCAGGCCGAGGGGGTGGAGAACCCCGAGCTGGCAGCCGTGACCGGCGCGATGATGGCTGACCTCGCCGGCCATATCTTCATCGACCCCATCAACATCGCCGGTTTCCTCGGAACGCAGGGGCTCCGCGGGATCGGCAAGATCTCCCGCAACCAGCTACTTGTGAACGCTGCGGACATCAGCTCGCGCATGAGGCGGGAGGGTGTGTTCGCCACGCTGCGCACCTACGGATCCCTGGCAAGGATCACACCCGAGGCGCTCGATGGGGCGAGTATGCTCACCAGGCTGTTCGCTGGTGATGGGCCGGAGTGGAGCAAGGCCGGCAAGATCGGGCAGTTCTTCGGGCTGACGCCTCGAGCGATGGCGACCGAGAACATGATGGTCCTGGGTGACGCCTTCCAGGTGCTTGTGGATGGGCGCGCCAGCTGGCCGGAGGTCTACCAGCTATTCTCCAAGATCGCGGACACGCCTGACGAGGCGGCGACAAGCCTGGGCCTGCGGTTCCTCAAGTCGAAGGATGGGGCTCTGGCGGTGGACGTGGCTCGGGATCTCAAGCCGAGTGCCGACGCGCTCAACAAGGTGATCGAGGATACCACGCCGCAACGCCTGGTCCTGGCGCAGCTGGCGCGTGCCACTGGCCAGAGCGAGGCAAAGCTGCTGGTCGAGATCCGCGACGGCCAGGGTGATGCGGTCCTGCGCAAGATCCTGGATGGTGCTCGAGCTGCTGCCGATGCGGGCGATGCCGAAGCTGCCAACGTAGTCCGTGCCATCGAGAGCGGGCAGATGGGAACGGCCCAGCTGGACGAGCTGGTGGACTTGTTCATCACGAACAACGTGCCCTGGCACCCCGAGCAGATGAAGGCACAGCTCTACTCGATGTGGATGGACCAGGCGCGGGAGAGCCTGGTGGCGAAGTACGGGGTGAAGGTGGATCCGGTCGTCACCCGTCTCGCCAAGGTCGCCAAGGCTGTGCAGTCAGCGATGGTGCTGGACTACAACCCCTGGTATGTCGTGGCCAACACC
>Ga0316622_100002598_pt1 | contig 12574 bp, 5 predicted proteins | sample OWC_Aug_OW2_C1_D_FD_207646 | JGI IMG/M metagenome (GOLD analysis project Ga0316622, IMG submission 207646) | Wetland soil microbial communities from Old Woman Creek delta, Ohio, United States - OWC_Aug_OW2_C1_D5_C | ecosystem: Environmental > Terrestrial > Soil > Wetlands | place: USA: Ohio... | reverse complement strand
GCAGCCGCTCGGGCGGCGCGCCGGAACCGAGGAGCACGTTCTCGCGCACGGTGCCGGCGAAGAGGAAGACCTCCTGCTCGACGATCGCGATCCGCCCGCGCAGCGCGCAGCGCGCGACGGCGCGGATGTCCGTTCCCCCGATCGTGATCACTCCCGCGGTCGGCTCGTAGAACCGCAGCAGGAGATTGACGAGCGTCGTCTTTCCGGAGCCGGTCGCCCCGACGATGGCCGTCGTCTTGCCCGCCGGGACGACGCACGAGATGTCGTGGAGCACCGGCGTCGAGCCGTCGTACGAGAAGGAGACGGAGGCGAAGCGGATGTCGCCCCGTGGGTCGAGAACGGCGGCCTGCGCCGGGCCCGGTGATGCGCCGGGCCCGGCGGGCGCGTCCGGCAGCGCAGGCGCGTCGGGCTCGGGCCGCTTGTCGAGGAGGGCGAAGATGCGCTCCGAGGAGGCCATCGCGTCCTGCAGCAGGTTGTGCTGCTCCGCGAGATCGCGAATCGGGCGGAAAAAGCGGCCGATGTACTGGATGAAGGCGACGAGGGCGCCGAGGGTCAGGCCCCCGGCATGATGTTGGATCCCGCCGTACCAGAGGATGAGCGCGATCGCGGCCGCCTGGGTGAGCTCGACCAGAGGGAAGTAGAGCGCGAAGGCGCGCACCGAGCGCAGGAAGGCGTCCCGGTGCTCCCGGTTGCGCTCGTCGAATTCCTGGTCGTTACGCGACTCGCGGCGAAAGGCCTTCACCACGGCAATCCCGCTCAGGCTCTCCTGCAGGTAGGAGTTGATGCGCGCGACGGCCACGCGGATGTCGCGGAACGCGTCGCGCACCCGGCCGCGGAAGCGCACGCTGAACCAGACGAGGAAGGGCAGCACCGAGAAGGCGACGAGGGCGAGGCGCGCGTCGAGAGCGACCATGACGGCCATGATCCCGATCAGGGTGACCAGATCGCCGATCATCGCGACGACGCCCTGGGTGAAGAGCTGGTTCAGGACCTCGACGTCGTTCGTCACCCGCGTCATCAGGCGCCCGACGGGATTGCGGTCGTAGTAGGCGAGCGGCAGGCGCTGGAGGTGGCGGTAGAGTTCCCCGCGCAGGCGCATCATCGCCTGCTGGCCGATCAGGTTCATGCTCACGATCTGCCCGTGCTGCAGGAGGCCCGCGACGAGGAGGACGCCGAGCCAGGCGAGCGAGATCCGCAGCAGTCCGGCCGCGTCGCCGCGCGCGATGTAGCGGTCGATCGCGAGTTGCGTGATCAGGGGACCGGCGAGCGCCGAGAGGGAGACGAGCACGAGCAGGAGCGCCGAGAGCAGCACGAGGCCGAGCGAAGGGCGCAGGTAGGTGAGGATGCGGCTCATCAGGCGGTGATCGTAGACGCGCCCCGGGCGGTCCTCCTCGCTCCGCGCAGGCGGCGCGGTCAGCGCGCGTCCGGCCGGGAGGCTCATTCCACCTCCTCGATTTCCGCGGCCAGCTGCTGGCGGCGGTGCAGGCGGGCGTAGAGGCCCTCGCGGGCGAGCAGGGACGCGTGAGGGCCTTCCTCGACCAGGCGGCCGTCGTCGAGGACGAGGATCCAGTCGGCCTGCCGCACGGCCGAGATGCGGTGCGAGACGAGGATGGCCGTGCGTCCGGAGAGCGCGCGGCGCAACGCCCCGAGCACGCGCGCCTCCGTGGCCGCATCGACGCTGGAGAGCGTGTCGTCGAGCAGGAGCAGGCCGGGGTCGGCGAGCAGGGCGCGCCCGAGCGAGACGCGCTGGCGCTGCCCGCCCGAGAGGGTGATGCCTCTCTCGCCGACGATCGTATCGAGACCGTGCGGAAAGGCCCGGACCTCCTCGCTCAGGCCGACGCCCGCGCATACGCGGGCGATTTCGTCGCGCGTGGCGGCGGACCGGCCGAGGGCCAGGTTGTCGGCGATCGAGCGGGAGAAAAGGAAGGCATCCTGCGGAGCATAGCCGATCGCGGCGCGCAGGGCGGCGAGGTCGTAGGCGCGCGCTTCGCGGCCGGCGAGGAGGACGCGCCCCGAGTAAGGGTCGTGGAAGCGGAGGATCAGCTTGAGGATCGTGCTCTTTCCCGCGCCCGTCCGCCCGACGATGCCGAGCACCTTGCCCGCAGGGATCTCGAAGGAGACGTCGCGAAGCGCATCGGCCTCAGCGCCCGGGTAACGAAACGAGACGCGCTCGAAGCGCACCCCCGGCGCGCCGCCGGGCCAGGGAGCGCGGGCCTTCGAGGGTTCCGGCGCAGCCGCGTCCGCGCGCTCCACTCCCGCAGCGATCTCCGGCTCTGCCTCGCGCACCGCCGCGAGACGCGTGGCCGCGCTGCCCCCCCGCTGCACCATCGCGATCACCCAGCCGATGGCCATGACCGGCCAGGTGAGCTCGACGAGGTAGGCCGACAGCGCCACGAGCGACCCGAGGCTCAGCTGGCCGGCGATCACGCGCCGGCCTCCCACGTAGAGGGCGATCACGAGCCCGATGCCGGCGAGGGTCGTCATGCCGGCCAGGAAGAGCCCGCGCAGGCGTGCGACCGAGAGGTTCGCGGCCAGGTACGCGTGGTTCAAGGCACCGAAGCGCGCGGCCTGGTGCTCCTCTTGCGCGTAGGCGCGGACGATGCGCGTCCCCGCGAGATCCTCCTGCACGCGGGCCGAGATCAGGCCGAAGAGATCCTGCACCCGCAGCGAGCGAGGGTAGATCGCGCGGCCGAACAGGAAGGCGCCCACGGAGATGAGCGGATAGGGGAGGAAGGAGACGGCGGTCAGGAGCGGGTCGATCGCGACCATGAGGACGATCGACAGGACGAGGGTCGTCGTCATCGTCGCGGCGTACATGATGCCCGGGCCGGCGACGTCGCGCAGCGCGGCGAGATCGTTGGTGAAGTGGGTCATGAGGTCGCCCGTGTAGCGCCGCGAGAAGTACGCCAGGTCGAGGCGCTGGACGTGATGGAAAAGATCGCGCCGCAGATCGTACTCGACGCGCCGGGACGTGCCGATCAGCAGCCAGCGCTGGAAGTAGAGAAAGAGCGCGCTCGCCCCCGCCGCCGCGACCATCGCCAGGCCGAGAACCGCGACGCGCGAGGAAGGCGCGTCCGCGGCGAGGGCATCGATCGCGACCTTGAGAATCCAGGGAATCAGCCGCGACAGGCCCGTCGCGACGAGCATCGCGCCCAGCCCGAGGAGCAGCGTGCGCCGGTAGGGGCGGAGGTAGGGCATGAGCAGGGCGAGAGCGCGGATGGCGGCCTCCTTCGCTGGCGGTTCAAGCGTGGAACCGGCGGACCTCGCCCGAATCGGCGTCGGGTCGGCGAGTCCAGCGCGGCGGCCGGGATGATACCACAGCCTGACGACGGGGGACCCGCGGCGCGGCCGGGGGGAGGGAACGGTCCCGCGCGGATGCAGCCGCGAGAGCGGATGCCGGCCGGTTCCTGATTTCCCTGCGGGGCCCCGCGAACCGGGGAACCCGCTTCCATCCGGCGCGTTCAGCATGGAGACGCGACTGCTGGCGCTGGAACGGGTGGCTGGGGTAGGATCTCCGCCTGTCGATCGGACGGCTGAACGGGAACGGGACGGGACGCTGCGCCGGGCGGGCGGCCCAGGACGAGGGGAAAGGGCAGAGGATGCAGACCAATCCGGTGGCGGCGGCGGCAGGACGGGCGGCGATCGCGGAGCTGTCGGGCGCGAGGGAGAGGATCCTCTCGCAAGTGCGGCGGGTCATCGTCGGCCAGGACCGGGTGATCGACGAACTGCTGCTCGCGCTCTTCGCCGACGGCCACGCGCTGCTCGTCGGCGTGCCCGGTCTCGCGAAGACGCTTCTCATCTCGACCCTCGCCCGGATCTTCGATCTGCGCTTCAACCGGATCCAGTTCACGCCCGATCTCATGCCGAGCGACATCACCGGGACCGAGATCCTCGAGGAGAACCGCTCCACGGGTGAGCGCGCCTTCAAATACGTGCGCGGCCCCATCTTCGCGAACCTGATCCTTGCCGACGAGATCAACCGCACGCCGCCCAAGACGCAGGCCGCCCTGCTGCAGGCCATGCAGGAGAAGCAGGTGACCGCGGGCGGCGCCACCTATCCGCTCGAGCTGCCCTTCTTCGTGCTGGCGACCCAGAATCCGATCGAGCTCGAGGGCACCTATCCGCTCCCCGAGGCGCAGCTCGACCGCTTCATGTTCAACATCCTCGTCGAGTATCCCGACGAGGGCGAGGAAGTGCGGATCGTCACCGCGACGACCGGCGGGCAGGCCGTCGACATCGAGCCGGTGATGGCCGCCGAAGAGGTGATCCGCCTGCAGCACGTCGTGCGGCGGGTGCCCGTCTCCGATCCGGTGGTGGGCTACGCCGTGCGCCTCGCGCGCGCCACCCGGCCGGCGCCCGAGGCGCCCGCCTTCGTGCGCGACTGGGTCGCCTGGGGCGCCGGGCCGCGCGCGTCGCAGTACCTGATCCTCGGCGCGAAGGCGCGCGCGATCCTGATGGGCCGCGAAACGCCGGCCGTCGCGGACGTGAAGGCCGTCGCGCCGGCCGTCTTCCGCCACCGGCTGGTCACGAATTTCAACGCCGAGGCCGAAGGGGTGAAGCCCGACCGCATCGTGGCAATGCTGCTCGACACGATTCCCGAGAAAGCCTGACGGCGGAGGCGGCGTGGATCGCACCGCGGACACGCGCAAGCTGCTCGATCCCTACTTCGTGAGCAAGCTGCGGCGTCTGGATCTCATCGCGCGACTGGTCGTCGAGGGGTTCGTGACGGGGCTCCACAAGAGCCCGTATCACGGCTTCAGCGTCGAGTTCGCCGAGCACCGGCCCTACATGCCGGGCGATCCCTTCCGGGCGGTCGACTGGAAGGTCTATGCGAAGACCGACCGCTTCTTCATCAAGGAGTTCGAGGAGGAGACGAATCTCCGCAGCTACATCCTCTTCGACGTCAGTTCCTCGATGGCCTACCGCTCGAGCGAGAAGTTGCTCACCAAGCTCGAGTACGGCGTCTATCTCGCGGCGGCGCTGGCCTACCTCATGATCCAGCAGCAGGACGCGGTGGGGCTCCTCACCTTCGACGACGCGGTGCGCCGGTTGATCCCCTCGCGCAGCGCGGGAGCCCACCTGCGGGTGATCCTGGGCGAGCTCGCCCGCTTCGACGCGCGCGCCCAGGACCAGGCGAGCGGGCGGCGGACGAGCATCGGGCCGAGCCTGCACTACCTGGCCGACCGCCTCACCCGCCGCGGGCTGATCATCCTGATCAGCGACCTCATGGACGATCCGGCGAGCGTGCTCACGGGCCTCAAGCACTTCCGCCATCGCCAGCACGAGGTCGTCGTGCTCAACGTCCTCGATCCCGCCGAGGTGAAGTTCCCCTTCCGCGAGGAGATGATCTTCGTCGACATGGAGACGCGCGCCCGGCTGAGCGCGATCCCTTGGGAGTTCGCGCGCGAGTACCGCGAGCGCGTCGAGCAGTGGCGCCGCTTGTACCGGCGCACGTGCGCCGAGCACGCGATCGATTACGCCGAGATCAGCACCGCGACGCCCTATGACGTGGCCCTCCTGCGCTACCTGGAGAAGCGGCGGAGGCTGCACTGATGGGGCCGGTCTCCTTCCTGAACGGTGCCTTCCTCGCCGCGCTGGCGGCGGCCGCGCTGCCGATCCTGATCCATCTCTTCAGTCGCCGGCGGCTGCGACAAGTGCCCTTCTCGCACCTCGCCTTCCTGGACGAGATCACCCGCCGCAAGGTGCGCCGCATGCGGCTGCGCCAGTGGCTGCTGCTCGCGCTGCGCACGCTCGCCGTCGCGTTGATCGCGCTCGCCCTGAGCCGCCCCGTCTGGCACGGGCCGGGGGCGGGTACGCGGCGCGGCTCCTCCACGATCGCGATCCTGATCGACGACAGCTTCAGCATGGAGGCGCGCAGCGACCCGGGCGGGCTGCTGCCCGTCGACGCGCGCGCTTCGGGCCTGCGCGAGGCGACGCGCTTCGTCGAGGCGCGCGCGCGCGCGCGCGAGGCGCTCGCGTTGCTGGAGGAGGGCGACCGCGCGATCCTCGTCTTCATGGCCGCCCCGGTGCAGGTGCCGTACGAGAGCACCGTGCGCGACGCGGCCCTGCTGCTCGAGGAGCTCGGGCGCGCGCGGCCGCGCCCGGGCCGGGCCGATCTCGCGGGCGCGCTCGAGCGCGTCTACCCGCTGCTCGCGGCGGCGCACACACTCAACCGCGAGATCGTGATCGTCTCCGACTTCCAGCAGAACCAGGCCGAGGACATCCTGAGCCGCCTGGGCGAGCGCGCGCAGGGGCCGGCGAGCGCGGACACGAGCGCGCTCCTGCCCATTCCCCCCGGGACGCGCCTCTATCTTCTGCCCGTGTCCGCCGAGGCGACCGCGAACGTCGCTCTCGTGGGCGCGCTGTACGAGAAGGACCCCGCCGGCCGCGGCGGGCGGCTGACCGCGCACCTGCGCAATTTCGGCGACGAGGACGCGGTCGGCGTGACCGTCCAGGCGCTGGGGGGCGGCGAGACGGGCACCCTCCTCGGAGAAGGGCTCGCCGACGTGCCGGCGGGCGCGACGGGGCAGGCGGTGATCACCCTGTCCGGCGATCCCGAGGGCGGCCTGCTCGCCGTGCGCGCCTCGCCCGATCTGCTCGAGCGCGACGACGTGCGCTTCGTGGTTTCCGGCGCGACGAGCCGTCTGCGCGTGCTGCTGGTCACCGGCGGAAGTGCGGGCCGCGAGGATGCGCGCGAAGAGGCGCTCTTCCCGCTGCTCGCTCTCGATCCATGGCACGGCGGCGCGCTCCTCGACGGCCCGCCCGGTTCGCGCGCCGCTTCAGCCGGCGAGCCGGCGCAGGCGAGCGGGGCGGGGCCGGAGTCGCGCCTGTTCGAAGTGGAGATCGTGTCCGAGGCGGACTTCGGGTTGAGGGGCGCGATCGACGCGGATGCGGTCGTGCTGCTCAACGTCGGGCGCTTGAGCGCGTCCGCGGTCGAGTCGTTGGCCCGCTTCCAGACGAGCGGGGGCGGGATCCTGATCAGCCTAGGAGACCGTGTCGATCCCCGGCTCTACGACACGCAGATCCTGCCGCGCCTCGCCTCGTTGCGTCTCGAGGACATCGAGACGCGCCCCGAGGACGCCTTCACGCTGCGGCCTTCCGCCGTCGGGCATCCGCTCTTCGCCGGCTTTCCCATCGCCCCGGGCGGCGCCTTGAGCGGCGCGCGTTTCCACAGCGTCGTGCGCGCGCGGCCGGGCGAGCGCACGCGCGTCCTGGCCGAATTCTCCGGCGGCCTGCCGGCCCTGCTCGAAGAGCCGGGGCTGCTCGTCTTCACCTCGTCGCTCGACTTGCGCTGGAGCGATTTTCCGACCAGCGCCTCGTACCTGCCGTTCCTCCATCGCGCGCTGCTGCAGCTTGCCTTGCGCGGGCAGGGCGCCGGGCACGAGCCGCTGGTCGGCAGCCCGCTCGGCTGGCCGCTCACCGCCGAAGCCGGCGACGGGCCGTTCCGTTGCGCGGGGCCGGCCGGGCTCGAGATTCCGGTGCGTCTCACCCAGACCGACCAGGGCCCGTGGCTGTACTCCGATCCGGTGCCCGAGCCGGGCTTCTACCGCCTGCTGTCCGGGCAGGCGCCGCGCGCGGCCGGCGTGCCTGCGGACAGCGCCGCGGACCTCGCCGCCGTGAACGTCGATGTCCGCGAGTCCGATCTCCGCGCGATGACGGCCGAGCAAGCCGTGCTCCTGTTCGGCCAGGAGGCGGTCCGCCTCGAGCGCGAGGGTACGATCGCGCGCCGCATCCTCGAGACGCGCTATGGCCGCGAGCTGTGGCGCCTCTGCCTGGTGCTGGCCTTCGGGCTGCTCGTGACGGAGAGCCTGATCGCGCGCGGGCGCGGCGTCGCCTGAACCCTCCGCCCGGCAGTCCGCGCTGGATTCCCGCCCCGGAATCCGGGATGATTTCCACTCCCTGGCCGGGCGGCATCGCGACGGGGCTTGCGCCCTCCGGGCCGACCCGCGTTCGACCTGATCCATGGGGCCGCCCCGCCCGGAAGCGCTCGCATGAGACGAATGAAGGAAGACACACCGGTCGAGACCTCGCTGCTCGATGCGTTGGAGAACGCCGAGGCCGTGCGCCAGGTGCTCGAGAGCTTCTCGGCCGCGCCGCCGGCTCCCGCCGCGCGGGAGCGCGGCCTCCACCTCGGCCTCGTCGGCCTGCATGCCTCGGCGACGACCGTCGTCGCGGCGGTTCTCGCCCGGCGGGCGGCGGCCGAGGGCCGCGCCCCGCTCGTGTATCTCACCACCGACAGCGCGGCGCTCGAGGACGCGCGCGAGGACTTCCTGTTCCTCCTCGGCACCGACCGGGTGGCGCATTTCCCCGACCTCGAGGTGCCGCCCTACGACCTGCGCATCCCCCACGCGCGCGTGCGCGCGGCGCGCCTGGAGACGCTCGCCCGCCTGCTCGGCGAGGGCGGTTTCGGCGAGGCGCAGGCACCCTGGGTCGTGCTCACGACCGCGACCGCGCTCTTCCAGCGTATTCCCCATCCGCGTCATCTGCGCCGCTTCCTGCGCACGGTCCGGGTCGGCGAGCGCTGCGATCCCGACGAGTTCTGCGCGTTTCTCGCGCGGTTGGGCTACCAACCCCAATCGCTGGTCGGCGAATACGGCGAGTTCGGCCGCCGGGGAGGGATCGTCGACGTCTACAGCTTCGGCCGCCTGAGCCCCGTGCGGATCGAATTCGACGACGATGAGATCGTCTCGTTGCGCGAGTTCGACGTCTTCAGCCAGCGTTCGCAAGCGGTCCTCCCGGCCTTCACCGTGCTTCCGCTCTGGGAGGTCGTGATCGACGAGCGGGATTGGGAGCGGGCAGAGTCGTCCGGCTTCCTGCCCCCCGCGGGTCCGCTGCGCGAACACCTCGACATGCTGCGCACCGAGGGCAGCTTCGAGGGCATCGAGTGGATGACGGCCGGCTTCGGCCTCGAGCGCGGCACGCTGCTCGACTACGCCGGTCCCGGGCGCCCGGTCTTCGTCGACGATCCCCTGCGGCTCGAGCGGGCGTTGCGCGAGGCCCGCACGCTTGTCCGCCGGTCGGCGCCCGCGGGGCGCCGCGGCGCGGGCGCCGCTGACGAAAGCGGCCGGCAGCCCTGCGAAGATGGCGCCGAGTCGTTGCTCGCGGAGCTCTTTTCGCCGCCGGAGGAGCTCTTCGTCCTGGGAGGCGGCCTCGCGGAGCTTCTCGCTGCGCAGCCCGCCGTCTACGCGGGAATCGGCGCGCGCAGCTCGCCCGACGAGGACGCGCCGCGTGAGACGCCGCCCCCGAACCGGGGCTGGACGGCGGGCGAGCAGTTGAATCCGCCCGACCCGCTCGAGATCGACATCGCGCCGGGCACCGATTCGTGGCGCAAGCTCCTCGCGCGCAGCGCGCGGACAGGAGCTTCGGGCGTGGGGCCGCACCCTTCCCCGCCGGGGCCGAGCGGAAGCGCGGGGCCCGGCCGCGCGGCCGGGCGGGCGCTGCCGCCCTACCTCGACGACGACGAGGGGCTCCTCGGCGCGGAGGACACCGGACCGGTCGAGGTTCCCGGCGGCTGCGCCTCGCCCGAGGAGCGCGAGACGGCGGCGATCCTGCCCTTCGCCACGCGCTACTTCACGCTGACGACCCGCCCGCAGGAGCGCTTCGGCCGCAACCTCGCGCTCGTGCGCGAATACATCGCCCGCCTGCGCGCCCAGGGACACGCGATCACGGTCCTCTGCGACACGACGCACCATCGCGACCGGCTCGCGGAACTGATGGAGAAGGTGCCGGCCGAATTCGTCGTCGGCAACCTGGCCGGCGGCTTCACCGTGCCCGAGCTGAAGCTCGCGATTCTCACCGACCACGAGATCTTCGAGCGCCTGCGCCGCCGGCGCGCGGGGCGGCGCTACAGCCGCGGCATCTCGCTCAAGGAACTGCTCGCCATGCGGCCGGGCGACTACGTCGTCCACATCGACCACGGCATCGGCGTCTACCGCGGCATCGAACGGCTGCCGGTGAACGGGCAGCTGACCGACTGCATGAAGATCGAGTACGCGGGCGGCGACAAGCTCTTCATCCCCGTCGATCAATTGAACCTCGTGCAGAAGTACTCGGCCGAGGAGGGCCATCGCCCCGCGCTGAGCCGCCTGGGAACGAACCAGTGGGCGAAGACGAAGGCGCGCGTCAAGAAGTCGATCAAGGACATGGCGGGTGAACTGCTGCGCCTCTATTCGCTGCGCAAGTCGCAGCCCGGCCATCCCTTTCCCGCCGACACCGTCTGGCAGGCCGAAATGGAGGCGCGCTTCCCCTACGACGAGACGCCCGATCAGCTGAAGGCGATTCAGGAGGTGAAGGCCGACATGGAGCGGCCGGCCCCGATGGACCGGCTGATCTGCGGCGACGTCGGCTACGGCAAGACCGAGGTCGCGATCCGCGCGGCCTTCAAGACGGTGATGGCGGGCAAGCAGGTCGCCTTCCTCGTCCCGACGACCCTCCTCGCGCAGCAGCACTTCGACACGATCTCCGAGCGCCTGCGCGGCTTCCCCGCGCGCGTCGAGATGATGAGCCGCTTCCGCTCGGCCAGGGAGAACGCCGCGGTGGGGAAGGACCTCGCGGCGGGCAAGGTCGACATCGTCGTCGGCACGCACCGGCTGATCCAGAAGGACGTCCGCTTCCGCGACCTGGGCCTCGTCGTGATCGACGAGGAGCAGCGCTTCGGCGTCGCGCACAAGGAGCGCCTGAAGCAGATGCGCACCCAGGTGGACGTGCTCACGATGACGGCGACCCCGATCCCGCGCACGATGAACCTGGCGCTGATGGGCGCGCGCGACATGAGCGCGATCCGGACGCCGCCGCGCGACCGCCGCCCGATCCAGACCGAGATCCTCGAGTTCGAGGACGACGTGATCCGCTACGCGCTCATGCGCGAGGCCGATCGCGGCGGGCAGAGCTTCTTCGTCCACAACCGCGTGGAATCCATCGACGCGATGGCCAACTACGTGCGCCAGCTCGTCCCGCACCTGCGGATCGCGGTCGCGCACGGGCAGATGCGCGAAGCGCAGCTCGAGCACGTGATGCGCGCGTTCCTGAGTCGCGAGTACGACGTCCTCGTCTCGACGATGATCATCGAGTCGGGCCTCGATCTGCCCAACGTGAACACGATCATCGTCAACCGCACCGACACCTTCGGGCTCGCCCAGCTCTACCAGCTGCGCGGGCGCGTGGGGCGCTCGGCGCGCAAGGCCTACGCCTATCTCCTCGTCCCGCCGCACAAGGTGATCACGGAAGAGGCGATGAAGCGCTTGAAGGCGATCGAGGAGTTCGAGGATCTCGGCAGCGGCTTCCAGCTCGCCATGCGCGATCTCGAGATCCGCGGATCGGGGAACATCCTCGGCTCGGAGCAGCACGGCTTCATCCTGAACGTCGGCTTCGACCTCTACATGCGCCTCCTGAACGAGGCGATGCAGGAGATCAAGGGCGCGGCGGCCGCCGCGCCTGCGGCGGCGCGCGTGGTCACTGATCTCCAAGCCTACCTGCCCGACGACTACATCTCGCCCGACGCGGAGAAGATGAACGTCTACAAGAGCCTCGCCGACGCCGCGAGCGTCGCCGGAGTCGACGAGCTGGCCCGCGAGGTGGCCGACCGCTTCGGGCGCATGCCCGAGCCGGCGGAGAACCTCTTCGAGTTGCGCCGCCTGCGCCTGCGGGCGACGGCGGCCGGGGTCGAAGCGCTCACCCTGCGCGACGGCGCCGTGCGCATCGACATGGCGCGGGCGCTCACGCGCAAGGACGTGCAGCGCCTGATCGGGCAGATGCCGGTGCCGGTCACCTTCAGCGCGCACGGCAAGCACCGGGTCGAAGTGGCGCGCGCGGAGGCGGGCGGGCAGATCCTGCCCGTCGCGGCGCAGGTCCTGGACTGTCTGGCGGGGAAGTGAGGCCGGGCGGGTCCCGACCGGACGAGAGGAGGAGAACGTGGGCGAGCGGAGCGGATTCAAGACGGCGGGTCGCGGGATCGCGGGATTCGGGCTCGTCGCCGGCGTGATGCTCGCGGCCTTCGCCGGATCGACGGGGGCGGAAGACGGCGGCGAGTCGATCACGATGGCGCGCCATCCGGCTCCGAGCCCGGACGGCTCGGCGATCGCCTTCTCGTACCAGGGCGACATTTGGATCGTCGCCTCGGCCGGAGGCGAAGCGCGGCGCCTCACGGCGCATCCCGCCTACGACGCGAACCCCGTCTGGTCGCCCGACGGCGCCTGGCTGGCCTTCTCCTCCGACCGCGCGGGCAACGACGACGTCTACGCGCTCCCGCTCGCCGGCGGCGAGGTCCGCCGCCTCACGTGGAATTCCTACCCCGATGTCCCGACCGGATGGACTCCGGACAGCCGCGCAGTTCTGTTCAGCAGCCTGCGCTACCTGCAGAACAACGACGTCCCGGGCGTCTTCTGCGTCCCGCTGGACGGCGGCCTGCCCTTCGTCGTGATTCCGGTGGGAGGCTTCCACGCGACCCTTTCGCCGGACGGCGCGACGCTCGCCTTCTCGCAGGGCGGCAGCGCCTGGTGGCGCCGCGGCTATCGCGGGAACGGCCGCCACCGCTTGTGGCTCTGCGATCTCGAGGAGCCTCTCGGCGCGCCCGGGA
>Ga0316622_100002597_pt1 | contig 12574 bp, 8 predicted proteins | sample OWC_Aug_OW2_C1_D_FD_207646 | JGI IMG/M metagenome (GOLD analysis project Ga0316622, IMG submission 207646) | Wetland soil microbial communities from Old Woman Creek delta, Ohio, United States - OWC_Aug_OW2_C1_D5_C | ecosystem: Environmental > Terrestrial > Soil > Wetlands | place: USA: Ohio... | reverse complement strand
TGAGCCTCCGTCCGAGTACCTCGCGCGGCTCGCTGGATACAGCGTGAGTCTCTCGAGTTTCCAGGTCTTTCTCGGACTCAAGCGGAACCTCGTCCGCGAGGTCGGGATCGAGGACAGCGAGGTATTGGTGGCGCCCGGCTACGACCCCGAGGCTTCCTATGAGGCGGCGCGACGGGCGGACGTCGAGAATTGCGGCTACTGCCTGACGCTCTACGACAACCTCTTCGAGGGATACTCCCCCGCGGAGAAGAACACGATCAGCATCGTCACTCTCATGGGCTACGACCCTTGGGAGAAGTACGCCTCGGACTATTGGAATGGCGAGAAGTCCGCCTACCGCGCCGAGAAGGAGCGCCTCGCCCGCATCCTCATCGAGAAGGTCGAGAAGAGCTATCTCCCGGGCCTTGCGGGAGCGATCCAGGTCATGGAAATCGGAACTCCGCTCACCAACGTCCACTACACCGGCAACTACCGCGGCGCAGTGTACGGATGGGACCAGACGATCGACAACTCGGGGAGCAGCCGGCTTCCCCACAAGACGCCGATCGCGAACCTCTTCCTGGCCGGGGCGTGGACGCGTCCCGGCCACGGCTACAGCGCCGTGATCTGGAGCGGGCTCGAGTGCTTCAGCGAAATCATGAAGGAGTGGTGATCGACCGCGTCTGGTGGAGGGGTTCATCATGCGCGCCTGGATCCTGATGGTTGCTGCGCTGCTCTGCTCCTGCATTTCCGCCGTCGCCACCTCCTACGTGGTCGCTCCGGATGGCTCGGGTGACTTCCCCACGATTCAGGCCGCGATCGACGCGGCGGTCGACGGTGACATCATCCTGCTCTCGGACGGCACTTTCACCGGGAACGGAAATCGGGACCTCGACTACCTGGGCAAGGCGATCGCGCTTCAGTCGCAGAGCGGGAATTCTGGAACGTGCGTGATCGACTGCCAGGGTAGCGCGGCCGATCCGCACCGCGCCGTCCGGTTCGTCTCCGGTGAGCCGGCCGGCGCGATGCTGATCGGAGTCACGATCACGGGCGGCCATGTCTTCGACCCGGAGTACGGAAGCGCCTTCCGGTGCTCCAACGGCAGCGCTCCGACCATTCGCTGCTGCGATGTCTCGGATAACCACGGGACCGCGGTCTACGCCGATCTCCACTGCTCGTTGGTTTTTTCCGATTGCCGCTTCACCGGCAACGATGGCGGGCCCGCGGGAGCCATCTTCATCAACGAGGGCGGACTCAGCATCAGCGGCTGCGACTTCATCGCGAATGAGGCCGAGTGGCGCGCGGCGGCGATCTTCGCTCTGGCCACGGACGCGGAACTCGCAAGCTGTCAGTTCATCGGAAACGTGACGCGGGAGGCGTCCGCGGTGGAATTCAACGGCGGGGGGGAGATCAGCATTTCCGACTGCCTCTTCAGGGACAATGCCTGCACGGCGAACGGCGGTGCGGTGGTGTTCTGGATCTGCGGCCCGAATGTCCTGGAGCGCTGCACCTTTGCCGGCAACACGGCGGCGAGCGGATGCGCCGCGGTCTACGCGCGCAAGGTGGTCGCCACCTACGCGCGCAACTGCACGTTCTGGGGCAACGCGTGTCCGGACGGCACGATCTTCGCGGACAGCTACACGTTCGTCCTGGAAAACTGCCTCCTGGCGGGCGCGACGGAGGGCCCCGCGGTGTCCTCTCCGGATGACTGCGCGGAGCTGTCCTGCTGCGACCTCCACGGCAACGCGGGCGGAGACTGGGTCGGCGCGATCGCCGATCAGTATGGGATCCAGGGCAACATCTCCGCGGATCCCCTGCTATGCGATCCCGCGAACGGGGATTTCCACCTCGATTCCGCCTCCCCGTGTGTGCCCTTCTCGCCGCAGAATCCCACCTGTGATCTCGTCGGGGCATGGCCGGTAGGCTGCGGTGGCACTCCGGTGCGAATCCAGAGTTGGGGAGAGATCAAGGCCCTCTACGGGAAATAGCCTGATTGCGGGACGTGCCGCCCCACCGGCTGGATGAGGCGGGGAAGGCGTCGACTGCTTTATGACCGACGGGCAGCCTGTGCGCCCGGGGCGCAGGGGAGCGTTCGGTCCGGAAACAGAAGAGGAGGTGGCCGGCGCCTCCGCAGCTTCTGCGGCCCTCCACGCGGGCCCGCGCCGCGGCAACCGCCGACCACCTCCCATGGGGCGAAGATCCTATCGAGCGATCATCACCCGTACGCTCTGCTCCTCATTGCCGATCTGCGAGCGCACGAAATAGACGCCTGCGCCGACCATGGTCCCGGAATCGCTGCGCCCATCCCAGGCGAGCGTGTAGACCCCGGGGCTTTGGTAGGTGTTCACCAACTCACGAACGCGCTGGCCCGAGACGTTGTAGACCGTGACCTTCACGTTCGTCGCCGATGCGCCCGGCACGCGGTAGGCCAGCGTGGTGCTCCCCACCAAGGGGTTGGGTTGCACCTCGAGGCGCATGACTGCGGCCGGGACCGGCTCCTCGTCGCCGATGCCGGCCGGAAGGCTGAAGATGCTCCCGACCGCGTAGTCGCCCGAGACCCCGTGCTCGTAGTGCATGCCGACCGGATCGGATCCCGAGATCGCCCTCAGCTCCCGCGTCGCCGCGGCGTCGTAGGTCAGGAGAAGATCCGGGACACCGTCGTGATTGATGTCGGCGAATTCGTGTGACGACGGAACGATCGCCCCGAAGGAGTTGCCCACATAGGCCTGCGCCACGTTGACCCCGGCCGGATCGAAGGTCGCCAGCGAGGGGACCATGAGCGTGAACGTCGTCACTTCGGGCAGGAGGTCCGCGCCGGACTCGTCGAATCCCTCGCGGGCCATCGCGAATCCGGACTGGTCATGCGGCACGCGCACATAGGCCGTGTCCGCGGCCGTGTTCCCATCGCAATCCTCCGCGGTGTAGATGATCGTGTAGAGACGGCCGTCCCCTCCTCCGGCGCGCTCGGAGCGCAGGCGGAAGTCGACGTCCGCAGTCCCGACACTCGCTTCCTGGATGTCGTTCTCGGCGTCGCCGTCGCCCAGGCCGTCGTCCGGTTCGTCGCTGGTGATGGACGCAAGGACGAAGGTCGGGTCCGGGCAGCAGGTGTCCTCGACCATCACGTTCGCGTGGATGTCCGACAGCTTGTGGTTGGGTGGCCAGAGGACATAGCGGTTCAGCTCGACGGCAATCTCGGGGGGAGTCGTGTCGACCACGGTGACCGTCGCGGAGCAGGAACTCGCGTTGTTCTGGTCGTCCGTCGCGGTGAAGGTCACGACCGTGTCGCCCGTCGGGAACAGGGCGGGAGCGTCGTTGGTGATTTCGACATCCTCATCGCAGACGTCCGTTGCGAAGACGCCATTGAAGAACGTCGCCAGCTGCGGGTCGTCCGCCGGCGTCCCACCGGCTGCGGAGCACTCGACGGTGATGTCGGCCGGACAGGTGATGCCGGGAGGGGTCTCGTCGAAGAGGCAGATCGCCGCGAAGACATCGAGCCGGCCGAATCCCGCATTGTTGTCGGGTCCGGGCAGGTCAATGTCCACGGCGCTCTGGTTGAAGGCATTCGCCACCTGGGCGGGGGTCAGGCCCGGCTCGGCTTCCAGCAGCAGAGCCGCGAGACCGCCCACATGAGGGGTCGAAGCGGAGGTCCCGAAAAAGCGGCAGATGTCGCCGGGGGCGCCGATCGGACAGGTCCCCGCGCCGAATCCCCCCGCGCCGGTGATCGAGACTCCGTCGACGGCGGTGCCGTCGGGCTTCATGCGCGTGAGATAGGCCGGAAAGAAGTGCTGGATCGGCCCGCGGCTGCTGTAGCCCGTGATCATGCCCGGTGCGGACTGATTCGCGGCCGCCGCGGCGTAGACCTCGACCTGCCGGGAGGCCCCGTTGAGACTTCCTTCGGGAACGAGGTACTCCCAGTTGCTCATCCCGGAGAATCCGCGCAGATCGAAGAACACCGTGGGCGGCGCACCGCCGCCGACATAGTCCACGATGATGCGCGCCGAGGCTCCGCTCACCGCGTTGAAGGAGACGGACTCATTGGGGTCCTGGCTTCCATTCTGGGTATTCGTCGAGCTGGCCAGAATATTGCCAGCCGCGTCCACGACGAAGAGATCGAGGTCGATCGCGGAAGAGCCGAAGGGATCCGCCCACTGGAGATAGAGGTCGTTCTCGTCGTCCAGGGTGACGCCGAGAGCCACGTCGCCCCCTCCGAAGTCATGGGGGTTCGCGTAGGAGTTGGGCCCGACCATGACATTCCCGGTCGGACTGAAGAAGTTCCCCTCGTAGTGCTGCGCGCCGCGATTTCCGGCCGAGGCGGTGTAGAAGATGCCCGCCGCGGCCGCCGCCTGCTTGGCCTGAGCGATGGGGCCGTCCTCGAAGAGCGGCTCGCCCGGTTTGGGCAGGTCATCCGTGATCACCGTCATCCCGGGAAGAGCCGCCAGCGAGAGGATCGCGTTGACCATGGCGGCCGTGCCCGGATGGCCGGTGCTGAAGGCCAGATCGCCGCCCGGCGCCAGGTCGTAGACGATCTCCAACATTGCGGTGCCCTCGTCCCCGGACCCAGCGTTCAGGACGTTGACTCCGGCCGGAAGATCGCCGCTCATCTGCGCCGCGGCAAGATTGTCGACGCCGTCCGAGATGACGCCGATCATCTGCCCCGTGCCGTCGACCCCGTGCACCAAACGGGCATTGACGGCGCGGTGGATGGCATCGCCCTCCGTCGTCGCTGCGCCGATGTCCGTGTAGTCGGGGTACACGGGGAGGATCAGCCGAACGTCGTCACGCGCGGCCAGGGTCTGCATCTGATCGGCCGGAATCCAGGCGACGAAGAGTCCGTAGCCCGGAGCCCGCACCACCAGTTCGCCGCCGATCGAGCGGAAGAAGGCTCCGTCGAAGGGGGTCTCGTCCGCCACCTTGCACTCGACGCGCAGACGCCCGCGATCATCGACCCACACCAGATCGGTCGAATACTGCGGGGCGAAATGCGCGTCTTGCGGGTTGAGGACATTCTCCGCTTCCAAGATGCTGAGGCGGTCTCTGACCGCGATGTCGATCTTCCCCTCCCACGGCTCGAGCGCTTGCTTGGCGAGGCGTGATTCCTCCGCCGTGGCGCGGGGGAGCTGTGCCTCGGGCACTCCTGCCTGCCGCGCCGCTTGGCGCATGGCTCGGGTTTCTTCGGAGAATTGCAGTTCGTCTTCCGCCCTGAGTGGCGATGCCCAGATCGCGACGAGGGCCACAACGACGAGCACGACTGCGGCGAGGATCCCTAGGAACCCGCCACTCATGGACTGCTGCACCGTATGCATTCTCATGGGAATCCCTCCTTCTGGATCGGGGTCCGGAGAAGCTGGCATGTCCTGGTAACGGTTTGGCGGTCAAGGTCCGGAACCCCATCGTCCCTGCGAGGAACCGCCTGCAGGACATCTCACCCTGAGCGCGATTGCCTCTTCTCGTCCGCTGCCCCTCGAGCACCCTGCGACAAGATCTGCCCCACTGCCGGGAAGGGCGCGCCAGGGCGCGCGGTGCGGCGAATAACCATCTCTGGTGCACCGTTGCGCCAAGAAGAGTGATGCGCGGAGGAACGCGGGGGCTACTCGAGACAGGCCGGGTGGAGCGGGTAACCTCTGCTCGAGATTGGATAAAGAGGACGGCCAGGCATGGACGTCGTCGCTATCCGGAGGAGGATTTCGGGGCAACGTGGAACCTGCGACCGAGAGTTTCCCCGACCACAGATGAGTCGAAGCTCCCAGGCTGGGTCCGATCTCCCTAGGATCCCGGCGACCTCAGCCCGACGCGCGACGGCAACGAACTGGCAGTTGTCACGGCGCACTGATGGTTCTGGCAACTCGGAAGCCGAGGGAATGACTGCTCTCTTGCGGCGAGTAGTAGACGTTCCGATCCGCGCACCGCATGTACTCATCGTCGTTGCCCCAAGAGCCGCCGCGATGCACCCGGCGAATCCCTGTGATCGGGCCCGCCGGGTCCGTCACCGGGGCGGTTCCCAGATCGCACGTCCACCAGTCATTGCACCAGTCCCACACGTTCCCCGCCATGTCCGACAATCCGAGAACCGCCGGGGCGTGCGGATAGCTCCCCACCGGAGAGGTCCAGCCGACACAGAAGTAGCCGGGGTAGAAGTTCACCCGGCTGCAATCCGGTTCTTCGTTCCCCCATGGGTAGATCCGCTCGTCGTCCCATTGCGCCGCGTATTCCCACTCCGCATCCGTCGGCAAGCGGTATCCCAACGCGCCGTACGGGTCGCCGCCATTGCACGCCCAGTCCCCGCTATGCTGATAGGCGCGCGGCAGGCCGGCCTGCAGACTCAGCCAGTCGCAATACCGCGCCGCCCCGTACCAGGTCACCTCCATGACCGGATTGTCCGGGTTGATCCCGTGGCCGACATCGCGAATGGTGAACGTCCCGTCGCTGAAGGCGATCTCACAGTCGCCGTTCAGGTCCAGAAGTTCCTCGGTGCCTCCGTCCAGATTGTCGCTCACCGAGGCAGTCGTGACCGTCACATACCCCTGGTCCTTCGCCCACTGCACGGCCTCCAGGTATTCCTGGTTCGTGATCTCGCGCGCGCCCAGGTAGAACGCCCGGGTCAAGGTCACCTCGTGCTGCTGCGCTCCGCAGGAGGACACGCCATCCCCCATCGTGAAGACCCCGGCAGGGACTGTGACCATGGGTGGTACCAGGCTCTCGTAGAAGGTCAGGCTGTCGATGCCCGACACCGGAAATTCGGTGACGCTCGCTCCCTCGTGAACCCGCATCTTCCACGCGCCTTCGCTCGCGCTCATGCCGAGAGCGAGTACCAGGGCCGATACGACCAGGATGCTGCGTCTCATGGCTCTATCCCCCTTCCGGCTTCTCCGAGCTTCTCGCGCATCGCACACCTCGCGACGCACTCAAGGCAACAGGATCATCCGCCGACTTTCCGCGACTGTCGGGGCGACCAGCCTGCAGAAGTAGATCCCCCCGGCCACCTTCTTCCCCGCTGCGTCCCGCCCGTCCCAGAGCACCTCGTGGCGCCCGGCCGTGTGCTCTTCCTCGGCCAGCATGCGGATCAGCCGTCCGTCGACGCTGTAGATGCCCATCTCGACCCAACCAGGCTGCGCGAGCTCGAAGGCGATCCGCGTCATCGGTGTGAAGGGGTTGGGTCGGTTCTGCAGGAGGCTTAGAGCGGTCGGCAAGCCCGCCCCGTCCTCGGGCGGCGTAGCACCGGAGACGCCCCACATGAATTCGATCCGGTTGATGGATGCCAGCGAGTAACTCTCCAGACCCTCAGCGCCCAGCACGAACATGGTATCGCTCTGAAACCCGATCCGGTTGATCTCGAGGACGGGATAGATCGCGCTTCCGCCGTCTCCCAGCCGGATCGCGACCAGCGGCTCCTCGGCCACGGCCACAAGAACGAGCGAGGGCAGCAGAACGGCCGGAATCAGGATCGGAGAAAGCAGGCGCGTACTTGACGCGTGGCGCATACCACCTCCCTTGACCCAACGTCGCTGGGGTCGAACTGTCGCAGGCGGGTTTTACCACGGATCGAGATGAGAGATCCAATCGCGCCCCGACAGCCGCGGCCTGATGCCGGCTCGATCCCCAGGCGACTTTCATTGAAGCCATCGCCCACCCCCACACAGCCAAGGCCGGCGGAACGAGCGCGCAGGCACCTGCTAGAAGAGCCCCACGCCCACCCGGCCACCTCTGCGGATTCCTTTCACTCATGGTTCATGCCAAGCGCGAGAGGGGAGACCCTCAGCCGGCATCCAGAGGGCCGATGTGCTTTCGTTTCGCAGGGATTAGCGCCGAGAAGTCGCCCGGGGACGAGAGCCGACCGACGTCCGAGGAGTCTTTCGGGTGTTCACAGTCGAATACGAGGAATCCGATTCGTGTCCGCGTTCTCGGACTGACACGACCGCCGGAAGTACCCGTGTTCGGTGGAGAGAACGGCGCAGGCCGGATGGCCTCCCCTCCCGCTCCGGCCTGTCGCCTTCTTCCCCGGCCGGCAGTGCTCGCGCCCTGCGGTCGAAACCATGTGACCGAGACCCGCGCTGGCGCCGAGATCACCTGACCATCAGCACCCGCGTCGTCTCGCTTGCCTCCGGTCCCGAAATCCGAACCGAATAGACGCCCGCCGGAACCATGCGGCCGTCCTCGTCACGTCCATCCCAGAGGAGATCATGACCGCCCGCCCAGAGGGTCCCCTCGAACAGCCCACGGACGCGGCGACCGGCAAGGTCGTACACGCTTGCCACAACCTGACCTTGGTCGCGTGTCCCGAAGTGAATGGATGTCTGAAATGAGGCCGGATTCGGGTGGATTCTCAGACCGAGGATGGAAGCAACCGGCCCATCCTCTCCCACAACCGCCTCATCGCACTGCGTCGGCAGAACCTGCAGGCCAGACGAGCGATCTGCGACGAAGGCATGCATCGTCGACACGGCCGCACGAAAGGCATGGTCCGGCGTGTCTACGCCGCCCACGATCCAGGGATTGGCCGGGTCCGTGATCTCGACGACCTCAAGACCGAACTCCCCATCAGCGACATAGGCGTAGCTCTCCCCGAGGGCTACCCCTCCGGCCAGGCCGGGCGTGTCCACGCTCCCGATGATCCAGAGGCTGGTCGGATTCGTGATGCCGATCACCTGGAGACCGGATGACCAATCCGCTACGTAAGCGAACATATCGCGGACGGCGACAGTCCAGGGGGATCCCGGGGTCTCGACGCTTCCCAGGATCTCGGAATTCGCGGGATCTGCAATGTCGATGACCTGAAGGCCGTATTCATAGCTCGCAACATAGGCAAGGGTGCCCACGACGGCCAGGCCAGTGGCATAGGCCGCTGTGTCCACCCCGCCGACGATCTGGGGGTCCGCCGGATTCGAGATATCAATCACCAGAAGACCGCAGTTCCCGTCCGCGAGGCAGGCGTGGTTGCCCGAGACAACAATGTCTCCGGCAGAGCCCGGAGTGTCCGCGATGCCTACGACCCCGGGAGTTGCGGGATCGGTGATGTCGATCACGTACAGGCCGTACTCGTTGTCCACGACATACGCGTGGCTTCCAGAAACAGCCACCGCCAGGGCTGCCCCCGGCGTATCCACACTGCTTATGATCTGTGGGCTCGCCGGATTCGAGACATCGACCACCTGCAGTCCGGATTCCCAATCCGCGACGAAAGCGACGCTGCCGACGACGGCCAGGCCATGAGCAGTACCCGGCGTGTCCACGTTGCCCACGATGTAGGAGCCACTCGCGTAGTCGATGCACTCTGCTGTGGCTGACCCGTGGAAGCAGACACCCCACGCCGTCGTGACCAGGAGCGCTGCCCCAACGCAGGCTACGACCGGATTCCTGCCCCGTGAGAGTGCGTGACCGCAGGGGAGTGAGAAGCGAATGGCCCAGAATGCGGAGAGAAGGGATGATCGCATGGCCATGTCCTCCTGGTGGGAGCGGACACCGTCGTCGCTCGGAGGCCACAGTCGGAAAGTCGGGCAGGTCCATTCTACCGCCTGAGGCAGCCTCCGTCGAGGGCATTGCCCGGGCCGGCGGCCGGACCCGCCATCTCTCACCATGCGCTCCGGTGGACTCGCCCCCCTGCTCCGCGAAAACTCCGAACGCGAGTCAGAGATGTCAGCTGCAAGGAGTGGAAACCGGCAGGAGACGCCGCGCAGGGCTGTTGGCGGATGACGGGGTCCAGGTCACTCGCGCCCGGACTCCTCCGGGCGCATCGCGCGGTACATCTCGGCGGGAATCCGCGGAAGGATCATCGTCAAAGCGATTGTCGGCCAGATCTGCTCGTCGCTGAGCACCGCTCCAAAAGCAGGCATGCCCGTCATGCGCAGGCCGTGCTTGACGATCCAGAACGCCTCGCGCGGTTCGTCGAAGATGGAGTGCTCGGGTTCGTAGAATTCGGGCGGAGGGGGATTGAATGCCTGGGCGACCCCCGTCTGCGGAGCGCCCGGCGCCCCGTGGCAACCCTCGCACATTTGCTGGTAATGGCCGCGGCCCAGCTCGACCCATTCCCGGCTGGCGAGCTGTTCCTCAGGGACGGTCAGGCCCCGGGCCCGCCTCTCGACCGCGCGGTCCCGCGTCGTCTCCAGGAACCAGCGCACGATCTTCGCGTCCGGCTTTGTCGCCGACACGTCCACGATCCCCGTGTAGACGACCACGAGCAAAGCCGCCGCTTCCAGGGCGAGAACCAGCAGAACGGCGATCACTGCTTTCATGGTACCTCCGAGAAGAAAGACGCGGAGGAGGGTGGTCGCAGTCCCCGAAGGATCCGCATCACATCGCGCAAAGAAGCAGACCTCCCTTCTGCGAAACCCAGCATGCGGCGATTCCTTCTCATGCGCACCTTCATCGTAGTTCGGCTCGACTGCTTGGGGCAGCCCTGATGTCAGGCGTCGCCAATGGATCGAGGACTGGCGCAGTAGTCAGCGGGATCGCCCGGGTGCGGTCCACGGATGGCGAGGGGCAACCCCGGAAACTCCGCGACCGAATTCGGCTCGAGTGGCAGAAAGATGGAGCCGCTCAGCCCGCCGTGGGGATTCCGCTCCATGGGAAATGTGACTGAACTTCTTGCGTCTCGCTCCCAGGACGGGGCCAGCAACACAAGCGGGCTGGCGGTTTCTACTCTAGCATAAGAGGGCCAAGGCGGTGCGGCAGAAGAACTGCGGAATGGAGGAAACGGGCCTGCCGGGTGCCGCGAGCCAGCCTCAGTGAGACGGCTTTGAGCTCTGATTCAGGAGACACTTTCCAGGTGAGGGGATCACCTCAAGATCACCAGCCGCGCTGTCCGGCTTCCCCTGAGCGTCGAAATCCGAATCAGATAGACGCCTGCCGGGACTGGGTGGCCGTTCTCGCCTCGTCCGTCCCAGAGGATCTCCTGCGCGCCGGAAGAGAGAGGCTGTCCCTCCCGAAAACTCGAAAGCCCAGGCATCTTGATGCTTGCGACCCACGGCCTGCAGTCTCCCCGCTCATCGCTTCGCGTTCTTGGACGCGCATTCGGGGGGCAGCCAGTGTCGCCGCATCGACCATTGGGGAGCTTCCGTATCAGATGGTCCACAGGACAGCGGCGGGCTTCTCTCGCAACCACAGGCCCAGGTCCATTGACACCCCCCCGGACAAGCGCAGTGTTGACGACAGGTCTACGGCCTTAACTCCTGCGGTTCCACGGGCACCAGACTCGTCACAACAGGAGGGACAACTTGCGCAAAGCCTTGGTTGGCGTTTTGCTCGGTATCTTTGCATTCCTCGTGGCCATATTTTTCGGTGGAGCGGCAGGGAACGTGGGGGCCTACATTGGAGTGGCGGCGTTCATGTTCGTTTGCCAATTCCTTCTGTCGTGGGGCCACGTGGACGCTCAGCGGAAGGACTGGCCGGTCATGTTGGCCTTGGCCGCACCACTCCTCGTTGCGACGTTCATGATGGTCTTGGTGGAGCGGATTGAAACAGTCCTGGAGCAAGGACCTATCCTGCTGTTTGCCTGCGTGGGCATTTACGCTGGCGCTGTTACCGCGTCCCGGATGACCCGGCGAAGGGGGGGCCCGCTATCGCCACGCACGCGGCAGTGACGTACCGCCAGCGTCGATTTGTCCAAGGCCCGAACCCACTCGCCATCTGGTCTACCAAGTTGTAAACGCCGGTCCAAAATCGCGGCACCAGTCGCGCCGGTCGAAAACCGCGGTACCCCTTGCCGCCGGCCGGGGGGCGGGCAGAGTCGTCGGGGAGTTACCCCGGGACGCCCCCGGACCCGAGTTCCCGGAGGCGCGGAGGTGTACGCGGACATGGAGCAATGGGTCGAGATTCGGCGCCGGGTGCTGCGGGAGGGTGTGAGCAGGCACCGGATCCTGCGCGAGACCGGTGTAGCCAGCGTTTCCCTTGGCACTACCGGCCAGTACCAGTCAGGACAATCGTCCGTCCGGCAGCCTCCTTGCCGCACGCCCCCGCGCGATCACGCGCTTCCCACCGCCGCGAATGGAGTCTTGGGGAGGGACACTCCCTACTCCCTCACCCCCCGATCCAGCACCCGATACGCGATCGCCTCCGCCACCTGCTCCTCGCCGATCTCCTCCCGCCCCGCCAGGTCCGCAATCGTCCGCGCCGTCTTCAGCACCCGGTGGTACCCCCGCGGGCTGAGCGCCAATCGGCTCATCGCCATGCGCAGCAATCCGAGCGCCCTCTCCCCCAGCCGGCAGTGCTCGCGCACCTCGGCGAGCCCCATCTGCGCGTTGAATCTCACCCGCTCATGCCGCGCGAACCGCGCCTGTTGCCTCTCCCACGCCCCCGAAACGCGCGCCCGCACGGTGCGGCTGTCCTCGGCCGGGCGCAGCAAGGACAGCTCGCCGAACGAGACGGGCGCCATCTCGATGTGCAAGTCGACCCGATCGAGCAGCGGTCCGCTGATGCGGCCGAGATAGTGGGCGACCTGGCGTGGTGTACAACGACACGCGCCGCGCGGGTCGAAACGTCTTCCGCAAGCGCACCCGTGCGAGTCGCAATCGGTACGCGAGGATCCGGCGGGCGTATCGGTATCGGGGAGGGAAGAGGAGGCCCGTGGAACCAGCCATTGGAGCTACGCGGCGGGCCAAGCCAT
>Ga0316622_100002596_pt1 | contig 12574 bp, 13 predicted proteins | sample OWC_Aug_OW2_C1_D_FD_207646 | JGI IMG/M metagenome (GOLD analysis project Ga0316622, IMG submission 207646) | Wetland soil microbial communities from Old Woman Creek delta, Ohio, United States - OWC_Aug_OW2_C1_D5_C | ecosystem: Environmental > Terrestrial > Soil > Wetlands | place: USA: Ohio... | reverse complement strand
AAGATTGAATAGGCTCTTCATCCCAGACCCATGCGGCTAAGCGGGGGCTTTACTTTTCGATCACTATAGGGCCCTTATTTCCAACTTCTGCCAATCTACCTGTGGTAGACAAGCGGTTTGGGATTGAGCACATTCTGGTTGTTGTATCGCAGTACGCGTTGGGAGAGTGTGGGGCGGCCGATCAGTTGATGTTGTGGGCCCTCTCCGAACTTACTAGCAGCACTATTGCAAAAGAAGAAGAAGGAATGATCTGAGCCATATTCTCAAGAATCTCTTTGCGGATGTTATCCCAGTTCTTAAGGCATTCATCTTGCTCTCCGGACCAGTAAGGACATCTAAACTCTTCTCATTCTTAAAAAAACAGCTTCTCATCGCAGCATTTGAAGCGAAGTTACTAAAGGAGGATATATGCCGACATGCGTCAAATGCGGTTCTCAAGCCGCGTACTGGGCGATCGTCGATAAGGAAAACTACCTAAAAGAGTACTGCGACAGTTGCTTTAAAAAGTATGACCTGGCGAACTACAAAAAAGAAATGGATGAGTACCACAGGAGAAAGAACGAGGAGACGACAAGAGAGTGATGGCCGTTGTCATTGCCTTGAACTGCTTTCCGAACACCTAGTAGCACCCAGCACAATGGCGGCCTCGCGTTATTCTATCGGCAGGTGCACCGCCCATGTGCACCCATGGGCCGATTTTCAATAATTGGCAGATAACGATTCTGGTTCTTGTCGTTGGGACTATGCTACTCTTCCTCGGTGTGCTATGATGTCTTATCAAGGCTCAGCTCTCTGAGGCGAAGCGGGGAGTGAGGGATTCAGAGGACAGGTAGCGGTCGCCGAAACGGGCGGCAAAGAGACAGGGAGGTCCACGTGCACGGCGAGCCGTGGAACGTCGAGACCGATGAATCGATAGCGGCAGGTGAGAGGATTATAGCAACCGAAGTCATGACTTTGAAGGTCAAGAAAGAAAGGGGTGGGGTATGATAGGTCTACCGATTTACGGAATATTTCTCATTGTGCTCGTCGTCTTTTTTCTGTACAACGCCATCAAAATATTGAACGAGTATGAACGGGGCGTCATATTCAGGCTCGGCAGGGTGCTGGGAAAGCCAAAGGGGCCTGGGCTGATCATTCTCATACCGATCGTGGACAAAATGGTGCGGGTCAGCTTGAGAACCGTCGTCCTTGATGTCCCGCCACAGGACGTCATAACGCGGGATAACGTAACGATAAAAGTGAATGCTGTTGTCTATTTCAGGGTTATCGATCCGATGAAGGCGGTCATTGACGTGGAGAATTATTTGTACGCCACTAGCCAGCTCTCGCAGACGACGTTGCGGAGCGTCTTAGGCCAGGCGGAACTGGACGAGCTTCTCTCCCAAAGAGACAAGCAGAACGCGAGGCTGCAAGAGATAATCGATACTGGTACCGAGCCGTGGGGCATCAAGGTGTCAAATGTTGAGGTGAAGAACGTCGACCTTCCGCAGGAGATGCAGCGCGCCATCGCACGGCAGGCAGAGGCAGAACGGGAACGGAGGGCTAAGATCATCAGTGCCGAGGGTGAATTTCAGGCGTCCACCCGTCTCGCTGATGCATCCGACATTCTATCCAGGAATCCCATGGCCCTCCAGCTGCGGTATCTGCAGACCTTGATAGCGATTTCTGTGGACAAAAACTCGACGATCATCTTCCCCTTACCGATCGAGCTGATGAACGCCATAACAGATAAGAAGGATGGTCCGCCATAAGACCCATGGCACAGCTTCTGTCGGCCTTCTGCTTTGGCGACAAGGTGTTTGTGGGACGAGATATGCTATGCGACATGACAACGAGGCCATAGTGTTTACCGGAGTCTCTTCTGTGAGGTGTTTCGTTCGGTTGAGTGACCTTGCGAGCCCCCTAAGCCGGCCCAGCCGGAGAGGAAGCGAAAGGAGTGATCGCCATGTTTGAGACCGTACAGGAATCAGAACTCTTCAAAGGTGTAAGCCCCCGTGTGCGGACGGAAATAGCTATTGGGAGCGAGGAGATGACATTTCCAAAAGACACGATATTATTTAAGGCAGGGGACAATGCCCAGGACATTTATGAACTTGTAGAAGGGAGCGTTGATCTGATGGCCATGGAGAAGGACATTGTGCACCTCAAGGTGAGCAGGGGTGGCCAGATATTCGGCTGGGCTGCCCTGGTCGAACCGTATGAACGAACGGCAACGGCGAAATGTACCGCTGACACTAAGGTAGTCAGGATGTCGCGGGATTTGATAGAAAGAACCATCGAAAGAAACCCCCACGAAGGGCTGGCCATTTTGAAGAACCTGATGGCCATCATCGCCCATAGATTGCGTGAGGCCTATGCGTTTATCCAATATAACTCGTGACCGGTTGAGGGCTGGCACAGGCTTTTTCGGAGGTGACCCAGCGCTTTGTTTGAGTGTGCCGAGCCCCTCGGTACGTTTTCTCTCACTTTTTCTCCGGATCACACGAATGTGGCGTATAGTCGCTTCCAACTTTCGATATTTACCGGAAGCGAGTGGCCACCCAAAGCTGCATCCGTTGCCAAACTGGCCTAACCAGACCGTGGTGCCCGGAAGGACTACCGATGGATACGAGCGATACCGGGGAAGGCGCAAAGAAACAATTCTTGCGGGAACGGGTGTATAGCAGCATAAAGAGCTCCATCATCACCGGGGAGCTTGAGCCGCGCACAAGGCTCATAGAGGAAGACCTGGCAGAAGCTATGCAGGCAAGCCGGACGCCCGTGCGGGAGGCCTTCCAGAAGCTTGAAGAAGAAGGGCTGATCTGCAGGCGCCCGCGGGGAGGCTATGCAGTCAAGGGGGTGACCGAGGAGGAAGTGGAGGAAATCTTCGGCGTTGTGAGCGTTCTTGAAGGGTACGCTGGTTTCTTGGCAGCCGCAAGGATAACCCGGGAGGAGCTGGAGGGTCTCGAGGAGATTGTCGGGCAGCAACAGGCATGCCTGGAGAACATGCGTGCGGAAAAGTTCATGGAGCTTGACGCTACGTTCCACGACGTGCTGCATAGGGCCGCCAGGAACGCGCGTCTTTATGCACTCCTCCATGACCTCAGGAACTACATGTACCGCTGCCGCGCACTCATCCTCCATTATCATCCGAACCTGGGCGGGGCCGTCGAAGACCACAAGGCAATGCTGGAATGCATAAACGCGCGAAATGGGCGACGAGCCGAAACGCTGATGCGGAGGCATATTAATCGCGGCAAGAATCTGATAAAGAGAAAGCTGCAGCAACTTATCTGATAACTCCTCCCCGTTCCGCGAAGGTTTATCGACTCGGTGTTCCTTGCTCTACGTCCTCCGCGCGCGACGTTGTCCTTTGGAGATCGTCGAGCGGGTAACGGCGTAAGGAGTGGTTCCTGGAAGAAAGAATTGACGAGTAAGGTTCGGGTTTATAGAATTGTTCAAGTACTCCTGAATCGGGCTAAATGTTGGTGGGTCTTTTTGAAAGGCACCTCAAGGGAAAGCAGAGGTGAAGGCTACCTAATACGGACTCCACGACACGCCGTTCACCCGCCGATCTAGCTTCCCTATTGTTTCTTTCTTGTCGCACGTGCTTTCTTCTCATCTCTCCACGTTGAATATGTGCAGGCACTGAACATTACGCCGCAGTACTTCCTGCGTTGGCGTCCTTTGCGTACCTCCGCTATGCCGCAATAGATGAGGAAAGCGATAACTCTCAATCCTTCCAATCATGAAACTCGATCTTACTATCTGATGGCATCTGAGACCTTGCCCATCTCTATTTAACAGATGGTGATGCTCTACTTGACAATTGTATTAAATAATATACAATTGTAAAAGAGGCTGACCCGAGAAAGCCAAACCCTCCGTGAGAAGGGGGCGGAAAGCGGCGGGTCTTGTGAGAAGACGGCCGAGCTGCCGAAGGATGAACCTTTGGTGAGCTCGGCTTTTTTTCAGGAGCTTATGATTATCCAGGCCATTCTTTGGGAGGATTCCGCAATGGGATGTGCAGAAGGCGCCGGCCAGGACGAAATGGCATTCAGAATTCTTGGCTCTGACTCTGGGAAGCGGAGCGCGGGGATCAAAGGGCGCGCAAGAAAAGGGCGGATGGTCGCAGGCAAATGGATTGGCACGTGCAGTGTTATCGCAGATGGTCGAGTTTTCATAGTGGGTGAGGTGGAGACCGTAAGGCCTTGAATGGTTCTCAGACTGAGGAGCAGAAAGGAGGGTCGGGATATGCATAACGTTGGCGGCTCTGACAAGTTTGCTTTTCCGTACCAAGGTTATCTTGACACAGAAGTGAGAGGAGATTCCAAGGTTTCTCCGGGGCCGACAATAACGATTTGCCGGGCGTCGGGAGTCGGTGGGTACACGGTGGCATCGAGCCTCGCAGAATACTTGCAAACGCACGCTCCCTGCCCGGGCGGTTGGACCGTTTGGGGCAAGAATCTGGTCCAGAAGGTTCTGGAAGATCACCACCTCCGAGGACGCATCGCGGACTTTATCAGGGAGGAGCACAAGGGAACGGTTCGGGATTCAGTGGAGGAGTGGCTCGGCTTGCATCCTTCCGCGTGGACGCTCGTAGAGCAAACAAACGCGACCATGCTGCACCTTGCAAAGGTGGGGAACGTTATTCTAATGGGATGGGGGGCCCACTTAGTCACTAGTGAGCTGCCCACGGCCTTTCATGTGCGCCTGGAGGCTTCCTTTGAAAAGAGGTTGGAGCGCGTTCTACCGGGCCACGGTTTCGATCAAAAAGCAGCCACACGGTACATCAAGAAGGAAGATGAAGGACGCAGGCGCTACATCAAAGACAATTTCGACAAACACGTCGATGATGCGTTGACATACCACATGGTTCTCAATGTGGACAGACTTGCGCGCGACGAATGTGCCCGGGTGATTGGCGACGCGGTGATCGGCCATTTCGAACTGGCCCGGCACGCGAAGGCGACGGGAAGCGAGAACCGCGTGGCTCGTCTGTAATGGCCGGTTCCTCGAGGAGGCGCAGCCATGCGCGACGTAATCCAAAAGATCATCGCAACGGAAAGTGACGCGAAGGCAATAGTGGACGCGGCCAGGGTCGAAGCAGATCGCATCCTGTCGGAAGCCCGGAAGAAGGCACAGGACATGATTGAGCGCGCCCGTCAGGAGGCTCGGGTCGAGGCCGAGAGAATTGTAGAAACAGCGGTAGAGGAGGCCGAGCGGGAAAAAGAGAAACGACTGAGTCTCGCTGCCGGCGAAATCGAAAGTCAGATCCAGCTTGACCAGGCCAGAAGAGAATGGGCTGTTGAAAGAGTTGTTCGAAGGGTGTGCGGCCAGTGATAGCCGATGGTAACACTGTTTCAGCGAGACAAGTAATCGACGACTTGGACTATCTCGCGGCTCGTCTTCATGGCCGCCGGAGCCGTATGGCGGAGGCGGAACGGCTTACCGCTTTGTGCCGAATACGTACTCTCCCAGAGCTTGCTCACACAATCTTCCCCGGGTCCGACTTCCAGAATGTTCTTGATCTCCAGCGTCTGTCGGTTTACCAATTGGCCCGCGAGTTGTCCGGCTTCCTCGCCCACGTGTCCGGACCGGGAGCCCGCCTGCTCAAGTGGACCCTAGTTCGGTTCCGGATGGAGAATTTGAAGGTGCTGATCCGGGTCTGTCTGACAAAGTCGCCTGCGGCGGAAGCGGAGAACTATCTCGCCCCTCTGCCCAAGGAACTGGCCCTGCCCTACCAGAGGTTGGCAGCGGCGGAATCTCTCGACGATTTCGTCCAGCTGATCCCAAAAGGACTGCTTCGGGAGAGTCTGGCAGATGCCCTCGAAATCTACCGCGACCATCCGCGGCCGTTCTTCTTCGAAGCGGCCATTGACCAAAGATACTTCCAGGAGTTGCTCGCTAGGGTCGAAGGGCTCTCGGGGGAGGACCGGGAAATCATCAAACCGATGGTCTGTCAGGAAGTGGACATCTTTCATCTGATGCTTGTCACCCGGGGAAAATTCCACTATGGGTTGACATCAGGGGTGTTGCTGCCCTTGCACGTCGCGGGTACCAGGATCCCTCGGGCGCTTTTTGTGGAAATGCTCAATGATCAGGATTTCACTGCGTTGGTGGGCCACATGACAGAGCGCGTCTTCGATGCGGCCCCTTTCGAGCACGGATCAGCGGACGGCTCCGGGAGTGCGATGGTTGAGGCCGCCCTCTTCGAGCGCCTCGCCTGGAAGCGCTACCTCCGTCTGGCGAACCTGGCCTTTCGTCAGAGCCATATGGGCCTTGGGGCAGTTATGGGCTACGTAGGCGTCCGCCGGGTAGAAGTGGCCAATCTCATCACCATCTCTGAGGGGATTCGAAAAGGCATGGCCGCCGAGACCATCCGTGCGCGGCTGATCACACATTCTGACCAGGAGGCTGCCCGTGTTTAGTGCTGTTCCCATGATGCAATTGCACGCCGTGGTCCTCGAACAGCACGAACGCGCCGTGCTCACGGCTCTCGGGCAATTAGGAGCGGTGCAGCTGACGCGCACAGCGTCAGGACCGGACACCGCACCGCTTGCCCCACGCGACCGGACGGCAGAATTGGCCCGTTGTGACCGCATCCGCACGCGGGTTGAGGAACTGCGGAGACTGTTGGAAATTTGTCCCCCACCCAAGGGACTACATGCGACGGAAATGACCTTACATCGGACAGAAGAGAAGCTGCGTTCCATGGAAGAAAAGGTTGCCGGCCCGTTGAGCCATCGCCAGTCGCTCATGCAGCGCCAGAGGGAATTGACTGCGACGTGCGAGCGGATGTCGCCGTATCGCGGCTTAGACATCCCGCTCGACCAGCCCGACCAGTTCTCATTCCTGCATCTTGTTACCGGGAGTCTGCCGGTAGAGGGGTTCGAAGATCTCGAAAAGGACATTGGCGAGAACGTGGCCTTGTTCCCCACAGCCCGACAAAGAGGTTTGCAGTCACTCGTGGCGATCACCACTCTCCAGGGCAGATCAGCCCTGGAGAGTGCACTGCAGCAGGCGGGCTTTCAACGTGAGGTCCTCCCTGCCGCGAATGGCGCGACCGTAGACACCTTGTCCGAGAAAGGGCAGCAGGAGAGGGAACAGGTGGCAGCTGAGTTGGAGCGATTGAACAGCGAACTGCAGACGCTCGCAGGGGACTTCACACAGCCGCTGGGTCAGATTGAGGCACTGACCAACGTCGAGTGCCGACTGCTGGAAGCGGAGCAGAAGTTTTCCCGCACGGAGAGTACGATTCTACTCTCGGGATGGATTCCGGCCGGCGGCATAGGAGCTCTTGAGCGGCGCGTAAGAGAAGTGACCGGCGGCCGGTATGCCCTCAAGACTGCCTGTCCGGACAATTCAACCGATCAGATCCCCGTGCTCTTACACCACTCGCGGCTCCTCCGCCCCTTCGAGATGCTCGTTTCCACTTACGGCCTCCCCGGTTATCGGGAATTGGAGCCGACATTGTTTGTGGCTCTCAGTTACGTGCTGATGTTCGGCATGATGTTCGGCGATGCAGGACACGGCATGGTCCTTGCGCTGTGCGGTTTTTTGGCTCTGGTCTTGGGCCGCTCCGAGAAGGTCAGGGATTTCGGCCTCCTTCTGGTCTTCGGCGGTGCGTCAAGCATCATGTTCGGCGTGATCTACGGAAGTTACTTCGGTATCGCGTTCTTCAAGAAATATGCGCTCTGGCACGATCCGCTGGAAGGCGATCCCATTCGACTCATGTTCGGCGCCATAGGGTTTGGTGTGGTCATGATGAGCCTCGGCCTGATACTTAATGTCGTCAACCGATTTCGAAGGGGCGATGTGATCGGCGGTTTCCTGGACAAGTTCGGTCTCGCGGGCCTGCTCTTCTATTGGGGTGCGTTGGTCCTGCTCACAAACAGGGCAGCGATCGAGTCTTGGGGGCTCACGGGCTTGTCAATCGCCCTGTTTCTGGTGTTGCCCATCGTAGGTTGGGCCTCCAAGGAACCGATAGAGCATTTCCTGCACCGCGCTGCTGTTGAGCGCAGTGAGGCATCCGGGGGACTGGTAAGCGCTCTTATCGAATCTTTTGTAGGAGCTTTTGAGGCGGTTCTCAGCTACCTTGCCAATACCATAAGTTTCGTCCGTCTCGCGGCCTACGCCATGAGTCACGCAGCGCTCCTCGTTGCCGCCTTTATGCTGGCTGCGCAAGTGAGGGAATTCTCCGTGGGAGGCGGCCTGTGGAGCCTGCTGGTCATCATTCTCGGTAATCTGATTGCCATCATTCTGGAAGGGATTATCGCCTCGGTGCAGGCGTTGCGTCTCGAATACTATGAGTTCTTCGGGAAGTTTTTTTCCGGCAACGGCCAGCCCTTTGAGCCTTTTCGTTTGGCCTTGGATGGTCAGGCTTCAGTATCGTGATCGGAGGTGTCCCATGTTGAAGTCGTCACGTCGGATAGTTGGCTTAGTCCTGGCGGTGTTGGTAGGGGTGGCTCTGCTCGGCGCGGCAGCCATGGGCCAAGAAACCTCACACGGAATTGTGCCGACTGACCAGGCATCGGCCTACAAAACGATCGGCTTAGGCATCGCTGCCGCTTTCGCCATTGCCGTAAGCGTTCTCGGCGCGGGCTACGCGGTGGGGCGGATCGGATCTGCCGCGCTTGGATTGGCTGCGGAGAAACCGGAACTTCTCACACGCAGTATCCTGTTTGTGGCATTGGCGGAAGGGCTGGCCGTGCTCGGTTTTGCCATCGCCATGATGCTGGTGCAGAAGATATAGGAGGCAACCCGTGAAATTCTTTTGCCTCGGTGACGCGGATACAGTGGCCGGCTTCCGAATGGCGGGCATCGCGGGCCAAGTGGCGACCACCGCCGAGCAAACTCGGGCTGCGGTCGAGGAGATCACAGGCAGACCCGACTGCGGTATCATCATCATTACCGAAAAGCTGGCAGACGGGATCAGGCAGCAGCTAGACGCAATGCGACTTGAGCGCGAACAGCCGCTCATTGTCGAGATACCCGGGCCGGAAGGGCCTTTGCCCGGCCGCAAGAGCCTGCGCCAATTCGTCCAGGAGGCCGTGGGCATGCGCATCTGATGAGGCGGCGTACAGATGGCAACGAATGAGGAGTCTGCGGGGGTACTGCGTGAGGAGATTATCGCGGAAGGTCGGAAACAGTCCGAGGGAATCCTCGAACGGGCCCGGCAACAGGCTGATGATATCCTGGCCACTGCTACTGCCGAAGCGGACAAGGTGCGCGAGGAGCAGCTTGAACGGGGGCGCACAGAGGCAGCTCGCCGGAGGGAATTGATTCTGGCCACAGTCCCCGTGGAAGCGGGCCGGTTACGGGTTGCGCGCGTCGAATCGTTGCTTGAATCCGTGAATGAAGAAGCGCGTGGGTGGCTCCTTGCCCACGACGGTTTCAAGTATCGAGAGGCGGTAGTGACCCTTGCCGCCCTTGCGGCAAGCCATATGGAGGGCGTTGCCTTTGTGGTGAGGGTTTCAGAGGCGGACCAGGCCCTCCTTGGCGACGGACTGGCTGAGGAAGTCAGACGCCGTGTCGGGCGATCGTCGTTGGACCTTACCGTTACATACGAACCGGAGATCACGGCGCGAAGCGGCGTCATCGTTGAAGATGCTGAAGGTCGTCAGATGTGGGATAACCGTCTTCTGAAGAGGTTGGAGAGAATGTGGCCTGAAATGCGGCGCCAGATTGCTGTAGAGACTTCTTTTGTTCCAAGGAGCGAATCAGGAGGACGCCGCCCATGACCGCTGCGAACAAACCGAGTAAACCGGTGGCCGTCCGCATCAGCGGTCCTATTGTCACTGCCGTCGGAATGCAACGCGCACAGATGTACGAGGTGGTGCACGTAGGGAACATGGGCCTCGTGGGCGAGGTAGTACGGCTCGTTGGCGATTATGCCACCATTCAGGTTTATGAGGATACCACCATGTTGAAGCCCGGTGCGCCGGTCGAGTGCACCGGCGCACCTTTGTCAGTCTGGCTCGGCCCCGGATTGGTCGGTAACATCTACGACGGCATTCAGCGTCCGCTGCCCGGAATTCAAGCTCGCAGTGGTGCATGGATCCGTCGCGGTGAGAAGGTGGACCCCCTGGACGCAACGAAGCGTTGGACCTTTGAGCCTCAGCTAAAGCCTGGCGACGCTGTCACCGCGGGTCAGGCCATAGGCCAGGTGGCAGAGACGCCGCTGGTCATCCATCGGGTCATGATACCCCCAGATCTCAACGGCACCGTGCAATCTATCACGGATAAAGGCGAGTACACGCTTCGCGACACACTGGCGGTCATCGATACCGAGACCGGCAAGCGCGAGGTCACGATGCTTCAGCAGTGGCCCGTGCGGGTGCCCCGTCCCATTTCTGAACGGTTGCGCATCACCGAACCGCTCATCACGGGCCAGCGCATCATCGATACCTTCTTTCCCATCGGTAAGGGCGGCGCCGCGGCGATACCCGGCGGATTCGGCACGGGGAAGACTATCACCCAGCACCAACTCGCGAAATGGTCAGACGCCGATATCATCGTCTTCATCGGGTGCGGCGAGCGAGGCAATGAGATGACCGAGGTGCTCCGCGAGTTTCCGGAGCTGAAGGACCCCCGTTCGGGGAGACCCCTCATGGAGCGGACGATCCTCATTGCCAACACCTCTAACATGCCCGTAGCAGCCCGCGAGGTCTCCATCTACACCGGCATTACCCTTGCCGAGTATTATCGGGATATGGGCCTGAGTGTTGCGGTCTTCGCCGACTCCACGAGTCGCTGGGCAGAGGCCCTGCGAGAACTGGCTGCGCGACTGGAGGAAATGCCTGCGGAAGAAGGTTTCCCAGCGTCACTGCCGACTCGGCTTGCGCAATTCTACGAGCGCGGCGGAGCGGTGAAGACCCTCGCGGGCGAGCAGGCTTCCGTGAGCATCGTGGGCGCGGTCAGTCCGCCGGGAGGCGACTTCTCCGAACCTGTTACCCAGCATACGCGCCGCTTCATCCGCTGCTTTTGGGCCCTCGATACGGAACTGGCCAACGCGCGCCACTATCCTTCCATTCACTGGTTGCACTCCTATTCTGAGTATGCGGAGGATGTGAGCCAGTGGTGGAAGAAACTGGCCCCCGAGTGGATCGAGCTGCGTACCGAGGCGCTGACTCTCCTCCAGCGGGAGGATCGTCTCCAGCAAATCGTCAGGCTCGTGGGGCCGGATGTCCTGCCCGATGCACAACGCCTGATCCTGTTCATCGCCGAGATCATGAAGGACGGCTTTATCACGCAGAGCGCCTTTGACGAAACCGACATGTACTGCACACCTGAGCGACAGATTGCGCTTCTGCGCATCATCCTTATGCTCTATCGGAAGAGCCGGGACCTGATTCAAGAAGGTGCGCCCCTCGCGCGAATCCGCAGCCTCGGCTGTGTGCCTCAGGTGTTGCGGGCAAAGGCTGCGTTCGGCAACGCAGATATGGAGAAACTTGCGGAACTGGAACAAAGGGTCGCGGACGAAATTGAAGGCCTCTCAAAAGAGTATATGAAGCGGGCTTCCTAAAGATGAATGACACGTTCGACATCGAAGACCGGGGATTGCAGTACGTGGGTGCAGCGCGCATCGAGGGACCGCTCGTCGTGGTGGAGCGGGTTCGCGATGTGGGTTACGACGAGGTTGTTGAGATTCTCGATTCAGCTGGTCGTCCCCGCATTGGCCGCGTGCTCGACATCTCCGAAACGCAAGCTGTGGTGCAAGTCCTCGAGGGAACGACCGGCCTCTCAACACGGACGTTGCGGGCGCGTTTCCTGGGAGAGAGTTTCCGTCTCCCTGTCTCAAAGCAGATGCTGGGGCGCGTCTTCGACGGTCTCGGCCGGCCGGCCGACGGCGGTCCTGCTGCACTCTCCGCGGAGTTGTGTGATGTGAATGGCATGCCGATCAACCCGTACGCCCGGCGTTACCCCCGTGAATTCATACAGACGGGTTTGTCGGCGATAGACGGCATGAACGCAATGGTGCGTGGCCAGAAACTGCCGATCTTCTCAGGAAACGGTCTGCCTCACGACCGTGTGTCCGCCCAGGTCGTGCGGCAGGCGCGTCTGCTGGAAGAGCAGGTCGAGTTCTCCATTGTCTTCGCCGCCATGGGCGTGAAGCATGATGTGGCTGAGTTCTTTATTCGCAATTTCCGGGATTCCGGTGCCCTTGCCCGCACTGTCATGTTCTTTTCCCTGGCGGATGCGCCCAGCGTGGAACGGCTTCTCACACCGCGGGTCGCTCTGACCCTGGCAGAACATCTGGCCTTTGACTGCGATCAGCACGTGCTTATTCTGCTGACCGACATGACCAACTATTGCGAGAGCCTCCGTGAAGTGGGCACAGCGCGCGGCGAGATACCTGGCCGCAAAGGCTATCCCGGCTACCTCTATTCCGATCTTGCGAGCATCTACGAGCGGGCCGGTCGCATCGAAGGCTCGCCTGGTTCGATTACACAGATGGCCATTCTGACCATGCCGGCGGATGACATCAGCCATCCCGTTCCTGATCTCACCGGCTACATCACGGAAGGTCAGATCGTGATGGATCGTGATCTCTTCCAGCGTGGTGTCTACCCGCCGATCGCCGGCCTGCCGA
>Ga0316622_100002595_pt1 | contig 12576 bp, 13 predicted proteins | sample OWC_Aug_OW2_C1_D_FD_207646 | JGI IMG/M metagenome (GOLD analysis project Ga0316622, IMG submission 207646) | Wetland soil microbial communities from Old Woman Creek delta, Ohio, United States - OWC_Aug_OW2_C1_D5_C | ecosystem: Environmental > Terrestrial > Soil > Wetlands | place: USA: Ohio... | reverse complement strand
GCTGAGGATCCGCCTGCTGCTCGCGCGCACGAGCGAGATCATCCTCTGGACGGTCAGCCTGGATCCCTCGACTCCACGGATCGTCAGGATGCTGCGCAGGCGCGGGGCCAACTTCAAGGTCATATCCCTCGACGAGATGCCTCGCCGCACGAGCGCCCGCGAGATCGAGGCCCTGAAGCGCCGCGCCGGACGCCCCCTCCTCGTCCCGCTGCTCGAGAAGGGCGGCCGGATCGTCCCGGCCGATCCCGACGAGGCGGCCCGTCTCCTGGACTCGACCGGACAGGCGTGCTAGCCTTTCCGAGCCAGGGAGGACGGCATGGCGTTCTTCGATTTCGACAGGAAGATCCAGACCCTTCTCATCGCCGGAGCGCTCGCCTCGCTCCCGGCCTGCAGCTCCAAGTTCGAGATCGACGGCGCGACGGACGGCACGCCCGACGTCTCGCCCGATCAGATCGAGGTCGTGGATCCTCCCCCGGACATGCTCGACCCCCCGATGGACACGAGGCCCGACGAGGTCGAGGTGGTCGACCCCGTGGTCGACGTGCTCGACGACGGCGGCCTGTGCCCGGATCCCGCCGGGTGGGGCATGGACATCGTGGAGGCGAGCTCGACCTACCCGAGAGCGACGCTCAGGGTCACCCTCAACATCGGCCCCGAGTACGTCGACCTGAGCGATCCGACCTTCACTGTCGACAAGAAGACCATCACGGACGTGCGCCCGATCTCGACCGTGGAGTACGAGGTGGACTACATGTGGGAGGGGCCCTTGACCACGTGGTGGGACTGGGACCGGCTCAACGTCTCCTGGCACGTGCGCTGCGACGACTCCTCGGGCATCCACGAGAGGACGCTCACGGCCTCGCAGTACATCTGCGTGGACGAGTACAACATCTGGCTCGGCCTCGGGTCGACCCCCGAGGAGGCCTGCATGGTCGTCGACTGCGTGCCGGACACCATGACGACCGACGCCCAGGCGGCCACCTCCACGCTCGCCCGCGGCCTGCTCCAGACGAAGATCCACGCGTCCCCCCAGGCCGACGGCACGGTCCGCCTCGGCGTGATCGCGAGCGGCCCAGGCTCCGCCTCGGCAACGTGCTCCTGGACCGCCTCGGCCGGGACGCTCGAGGCCGACGGCGCGCGGGCCCGCTGGCTCCCCCCTGCCGAGCCCGGCGTCTACACGGTCCAGGTCACGACCCGCTCCGGCAAGGCCCTCTCGATCAACGTTTACCGAGTGACCGTCAAGGAGTGAGCGCCCCCCCCGACATGAAGGGCCTCGCCGAGGCCATCTTCCAGTCCGTGCCCTTCCTCTCGTGGATCGGCGTCGAGATCGTCGAGGCGACCCCGGACCACGTCATAGCCGCCTTCAAGCCCCGCGACGAGCTCATCGGCAACCCCCACCAGCAGATCCTGCACGGCGGCATCATCTCCGCCGTCATGGACTCGGTCGGCGGCCTCGTCGGCATCCTCAAGTACCTCGAGACCGTCAGCGAGGAGGAGAAGCAGGACGCCTACGCCGAGGCCTTCAAGCGCGTGACCAAGTTCGCCACCATCGACATGCGCGCCGACTTCCTCTCCCCCGGCCGGGGGACCGGGTTCGTCTGCGAGGGCCGCATCCTGCGCCTCGGCCGCCACGTCGTCGTCTCCCGCATGGAGTTCCGAAACGGCGAGGGCACCCTCATCGCAGTCGGCACCGGCACGTACAACTATTGAGAAGCTTCATGCCTCCGCCGAGGAAATGAGGGAGCGTGCGGTCTCGACCTCAAGGTCGGGCGTCATGAAGCACCTTACCCTCGACGAGAGCCTGACGCACCAGCGACGATTGCCGCCTCATCTCCTCGAACTCGTCGGGATCGTACAGGAGCAGGTCGATGCCGCACGGCGCCAGCGCCTCGAAGATCCCCACACGCCGCCCCATCGGGGAGGAAGCGGACGGGTATCCGACATCATCCCTCGGTCCGCTCCCGAATAGTACATCCCGGATCGATCCGGGTCGGGCGCCTTCGCGATGGCCGGACGGAGCCGCGAGCGGGAACCCCCTACAGGATCGCGGGCATGAGGTTCCAGGTGATGACGTCGGGGGGCAGCGGCACGATGGTCTCCCTCGCGAGAGCACCGTTCTTCCAGACGTAGCGGCGCAGCTCCTTCTGGTCGTCCGCGGCGACGTAGACCTCCGCGACCTTGTCGCCGTCGAGGTCCGCGACGACCGTGGCGTGCTCGTAGCCGGAGCTGTCCGGGTCGAAGCTCGTCGCGGTCCAGCTCTCACCGGCCTGGCGAAGGAGCCAGAGGCCGGTCTTCATGGCCGCGGCGACCATCTCGCTCCTGCCGTCGCCGTCCACGTCCCCCCACGCGAGGAACCGGCACTGGGCGTCCTCGATCGTGGCGATCGTGCGGATCGAGGGCGTGGGGGTCGAGAGGTCGATCTCGTGGATCTCGACCGGCTTCGCGATCCGGTTCACGCCGGCCACCTTCTCGATCTCGGCCTCGACGACCGAGAAGAGAGCAGCCTTGCCGTCGCCGTCGAGGTCAGCGGCGAGGATCTCCTTGACGTGCCTGGCGGCGTGCTTCTCGACGACGGTCTTCGCGTACTTGTCGCCGTCCCACTCGAACATCACGACCTCGCCGCTCTGGGACTTGCCCACGACGTTCGGCATCGAGGGCGTGGCGAAGAACTCCTTCCTGCCGTCGCCGTCAACGTCGCCGATCTCGATCTCGTGGACGAACGTATCGGCCGCGCGGTCCACCTCGTCCACCTTCCAGGCCTTGCCGTCCCGGGAGAGGACCGCGACCACTCCCTGGTCGTGCGTCGCGATGACCAGCTCGTCCTTGCCGTCGCCGTTCACGTCGCCGATCTCGAGGTCGCGCAGCCTGTCGAACTTGCCGCCGAAGCTCGTCTCCCACAGCTTCTCCGACCTCCATCCCTTGTCCCACCACCAGAACCTCAGGATCGCCCTCATCGCGCCGACGGTCAGGATGCCCGAGCGGCCGTCCGGCATCGTGAAGGCCATCGCCTTGTGGAACACGTTGCTCTCCAGATCCTCGACGATGACCTCGCGCCACTGCTGGCCCGTCCTCTGCACGATGTCGAGGCGGGCCGGGCCGGGGGTTGGCTTGCCGTCCTTCTCGACGAACTGCGACTGGACGACGAGGATCGACGGCAGCGGCCCGCCCCCGAGGCCGCCCCCGGGCTCGGGCGGCGGGGCCTCCTTCACGGCGGTCTCCTTCACCGCCTTCTTCGCTTCCTTCCCCGCCGGCTTCCTCCCGCAACCCGCGCAGAGCACGAGGACGACGGCCAGTGCGAGTGTCTTGCGCATCATCGAGGCCTCCCGGGTGACGTATAACCCGGCGGTCGCCACGGTTTCAAGAAACATGGTAGAGTGGGCCGCATGGCCAAGACCTACAAGTTCAGGAACCGTCTCGAGGCGAGCCGCGACAGGGTGCAGGAGCTCATGATCGACCCGAAGGTGAGGGAGTCGGAGGCGCTCGAGGTGGCGAAGGCCAAGGAGGCCCGGTGCGAGGCGCAGGAGCCGCGGCCGGGCATCAAGCGGCTCGTCGTGAGGGAGAAGGAGTACGCGCGCGGGATCGACGGCAAGCGGGACATGTCCCGCACCGAGGACGTGACGCTCACGATCGACTGGGACGTCTCCAAGTACAAGTGCAACTGGACGTGGAAGATGGCCAGCCAGGGCGATCGCGTCAGGGTCTTCGGCGGGACCACGCTCGAGGCCGACGGGAACGGCTGCGTCGTCGTCGAGGAGGGTCGCGTCGAGGTGGACGTGCCCATGATCGGCGGCATGATCGAGGGCAGGGTCGTGGCCGGCGTCGAGAAGGCGCGCCCCCGCTGGGTGGAATGGATCAAGGGCAAGCTCTGAGCGCAAGGGATCCAGCCGAGGCGCCGGACGCGCTCCTGTCCCAGCCGCCTCCCAGGCCGATCGGGCCGATCGCAGCAGGCGGGGCCTTCCTCCTGGCGCTCGGAGGTGCGGCCGGATCCGCGGGGGGCCTGGCCGCCTTCCTGTGGCTCCTGGCCTTCTCGGTGCTCCCGGGGATGCACGGGCCCGTGCTCGGCGACTCGTCGGCCACGGCCTCGGTGCTCGGCTGCCTCGCCGGCGCAGCGGGGTTCGTGGGGAGCTGGATCATCTCCTCCACGGCCACGAGGAGCCTCGTCCTCTACCGCAAGGGCGTCTTCGCGATGGGCAGGATCGAGCGGCTCAACTCGACCACCGAGGAGGATCCGCCCCGCCTCACCATCCACTGGCACCTGAGGGACAGGAGCGGCAGGCTGCACGTCCTCAGGAGCACGCTGCCCCTGCCGCGGGGCCGTGACCTGCCTTCGCAGCCATGCAAGGGTGATCCCGTGGCCGCGCTCTACCCCGAGGGCCGGCCGGCCGCGGCCCAGCCGGTGGGGCTCCTCGATCTGAGGCGGGACTGGCACATCGCGCCCGAGATCCAGCCTCCCCGGGGCTTCACCACCGTCCGGATCGCCTCCGCCCTCGCCGTCGCGCTCCTCCTGGGGACGGCCTTCACCGGGCTCACGGCGAACCGCACGCTCGATCCCGGCTTCCTCAGGCCATGGACGTGGATCGTGGTGGGAGGAGCGGCCCTCGTCTGCCTGCCCGGCTGGCTCCTGCTCAGGCGCTACGGCCCCTGGCTCCGCGGGCAGGCCTGGGTGTGGCTCATGGGCCTTTTCCTCGCTGCCTGCATCGGCGGCATGGGTCTTGCGGCCGGGGCCAACGTCTGGCTTCCCCAGGACCCGCCCGTCATCGTGAGGACAAGGGTCCTCAACATGGACGACGAGTACTTCCCCGGCTGGCACAGGGCCGCCTACGTGCGCTCGTGGCGCCAGGGCCGCGTCAAGGAGCGGATCCCGCTCCACTGGCGCATGGGGCTCGGCATCTTCCCGGGAGACGATGTCGTCGTCGAGGTCCGGCCCGGAGCCCTCGGATGGCCCTTCGTCGGGCGTGTCAGGGGGAGGTAGGCCGGGGCGCCCAACCCCTCATCGATCAAGTCGAATCGAGTTCTTTTCAACCTGGGCGGAATCCCGATGTACTAGTATAATAGCATCATGGCGGGTGCATATGCTCGCCGTGTGCTCCTTCCGGCCGGCCTCGTGCTAGGCCTTGCCTCGGGACCGGCGGACGGGGAAACGGCAGCGGCCGTCATGGTGCTGTGCCCGGGCAGCCTGCCGCCGGCCTTTCCGACGTGCACGGAGCTGGCGCAGGCCCTGGACGCGGAGATCGAGGAGTTCTCGATGTACGCCATGACCGGCCCATCTCCCGAGGAGATCGCCGCTTCCGAGGTGGCGGGCACGGGCGTGCCGTTCGTCGTCTGGCTCTCGGGCGACGAGAGCACCCTCGAGATCCACGTCTACGAGTCATCCGGCGACGTCGAGGTGACGAAGGCCCTCGACCTCGCCGGGATGGGTGAGACGCCGGCAGCGGACGACGTCGCGATCATCGCCCGCAACCTCATGGGCACGAGCCTGTACGCGAACCTCGCGGAGATCGGCGGCGAGGACCTTCTCGAGATGGCCATCGCCGGGAACGACCAGCAGGGCTCATCGATAGTCGTCTCGACGCAGAAGCCCGCGATCGTCGAGTACGAGAACACGCCAAGCCTGTGGTTCCCCCAGTTCGTCATGGGGTGGTCCATCGTCCCCTACCCCGACCAGAACAACTCGACAAGAGGCAGCGCGGACGCCTACAACGGGCTGCTTCTCGGCCTGAGGTTCCCGTTCCTCGAGCGGGCGTGGGCCGGAGTCTCCATCACGCTCACGCAGTCCGTGGAGCAGACGTTCAGGTACTGGAATCCGCGCGATCTTCAGAGGGGCATCAGCCGGGTACACGAGGAACAGTCCGGGAGGGCCGGCTTCATCGACGACCAGATCCTCGTCATGGCAGAGGCCGCCTGGTACCCGCTGCTCACCGATCGCCTGGGGATCTGGATCGGCGGCGGCGTGGGGCTCACGCGCCTCTCCATCCAGGTCATACAGGAGGCGGGCGGCATCGAGTCCGCGGACATCCTGCGCCTTACCCTGGGGACCAGCTCCGGCTTCCAGGTCATCCTCGTGCCCAGGGTCAGGATCGAGGTCGGGGTCAGGATCGGCGGCATCCCGGTCACGTTCGGGGACGAGAACTTCACGATGCGTGCCGTGGACGCAAGCAACGGCAGCTACGCGGACACGACGTTCTACACGGCGGGCCGCTTCCAGATGGCATTCTGGATAGCGATGGGGTTCGGCTGATGTCGGGGCCGGTCAACGGCGGCGCTCCCGCCACGAATCCGTTCGCGTACGCGCCGCCGGACGGGGCCACGTACGAGAGGCTCTACACGCGTGTGCGCCTGCGCCTGCTCAGGATCATAGGCCCGTGCGACGACCTCGACGACGTGATCCAGTCGACGATGGAGAGGCTGCTGGGCGCCTGGCGCGGGTACCGCGGGGAGGGGAGCGCCGAGGCGTTCGCGGACGGCGTGGCCCTCAACATGGCGCGCCTCTACCTCAGGCGCCGCACGCTCACGCGCCGCATCTTCGACATGTTCACGGAGCCGATCGAGAAGGACACCAAGAGCCCGACCGCATCCGAGAACCACGAGACCACGGAGCGGATGCAGCGGCTCTACGACATCCTCGAGAAGGTAGCACCCAAGAAGCGCATCGCATTCGCGATGTTCTACTTCGAAGGCAAGCAGGTCAAAGCCATCTCGGACGAGCTGGGAGTGAACCGCGAGACGGTCAAGGCCAGGATCTTCCACGCACGCAGGGAGATCATCAGGCGCGCCTCGCGCGACCCCTACCTCAGGGAGTGGCTGGAAGGTACGACATGAGCGAAGATACGAAGAGGCCGTGTCCCGCACGCATCGAGGCCATCGAGGCCCTGGCGAGCGGCGTCGAGACCGCGCCCGGCATCCGCGAGCACCTGCTCGAATGCCCGGGATGCAACGCCTTCTACCGCAGGCAGCGACGGTTCGAGGATCTCGTGGCCGGCGTGACCGGGGCGCTGGACGACGCATCGCTTCGCATCCGCCCGAGGCCGCGCAGGCTCTCGCCCGCGCGCATCGCCGTCGCCTCGCTCGCGCTCGCGGCCGTTGCCGCGGCCGTCACTGCAGGGCTCGTTCTCGGCAACGGCAAGGCCTCGAGCGAAGACCGGGTCACCCCTGCGCCGGTGGCCGGGATCGAGACGCCGGCGCCCGTCGAGGTCCCGGAGGCCCCGGCCCAGCCCGGCAAGGAGAGGCTCGCCCTGACGACGTCGGAGGGCGAGCACCTTGTCCACGGCTTCGACGAGGGCGTGCGCCTCTCGCTCTCGGACGACGGCGAGGCCTACGTCGAGCGCACGGGAGAGCGCGTCTACGTCGTGGACCTGCACGAGGGGCTCCTCGTTGCCGACGTGACGGAGACCGAGCCGCGCACGCGCCTGTCCGTCGAGGCGAAGAACCTGCGAGTCGAGGTGCGGGGCACCCTGTTCTCCGTCAGGGCAGAGGACCACATCATCACGGAGGTCGAGGTCGAGCACGGCGAGGTCGAGATCATGAGCAAGATCGACACCTCGAGGCAGGTCCTGCATCCCGGGGAGGCCCTCGTCCTCGAGACCTTCGGGGCGAGGCCGCGCGACGAGTCCGCGCCGTCGCTGCACGCCGCATTCGACGTCGAGGAGATCGCGCCAGAGGAGCACCCGGCGACTCCGAAGGCTCCGGTAAAGGAGAAGCAGGAGGCCTCCGGGTACGAGATCGCCGTGGCCCTCAGGGCCGAGGGCATGTACGCCGAGGCGGTCGAGGCGTTCCTCGACGCCGCCAGGACCGCGAAGGGCCTCGAGCGGGAGCGGTGCCTGTTCCAGGCGGCCTCGCTCAGCCTCGCGAAGCTCGACGACCCGCAGAAGGCGATCCTGCTCGGCCAGTCCTACCTCGGCCAGTACCCCGCCGGCTTCTACGCCGAGGACACCCACCTGCTCAAGGCCAGGGCCTACATCCAGGCCAAGGAGTACGAGAAGGCCCGCGCCGTGCTAGTCGGCTACATCTCGGACTACCCGCAGGGCAGCCAGGTCGCCCTCGCCCACCTCCTGCTCGGGAAGATCTTCGCGACCACCTACGGCAACTGCAAGGCCGCCAGGCCCCACCTCCAGGCCGTCATCGAGGGCCAGCCCTCGGGCCCGATCACCCAGCAGGCGCAGTCCATCCTCAGCTTCTGCAAGAAATCGTTGAAGTAGGGGCTACGGGACCGGAGCGTGTCCACGCGGCGATGGCCGGAGGACGTGGCCCAGGACCTCGGGCCTCGGCCCGGCCGGGACGCTCCCGCCGCCGCCGCCGGGCTCGACGGTCCATGCCGCGTCGTAGAAGACGTCACCCATGTGCTCCAGCGGCTCGAGGCAGACGGGGTATCCTAGCTGGACGCGCGTCGCATCGGCGACCATGAGGTAGAGCACGCCGAAGCAGGGCCTGCCGTCCGGATCCACGAGGAGCGAGTGCAGCTCCCACCAGCCGTCCGCCGGATCGGCCGTGCACTCGGAGGTGCAGTCGACGGCCTCGAAGGGGTAGAGGTCGTGGATGCGCCCGTCGATCCGTATCGTGCCGGGCCCGGCTGCGTAGCTCACGTCCGTACCCGCGATCGTGAAGCCCGGGACGAGCTGGGCCGGCGAGGGACGGGCCCCGAGAGGGACGAGCCCGGGGTCCGGCACCTCGATCTCCTCGAGCGCGTGCGTGCAGGAGCCGGTCGCGGTCTCGTAGTCCATTGGAAGATCGTAGTCCTCGTGCCACACCCAGGTGAGGCCGCCGGACCGGCAGTAGAGGTAGCTCACGTCGAGCGTGTCGCTCTCGGGCGCGATCACGTGGAAGAGCGTGTAGCCGTACTCCGCCCACTCGGTGATCTCGTAGGCGAGCGAGGGAACGGTGGTCCCCATGAGGACGAGGCTGCCCGCGTCGTCGACGAGCTCGACCGCCCCCGCCCTCGCGCTTCCCGATCCATCCACGGCCACCCTGAACGGATTCATGAAGGCACCGGCGCCGCCGTCGTCTCCGGCATCGAGCGCATCCGCCGCGTCCGGCTCGCCCTCGCCTCCCCCGCACGAGGCGATGAAGCAGGCGAGGAGCGCGGCAGCGAGCCTCGTGCTCAAGGCGACTTCCCCTTCTTCGCGATCTTGTCGAGGACGGCGAGCGCCTCCCATGCGGCCTCCCTGACCTCGGGCTTCTTGTCCTTGGTCCTCTTCTTGAGCGCGGCCGCGGCCGCCGGGTCCCCCCTCTCGCCGAGAGCCTTGCACGCGGCCGCACGCACGGCCGGATCCTTGCTCGTGAGCTTGCCGATCAGGCAGTCGTAGGCCTCGGGAGCCGGGTTCAGGGCGAGGTCGGAGAGCTGGCCTGCCTCGATCCCGCCGCAGGCCTCGACGACGGACGCTGCGTCCATCGTCGCCGGATCCTTCACGTTCACGGCCCTGATCCGCTCGATCGCGATCCCGGCAGCCTCGGCGAGCGCGGCGTGGGGGGAATCGAGGAGCTTCTCGAGATGGGGCGTGGCCTCCAGGCTGCCAAGGGCGCCCAGGCTCTGCACCGCTCCCAGGACCACGGTGGGGTCCTCGTCGCCGAGGAGGCCCACGAGATTGTCGAGGACGTCACCGGTGCCCACGTTGCCCAGCGCGAGCGCCGCGCTCGAGCGGACCTCGGCGCTGGAGTGGCCCGCGCCCTGGAGCAGCAGCGGAACGGCCTCGGCGACCTCGAGGAGCCCCAGCGCGAAGAGCGCCTCCGCCAGGATCGGCGCGGGGGTCGAGGACGAGGAGGCGTACTCCATGAGCCGGGGCACGGCATCCTCGACCTGGAGCATGCCGCAGGTGGCGATCGCCCAGCGCCTGACGAGGAGATCCGGATCGTCGAGGAGCGGGATGAGCTCCGGGTGCGAGCCCGCCTCCATGGACTGGCCGTAGAGCTTGAGGGCCCTGATGCGGAGCTCCGGCTCCGCATCCCCGAGCAGTATCTTGAGCGCCGGGCCCACGTCCCCTGGATCGACGACGGCGAGCACGTTCCAGGCGCCCATCCAAACGGACTCGTCCCTGCTCCTGAGCTTGCGCACGAGCACGGGCACGGCGGCGGACCCGGCCCCGGACAGGACCGCCGCGGCCACCTCGTGCATCACGGGGTCGCCCAGGTAGGTGGAGACCTGCTCGAGGATGGCGGGCTTGCCCTTCTGTAGCGCCTCGACGGCCCGCTCCTTGTAGCTCGCGCCCCAGCAGCGGGCCACGTCGAGGACCACGGTGGCCGCGAGATCGAGGGGCAGCGGAGCGAGGAAGGCGCTCAGCCAGGCGTCCAGGACCTCGTCCGGCTGGTCCCCGTACGCACCGACGAGCACGAGCTCCTCCCTTCCTATCCCGGCGGGATCCGGCAGAGGCTCGAGACCGGGGCTGGAGGCCTCCACCTCGATCCGGCGCGTCTCGGCCATGGTCATCTCGGGAAGCAGGAAGGACTGCACGGCCACGACCACCTCGGAAGCCTCGGCGCCGGCCGACACGGCGGTGAGAAGGCCCTCGTGCACGGCGACGAGCTGGCCCCAGGTCCACTGCCCGCCCCTCGCGGCCACCTCGACGAACACGTCGGGCCGTGGCTTGCCCAGCACGCCCCTGGCCTTGTCGGCCACGTGCGCGGCGATGAGGAGCGGATCCTCTCCCTTGGAGCTCGTCACCGAGACCTCGGCCTCCTCGCCGACCGTCACGTTGCTCACGACGATCGAGGCCGTGCCCATGACGGCACCGAGCCGCGTGCCCGCCATGGCGCAGTTGGGCCGGATGTCAGCGGAGATCCAGTACGCGCTCTTGTCCACGCGCACGCCCACGACCACGTGGTCGAGGGAGGAGCGCAGGACGCTCATGATCGGCAGGAAGTCCTCGACCGGCAGCGCCGGGTCCACGGCCAGGGGCGCCCCTCGATCCCACAGCGGCGATCCCCCCGCCGGCTCGAGGAAGCGGACCGCCTCCGTGGCCTCGGCGAGCACGCCGGGCAGCTTCGAGACGTCGGCGACCGTCCTTCCCGGCCAGGCGAACGGCCCGTCCGCCCCGCGCTTCGTCACCACGCCGTTGCGATCGACCTCGAGGACGACGCTCGTCGCCACCCTCATCGCGCCTGTCGCGTCCACGACGATGTACCGGAACGGATCGTCGACGGCGTAGCGCACCTCCATCCTCTCGGCAAGCGCCGCCCCGGCCGGCAGCCCCACCGGGAACGGCAGGCTCTCGAGCAGGTCCCGGGCCTCCTCGATGCAGGGGTGCAGCTCGATGAAGAGCGGATCGGGATCCTTGCCGGCGTCCCGGACGGCCGCTCCTGTCCTCGCGAGCACGCGCTCGAGATCGGCTGCCCGGTCGCCGGTCTTCTCGCCGGCGAACCGTCCCAGCCGATCGACGATCTCGGCGCTCCTCTCACCCGCCTCGACCCCGGAGATGCTCCTCAGGGAGTCGCGCACGATGATCGCGACCACGCCCCTCATGAAGGGCGACATCGGCTCCCTGCCCTCGACGAGCGTCGCGATCCGCGCCATCTCCTCCCCACCCAGGCCCTCGTACACGAGCAGCCTGAACGCGATCCTGCCGTCCTCGGCGGCCGTCGAGTAGACGCTGTCCGGGTACTTGAGCGCGAGGATGTCGAGGGGCTCGAGCAGGATGCCGGGGGTCGCGAGGAACGTCTCCTCGCTCGCCCCCTCCACTCCCCTCATCTCGCCGAGATCGTTGAGCAGCTCCGCCCTCGCGTCGGCCTCCAGGCTCATGGCGAACAGGAACGCGTCGATCTGGGCCCTTCCCAGCGCGTAGAGCATGGTCTGCTCCGTGCCCTTGTCCTCGAACCTGGCGCCCATCAGCTCGTCGTGGAGCGCCTTTACGCCGGCGATGCCCCGCCTCTCGAACTCGTACGGGTAGAGCCCGTCCATCGTGGGGTTCGCCGGCGGCGGCCAGACGAGATTGCGCACGGCGGGCCCGCAGGCCGCCAGCACAAGAGCCACAACGATGACCGCACGCGCTCTCATGACTCCACCACTCCTAGCACCCCGGGCAAATGCCATGCAACATCCGCTCCACTCCGAAACAGCGGATCGGCGTCCATTTCAAGGAGAACGAGGTGACGTGGAGTCAACCCAACCGGCCGGGAAGTGTCAATCTGGCACTAGCAACAGCCTGCTTGCGTGCTGGTGCTCACGTGAAAGCCCCCGAAGAAGGGATGGCTGGAGTAGTCGATGACGATGGCCTCCACCTGGCGCGTGTACCGATCGAGATAGATCTCGAGCCCGTCGACGTCGTGCTTCTCGTCCTCGCCCTGCGGCTCGTCCAGAGCCAGCCCCATCCGGGGCCCGCCTCAGCCATAGCCCTCGAACACGACGCGCAGCTTTGCGCCCGCGTTTCGGGGATCGCCGAGCATCTCCGAGATCCTGTCCTTCGCGGCGGACGTGATGGTTATGCTCATCCCGCGACCTCCTGGCTCCCCCGCTGCATGCCAATTGTACATGTAATCATCGGCGCGGATCAAGGCAATGCCCGGGGGCAGGTTGACGTTTTCCCCAGTCATTGTACATATGCTGCAAGACCATGAGCGCGGGGATCCCAGTGATCGAGGTGCGCAGGGCCG